>Ga0209713_10001330_pt1 | contig 14653 bp, 3 predicted proteins | sample ArcOceMetagenome_3_FD_187444 | JGI IMG/M metagenome (GOLD analysis project Ga0209713, IMG submission 187444) | Marine eukaryotic phytoplankton communities from Arctic Ocean - Arctic Ocean- Svalbard ARC20M Metagenome (SPAdes) (version 2) | ecosystem: Environmental > Aquatic > Marine > Oceanic...
TGGCGCCACGGGGGCGATTGGTATGGGTGGGGGTCATGTCACTTTCTCACTCTCGATTGTAGGTCTGTAGGTTTGGCGTGTATAGATAGCCATAGGTTTTCCCGTCTTATCTACAGACCGTTCTTTTCATGGGCAACACGTTTGGACGAAGAAGAGATTAACGGTTTAACGGTCGGCCCGAAGATTGGACTCGACCGCACCTCTTGCATTACAACCAACACGTGAACCTTTGTTACGTGTCATGCACTCTCGTGGGGCGCAATGCTCCTGCACTTCAACCGCAGCGAAACCCCACGTCAGCTCCTGGGACATTCGCACCCGCCCGCCAGAGCCGTTGCGTCTTCGCTTCTCGCCGCAGGAGGCTGGCTGTGGCGATGCTGTTGCACTCCCGCCCATCGGCTTCCGAGTGAACAACCGGCAGCTGATGGCACCCGGTAGTGGCCTTGTCTTCCACGACGGTGCGTACTTCATTGAGGTGATGCGAAGAAGCATGTACAAGCAGCCCGTCACCGAGCCATATGGAGGAGGCTGGTGGCACTTTGACGCGCCAGGCTCAGGCATTTTCCTCAAAGTCGGTCGCGTCCTGGACTTCACCTGCCCAGCTTGGCTTCGCACCCACCTCCGCAATGGCACGCGCCTCCCCGACGTGCAGATCGTGCGGATCCGTGCCACGGGGCGAATCTACCACCCTAATTTCCCGAAATTTGGAAAATTCACCAAGGATTTGATGCTGGCATGTCGACGCCAGTGGTGCGTGCCAGAGGATTGCAGTCACGACAGCACCAACGCCACGCCGCCCCACACTTTAAACCGACCCGCACATTGGGAGCACGACCCGCCGATATTTCCCATGGAACTCAATCGCGGAGCTTATGGCATCACGACAGTCATTGCGTACTGGTCAGGGCACCAACCTAGTGTTCGACACTGGTGCGAGGCAGGACCGAAAGTGGTTGTCGACATGCGCCCGACGGGCGTAACCGAGAAAAGTTACGTCAACGGCTCGAAAAGAATTCCGTGTCCGAATCAACACCATTACTACGTGCGGGAGCGGCGATTCGAAGCAAAGCCGACCATGAAGGCGTGTCAATGTAACAACAGCCACAAGCACCTCAACTGCAATCAGCTTTCAAGCTCATTAGGCAGCCTGAGCCTTGCCCGTTCGCGCGTCGTCGGTGGCTGGAAGAATGGCTCTTTGATTGGCCGCGATGCGCCGTGCGCCAGCTTCCTCGCCGCATCCGGAGATTCACTGCCGTCCATCGCCAAGAAGCTAGAATCCCGTGGCTGCGACGCGTCAACGAGCTACGTGCTGTGGTCGCCACCAGGTTCTGGCACAAATTCGAGCAGTAACGTTAGCACGACCTCGGTTTCGAGCAGTAACGTTAGCACCTCGGTTTTCGAGCAGTAACGTTAGCACCTCGGTTGTTCTTAACGGTTGTTCTCTTTCCCGTCTCTGTGTATTGTAACAAGAGCCCCGGGAAGACTACAGTAGAGCTCGTATTCCCGAAAGGGACCGTGCCGGCATTACTTCACCGACCGACACAGAGTTTGAATATGGTTCGGAGTATGTGGCGGGGGGAGGGGGAGGCGCGGGCCACAAGATTTGCTGTTTGGGAAACCGAAGGAAACCTTTGAGTGTTTCAGCCCCTCCTGTCTCTCATCGCGCTCGCGAACTCGCAGCGCGCGGTCAGCCTACGCGCCGATGGCCGAGCTTGCCAGCGTCGAGAAAGCACCGCCGGCCACGTGGGCCTCCCTCGCGGACCTCTCGAAGAGGTGCCTGTCGTCGCAGGCGCCTGACGAGCAGGCCAACGTCGAGCTGCTCTCCACGCTCGAGTCGCTCCAGCGCACGCCGCAGCCGAGCGGCGCAGCCGACGCCAGCGTGGTCGCTCGGATCGCCCGATGGGGATCGTCGCGGCGCGTCCGCCACGCGGCGATCGCGCTCCTGCAGAATACGCTGCTCTCGACGCGCTCCTCCGTCACAGTCGGCCAGGGCGTCACGCTGCTCCTCGAGGGGCTGCAGCTCTCGGTGCAGACGCTGCACGCGCGCGCCATCGCCAACGGCACGCCCGCCGACAGCCCCGACTCGGCGTGGGCGGCTGCCATGACGCTGAGCGCGCTGTGGCACACCTTCAACGGCCGCCTCATGCCGGCGGCCGGCGCAGCGCCGCCCACGCAGGCCGACGACGCCGCCGAGCTGCAGGTGACGCAGGCCGGCACGCTCGCGGCAAAGCACGCGTTCGTTGACGCCGACGGGCCGAGCTGCTGCATCTCGCTGCTCGCGGCGCTCGGCGCCGCCTTCGACGACGGCGCCTCGCCGCGCCACCACCGCCCCTCCCTCGACGACGGCACGGCCGGTGACGCCGCCGCCGCCAAATCGGCGGGCGTCGTCCGCTTCGAAGTCTGCGGTGGAGCGCAGGTCGCCATCACAATCGGCGCAAACGGCACGCCGGAGGCCGCCGCCGAGATGGCTGCGCCGACGACGACGGCGACGGCGGCGGCGGCGGTGGCGACGACGGCGGCTCCTTCGGACGCGCGCGGCTCGGCGGCGGCGGTGCGGCGTGCCGAGGGCGTGTGGCTGCTGCAGGCGCTGCTTCGGACGCTCGGCGCGGCGATGCGCGGCCAGCCGTCGCTGAGCGCGCGGTGCTGGCAGCAGCTGGGTGGCGGCGGCGGGCTGGCGCGGCAGCTGCGGCAGACGGGCGTGCTGCGCACCAAGCACGCCGCCGCCGTGATCGGCTGCGTCCTCGAGTTTTGCGCCGGCAGCGGTGGCAGCGGCAGCAATGCGGGTGGCGGAGCGGGTGGCGGTGGCGGCGGCGGCGGAGCCGAGCAGCCTCCGGCGGCGACGGCGGCGCTGATGCTCGCGACGCAGCTGGGCGACGACGGTGCGACGTTGCGGCTGCTGCGCGCGCTGCTCGTGCTGGCGGCGGCGTGCGAGGCGGCGGCGGCGCAGCTGTCGCGCGCGGGCCTCCTCGCCGAGCTGCTGCGGTGGCTACTCCTCGTGCCGCCCGCATCCGCGCCCACCCAAGCCGTCCCCGCCACGGCAGCCGACGCCGGCGCCGATCTGGACGGTGGTGGTGGTGGTGATGGTGGTGAGGTGCGGCGGGCGGCGCGATGTGTTGGCGCGTTGCTGGCGCAGCGCCTCGCGTTGGCGTGGGGCGGCCCTCGTGAGCTGCGTCTGCTGCTGCGTGCGGCCGCGGCGCCCACCACTGGCCCCGTCGCCTCGACGTCGTGGCTTTGGGTGGCGTGCCGCGTCGTGCGCGCGTGCGGCCGCCCCACGCTGCCCTACCTCCGCCTGCAGCCGCCCCGCGGCGGAGGAGGAGGTGGTGCCGCCACATCGTCCGGCGCGGCAGCCATGTTCACGCCGGGCAGCGTGTCGGGCGGGCGGCTGACTGCGGAGCTCGGCGAGAAGCCGTCGTGCGCGTGGCCGCCCCACGCCGCCTACAGCGTCGTCTGCTGGGTCCGCTGCGACACCGCCCCCGCCGCCTCTGCCGCCTCCTCCGCCTCCGCCTCCGTCACCTCCGCCACCACCGCCTCTACCGCCACCGCCACCTCGTCGGTTGCGCCGCTGACGCTGTACGAGCTCTCGTCGCACGACGGCGTCGCGTACGCGAGTGCGCAGCTGCAGCACAACAACGAGCTGATCGTGCAGGCAGGCAGCGCCGCCAAGCCCGCCGTCTGCTGCATCCCCCTCGGAAGCGGCGGCGGCAGCAGCAGCACCAGCGGAGGTGGCGGCAGCGGAGGTGGCGGCAGCAGAGGTGGCGGCAGCGGTGGAAGCGGAGGCGGCGATGTCGGCGCGTGGCGGTGCGTCGTCCTTGTGCACGAGAAGCGCCGTCGCGGCGTCGCCTCGACGCTGCGCTGCTACGTCGACGGGGCGCCCCGCCACGAGGCCGCGCTGCTCTACCCGCCGCTCGAGTGCAGCAGGGCCGCGCGCTTCGCCGCCGGCTTCGTCGGTGCGCGCGACGCCCCGCCATCGCAGGCGCCCGCGCAGGCACCGGCGGCCGCCGACGGCAGCAGCAGCAGCAGCAGCAGTGGAGGAGGAAGCGGAGGCGACGGCGGCTGGCATCTCGGCTGCGTGTACGTGTGCGACGCGGCGCTGGGCGCGCAGCAGGCGCGGCAGGCCTACCTGTGGGGCTTCTTGGCGCAGCCGTTCCTTCGCCTCGACAACGCCGCCGCGTCGCACGACGACCAGACGGCACGGGAGCTGCATGTGTGCTGGTGCCAGGCCAACCTCGCAGCCACCCTCTCGCCGCCGGCCGAGGGCAGCGTGTCCAGCACCGTCGCCGCCGCCGCCTCAGACGCCGCCGCCGCCGCGATGGAGCTGGCGAGCGGCTACGCTCCCTTCTACCTCCCGTCGCAGAAGCTGATTGTCGGATTCCACGCTGCCGCCGGAAGCACCACCACCGCGGGCCTCACGTCGCTACCCAACCTCGCCGCCTCCTCCTCCTCCTCCGCCTCCGCTTCCGACTCGTCGTCGTCGTCGTCGGCTGATCAGGCGCCGCCCAAGCGCAACACGACTGCCGACGGAGGAGCGACGGCGCTCACGCTCGTCGGAAGAGCCGAGCTCGTCCACCCGAGATGCATCGCCGACTTCCTGCCGCACGCGGGCGGCTCGTCGTCGCTGCTCTTCGCCGTGCACGCCGCCACCGACTCCGTCAGCCTCGTGGGGGCGCTCACGCTGCTGCGCGGCTTCCTCCACCTCCACCCGGCCAACCTGTCGCAGGCGGCGGCGCACGAGAATGTCTTCTCGCGCCTCTCGCTGCTGCTGCGGCAGAAGCCGCCCGAGCTCATCTCCGAGGCCGTCAGCGCCGCGCTCGTCGCGTTGGCGCTGGACCACGACGGCTTCGACACGCCAACGACCACCTTCACCGCCGCCGCCGCTGCCGCCGCCGCCGCCGCCACCGCCACCGCCACCACCGCCACCGCCACCGCCACCGCCACCGCCGCCACCAACGACGCCCTGCTGCCGAGCGATGCCGAGGCGTGTGCGGAGACGGTGGCGCGGGCAGAGAGGTGGCGGCGGCGCGCCGTCGTGGCGGACCCGCGCGCGGCGCGGCACGTGCTGCTGGCGGCGGCGCTGTGGGGTCGCGCGCCCGCCGCCTCGCAGCGCAGCTGGATGCAGGCGCTACACGCGCTGCTGAGCGAGGACGCGCGCGGCACGTACAACGCGGGCATGCTGCTCCGCACGGGCCTCCTCGAGGGCGTCTTCCAACTGCTCCGATCGGGCGAGCTGGTGGCCTCCGGCGCGCACCTCCTCGCGGCAAGGCTCGCGCTGCGCGCGTGGCACTCGGCGCGCGCCACGATGCAGTCCACCGACGGCACGCAGATGGTGCGCGACTTTCTGCTGCAGAGCCTCGCCGCGAGCCTGCCGCCGCTCGTCGAGAGCGAGGCGCACACGGCGCCGCTCGAGCTGATGCTGCTCTCGCTGCGCATGCTCGCGCGCATGACCACCCACCTCGGTCCGGTGCTGGCGGGAGGCGGCGGCGCCTCTGCCTCCACCGCCTCCTCCACCACCGCCGCCTGCGGCACCGGCAGCGAGGGAGCTGGCGGCGCGTCGTCGTCGTCGTCGTCGTCGTCGTCGTCGTCGTCGTCTGCCGACGGTGGTGCGACGAGGCTCGAGCACGCCGGCGCGCGCGCGCTGCTGCAGCTGCTGCAGCCGAAGCTGCTGCTCCTCTTCCTGCAGCCGGGCTGCGACCCGCGCGCCGTCGCCCTCGCGCTCCGCATCAGCGGCGCGCTCCTCCACCTGAGCCGCGCCCACCCTTTGGCCGTCCCGTTTGAGGCGGCCTTCCGCGAGGCGGGCGGCTTCGACCGGCTGGCAGTGCTGCTGCCGCTGCACGCCCACGTCGCCGACGTCTACCTCCCGTTTATGGGCCTGCTCCTCGGCACGACGCCGCAGCTCGACGAGATCTCCACGGCCACGTCGCCCGCCGCGCTGCAGGCGGCGTGTGATACGATGCTCGGTGCGGCCGGCGCGGCGCCCTCGGCACACTGGACGGCGGAGGTGCTGTCGGTCGTGAGCCTCGTGCTGCGCGAGGGGCTCCGCATCGCCGCGTCGGGCGCCACCGTGCTTCCTTCCACTCCCTCCCCTCCCGGGGGCGACGGCGGCGCCACGGCGGCGGCAGCGGCGGCAGGGGACGCGGAGGCGGATTCAACGGAAGACGATTCGTCGTCGTCGTCGTTTGCGGTGGTCCGCCACCAGCTCCAGCTGTCGATGGTGCTGCTGCGCTGCCTGCGCTCGCTGATCGACTCGCACCCCGACGCCATCGTCACGACGCTGATGAAGCGGGTCGACGTGATGGGCCGCTTCTGCTCGGCGCTGGGCGTGGTCTGGCTCTACGGGCGCAACGTCGTCGACCGGCAGCAGGAGGAGGAGCGCGGCGCGGCGGCGGTGCGCGTCGACCCGGCGATCGTGGCGCGGCTGCTGGCGCCGCTGCTGCTGCACGTGACCCTGCGCGCCAAGGGCCTCGGCAGCGCGGGGCTGCAGCAGGCGCAGCTGCTGCTCGACCCGCTGCCGTCGCTCGAGCACGCCGGCATCCCGTTCAGGGTGTGGGTCGAGTTCCGCGCCGAGCTGCTCTCGCACGCCACCGCCGTCTTCCAGGGCGGCCTCGCGTCGCTCGACGCCGGCGTCGACGCCCTCGACGACGCCGGGCTCGCGGTGCTCGCTCACGTCTTCGGAGGCGCCGTGCAGTTGCAGGCGTGGCTCGGCTCCGTCGCCCACTCCGCACGCACCTCCGACGCCGCGCGAGCCTCCGACGCCGCCTCCGCCTCAACCTCCTCGTCGTCGTCGTCATCCGACCCGACGCCTCACCACCAGCTGCTGGCGCTGCTGCTGCTGCTCCTCGAGCGGCGCGACCACGCCTCCTCCGGCGGCGGCCTGATCAACCCTCTCAAGGACGGTGTCAAGGCGCTCCCCTCGGCGTCGCAGCTCTTCTCGATGGTGCGACGCGGCGCGAGCGCCGCCGCGAGCGCCGCCGTCTCCGGCGCCGCACTGCCGCTGCCGTCGCCGCGCATGGCGCGCGGCCCGTCGGGAGCGATGCTCGAGCTGCAAGCGGCGGCGCTGCGGCTGCTGCTGCTCCGCTTCGCCGCCGACTGTTCCGACGGCAGCGCCGATACGCTCGTGCCGCTGTTGGGCGACGTCTCGATGGTCCTGATGACGCTCGTGCTCCGCAGCAGCGGCAGCGGCGGCGGCGCCGACAGCGGCGCCACCTCGGGCGGCGGCGCCTCCGCCGCGGCCGCCGCGGCCGAGCAGGCGGCAAACTTGACGCCGCATCGCGAGCTGCTGTTGGCGCTGTGCTGGCGGCTCTTCCTGCTGCTCGGCCACGCCGACGGCGACGTGCGCAACGGCGCGGCGCAGACGCTCAAGTCCGCCTTTGCTCACGCGTGGTTCCTGCGCGAGGCCTTCGGCGACTCGCCGCTCGTCTTCGAGTTCGAGCAGCTGCAGAAGGAGCAGCTGCAGCGCGGAGGGGCGCACGCGGCGGCGGGGACGGCGGTGGGCGGCTGGGCGGCGTCGTCCCTCGGCAACGCGCCGCTCGTGGCGCTGCTCGACAGCACGCTGGGCGCGCGGTGGCGCGAGGCGGCGCAGCGGCACGAGGCGGACGCGCACGCCTTCGACGGCAAGTTTGCGTCCGACCAGGCGGCCAAGGTGCAGGCGGAGCAGAAGTGGCAGCGGAGCGCGATGCGACATTTGGACGAGGCGAGCGCCAACTGGCACGCCGAGACGGCGCAGGGCAGCGCCGCGCTCCGGGTGCGGCTGCGCTCGATTGGGCTGGCGCGCGCGGCGCGCGACCGCGTGCAGGTGCGCGCGCTGCGACTGATGGCGATGGCGCAAGTGCTGCAGCGGTCGACGTGGGAGGGCGCCACGGCGGCGGCGGCGGCGGCGGAGAATGCGGCGGCGGCGTCTGCGGCGGCGGAGGGCGGCGGCGGCGGCACCGACGCGGTGGTGCTCGCGTCGGGCAGGGCCGAGTGGGGCGTCGATGCGAGCTGCGTCTCTGCGCTGGGGACGCGGCGCAAGCTGCACAGGGACGAGGCTCGCCTCCGCCGCGCCGCCGCGCCGCTGCTGCCGCTCTGGCCGCCCAGCGGCGCCGCCGCCAACCCCGCAGCATCCACGGCGGCGGGGGCGGCGGCGGTGGCGGCGGCAGCCGCGCCGCTGTCCGCCGCCGCCGATGCGGCGGCGTCGCTCGAGGTGCTGAATCGCGACGAGCTGCAGCAGCTGCTCTGCTCCACCCACCAGCCCAAGCCCGACGATCTCTTCGACGTCGTCCACCTCGCGGGCATCGACGCCTCCGCGGCGCTGCTGGTGGTGGCGCCCGACCGCTTCTTCCTGCTGCGGGGCTACCGGCGCGGCCGCATGGCAGACGGGCAAGTGGAGGTGGTGAAGCGGCCGCCGCCCGCCGCCGCCGCCGCCAACGCCGCCGCCGCCGCCGAGGACGGCGAGGCGGGAGACGAGGGCGGCGACGATGCCGCCGCCGCCGGTGGTGGCGGTGCCTCCTCCAGCTCACGCGACGACGGCGGCGAGGGCGACGACGGCGCCGACGGCACCGCCACGGAGGTGTGCGAGATGTATGGGTACGCCGAGCTTGCGGGGGTGGTGCGGCGGCGGGCGCACCTGCGGCCGTGCGCGCTGCAGCTTCTGCTGCGCAACGGCGTCTCGATCTTCTTGCGGTGCGAGGGCGGCGAGGCGGCGCGAAACGGCCTCCACTCCCGCCTCGCGCCGATGGCGGGGAGCGTCGGTGGCGGCGCGGGTGGCGGGTTGCCCGGCGTGCCCGCCTCGCTCGGTGGTCTCGGCATGACGCCTCGCATGTCGGTGGGCGGCGCGGGCGACTCGAGCTCGGTCGCTACCAGTGTGCTCCGCTCCTTCTTTGGCAACCGGCAGCTCGCGCAGCTGACCGACGCGTGGGTCTCGGGGCGCATCTCCAACTTTGAGTACCTGATGGGGCTGAACGAGCAGGCCGGCCGCTGCTACGACGACATGATGCAGTACCCCGTCTTCCCGTGGCCGCTGGCGCGCTACGGCCTCGTGGCCGGCGGCAACGGCAACGGCAGCGGCGGCAAGGATGGCCAGCCGGGCGGTGGAAGTGGCGGAGGCGCAGGCTCTGGAGGCGGAGGCGGAGGCGCGCTCGACCTGCGCGACCTCTCCTCGTTCCGCGCGCTGCACAAGCCGATGGGCGCGCAGACGGCGGCGCGCGCCGCGCAGTTCCGCCGCCGGCACGACGAGTGGGAGGACCCCACGAGCGAGGTGCCGCCCTTCCACTATGGCACCCACTACTCGTCGGCGGCGTCGGTCTGCTCGTTCCTTGTGCGGCTGCAGCCGTTCACGGCGTACCACTGCGCGCTGCAGGACGGCCGCTTCGACCTCGCGGACCGGCTCTTCCACAGCGTGGGCGAGGAGTGGGCGCTCGCGAGCGGCGAGCGCGGCGGCGACACGGGCTGCGTGAAGGAGCTCATCCCCGAGCTCTTCTACATGCCGGAGGCGCTCCTCAACGTCAACCGGCTCGACCTCGGCGTCCGCCAGGACGGCGCGCGCCTCTCGCACGCGCACCTGCCGCCGTGGGCGCGCGGCTCGGCGCACAAGTTCGTGCGGACGATGCGGCAGGCCCTCGAGTCGCCGCACGTGTCGCGCGAGCTGCCCGGCTGGATCGACCTGATCTTCGGCTGCAAGCAGCAGGGCGAGGCGGCCGTCGAGGCGCTCAACGTCTTCTACTACTCTACTTACCAGGACGCCGTCGACGTCGACGCGTGTGCCGACGAGGCGCAGAAGCAGGCGCTCCTCGCGCAGATGCAGCACTTCGGGCAGACGCCGTGCCAGCTGTGGCGCGACCGGCCGCACCCGAAGCGATCCAAGGACGCCGCCCTCAACACCATCCAGGCGGTGCCGCTGCTCGTGGCGCTCGCGGCGGAGCAACCCTTGCTCGCGTCGCGGGAGCAGGTGCTCTCGGGCGCGGTGCGCTTCCTCTCCGTCGCGGGCGGCGGCGGGTACGGCGGCGCGGGCGGCGGCGGCGGGCTCGGCGGCGGCGCGGGCGGGCGCGGCGGCGCGGCGGGCGGCGGCGGCGGCGGCATCGGCGGCGCCATCGGCGCGGGCGCCGTCGTGGCGGGCGGCGGCGTCGGCGTGATGCCTGCGGCGCCCCTCGACTACGAGCGCGCCTACGCCTCGTGCGCCGCGTCGTGCGTGCTGCTGCCGGCGACGCAGCAGCTGCTCCAGTTTGGCTTCGCCGACGGCACCGTGCGCGCGTGCGCGCCGCGCCGCTCGGGCGGCGCCGCCGCCACCGTCGTCCATTCGCTGCACTTCGGCGAGGTCGTGACCGCCTGCTGCGCCGCCGCCGATGGCGAGACGGTCGTGACGGCGGACGCCCTCGGCGGGATCGGCGTGTGGCGGCTGGCGACGCCCTCTCCGCAGCAGATCGCCGCAGAGGCCGCCGCCGCCGCCTCCACCGCCAGCGGCGGCGGCGGTGCCGCCTCCACGGCCGCCACCTCGTCGTCGTCGTTTCGCCTCGAGCCGCGCGGCCGCCTCGCGTCGCACGCGGCGTCGGTGCGCGCGCTGGCGTGCGACGCGTCGCAGCAGGTCCTCGCCAGCGCCGACGACGACGGCGGCGTGCACGTGTGGGACCTCCGCCGGCTGCGGCTGCTGCACGTCCTCCAGGTGCACCCTCCGCCCGCGGCGGCGGCGGCGGGCGGCGCGGCGGGCGGCGGCGCGGCGGGTGCGGGCGTGGCCGGCACCGCGGGCGGCGGCGGAGGCGGCGGCGGCGGCGCGCGCGGCGGCGGCGTGGTGGCGATGCAGATCATCAAGGAGGAGACGGGCGACATCGCCGTCGCCACCGCCGAGCAGCTGCAGCTCTGGTCGATCAACGCGGCGCTCGTCGCAGTGAGCGCGGCGCGCGTGCCGCCCCTCCGCTGCATGGCGCTGACGCCGGCGCCAGAGTGGATGGTCGAGAAGCTGCCCGTCCTCGTGAGCGGCCACGACGACGGCACGGTCCGCTGGTGGGTCGTGCGCGAGCCGCAGGTGAGCGTGCCGCGCGCGGGCACGTGGCTGCCGCACGCGCGCTCGGCGGTGCCGGTGGGCGGCGGGCTGCAGCCGGCGTGGGAGCTCGTCGAGCGCGTCGAGCTGCGCCTCAAGGCGTCGGAGCGCGCGCCGATCACGAGCCTGTGCGTCGCCGAGGCGGGCGTGCGGCTGCTGTGGACGGGCGACGCGCGCGGCGAGGTGCGCAGCTGGTCGACGGCCGTCGAGGGCGGCGACCTCTTCATGCCGCTCGCGGAGCGGTTCTGACCTGGGTTCTGAGATCGAGAGGTGCGCCTCAGCGCTCAGGCCTCAGGGATCACGCGTACCGTATCCTATATTGCGTATTGGGCGTATAAGATTTAGGACCAAAACTGAAACAAGAGTCAAGACTCCGACGCCTGATAAAGTTTAAAGTACGGCTTTACCGTACTAAAGTGCAGATTAGCTGCAGGAGACCCATCTAAGGGCTCCTGCACTCACGGCCAGACGGTCCACCCTTCCCTCCACCCGATGCCAATGCGCGCAGAGTTCACCTCGCGGCGCATGGCTCCTCTCTCTGTCTCTGCTGTGGCGGGTAGGCGCCGCCGCTCAGGCCTTGCCCGTGTGCCGTTGGCGACGGCTTTCACGCGGTGGCGTTGGCCGAGATGGCGCCCAGCGGCGTGCGCGTCGTCGTCTCCTGCGAGCAGGTCGCGGCCTAGCCCGACGCCATGCGCTTGACCGCCTCGAGGTTGTCGGACATGTTGGTGATGAGGCCGGAGAACATGGAGGCCTTCTCCTTCTTGCCCTGCAGCGCCGACTGCAGCGTCGCAATCTCGCCGAGGACGAGCGACGTCTGCATCGCCGAGCGCTCCTTGGTGCTCTCGTTGACCAGCTGCAGCTTGGTCAACAGCTCCTTGTTGAGCTTGCGCATGTCCTCGCGTACCGTGCGGCTCTGCGTGTTGAGGTCAAACAGCTGCTTCTCGAGCGCCGCCTCGTTCTCGAGCATGCGCTCGCGCTCGGCCTCGTTGGCGGCGTCCTTCTCGGCCAGCTCCTGCTGGCGCTGCTCCTCGTTCTGCTCCTGCTTCTTGAGCAGCTCGTCGAACTTGGAGTAGACGTCGGATTTGACCGACTTGATGCTCTTGTCGACGGCGGCGAAGCCCTGCGTGACCGCCGAGCGCGTCGTGCGGCCCTCCGCCTGGGTCGTGTCGTTGATCGCCGACACCGCCGCCGCCATGCCCTGGTTGGCCTCGGCGGTCGTCGTCATCTGCTGCAGCTGCGAGTGCATCTGGTGCTGCTTCGCCTTGATCATCTGCTGGTTGTCGAGGATCTCCTGCAGCATCTTGCGGTTCGACGGTGCACCAATCAGGCCATTGAACTGGTCAAAGTCCGACGCGGTCATTCGGCCGCCCATCTTCTCAGCAATCAAGTCCAGCAGTTGAGCCCGGGCCTCTGCATTGAAACATTGGTCTGACGGCATAGTGTACCAGCAACACAGGACACTCGGCGCTGGCTTCGATCGCGCTGCGACGTTTGGAAACTCGCTGCCAGGGGGGTTGTGGCAAACCACCGCACGCAACCGGCCTACGCCGTTTTCCCCACATAAGCTAGGCCGAGTCGATCTATTCGCACCATTTTCCCTTGTTACATACTTACATGCTGCCCACAGCTCTCTCTGCTCGCATGCGCAAGTCTGTTGTGAGAAGGAGCCAGCGGCCGGGTCGGGCTGGCTAATCCATCCTGACTCCTCAGATGTCGATGATCTGCACCACCGGCGCGCCAGCCGGGCCCGCCGGCGGCGTAGATGGCGGCGGCGTCGACGGCGGTGGCATCGAAGGTGGCGGCATCGACGGCGGAGGCATTGACGGCGGCGGCATCGACGCATTCGGCGGTGTCGAGGGCGGCGGCATGGGGCCGCCCGCCAAAGCGACCGCCGGCTGCGTGGACGGCATCGGCGCGGCGAGCGGCGGTGCGAGATCGGCCAGGTCGAGGTGCCCCATGCCCGCGCCGGCCGGCGCGCCCGGCGGTGGCACCGGTGGTGCCTGCGGCGGCGGCTGCATGAGCTGCATGAGCTCCTCGGCAGGCGACGGCTCCGGCGGCATCATCATCAGGTCGTCTGCGGGCGCGGGCGCGGGCGCGGGCGCGGGCGCGGCGGGCGGCGGCGCGGCGGGCGGTTGCGAGAGGAGGAGATCGCCCTCGTCGCTGAGGCTCAGATCGCCCACGAGCAGGCCAGTGTTGTCGGCTGGGGCGGCGGGCGAGGGCGAGGCCGCGGTCGCGGCGCCCAGCGCGGTCGCGGGCGCGGCGACGGGGAGGCCTTGGCGCGCGGCGCTCAGCTGCTCATCGTACTTGGCGAGGCCGGTGCTCAGCTGCTCGTGCACCGTCAGCAGCGCCATCAGGAGCGTCTCGTCGGCCACCTCGCCGCCCTCGAGCAACCGCACCACGCGCGGCGCCGCCTCGCGCAGTGCCGGCGCCAGCTCGGAGAGCAGCTCGTTCTGCGCGGCGTCGGCGGCGCTCTCGGAGGCGCCGAGGCACTCGCCAAAGAGCGTCACGTTGCCCTGAAGCGTCGCGATGTCGCCGCGCAGCCGCTCGACCTCCCTGGGCGCTGCAAGCTGCTGCGCCGCCTGCGCGGGCGGCGCGTCCGGCTGCCGCTGCTGCTGCTGTGGCTGCTGCTGCGCCTGCGACGAGTGCTCCGCCTCGAGCGACGCGGCGAGGGCGTACTGCAGCGCCTCCTCCTCCTCCTGCATCGCGAGCCGTTCCTCCTCCTCCATCGCAAGACGATCCCCCTCACCCTCCTCGGCCTCGGCCTCGACCTGCGCGCCCGGTGGTGGTGCGACGCCTGGCAGCGCGTCGTCCTCCACCGCCATCATCCCCACTTGGCCCGGCGGCACGGCCGGCGGCGCACTCACGAGGCGCACCTGTCCCGGCGGCTCCGGCTCGGCCACATGATGCGCGGCGCCCCTCGTCGACGTGGTGCTCGTCGCCACGAGCGGCCGCGACGCGCCGCCGCCACCTCCGCCCATCGGTCCGAGGCCGATGCCCTCCTGCGCCACGAGCGGGCTGAAGACGACCTCCTGCCCGGCTCCGTGAGCTACGAGCTGCGCGTGCGTCGTGCCAAACAGCGAGAGCATCGGGTTGGCGCGGTACTCGTCGTCCTCCGACCACGCGCCGCACAGCCCGACGATCTGATGCGCGACGTCGGCGCCCGTCTTTCGGTTGGTCGCCACCTTGGCGAGCTCCGTCATGAAGTCCCTGGAGGCGACCTCGACGTGGAAGCTGGTAGAGCAGTTCTTCATCAGCGACTCGATCAGCGTGAGCGAAAGGACCTGCACCCTGGTCTCCATCATCAGCCGCCTCTTGAGCACCTTGATCGCCTCCTTGGCTCCCTCGCTCTCGTAGGTGTTGATGAGGTCGGCCACTTCGAGGTTTGCCGCCCAGTCGGGCCCGAGGAGCAGCGGGTCGGTCGACCTGACGATGACCTCGGCGATGATGCTCTTGTTGCGCTCCTCGGGGTTGAGCAGCGCGTTGACCTTGGCGCCGATCTGGTCGAAGAATGACATGCGTGGCGCCGCGCGAACAGGCTCTAGAGCCGCGCGTCGTCCGTCGAGTCGCTCGCGCAAGATGCCGAGCGCCCGCACGGCGTTGCGGTGGTTGAACACCGTCCAGGGCACGCGAGTAAGCTCGTTGATAGGT
>Ga0209713_10001332_pt1 | contig 14642 bp, 8 predicted proteins | sample ArcOceMetagenome_3_FD_187444 | JGI IMG/M metagenome (GOLD analysis project Ga0209713, IMG submission 187444) | Marine eukaryotic phytoplankton communities from Arctic Ocean - Arctic Ocean- Svalbard ARC20M Metagenome (SPAdes) (version 2) | ecosystem: Environmental > Aquatic > Marine > Oceanic...
CGTGCATGGGTCTCGTGCTGAGCCACTTGGGCGACGCGTGCGCCGCCGAGCTGCCCGCGGTGCTGCCGATCCTGCTCGAGCGGCTGCGCAACGAGATCACGCGCGTCACGACCGTCAAGACCTTCCAGCGCCTCGCGAGCGCGACGATGGATATGCAGCTCGGCCCGGTGCTGCAGCCGGTCGTCGCCGAGCTGTGCTCCTTTTTGCGCAAGGCGAGCCGGCCGCTCCGCCAGACTTCGCTCGCGGCGCTCGAGACGATCGTCTCGTTCCACGGCGCGCAGCTCGGCGCCGCCGACATCGGCGCCATCCTCGACGAGCTGCCGGTGCTCATCACCGACGCCGACCTGCACGTGGCGCACCTCGCCCTCTCGCTCGCCAAGACGGTCGTCGCGACCATCGGCGCGCCGACGGTGGCGCAGCTCAAGGAGAAGGTGCTGCCCAAGTGCCTCTCGCTACTGCACTCGTCGCTGCTGCAGGGCGTCGCGCTGCGCTCGCTGCTCGCGCTCCTCGCGCAGCTCGTGCGGCAAAACCTGCCGGGGCTCACCTTCACGGTGCTCATCGAGCAGCTGCTCGGCTCGGTGGCCGGCGGCATGTCGAAGCACTCGCTCGCGGCGCTCTCGCAGGCGGTGGCGACGTGCTGCACGCACGCGCCCGAGGCGGCGCTGCGCGACGGCATGGTGACGCGCTTCACGGGCCAGCTCGGCGCGCTCGACGCCGTGCAGCCGTCGGTGCTCGCGCTGCTGTGCCTCGGCGAGATCGGCCGCGCCAACGACCTCTCGGCGCACGCCAAGCTGCTCGACGCGCTGATGGCCGCCTTCGGCGCCGCGAGCGAGGAGGTCAAGGCGGCGGCCGCCTTTGCGCTCGGCAACCTCGCGGCGGGCAACCTGCCCGTCTACCTGCCGCACCTGCTCAAGCAGATCCAGACGAGCTCGAGCAACGAGTACCTGATGCTGCACGCGCTCAAGGAGCTCATCAGCTCGGGCCAGGCGCAGCTCGGCTCGTACGTCGACCAGATGCTGCCGAAGCTCTTCGAGTTTGCCGAGCGCGACGAGGAGGGCGTGCGCAACGTCGTCGCCGAGTGCCTCGGCAAGCTCGCCGCCGTCGCGCCCGACGCCGTCGTGCCGGCGCTCGAGGCGCGCCTCACGCACGCCTCGGCCCTCACGCGCGCCGCCGTCGTCAACTCGATCCGCTTCACGCTCACCGAGACGACCGCCGGCGGCGGCGCCATCCCGGCGGTGCTGCTCGGCTCGCTGCGCAAGTTCCTCGCGACGCTGCAGGACGTCGACCTCAAGGTGCGCCGCGGCGCGCTGCTCGCGCTCAACTGCGTCTCGCACAACAAGCCGGCGGCCGTGCGCGACCACCTGCCCGAGCTGCTGCCGATGCTCTACGAGGAGACGCGCAAGAAGGCCGAGCTCGTGCACACGGTCGACCTCGGCCCGTTCAAGCACCAGGTCGACGACGGCCTCGAGCTGCGCAAGGCGGGCTTCGAGACGATGGACACGCTGCTCGACGGCTGCCCCGACCGCCTCGAGCTGCCGCAGTTCCTCGTCCACCTGACCGACGGCCTCAAGGACGACCACGACATCAAGCTGCTCTGCCACATCATGCTGCGCAAGCTCGCCGCCGCGCCCGGCAGCGCCGCCGTCGTCGTCGCGTCGCTCGAGGCCATCGTCGAGCCGCTGCGCTCGACCATCTGCGCCACGCTCAAGGACAACGCCGTCAAGCAGCAGATCGAGCGGCACGAGGAGCTCGTCGCGAGCGGCATGCGCACGGCGCGCGCCATCGAGAAGTGCGCCGACGCCGACACGGTCCCTAAGTTTGAGGAGTTCGTGCGCACGACGCTGCGAGGCGGCAAGCTCGCCGAGCGGTACAACGCCATCGTCGCCGAGGACGAGGCCAAGGCCTCGGGCGCCGACGCGCAGTGAGTGGCGCGTCGCGTCGCGTTCTGTCGCTCGCACTCACGTGCTGCCCGGTACGGTGGATGGTTGGCGGCTCGGAGAACCCTGGCCGCGTGACCGTGTGGTAGTCTCTAAATTGGTTTGCATGGAAGTCACACTCTACCATGCAACCACCGCAGATCTCCAAAAGAAGACAAGTTTGCCAAACTTGTTGCGCGAAGTTTGTCATTGCTCATTGGCCGCTCATCCAGCCGCCGCAACCCAACCATGTCACCGCTGCGTGTCGGCTGTAGGTCAGCGGTCGGCGCGACGTCGGTTCCATCGGGCGTGGCACCCGGCCCTGCTGGCTCTGCCGGTCCCTCGGACGCCCCGAGCCGGAGTCCATCGGCGGGATGCAGCTCGTTTGCCGCTCGCGTCGGTTCCTTCCGCCGGCAGAGCACTGCGACCATCGCGAGGACGATCATGTCTCGAAGAACTCTCTCGAGAATGCCCACGTTGGGCGTCCAGTCGCAACAACGCGATCAGGACGACGACAGCGATGGCGACGACCTCGAGGACATTCTGGCTGGCATCGACGAGCGAGGCGAGACCGGCGCTGGCAGACGCAGCTCCTCCAGCAACGGTAGCTCCTCCAGCAACGGCAGCGTGAGGCGTGCCTCCTTCACGCTGGCCACCTCGCGAAGGGCGCTGTGGACCAAGGTGCGGCTGACGGAGGGCAGCTACCTGACCGAGCTCTTCACGCCCGCCCAGCTGCAGTGGGTGGTGCTGCCGCACTCGGCGAAGCGACGGCTCTGGGACGTCTTCACGCTGTTGATCGTCATGTACACGGCGATCTCGCTGCCGATCGACCTGGCTTTCCTTCCCGCGAGCGTCACGCCCCATCCCGCGCTGCGCACGATCGACGCGCTGATGGACGTCTTCTTCATAGTCGACATCATCCTCAACTTCAACACGGCCGTCGTGCAGGATGGCGCGCTCGTCATCGAGAAGCGCGCGATCGCCAACATCTACGCGTCCAAGTGGCTGCCGCTCGACGTGGCGGCGTCGATCCCGTGGGAGATCATCTTTCTGATCCTGGGTTGGGTCGGCCGGGGCGCCGGCGACGCCGACGGCTCCGACGACGTCTCCTCTCTGCAGCTGGTCAAGATCCTCAAAGTGCCCAAGCTGCTGCGCCTCGGCCGTCTGCTCAAGTTTCTGGAGAGAGTCGAGGGCGCCGCCAACGTCGCTCGGATCGGCGTGCTCGTCTTCCTTCTGATGCTCCTCGTGCACTTCATCACCTCGATCTGGTTTGTCTTGGCGAAGCGAGAGGGCGCGTGGCTCGATCAGTTCCTCGTCCACCCGCGCGACGGCTCCGAGCCGATCTCGCTGCGCGAGACCGACGACCTGTACACGCAGTACGTCTACAGCTACTACACGACGCTCATGATGATCATGGGCGACAACACCGCGCCCACCGACGCCGCCGAAGGCCTCTTCACCGTCTGCATCGTGCTGATCGGATCGTGTATCAACGCGACGATCTTCGCCAACGTCGCCAATCTGGTGGCGCAGATGTCGGCCGAGGGCGCCGCGCACAACCGCAAGATGGAGGGGATCACCACCGCAATGAATGCGCTCAAGGTGCCGCGCCGCGTCGCCTCCCGCATTCGCGCCTACTTTGAGTACACGTACGCGCGCCACCACGACCACGCGGGAGATCGGTTCATCGCCTCGCTGCCGACGCAGCTCCGTTCGCGCGTCTCGCTCTGCGTGCACGAAGAGTCGGTCCGATCGTGCCCGCTATTCAAGAGCGGCGACCGTTGCCTGATCTCGGCGATCTCGTCGCAGCTCGACCCCGAGGTCTACCTTCCCGCCGAGTTCATCCTCGTGAGCGGATACGTCTCGCACTGCATGTACTTCATCGAGCGCGGCCGCGTCCAGCTCATCTCCAAACAGGAGAAGCTCCGATCCGCAGAGATTCGCAAGCCGCGCACCAACGGCAGCGACGGCAGCGGCGCCAGCAACGGCCGCGGCCCTGCGCGATCCGGCTCCGTCTCGGTTTGCGCCAGGGGTGGTGGCGGTGGCAGCCAACGAGACAGCAGGCGAAGCAGCAGGTTCAGCTTCGGTGGCGGTGGCGGTGGAGGGGCCGAGTCAGGGGCCGAGGGCTCTCCGGTGACGCCGCGGGAGAGCAGTCTCGGCCGTCGCGACGGCGTCGTCCGCACCGGGCGCGCGCAGCTGCCCGAGATTCCCGAGATTGAGGGGCTCGTGGTGGAGGAGCGGACGGACTACTTCAACGAACTCGCCCTCTTCCTCGACACGACGCGCAACGGCCAGGCTGGGCGGATGTCGGCGCGGGCGATCACGCACGTCGACATGTACAAGCTGCGCAAGGAGCGGTTCGAGGCGGTTGTGCACGACTACCCTTCGGCGTCGCTCTCGATCGCCGAGGCGGCGCATGCGACGCTGCCGCCCGACACGGCGCTGGTGGTGCGTCGGTGGATCTACACGGTGGCGGGCCTGCCGGAGATGCTGCTGCGGTGGAAGCCCAAGCGAGGCCTCGCGCTGCGCGTGAGCACTCTGGCGTCGGACATGCGATCCAACCCAGCGAAGTACAAGGGGTCGCTGGCGGAGGCGGAGAAGCGTCAGAACGACATGGAGCGGGGTGTGCTGCCGACGTCGGAGATGGCGCCTACGCTCAGCCGCACGCCGCCGCGCAAGCAACGAGAGAACGACGCGAGCGATGCGGGCAGCGGCGGAGGCGGCGGTGGAGGTTGCGGCGGCATGCGCCCCGAGGCGAAGGACGATGGCGCGAGTCGCAGCCCCAAGGACCTTTCGCGCCGGGCGTCGTTCCGTTCGGGCGGAGTCGCGGAGCCGGCGGCGGTGTCGGAGTCTGCGCACGTGCTGGCGCGGCTCGAGGGCCGCACCGATCGGGCGGTGGCGGCGGCGGAGGAGTGCCTCGCTCGGATGGAGACCCTCGCGCCTGCGGAGGCGGTGGGGCGTCTGCAGCAGCAGTTGAGCGGCATCGAGGCGGCGCTCGCCAAGCTGCTGGGCGCGCAGGCGCAGGTGGCGGCGGCGCCACTGCCACCCCCGGAGGCGGAGGCGGCTGCGGCTGCGGAGGATGGTTTGGGCTCGTCATCGCCGCAACGGCCCCTCCTGGACCAGCTGCTGCAGCGCGAGAGCGGTGGCAACGACGATGGGCCGCTGACCGCGCGCGGCATCGGGCGAGGGACCGCGGGTGGCGCGGGAGGCGGCGGCGAGCTTGCGCTGGCCTCCGAGGCGCCCGCGTGCCAAACCAGCGCGACGCCGCAGCCTCGGACGACGGAGTTCAGCCCGCCGGGACGGTGCGTGATATCGGAGGAGACCGCGAGCTCGAGCTTCAGGCAGCGGTCGGTGCAGCAGCCGGATCGGGGCGGTGGCCCGTTGGCTGGTACGGAGTGAGGCGTCTCGTCCAAAGTACGGTAGTACGTTATACGAAGACAAATCTTACGGCAAGGACTATGCCAGAGAGGCCTCACTACGGCCATGACGGTCGACGCCGTCGGAGATCGGTCTGCTCGGAGCTAAGAGAACGCGTCCATCAGCGCTTCGCCAGTGCATCGTGCACCGCCTGGACCGCGGAGGTGCTCGCTTCGTTGTCCGACAGGTCGCAATTGATCAGCTTGGGGAGCCCACCAGCATCGAGAGCAGCGACGAGCGTGGTCATGCCCGCGTCGGTGATGTCGGTGTCGCCGAGGTCGAGCCTCTCGAGCGCCTTGAAGTCGTCCTTGCCGAGGTTGGCGAAAAGCGAGGACAGGCCCTCGTCGCCGATCTCGCAGAAGGTGAGGCACAACTCCTTGAGCGCTGGCAGCTTGCGCAGCGCCAGGGTCAAAGAGGTCACGCCCTGGTTGCCGAGGGGGTTGGCGGTGAGGATCAGCCTCTTGAGCTTGGGCATCGCGCCCCTGTGGAGGGCGGCGGCGAGGGCCTCAGCGCCCTCCGGCCCGAGCCCGTTGCCACCGAACGTGAGGCGGCGGAGCGAGGGCACGGCGCCGCAGCCTAGGCCCTCGCACAGCGCCTGCATGCCTGAGTCGCCTAACTCATTGCAGTCGAGGTCGAGCTTCTTCAGCCGCGGCAGCCCGTTGGTGAGCAGGATCATCGCGACCGTCGCCACATCGTCGGCGGTGAGGCCTTTGTTGTACCAAATCTGGTACCACTCCAGCTCTTTCGCACCGCGCAGCTCCGCGCAGCTCATCTCTACCTTGCGGCACAGCGCCACCGCCCTCGCGTGCCGCTCCTTCAGCACCTCGAGCGCCATCAGCAGCGGCGTCCGCAGCCCGAGGCACGTGCTGCTGAACGCGACGGCGACGACGGGCTTGAGCGGGTCGGCGAGGCCGTCGAAGATCACGCCCAGCGCGTCGTGGCTCAGCGTGAGCAGATGGCAGCGCCGGCTCGAGTCTGCACTCACCGCCGTGTGGAAGTCGTTCACGAGCGTCAGAAGCTGAGCAGGCAGCCGGCCACGCCGCATCTCGTCGAGCAGCTTTGCCAGCGTGCGCTCGGCGTCGAAGTACTCGCGTGGCTCCGAAAACGAGGCATGGGTGACCGGCCGCGAGCCACTGGCCGTCTCGCCGGTGCCGCTAGCTGCGGCGCTGCTAGCCGAGCCTGGCACTGCCATCGCCGCCCCGAGCGGGCCCGTCGGCACCGCCGCTGCGTTGCGAGCGGCGCGGCTAGCCGAGCGCTCGCGGCTGCCGCGATCAAACTTTATAAAAATCACATGTTTCTTGATCAATTTCATGGACCAAGTCCACCGACACCACGCCAGCCACCACCGTCCCCACATCGACCTCGCCGCCGAGCCGCGGCCGACCATCCCCGTCAGCCGCCTGCTCTCGCCCCTCACGTCGCCGCGCTTCAGCTGCTCGCTCGACGACGGCACGCCGCTGAGTGAGGCGCTGCTGCCTGGACCCGCTGGTGCGGGCGCGACGACCGACAGCGCAGGCCGACGCTGGCTCGCGGCGCCTGCCAGGCCGCCGCTCGAGTGGTCGGACGTGGCTGTGGGCATGATGGTCGGGCTTAGTCACGGCGCGCTCGGCGCCTCTCCGCCCGACCCAGCCAAGGCGCCGCGCAGCAGGCCGCAGCTCGAAGCGAGGCTGCTGCAGCTCGGCCGTGAGGGCTGGATGGCGCACACACCCGGGCTGGGCCTGCTGCTGCTGGCCGACTGCAAGGGCGCCGCCGCCGCCAGCAGCGGCCCGCAGTGGCTGCTGCGGCCGGTGCCAGCCAGCAGCGCAGGCGCAGGCGGTGGCGTGGGCGGAGCGCAGCTGCGGTGGCGCTGCTACACTGGCCCAGCTGCCAAGGTCGGCGTCTCGCTGTGGCGCAAGACGGCGGCGCTGCTGCGGGCGCTCTGGGACGAGTACAGCGATCGCCGCTACTTCCTGAAGCTCGACGCGGACGCGTTTCTGCTGCCGGGCGCTCTCCTCGCCTTCCTTGGCTTCCTCGACGGCGCCCTGCACCCCTCCTCGCCCGCCTACTTTGGCAACAACCGCATCGCCTCCGCAGAGAAGTTCTGCATCCATCGGCGCTGCCTGCTCCGATCCGCCGCGTGGCAGGCGCTGCTGCGTCGCCGCGGCCGCGCCGACGACGACCCCGCAGCCTCCTCGAGGGCGCACCCGCCCTCGTATGCGCAGGGCGGCGCGTACGGCTTCAACGCTGTCGCGCTGCGACTGCTCAGCAGCGGCGGCGGCAGCGGCGGCGACGGTGGCTGCCTCTCAGAGGTGGCCGAGGCGATTGCGGCGCATGGCGCGTCGGGGGCAGGCCTCAAGCTGCAAGGGCTGTACGAGGACGAGGCCGTGGGGCTCTGCATGCACTCGCACCGCGTGCCGCTGATCAACGTGCCGTGCTTCTACGACTGGGGTCCGTGTGACTGCTTCAACGCGTCGAGCTGCCGTGCGGGCACGCCGCGCTCGAAGCTGCACCGGCTGCCGCTCTCGGTGCACAAGCTGCGCCAGGTGAGCTGGTACGAGGCGTGGTGGCAGATGCTCGCGCCGCGCGAGCCGACCCACCTGCGCGAGCTCGCACTCTGGGAGCGCACGGTGGACTGAGATACGTGGTGTCAGAGGGTACAAGACCTGGCGTGGGGAAAGCGTCCCGTTTACATGCCCCTCGACCTACGAACCAACCCACTCACACGTCCACGACCTCGCCCTCCCCGGCGGCCACATCGGACGCACGGAGCGCACGCGTCGGCGGCGGTGCCATCCCGGCGGGCCACAGCCACGCCACGAGCGCATCCGCCGTCGCCTGCACCGCCTCGCCGTCGCCGAGTGTGAAGTCGCGCGCGCCGAGCAGCGCAGCGAGCGTCGGCTCGATTTCGGCGAGCGAGAGCTGCAGCGCCGCCGGTGCGAGGTGCGCGCCCAACAGCTCGACGCGCTCCGCAGCGGCGGAGGCGGGCAGCGCCGCGAGGAGCTGCGTCGAGCAGTCGAGATCGTCCGCGTCGAACCGGATCAGGCGCGTGTCGGCTGCGGCGTAGCTCGCGGCGACGAGCTCCTGCAGCTCCTGCGGCGACGGCGAGAACTCAAGGTTGACGCCGCTCGCGCTGCCAAACGACTGCGCGAACGCGAACGCGTCGGCGATCGCATTGGCCGTCTGCGAGCCTCCCGTGCCGCCGCCCTGCATCTGCTGAACGACGCTCGCGGCGAGCTTGACGCTGTCTGCCACGCCAAAGTTGTTGAACGCCAACAGGCCGAGGCGCGCCCTCTCCTCCGCCGCGCCGTCGCCGCACGCGCCGATCACCAGCAGCTTGGCGCCGAGGGAGTGGCCAACGCGAAAGGTGGGCGCGCCAGCGAGAGCGGGCAGCAGGCCCAGGTCGCACGCGCCCTGCCTCGCGACGTCGAAGCTCTCACGCACCGCCTCGGCCAAACGACTGTGGTCCGGCCCGACCTCGTACGGCGTGGCGATGACTGCCACGCTCGCCCTCTCGCAGACGTCGGTCAGCAGGGTGTCGTAGCAGAGCTGCGGCGCCGCACCGAGCGCGGCACCGCCGACGAAGTGGACGACAGCCCACGGCGTGGACGTGGGCAGCCGCAGCCACGCGCCTCCCTCCAGGCGCTGCCACTCGGGGCCGCCGCCGCCCTGGTCCTCGTCGCTGATGCGCGCGAGGGCGCCCCCCAGCAGGGTGAGCGCCTGCGAGTCGACGGTCTCCATGGTGGCGGTGGCGGCGCGGCGCGGCGCGGCATGGATAGCCCGCGGCCGCGTCGGCGGCGCGAGGAAGGCCGGCTGGAGCAGGAAGGCGATCGCCAACATCTAGCTGAGAACTTGATGCAGCAGAATGCAAGGCTAAGGGCTGGTAAGGGCAGCCTTCCGCGGGCCTTTCCATCACATGGCCGACCCGTCGTACCTCGCGCAGGACTACACTGCCGTGGTCTTCGACCCTGGGTATCATGATCAGACCTATGCCTTACTCCAGCAGCTCGTAGAAGCATGTGGTGCCGTCTCTCGCATCAAAGCCCCAACTCATCTCCGGGATCTTCGCAAGTGCCGCGACATGATCACCGCCAAGATATCAGAGCTCGAGAAGAAGGATGTTCCCTCCACGCTTCTGATGGCTGGTGAAGCAGCATTGACAGTACTCACGGAGCACTGCAGCTTGCACATCTCGGACTCGGAGGACATTGAATGCGTATTGCTGGGAAGACTGGTCAGCGTCGAGGTGATGGCGATTCTAGCAGCAACGTGCCATTGCCTACGCCAGGTGGTCCGAGCCAGTGTGCTGACCGTGAACGCAGACGAGCAGTACTGGAGCCGTGCGCATCATGGGAACAGCGGTTCGGCACTCGTTTGCCGTGGTGGCCCCAGAATGCTTGCATCCAACTTTCCAAACCTCAAGCAACTCGTCCTCGACAGGTTGCCACTTCGCGGCCTGGCAACTTTGATGCAGGGTGCTTCCGAATTGACGCACCTGCAGGTACTCGGTCTCAACTTCCAGCCGGACCACGGTGCATCATTGCTGTATCAGACGCGGCACTGGTTTGGCGGAGAAGGCGGGGGATACGGCGGGGGACATCCCGGACATCCGGTGGACCTACCGCTGGCCAACTACCTCCTGACGCAGCAGTGCGCGGTGGAGCAGACCCACCGTGAGAGCTACATTCGGGTGCTTGCCAATGGCGTGCATGTGCTGCGCTCTTTGAAAGCCCTGGAGCTGTCATTGATGTACCTGCCCTTGATTACGCGGTCAGATATGCCTGCCGAGCTGTGGGGGCGGCTGATGGATTCTCTTGCGCCGACTGCTGCGCTATGGATGCTTTTGCTCCAATTCAATTCCGAGGTGCTTGTTTCGGCCGATGTTGACAAGGTGACAGCGCTGGTTGAAGCAGGCGCAGACATTCACTGGGCGAATCACTACGGGCATGCACTTCAGTCATGCTGGCACGGCGAGCCAACGACTCCTCTTGAGTTTCTATGTGCGGGCCCCGCAGAGTTTTGGTGTATGTCGGACGACAGGCAGCAGTGGAAGTATATGCGCAAGAAGGCGCAGGACTGGCAGCTGGTTCTGCGCATTATCCTCGAACTTCTCGACGCAGGTGCGCGCACAAACGGATTCTACGACCTAGAGCAAGAGCTGGCGCGATCACGCCATGGCCCGCACCAACTCTTCTTCCGCACCGAGCATTGCGCTGCGCTGCTCGCGTCTCGCGACCTGACTTCCGCGCGCGGATTTCACATCGAACGATCTACCGCTCCATTCCCGCAAGGCGTTAGAGCTCGTTAGACGACGAAGCGGACGCAATCCGCACGCGAGCAGCACCTCTCTCGTGTAAAGTGTAATCCGATCTGAGTGGTGAGTGGGTTCTGTGTGGTCCATGCGCATGCAATGGAAGGCAGGGGCCTGTGAAAATAGTGCGTCTGTAATCACAAACGAGATCCTATACTACTCTCGTCTTCATCGCCACTGTGACCGCCGGCATCGTCTACCGGCGACGCTTCCTCTGCCGCTGCTGCCGCTGCCGCCGGCGCGGGCGGCCGCTGCGGCCAGATGTAGGCCGGCACCCAGTCGAGCGACGCCGGCACGTAGTCGCCTCGCGCGCGCGTGTCGCGCAGATACGCGATGATCCCGATGGGCGAGTACGCGCTCCACAGCGCGGCGACCGCCAGCCCAAAGTAGCCGCTCAGAGTGACCCTCACGCCGACAATCGGCCGCGCCAGGCCGTCTCCGATCACGTCGGCCGCCTCAGCCGCGTAGGTCAGCTCGATCGGCCTGCGTGGGTCATGGAGGCAGGAGGCGTGAGCAGTCCCGCGAGGCTGGCGAGCGAAGTGGGTGCCCGTCTGACGTGCCGGCGGGCCCGTCGATCAGCAGCGTGCGGTAGAGCTCGTGGGCGCGGTCGGCCAGCGCAGCGTCAGCGACGACGCGAGCGCGGGCGTGCCGGCGCGAGGCGTGGCGTGGTGAGGCGACGGCTGGTGACCACGCCGTGGACAGCGCCAGCAGGTGGCTGAGCACGAGACTCACAAGACAGCGCGTCATTCGACGGATCGCTCACCCTGTGGCGGCAGGCCTACCTGTGGTGCTCTTATACCCAGCGGACGAAAACACACGGGTGTACAGTGCACGATGCATGCCGTTCGGCAGTTTCGCAGACGTTAGTGTCCGCGATCCCCATGCGTGGTGCTTGCCGTGAGGACCGAGCGCAGTGGCTGCCCACGGCAACAACCTCTGGCGGCGGCCGAAGGACTTCGCTGCGGAAACGATGAGCTCCAGTCATTTAGATGTCCGAGACGGGAGGGGCGCACAGCTCACAGGTAGACCTACCGCCCGTGGGTGCTGGGAGCCGCGTCGCCGGCCGCTGGCCCTTCCAGCGTCGGCGGCGTGCCACGGCCAGCATGCTGCGCCTCGCCACCGCCTCGCTCTTCCTCGCGGGCGCCGCCGCCAAGATCAGCTTGCTGACGCTTGACGACTGGCGCACTGTCCAGTACGCCACCGAGCCCCGCGTGGCACCGGCCGTCCTCGAGGCGCCGGCCGTGCCCAAGTCCCCCGCCACCGGGGCCCCGCCGTCCGGAGGCATCCTGGTCGCCGAGTTTGCCCCCATGGAGGCCGTGCTCGTGCGCTACCCGCTCGGGCTGCCGGCCTCGCTCGTCGCGGCCTTCTCCAAGGACATCAAGGTGGTGGTGCTCTGCAGGAGCGCCGTGCAGCCCGAGGCCAAGTCGGTGCTCGTCGGCGCGGGCGCCGTCGGCCAGAACCTTACGTTCGTCGACGTGCGCACGGACTCGTACTGGACGCGCGACTACGGCCCGTGGTACGTGGGCAGCGAGGTCACGGGCAACTGGAGCATCGTCGACTTTGACTACAACCGCCCGCGTCCGCACGACAACAAGGTCAGCCAGCAGCTCGCTGCGCTTTGGAACGTGTCGTACGCCAACTCGGGCCTGACGCTCACCGGCGGCAACATGATGGGCGACGGCAATGGCGTCGGCTCGGCCACGTACCTCGTGTACGAGGACAACGACTGCGGCTCCCAGCCGTGCGCCAAGGTCGACGACACGATGAAGAGCTTCTATGGCATCGACAAGTTCCTGACGCTCGCCGACCCGACGGGCAACTACATCGAGCACATGGACTGCTGGGGCAAGTTCCTCTCGGAGAAGGACGTGCTCGTCGACCGGCCGGGCGTCACGTCGCGCTACCGCAAGCAGTACGACGGCGCGGCCGCCTTCTTCGAACGCAGCGGCTGGACGGTCCACCGCGTCGACATCGCGGGCGACGACGCGTACTCGAACTCGCTGCTGCTCAACGGCAAGGCGTACGTGCCGATTTCGGCGTCGAGCACGCCCAACGCGGCCGACAAGGCGGCGCTCGCCGTCTACCAAGAGGCGCTGCCCGGGTACGACGTCGTCGGCGTCGCGGCCGACCCGAACCATCCGTGGGAGAACACCGACGCGCTGCACTGCCGCACGCGCGGGCTGCCCAAGGCGCCGCCCGCGGCGTGGCCGTCACTGGCTTGACCGTCGCAACCGCACCGAAGTGGTAGAACATGTCGCCCCCGCCAGAGGGGCCGAGGCCTGCCCGTCGGCTCGGGCCAGCCCTGCTCCAAGCCGATGATCATCGCGAAAGCGACAAAAAAATGGCACCGAGCTGGTAATGCCCATTCCATGCCGCTGACGACCATGAAAAATGAGGCTCCCCAGAGGCCCAGCAACCCGGGGAAGCGTCCAGGGCCGCCTCTCTCTCTCTCTCTCTCACCTGTGCGTCTCCAATGCCCCTCTCCAGCCGCCCAGCATCTTACTTTAGCCCAGGCACGGGCTCGAAGCTGGCGATGATCTGTACCCTTCTCCAGTACTTGTCGATATGTCTACTCGTGATTAGGTAGTGTTCAGCATCGGCATGTGTATATCTATCTATCTATCTGTCGAAAACCGCCAGTAAAATAAAAGAGCGCCGTCTTGGCTGGGCGAGTATCCGCACGATCATCCACGATGGCGCAGCTGCGTGCAACGCTGCACGAGCTGCGCGCCGAGCACATCACCTCGAGGCAGCTACAGAGCTCGCTCGAAGTGCGTCGGAACGACGCGAAGACTCGCCGTGACGCTGCGCAGGTCGAGTTAGACAACCTCGACAAGGAGATCGAGGACGCCTCCGAGGCTGCGTTCACGATCGAGGCGAAGATGGCAAAGTTGACGTGCGAGCTCCGCTCGCGGCGCTCGTCGGGAAACCTGGCTGAGACGCTAATCTCGGCGCCGGCGTCGCCGGTGGCCCTCCGCCCTCCAGCCCCGGTGCACTTCAAGTCTGCTCTGGCGCGGTCGGCACCAACTTCGCCCGTTCGCAGCCCGGGTGCCGAAGGCTCGACGGCGTTTGAGCTGCGCATGCAGCAGGAGTGCCAGGCGCTGCTGCGCTTCTCACCCGAGTCCAAGGAGGAGAAGGAGTCGCGCAAGCAGGATCAGATCGCCCGCACAAGCCCGCAGGCAACTCGGGCCGGCTCGCCACACCGGCGGCTGCGGGAGGCACGGATCAAGGTCAATCAGGGCCTGAGATCTAACGTTGGATCGCTGATCCAGCGATAAGGGCTCCTGTTGGATCAGCAGGGCAGGTGTTAGATCATGCGGCCAGGCAGCTGTTAGATCACTGTTAGATCGCCATTAGCTAATCACGTCAGCCCAAGCCGTCGTTAGCGTGCCGGTACGAAGGGGTAAAATGACTTTTGTTGAGGTGCAGGGCGGAGCCCTGCAAGGAAAATTTTCGGCAGACGTCTTTGACGCAGCCCAACCTCCTGTTAGATGTGACCAACAGCTCTCAGAGTCACTGTTAGACAATGATGGCCAACACCTTAGGAGACAGGTGTTAGATCAGGCCAACAGCTCCTGACGGAGGTGTTAGCCAAAGTGATCTAACAGCGATCCAACGTTAGATCTCAGGCCCTGGGCAGTGCCCCCGACATGGCCATTTAGAGGCGTGCAGTGGCGCGGGTCAACGCTACCCCTCGCAGGTTGTCGCGAGGCAAAGGGGGCACCGGGCGAGGCCACCGCGGCGTCAGCCACCTCAAACGTGGGCTCGCGGTCCTCGGCACGCGAAGCGGCGCGGGCGGGCCGTCGACACTGATCGAGCACCTGCCAAGCCGCGGGAGGAATGCCCGTCAGTGTGAGCCGTCTGAGGTCAAGGTCGACCACGGGGATCGCCCGTGGGCGCGCGCTGTGCGAGAAGTTGCGCGCACCTTCGAAGAAGACTCTCTGGGGTTGTGAACCGCTTGTTGTGCAGGTAGGATACACGTCAGCTCGGTGAGAACGAGGACGACCTTGAGACGCAGCGGC
>Ga0209713_10001334_pt1 | contig 14629 bp, 6 predicted proteins | sample ArcOceMetagenome_3_FD_187444 | JGI IMG/M metagenome (GOLD analysis project Ga0209713, IMG submission 187444) | Marine eukaryotic phytoplankton communities from Arctic Ocean - Arctic Ocean- Svalbard ARC20M Metagenome (SPAdes) (version 2) | ecosystem: Environmental > Aquatic > Marine > Oceanic...
AACACACGTGGTCGTTCTACTACGCGCCGTCGCCATCATGCTCGTGATGCGCAGGCGCAGCAGCTTGCCGCTCCTCGGCAAGATATTCTCGCCGTCGGCGCGCGTGCTCTCGACAGCGGCGTCCCGCAGAGGGTTCAGCACATCCAGCCTTCCTGACATCGACGTGGCTGATGCGCTGCGGACGGAGTCGGAGCGGATCGAGGCGGACATGGCTGGTGCGACCAAGGGGCCGTTTCACAAAATCGGCTCGTCCAGCCCGTGGGCCGGGGACCCGTGGGACACGGTGTTCGAGGCGCAGGTGGACGCCGCGCCTCTGCTGATGGACTCACCCGCGGCGCTGGCGATTCCCGAGACGGAGGCCGACCGCTTGGCGCTGCCGAGCGAGCGCGCCATCCTCGACGAGTACGAGCAACGGCTGCAGCAGCGCTCGTCGCGCCACCTGGGGTACCCGTACAACCTGGTCTACGACCACGAGGACCTGCACCGCTTCCTGCGCTACTCGATCAACAACCTGGGAGACCCGTTTGTGAGCTCCAACTACGGCGTGCACAGCCGCGAGTTCGAGGTCGCGGTCATCGACTTCTTCGCGAAGATGTGGAAGATCGAGCAAAATGAGTACTGGGGCTACGTGACGACGTGCGGCACCGAGGGCAACCTGCACGCCATGCTGCTCGCGCGCGAGTGCCACCCCGACGGCGTGCTCTACACGAGCACCGAGACGCACTACTCGATCTTCAAGGCGGCGCGCTACTACAAGATGGACTGTGAGGCGGTGCCGACGCTGCCGATGGGCGAGATCGACTACGACGAGCTCGGCCGGCGGCTCGCGGCGAACAAGGGCCGCTCCGCCATCCTCAACGTCAACATCGGCACGACGGTCAAGGGCGCCGTCGACAACCTCGACCGCGTGCTGCGCGTGCTGCAGCGCGAGGGGTACGAGCGCGAGAACTTCCACGTGCACTGCGACGGCGCGCTCTTCGCGATGATGCTGCCGTTCGTCGAGTACGCGCCGCAGGTCTCGTTCGAGCGCCCCATCGACTCGATCGCCGTCTCGGGCCACAAGATGCTCGGCTCGCCGATGCCGTGCGGCGTGACGCTCACGCGCAAGGAGCACGTCAAGAAGGTCGAGATGCGCATCGACTACCTCAACTCGGTCGACACGACGATCATGGGCTCGCGCAACGGGCAGGCCGCGCTCTTCATGTGGCACGCGCTGCGCCGCAAGGGCGTGCAGGGCATCACCAAGGAGGTGCGCGCGTGCCTCGAGACGGCGGGCTACCTGCGCGACCAGCTGCGCGCGCACGGCCTCGCGTGCCGCCTCAACGACCTCTCGTCGACGGTCGTGCTCGAGCGGCCCGCCGACGAGAACTTCGTGCAGCGCTGGCAGCTCGCGTGCGAGGAGGACATCGCCCACGTCGTCGTGATGCCCAACGTGACGCGCGAGAAGGTCGACGTCTTCGTCGCCGAGATCGTCGCCTCGGCGGCCGCGCACGGAAGGACCACGCCGGTCCGCGACGACTCGCCGCTCGCGATGCTGGCCGACCGCGCGTGGGGCGGCGACCTCCTCGTGAATTCGTGATGAACGCTTGGGGTCTTCGAGGGTGTGTGTGTAATCTGCGTGCTTGGTACCAACCACACGACACACACACACGTGCACACACACACACACACACGACACACACACGACACACACACACACACACACACACACACACACACAAACACACACACACACACACGTGTACACACACACACGCACACGCACACACACACACGTACACACACACACACACACACACACACACACACACACACACCCCACACACACACACACACACACACGCGCACACACACACACACACACGCACACACACACACACACACACCACACACACACACACACACACACACACACACACACACACACACAAATTGATCACAAACACCTTCGAACTCTACTTTAGTGTGTCTGTTTACGCTGTTTACGGTGTGAGCTTCCGCCTCATGCCTTGGACTGACTGGGGGGGAAACATCACCCAAGCGCAACAGGGGAACCTGTCCGACCTCTGCAGCGAGACCGAGAGAGGGCTCCGGTCGCCTCTGTGCCCGGTGCGCCGACGATCGGCGGCACCACTCATCTCAAATGGCCGAGCCCGCCGCCAAGAAGAAAGGCGAGACGAAGTCCGCCACGACGGCGACGCGCGACGCAGAGCCCAGCGACGCGGAACCCAAAGCGCAGATTGTCCGGCCCAAACGCCCAATGAAGAAGGGCGTGGCGTGCCTGGACCTCGTCGAGGACCGACAGCGCGCCCGCCTCATCGGAGTCATGATGATCTTCTCGTTCTACGTGCTTTTGCAGTCGGCGCTGCAGAGCAGCAGCGACCCGGCACCCGATCCGATCGTCGGCGAGTTTGCCTTTTCCTCCACGCTGCCGTCGGAGGCGACGACGTTTCAGGTGCTGACGCATCCCGTGAAGCTGTACGTCAAGAGCGACAACGGCAGCGCCATGGCGTTCCAGCCCGTCTTTGGGCACGTCTCGCGCGTCATCCAAGCCGCGCCGCCCGCCTACTCGCTCGATTGCGACTCGAGCCGCCTGGACGAGGTCGCCGGCACGCTGCACGAGATGCAGCGGCGGCAGGCATGCACACCCCGCATCGACCTCTGCTCGCTCGAGAACGGCAGCAACCCGATTTGCGACGAGGTGACCAACTTCACCCTGATCACAGGCCGGCTGCCGGTCACCGGCCACCGGCTGCCGGTCGGGCCCCGAGGGGCTGCCCTCCCGCAGGCCCTCGCCAACGACTCGGCGTACGAGCTGGTCGTCAATGCATCGAATGCAACCAGCCACGAGAACACCGTCATGGTTCGCACCAACGCGGTGGGCGTCGCGTCATTCGATGGCCTGGTCGTCAAGGGCGCGGCCACCTCGCGTCTGGAGTTCAGCTTCACCGCCGGCGACGGCTCACACAAGTCGAGCAGCATGCGAGTCGTGCCGGACGTTCAGATCCTGGCCGTCGATCGCGCGTCGATGCCCGAGCAGCTCCGGAACAACGACTACAGCAACGGTCCCTACGTGGAGGTGGGCAAGCCCTTCGAGGACCACGAGCGGCTGGGCGCGCCTGCCGTGTACGTGATGGACGTCCTCGGCAACCCGTTGCGCAACCGCACGGTGGTCGCCTTTGGCTGGCAACACCCCAACTTCTTCGCGAGCTGGGTGCCTGAGAACTTCGCCGAAAAGTGCCTGCCCTCCAAGTCACCTGGCGCGGCGCGCCACCATCTCCGCGGGCAGGGCTATGTGATGCTCGACAATGCGGTCTCGCTGCCGTCGGATGAGACCGGGCGCGCCATTTTCCAGGGCCTCACGGTTCGCGCCGCCTCCACCCGGTTCCTGTTCCTGATGTTCTACTGCGACGGCGTCATCGCCAACTGGCAAGACCCCAACATGCGTCCGCTCAGCACTGGGCTGCCCGAGCCGCAGCGCTACATCTCCCCTCTGTACATCCGCTCGCCGGTGACGCAGATCCAGCTCGTCGACAGGGAGGGCAACCCAGTCGACTGCAGCCACCTGGACAAGCCCGACTACAGCTACTTCTATCCGGAGGGCATCACGCCAATGAACGAGGAGACGCCGCCCGACGAGCCCTTCTACGTCGCGGTGAAGGGCAGCGAAGGAGCCATCGCAGGCGTCGAGGTGATGGCGGTGGTCTACAAAGCTGGCGTCACGACGTTCCCCTTTCTGGAGGAACCAAACGGAGACAACTTCTTCGACTCCGTCGGCACCCTCTACGCCGGTCAGAAGCGGCTCCGCAACGCCATCTCGACGCCGTCTGATGAGCATGGCATCGCGTCCTTCCCGTTCATCATGTGGACGTCGCGCGGAGTGGGCGACCGCGGATACCCTCTCAATACGGCCAACTACAGCGACGACAACCCCTTCACCAACCGACGGAGGGTCCTCCGCTACACCGAGGCGCATCGCATCGCCTTCTGCACGCCCGGGTTCACTTCAAACTCCTCGACCGACAGCTTGAGCCCCGAAGGCTGTGCGCTGAGCTGCCCCATCCCGGTCAAGTCGAGAGTGGCCAGCATCCGCTGGGCCGCACAGCCATCCTTCTACTTTATACGCCACGAGTCCGCACCAGAGGACGAGTTTGAGCCCGGCGAGCTCGCCGCCAAGGCCGGGGACCTGATTTCGCCCGTACCAACTGTCCAGTTCCTGGACGCCGACGCCATCGGGGTGCCCGACAAGTATGTGAAGCGTGTGATCCTCTTTGATGTGGCACACTGCCGCAAACTGTGCGACGGATACTTGGGCGACGGACACGGCGCCGACTCCCACTACTGGGACGCCTCTACTAGATCATGGAACGGCGTCGCTGGTGAGGACGCAGACGACGAGGCGTGGATCGCGGCCAACTGGGGCCGGACCGATTGGCCCTGCCGGATGTGGAGCGGCCCCGTATGCATCGGCTGCCGCGCGTGCTCAGAGGCCGTGTTCGAAGACTCTGTCGTGGACCAAGCCAGCCTGGTGCGCAAGGTGACCCCATCAGACACTGGCAAGTCGGGTCCTGACGGGCTGACGACGCTTCCGGTCGTCTTCCGGCACATTGATGAAAGCTACCTTCCCACCCTCATGGCGCGCTCTGCGCTCGGGCGGGTGCGCCTGGTGGTGAGGTACGGCTTGGACGTGATCTCGCGGCCCTCCGCGCCAGTGCGTGGCTTCAGCTACCCCTCCGCGGCACTGAACTCGAATCTCTGCGCCTCGCTCGAGCCATTCTCGGACCATACCTATGATCTGGTGCGTGTTGTCACGTATGGCAACATTGTCCCGCACGTGAACGGCGGTGCTGACAACACCGAGGCCTGCCTGAGCTACGTGATGAATGCAACTGCAGGAGACCCAATCGCATTGTTCTACGCCAACTGCACGCCATCCTCCATAGTCTACCCGTTCACCGGCCGGCCAACCCAGTACCCGGTAGAAGTCGACAACTACGACGTCTACACGACTTTACGGGACGAGACACACTGGGACAACGTCTTGAACTCGTCCTCATGGAAGTCGGCATTGATGAATCCTTCCAGCGTCGCGCCTTTGTTCGAGGAGTTCTGGTCGGGTGACACCACCAGAAGCGTCACAGCTGTCGAGGAGCCGATCGCGACCTTGATCGCAAAGGATTCCTTGGGCCGGCCGGTGCCGGGACTGCGCGTGCGCCTACGAAACCTGCAGGAGGCCCTCTACCCGCAGATGCCTGCCAGCTACCACGTTGTCAGCTGCAGTCTCGACGCGCGGTGCGTCACCAAGCTACAGACCAATGCAGGCTCTCGCACGCATGGCCACGAGCCACTCGTCTGGGTGCATCCAAATGGCTACGGCAATTACACAGTCGAGATTGCAGCCGGTCTCACGAGCGCGGAGGAAATCCTCGAGGCGCTGACCAACCAGTCTGACTACGACTCCGACTCTGACTCTGGCTCTGGCTCCAGCGTGAACACGGGCCTCCGCATCACGTATCTGAATGACCGTGGTGTGAGCAAGACCATCGAGCTGCCACGCGCGCCAGTACAGCTGAACTACAATGCCTGGTATGGCCACGTGACCGAGAAAGACTGCGTGGGCATCGCCAAGCCCAATGGTGCCTCCTTTGGTGTGACAGGGGAGGAGGGATACAAAGTGGGCATGTGCGCGCATGAATTGTCTGTCCAACCGCCGGAAATTGATCAACGGGGCTATTTTCCCATGTGCAACGAGACCGGGCCCATCTCAGCGTTCATCAACCTGGTCCCGTCCCAGCACTGCGGCGACGACCGTCCGGAGTCTGCGCAACCAGCGAAGATCACCAACATCAGGCTGGACCCCGACCCATGGTTCTCGGATTACTTCCATGAGTACAACTACTTGAATGATCACCCGTTCAACATCGGAGCCTCGGCCTACATGGCTTGTCACCTGATCATCGACCTGGAGATGGCGCACGAGGCCATGAACTCGGGGGACGAACACTGTTGCCGGGTCAACCAAGCCAAGATTACCGACGACCCGCCCACCCCCTCCGAGCAGAGCATGCTCGACGTATGCGAGACCGATGAGGACGGCATTGTCAGGATGAGGATTGCACCAGGCATCGACGGTGGTAGCTTTGGCGAGTTTGTCGGGTCTGGTCCCACCGGTTCCATCCCCCTGCGGTACGAGGCATTTGCCATCGACAGCGAGGGGGTGGCATCGCTTGCATGCGCGTCAGACAGCTTCTCGGTCGGCGTCGAGTCGGCCACCGAGCGGGTCGAGTATGACTCAATTGACGAAGCAACGGGGCAGTCTTACTTCGCCTCTCAGCAGCCTGAGTATGCAGCCACTGCACTCGACCTTCGGCAGGTGCAGATCGACCTATCGACGCAGGCGCTGGCCTTGACCGGCTCAACTGGTCCCTTTTCGACAGGATACGACCTCACGGAGGAGGTTCCTCGCACAAGTGACGCGTACATCAAAGTTCCCTACGCTGTCAAGGACAGACACCATAATCGCATTCCATTCTCGCGCATCGACGCCTTCGACTTCGTCGAGTATCCCCCATACCTGCGCGGCTTCGAGGGCGACGCCTCCTCGTGCGATACCGCACCCAACTGCTTCAATGTCTTCAAGTATCCCAGTAATGTCCCACCGAGCGGCGAATGTCCTGCACCGAGTCTGGTTCAAGACGTCTACGGTTGGATTGCGAACGAGACGGCGATAGCCATGAACGAGACAGATTCCAGCCTCCTTTGGTACTGGGGCTATCCTGTCGAAGTATGCGCGTACCCGCCGGCTGCGAATGTCTTCGACTATGGCATGTTCCAGCCAGCTGTCAACTTGCCAGACATGCCGTACACCCTCTACCCAAGTCGACCACACTCAACGTTTGAGGTTGTCCGTGCTGGCGCGGACGGCTACGGCCAATTCTCTCCCACCATCCACCGCGGCAATCCGGGCACGTATGGCGTCGTCGCGATTAACAACGGCGTCCGCTCGGCGCCAATTCTCTTCAATGTCGTGAACCAGCTCGAGGGCGGGCGAATCGAAATTCTCAAGGAGCCAGATCCGTGTCTTCTCCAACCTTTGGAAGTCTTGTTTCCGGGGCTTCGCAACGCCTCTGCTACGGATGCGAGATGCGGCTGGGCCATCGGTTCGGTCCTGCTCGCGCAGACTCCAGAGGTGCGATTAGTTTCTCGAGATGGGGCTGTGCTGCCGGGTTATGCTGCAATGGTCCGTGCGGTCGATGGTCCCACCATCGACGCGAGTCCCATGGAGAACGTGCGCTTTGACATCACGACAATGGAGTGGGACGACTCTCGTCGCCCCTTTGACTCGCCTCTTGGCGTCCGGCGTGGCACGCCTGCCGATGAGGGGGGCATCTCGAGGTACCCCGGCTTGATCCTGCTGGACGCGGAGGAGAGGGTCTGCTTCTACTTGCAGTTCTACTTTGCATCAAAAGTCGACATGTCGGACGCCGTGTACAACACGTCGTCGACGATGCTCTGTGCAGGCGACAAGCTGGGGCTGAGCGTCACGCAGCAGCCGTCGCCAACCATGACTGCTGAAATGCCGCTGGAGACACCACCGTCCATCCGCTCGGAGATCAACATGATCAAGCTGACGGAGTTCAACGCGACAGGGGAGTCCTACAAATTCTGGATGGAGTCCTTCCACGGCATGCTCAGTATCGGGGACCTCTCAGTCCAGATGTACGGAATCGACAAGGCGCCCATTGAGAACCTTCAGGTTCGCGATGCGATGTCGAATCGGTTTCTGACGAACAAGCGCTGCGTGACCTGGCGTGGCATCAACCTCATCGGTGGTTGCGCGGTGACCAACTGCACCAAAGCTGGCGACAACTCCAACAGCGACCTAGGACAGCTGAACTCCCTTTCTACGTGCAACCAGCAGCCAACCGGTGCAAACAGGCTGACCCATCAAAAGCTCGTGCAGATGGTGCCGCAGTACGGCTACGTTCGTGACTTCTTGATGACCAATGGCACCACATCCATCGGCGACGTCTTCGCTCACGACGGAGCAGCCTTTGTCAACCCGAATGTCGCAAGCAGGCCCTTTAGCAATCTCATGTGTCGCAAGGACAGCCGCGTTTGCCCAGTCACAGACTGCGCGCAAGGCGCCGACGACTCTTGCCCCCTCACACTTGAGCACGTGACCTGGCTGCTGGACTACTACATGTTTTGTCAGGAGCACGACATTCTCGCTGACTGCTTTGGGAGGGGTTCAAATGAGGACTTTGACCCGTTCCGCGACGTTGAAACTTCTTTGATTCGGTTTCTCTTCAACTCATTCGGCTGGCTAGGCCAGAACCGGGATACGGGTGGAGCCTGGGTCGATCGGATACTGAACACAGTCATCTTCTACTCCAAACCTATGGCGCCAGACGATGTCCCCGTCTCGTACCAGCAGCTTCGCTACGACCACTTCGTACTCGGTGGCTTCTACAAGTCCAAACTCGCCTTTCAGTTCTCAGCTTCTGGCGCGATGCCCTTTTCGGAGCCAGCCGACGCCGCAATCACGCAAGAGACAGTGCTCGCTACCGAGCCCGCTGGCATTGTACTCTTCAACCAACCGCCCTCAAGCGTCAGAGTGGGCGAGGTCTTCTTGATGAAGGTCAAAGTGACCATCAGCTCAGGTGGCCCACTCAAAGGCTACGGCGTCTCGGCCGAGGTGTCCGAGTCTCGCGGTTCGTACATCAGCTATCAGGCCTTCCTCGACGGTCAGTTCAACATCGAGCCTGCGTCGACTTCGGACATGGATGCCGGCCTGTCTCCCGATCGGGCGGAAGCAGTGACCGATGAATGCGGCATCGCCCGTTTCGGCGTCAGCTTCATCCGCGGCCCACGCAACGCGAGACCCGCGACGGTCGCGCTGTCCTTCTCTACCGCGACTGGGATTCGCTCGACGCTCACCAAACCATTTGAGGTTGTCAACGACATCCAGACCGTTCAGGTAAGCCCAACGTCGGTCAATTACGCTGGCAGCGAATGCAAGCTGGATGACTCGGACTGGGTCGACGCCAACATTTCAACCAGTTGGCCGGAGGTGGAGTTCGAGACCGCCTGCGTCGCCGCCATTGGCTCGACGGCACGCCTTCTCTACGACACCGACGACGTCGTGTCATTGGCGACCGACGCGTTGCAGAGCCTGAGCGGCACCGAGACCTTCCCGAAGAACCTTCTGCTGCCCTCCTTCAGGGTGTCAGGTCTCGCAGCCGACGGCTCTCTGGTGGCTCGCTCGTTTGAGGTGGACTTCCGCGTCTTCACTCACACGGAGCTATAGAGGAAACCTACAGGGCATCGGCCGAGTTCCAAAACCTGTCTGCGATGGCGGCGAGTAGCGCGCTCAAAATTGCGACGTCGTCCAACAAGTCAGGTGACGACTTGCTGGAGACGTTCACGAGCTTCATCAAGCTGTTGGTCTCCGGCTCCCAGATTGAGGCGACTGGTCCCACGCAGGGCGCAAAGCAGGCCGAGTTCCTCCGCGACGAGTGTGGCATGCTCGTCAACACAGACGGCACCGTCGACTTTGTCAACTGCAAGCTGCGCGTCAACACTGGAAGCTACGGTGGCGCGACTTTCTATTTGCAGGTGGTTGCCGGCGGCGTTGCGGCGGCCGTCGCCTACAGTCCGGAACTCAAGGACCCCTTTGAACAGCAGAATCACGTGTTTACCAATCTCACCGTGCGCGCCAAGAAGTACAACCCAAACACGGCGGAGGCGCAAGCAATAAAGCTGGCCATAGACATTGCAATCATCCTGCTCCTCTCATTCGTGGTAGTTGGCAACTCCGACTTTCACTCGCTGAAGTTTGCCCTGCCCTTTGCGATCGTGTTTCTCTTCGCTGCGTTCGTCGTGGCCTCGATGGGCCTCGAGCGTGTTGAGTCGGCCACCGACCGCGCACTCTGGTGGTTTGTTTCCATCTGCTGCATCGCCCTGTCGTACGGCTGGATCGTCCTCGGGCTGGTCATGGGCAGGTTTGCCCCTCAGTCCACTGTCGCCAGGTGGGCGCGCCCGTTTGCGGACAAGCGCAAGGAGAACATGTTCAACTATGTCCGCCGGCTGCTGAAGCAGCCGCACAACCCCGATGTGCTGGCGCTCGCCGAGGGTGAGCGACTCGGCACGCTTGAGCTAAAGGATCGGATGGAGCTCGAGAAGAAGATCAGGGACCAGGTCGAAAATGAACGATCCTTCAAGACCCAGATCAAGGCAATTCTGCACGAGACATTTGTCGAGGACAAGTCAGCCTTCCACTTCCCGACGCGCATCATCGCCGCTTTCGTCTGCTCCGTCTTCTCTGAGACGCTCCTGTGCGTCGGGTTCCTCAACGGGGCCGACAGCTTCCGCGACAGCATTCGCAAGATGGACGTCAAGACGATCACCACCATCTAGAACATGATCGTCAAGCTGCAAGACCTGTTCATCAAGCAGACGGGCTACGACCTGCCCTCGGCTGGCCAGGAGTCTTTTGACCTAAAGGTCGATCAGGTCCACGAGTACATGGTGTCGCTTGCCGACGCCGTCTATGATGGCTGCATTATTGGCACCGTCTTTGCGTTCCTCTTCTACTTCGCTTCTTGGCTTGTGTTGGTCATCGACTTCCGTGTGAAGGTGCTGCAGGCCAGGCGCGGAATCTGGACTTTCAACGTCAAGAAGATCAAGCTTTTTGGCTCCTTCACGTCGTGGGTGCGCAGATCTCCAACGGCTTGATCACGTACGTCATCATGTTCTTCCTCTTTGCCTTGATTGCGTCCCTCTTGCTCTGGAAGGCGACACAAGACCTGATCAAATTCATTTTTGAGGAGCGTCTCCAGCAAATTCTGATCCTGACCATCTCGCCCATCGTCAACATCATCATCAAGAAGGTCGTTCTGACTTACATCGGCAACAAGCAGGTCATAAAGAACCGGTACGCGTGGATGGCCTTCGACATCTACAGCATCTTCATCTCGTGCGTCACGGGCATCATCAAGGCCATCGTACGCTTTGGGCTGGCTGTGGTCGTGCTGCTCTTCTCGCTCATGCGCATGGACGTGTCGCTCTTCCCTGCGTGGGTAGAGTACTATCTGCTGCTTGACACGGGTGCTAAGAGCTACCAGAGCGTGGTCGTAGTGCACCACCATCACAACCACCCCGTCTTGCGCGTCTTCTGCTGGCTCGTCGAAGATCTAGCCGCGGCGCGCGCTCGCGGCGATCCGGGCTACCTGCCGGGCTATGCATCCGACGGCGAGACGTCCAACCCCAAGCTCAAGCTGCGCATCAAGCTCCGCAAGCTGCTCCTCATGCACCACAACCCCAAGGTGGCCACATACCGCGCCGACTTCAACCCAGCGGTCGGTGACCACGAGATCTCGGAGAAGAAGAAGAAGAAGAAGAAGAAGAAGAAGAAGAAGAAGAAGAAGAGGGGCCTGTGTGGGCCGAAGGAGGTAGCGGATCCCGATGCGGAGGTACCGACGAAGAAGGCGGATACCGATGGGGAGGTGACCCAGAAGAAGTCCGAGAGTCCGATGCTGAAGAATGTGAAGACCTTGGGCTCGAAGTTGGCGCCGAAGAAGAAGGCCGGTCCCGACGTAGAAGCGTCCGAGCCGGGCGTGGTGAAGGTCGATCCGCCAAAGGAGGCCGCCGCCCCTCGGGTCGAGCGAGTCTGATGAGAGTGACGGCTTCGAGGCCAGGCATTCACGATCGAGCACCACGCAGTGACATCGAATCATTCGGCGAGAGAACGCGCGGCGAGAGAACATGGAGATGTTCACATGGCGGTTTGCTTAAAGAGTATTCGTTGGCGGTCGAAACTTGTTCGTTTGAATCTTGTCCGCTCGGATGTTGTGTCGGGGTTGCGTGCGCCTAGGCATGGGGTTTCTGGTAAGGACACCTGCCGGGGCATGATGACGAAGTCGAAACTTGGATGAGTGTTTGTCGAGCTGTTGGCTGTGGTCGTCGCAATTGAGTACGCCATGCAGGGCTCGTTCGGGATCCCGAGGCTCGAGATACCCTCTCCACCACCGGGGCCGCCGACCGAGGGCGAGGGCTCGCCCAAGCACCGGTTGCTCTCCGAGGCGGCGCGGCGCCCGTCCGTTGGCCGGCTGTCCGTGGCCGACACCAGCGACCAGGAGGCTGATGGGCTCCAACCGCCAAAGACGGGCCTGGACCTGCCGCTCGTCTGGTCGACGCCCTCATTGGCCATCCACGACGCCGAGGAGCCGCAGCCGCTGCATCCTCCGGAGCCGGAGCGACGAGAGGAGCTGCTCGTGGCGGCGCGGGCAGCCAATGAGGAGGTGCGGACGCGCCGACTGGTCTTCGACTGCGATTTCAACGGCGGCGGCGACCCATCCGAGTGCGTGAGCGGCGAGCAGACGCCGCGCTCCTGCGCGGCGACGCCGCGAGGCAGCGCCGTGCCGCTGCCGCTCTGGGCGCATGGCACGCTGACGCCGGGCGTCGGGTGCACGCCGCCCGGCGCGGTGGGCTGGCAGCCGTCGCTGCCGCACTACTACACGCCGCGCCGCGTGGTCGACGAGACGCTCGTCTTCGAGTCACGTTTCGAGAGTGGCAACCTGCGCCGCGTGTGGCAGGTCGGCCCGCGCGAGTACGAGCTGCTGCTCTACCCCGACCGCTCGACTGACCAGCACACGCGCTGGTTCTACTTCTCGTGCGCCAACACGCGCGCGGGCGTGCCGTACACCTTCTCGGTCGTCAACATGTCGGTCTCCGCCTACCGCTCGACCTACCACGCGGGAATGCAGCCGGTCGTCCTCTCCCAGCGCGATCACGAGCAGAATGGCGACGGCTGGCGGCGTTCCGGCTACGACATCCTGTACTTTGCCAACGGCAGGCAGCGGCGGCGCGGCAAGAAGGGCGGCTGCTTCCACACGCTGCGCTTCACGCTGACGTTTGCGCACGACCACGACACGTGCTCGGTCGCGGCGTGCGTGCCGTACACGTTCACGCAGATCCGGCAGCACCTTCGTTCTCTCGCCGACGATCCGACGCGCGCGGCGCGCTTCCGCCGCCGACGGCTGTGCGCGACGCTCGCGGGCAACGCGTGCGAGCTGATCACCGTCACCACCTTCGACGGCGGCGCGTCGCCGTCGGCGCTGCCGCTCGCGCAGCGGCGCGGCGTCGTGGTCACGGCGCGGGTCCACCCGGGAGAGCCGCAGGCGTCGTGGATGATGCACGGGCTGCTCGAGTTCCTGACTGGGCCGTCGCTCGCCGCCAAGCAGCTGCGCGACACGTTCGTCTTCAAGCTCGTGCCGGTGCTCAACCCCGACGGGATCGTCGTCGGCAACCAGCGCACCAACCTGAGCGGCTCCGACCTGAACCGGCGCTGGCACGAGCCGTCCAAGGTGCTCCACCCGACGGTCTATTCGTGCAAGGAGATGATGCGGCAGTTGCAGGGCGACCGCGAGCTCTTCCTATTCGCCGATCTGCACGGCCACTCCAAGAAGCGCTCCGTCTTCCTCTACGGCAACCATTCGAGCGCCGCGGTACGCCACGACAACGCTGCTCCCAGACTCCTGGGGACTTGCTAGCAGACGATGATGCGCCCAAGCATGCGCAGTGCTCTCACCTCGCGTGTGCCGCGCCTGCCTGCCGGAACAGACGCAGCAACAGCGCCTCGGGGAGCGCATTCTGCCGTGGCTGATGGCGGCGGCGAGCGACGGCGCCTTTGCGTACGAAGGCTGCAAGTTCAAGATGGAGCCGTCCAAGGAGTGCACCGCGCGCTGCGCCGTCGCGAATCAGCTCAAGGTGGCGCTCTCGTACACGATCGAGGCGAGCTACGCGGGGCCGGCGGCGGGGCCGCACTGCCACGACCACTTCTCGACTCGGATGCTCTGCGCGCAGGGCGTAAGCCAACAAAGGGCCAGAACCACGCGACTTGCAGACAGACGCAGATGGCATGCTGCTGGTTTACTGTATCTGCTACTCACGCGTCCTGGGCTCGTGCCGGAACAGGAGCTGCTCGGGCTCTGCCTGCTGCAGATGTGCGACACGCCGACGCTGCACGCAACGTACAGCGAGCTCATCCAGCGCCACCCGCCTCACAATGGCCACTCGTCGTCATCCGACGGCGCGTCGGGATCGTCCGACGAGGACGGCGCGGCGCCGCCCGGCGATGCTCCCGTCGCTGCCAAGGCCAAATCGCCGAAAAGGCGGCTGCCAAACACCGAGAAGCCGCAGAGGCTGTACTCGCGCCCGTGGGCCGCAGCGCGGGATGTCGAAACGGCCCTTTCGCCGCGCCGCCGCACCGCCGCCGCCGCGCCGTCGGCAAAGAGGGAGCGCGTCGCCAGCGTTGGCACGATGAGAGAGATGCCTGGCGCCGCCACCGCCGCCCGCCAACCCACCACCACCCACCCGCCAACCCACGCTGTGAGCCCGCCCGCGGTGCCCATTTTCTCGCCACGCAGTTGCCACGGCGCGCGTCGAAATCGAGCGAGGGGCGCTCGATGGTGGAGAATCGGCGCCCGCCGCCGGCGTCGATGTACGCCTCGTCCAGCAAGCGCGCGGGGGAGGCGATGGCGTGCTCGGTGGTGGGCAACGGCAACGGCAACGGCAACGGCAACGGCAACGGCAACGGCAACGGCAACGGTAGCAGCAGCAGGCGCAC
>Ga0209713_10001338_pt1 | contig 14620 bp, 3 predicted proteins | sample ArcOceMetagenome_3_FD_187444 | JGI IMG/M metagenome (GOLD analysis project Ga0209713, IMG submission 187444) | Marine eukaryotic phytoplankton communities from Arctic Ocean - Arctic Ocean- Svalbard ARC20M Metagenome (SPAdes) (version 2) | ecosystem: Environmental > Aquatic > Marine > Oceanic...
CCACCAAACTTGCACGAGCCATGCTTCTTGAAGTGAAAACATGGACGATCCTTCTTAGCAGGAGTCTGAGCAGGGGTCTGAGGAGACCACTGTTTTTGAGCAGGAGCTGAAGAACCAGACAACATCTGTCGAGGATTCACTTTAGCCACCTGTCGGTCGCCATTGGCAGTCCACAAATTCCAGGCCATATCGAAAAAATCTCTGTAACACGGCTGCATCACCTGAGAATCATCACGACGATCAAACGACTGAAACACCGGAACGCCTTCGAGCCACGACACCGACCTCCCAGCCATAGACCACACTCGAGAAGCATGCTTCATCTCTTCGACAAGCTCTGGATGGATCGCTGGCCAGAATAATTTGACCTTACCGTAGACGTCAGCTGGCAGCAGCTGAACACCCAGGATGGACTGAAAACGAGCGAAATCCTGCATGGCCTCATCGAACCGAGCCCAACACAACAGGATGTGTTCCAGTCTGCGGTCAACCACCTGTTGCCAGAGAGCATGCTGAACACCTGCAGTCATGAAGAATTTCTTCCTCTCCTCAGCAAGCGAAGAATCATGCTCAGACAGACGAGAAAGATGCTCCACCCATGCGACAAACAACCGGAGAGTGTACGACGACGGAGTTTTGAACAGAGCAACATTCGATCTGTCGCCACCAGTCAAATCACCAACCAACTCGCCCGCAGAGATAAGCTTGATCCGAGAATCCATCTCACAGTCAGAATCAGCTGACACAGCCGAGCCGACAATGCGAAGAGTCAGAGCAGCTTTCACCTTCGATTTATCTGCGCGCTTCCTCAGTGAAGCAGTAGCAGTCAGCAGAACACAGATCGCAGCCTGATCATCAGTCAACTCAAACGTGTCCTGGAGCGAATCCAAGAACTTGAGAACAGCCGATTTGAGCCCAGCGCCTTTCAGCGACTCAAAACTCTCTGCAAATTTCGCACAAACCACCTTGAAATCAGGATCGGTCGCAACCAGCTTGCCAAGAGAGCCAACCAGAGCAGAAGATTTCTTCTCGATCCGATCATGAAGAGGAGTCCCGGGCACACAGATCTGAGCAGCAATCGACTCGAGGAGCCCGGCGGCACCAGAAACTCTCAGTCCTGTGCCCTTTGAAAGCATCGCTCGAAGAGAATCTCGAGGCCCGCCATTGTTATCGCTCGCATTGTCAGCCATAGTCGGAGAAGGGACTGAGCCTTTTCCCCCGCTACCTGTTGAACCCGCGCCGCGTGGTTTGAAGTTGACCTCGCTGTCGAACTCATCGTCGAAGCCAGGGTTGAAAACATCAGAACTGTTGGTCGAACCAGCTGGAGCGCCTGGAGGGCAACTCGCAGGGTCGAACTCACCGTCTGCACTTGTGTTATTCATCTGTAGGATCTCCGCGTCCAGTGCTTTGAATTGAAAGTATGAACGGATAGAATGCTAATACAATCCAGGGAATACAATGTAAACCTAAGGTAATGTAATGAATACAATGACTAGGCAGCGTAGCGGAGCAAGCGTACCTAAGGAATTCAAAGCAATCGTAGCGCACTATCGAGCAATGTGTCCTGAGAGAATAGCCGAGAGTCAGCGAGAAATCCGAACCACCGGTGACTAAGCTCATGAGCCATAGCGAATTGACTATGAGATCTTGAACCAACATAATTCCATACTTACCATCCCCCCATGAACTCATAGTCAACTCAACTACTGGTAGCATGACCCTTGACATCAACAGCAATACCCAATGACTCAAGATACTTCCTGGAAGCAGAATCCAATGTATGATTCTTCTGCAAGACAGCAACAGTGACGAAACAACCGTTCTCTACATCATGACAAACAGGAGAGAATCCAACAGGTCGAGCAACACGTCTCTTCAGATCCAGATGATCATCATCATTCTTCCACATCCTAACAAATGTAACCACAGTAGCAGCAGCAGGCTGAAGAAACTGAACAACAGCGTGAGTAGCTGTAACAGACATCACGTAACCAAGACGAATCACAGATGGATCATCACAAGACTCTGAATACACCAGAACGTCATCAACAGATAACGTCATCGGATCCATGGTAGGATACGACCTTGGAAGCAGCAGCGGCTCCCTGTCAATGGCAAGAGGACGAACTGCTGACCAAGCAACCCACTTGGCATTCGACGGACTCACAGGACTACGCAGGAAAACACGACTGGGAGGCCAATCGCCATCCGGTTCAGCACGTTCCATAACGTAACAATCACCCTTGTATGATACAGTGTCATGCAAACTCATACCCTCATGAGCAGCCATGTCATGAACATTCTTGGCTGCCTCAGCGTTGAGAGCACTGGCAAAGTTGTACTCAGCTCTTTTCTCCTGCTGAACCAACCGCTCAGCCATCAAAGCTGAACATCTGTCACGGAGTAAATCGATCATATGCCTTTCATGGCACTTCATTGACTTGACAGCAGCAGCGTAGTCAGAGTCAGGCATGGCTCTAATCGAAATCAAATCCTGAGTAGAAATAGACCTGATACCACGAGTGCGCTCAAAAACAGTGGTCCCATCAGAAACGGCAAGTTGATTTGCCTCTATCTGAGCACTGGCAATGAACACCTCAAGGTCACGAGCACAAGTCAGATCAGCATACTTCTCAGCCTGTTTCAGCACTTTGCGGATCAACACATTAGACCGCTCAACGTACTTACTGTGACTTCCCAAAGAAGAATGCACATGAGTGATGCCACCGTCAACGCCAGCCAGCTTAAGCAACACTGACAGCATCCGAGAAGCATAAGCTGGATCTGAGTCTGATTTCAAAACACGGAACCAACCGTTCTCCTTCACCCAACCATTGAAAATGTGAAATGAAGTCGACGAGCTATCCATCTCCTTGCGCAAAATATAAACCACAGCACCAGTGCATATGCAAATAATTGATAGCACTGACACGAAGCCAGTCAACAACTTCAACTCAGGAGATAACTTAGCATCATCCATCTGGATAACAGCAAATCTTGCTTGAGACTGCATCCCAAGACCAACACCAGACAATACAAGCCTGATATCATTGCAGACAGAGCACAACCTGTACTCCATCTTGGCCTGAGTATCAATACCAGGCCACCAAGCAACACTCATAGCACGCTCAATAGTCTGAGCCTTCCTAGAGTGAGGATTCCTGCAGTAGTGAGCCCACCACAGAATATCAGCACGAAGATCTTCAGCTTGCCAAACAGGAAGGTCATCAGCAGCAACATCGTCTTCAGATGGACAATACGCAGGACGACCACTGATCCTAATCATCACGTTAGCAGGGACAACAGGAACCAAAATCTGTGATCTGTCAATCTCAGAACTGTCATACGGCTGCAAACAAGACCGCCTGTGGCACAGAAACTTCTTCTCATCACCACCAATGCAAACAGCGTAGAACACGTTGTCCATCCATGGCTCGACCTTTTTACGAATCAAATCCGGCACAGCCAAACCATTCACATGTTTGTAGATGTCACACACAGCAACACCAAAATGCAAGGTCTGGTCCTGCATATACGCAAGATGGACAGCATCCCAATCAGCGCTGGAGTAAGGCAGCATCATCAGTTGCATCCCATCTGGAACACCGTCATAGGAACCCAAACCCGACACCAACACAGCAGACAACATAGGCGACGGAATAGTCTCCTCTGAACGAGTCTCTCCGATTTGAACACCCCTCATTTTTCCAAGAGCACCAACAAAACGGACAATATAATCACAAAGACTGTTGCAAGCAACACCACCTTCACCAGGAACAAAGAGTCTGGCAATTGGCCAATACAAAGTCTCAGCACAATCTTCAGCCCATCCAGTAACACGCTCAATTTTTGGAGTCAGGTGCTCAAGTTTACCAGATGGCAACCGAAGCACGTTCAACATACCAAGTGCAGCTTTTGAGTCTGAAGCAAAGCAAATCTTCGGAACAGGAGTAATCAGTTGCCCTCTCTGGTTAAACTTCCAATTCGACTGATCAGCAGTCAAAGTCCAACGAGCAATCACTTCTGAAATCAACTTGCCGAATTTTATAACGCCAAAAACCATAACCATCAGTTCCTTCTCACTGATGTGCCAATGCACTGCTGAGCCACTGAGAGTCTTCGGATGAACACCCAGTAAGATGCTTGTCTCACACTCAAAGTCAGCAGGAACAACATCATTAGCGTTAGGCTTCATAATAATCCACAACGACGTAACAACAGCAGACGGATCAGCGTCACCCAACAGAGCCAAACACCGATCATCACCAATCAACCTGTCAGGGTTTGTATATCGACGAGGCTGATCCTTCAGCCTCAAAGCAAACTCCTGGAGAACTTCCTTCATTTCGCTGGAGGTGGAATACTTTCCGGTGGATTCACCCTCAACGATGCAGGCAGTAATTACAGCCAGCAGCTCAGCAAAGCGCAACAACTCAGATGGCTGGAAAGCAAAAGCAGACTTCGCCTGCACCAACACGCCACGAACCATACGAGCTTGCTTAACACCAATGGGAGTCTTGTTGAGACACTCCAAAATGTAAGCCACAGCATCCTCACCAATCGATATGCCAGCAGCAGACCACTGTAAACCCACGAATAACACTTGCTTATACACAGAAACGTCTTGCTTCGACGAAACCTCCAAGCCCATGTACTTCTTTGCCAGATTTAGGATCTTCATTTTAAGCCTACACTCAGCTTCAGTTCTGCCAGTGCACATGGTGTCATCGACAAAATCCAGAAACCACTGACCGATCAGCCAAGCTTCACCAAAAAAGAAGTTGTAGCCGAATCTTACCCACAGCGGAAAAAACAGCGCAATAGCACTGATACCTTGATCACAACCAATACCTTGAATGATCCTTCGACGACCAGTGCTGTCAATGAACTTTGAGTTACAGAATTTGTGACTTGAATCAGTCAGCTTCACAGCATGATGAGCATTTTTACAATCATGCACAGCCATGAATTTGCACCAAGACGGAAACATAGCCCTCAGATTTTCCACTGTAGGACAGAATTCACGCCAAAACTCAGGAATTCTTAAAGCCAAAGCTGAATTCAATTTGGTATAGTCACGAAGAGGACGCATAGCTTCAAGCACATCACCCTTCTTGTACGAGGCACCATCGAACTGAGCAACGACAGTCCTGCCTTTCTTCTGAAAAAAACACAGGCAGATCCATAAATCCTGGGACCATTCCACATCCTTGTGAGTGCCATCATGAATAGCCAAGTCAATGCAGTAATCACAAGACGGACCAAGACCAGACCTTGTGTAACCGGGAGCTGTAGTTTGGTAACCAGTAGTATGCACTGGGTCAACCAAAGCAGCAATGTCAAGCTTGGGCATAGTCAATAACACAGACAGACCAGCAAAATAATGATCCATCTGATCATCAGACATGAGAGCAAATTTTTCCAATTGGCTCTCAGAAGGCCAAGACCGCATATCATCAACGACAGCCAGAACAGACGGAATCCTGCTCGGGAGTTGCCATAACCTAGTGATCGCCCAAATGGCGTCAGCACTGAAAGCATTGCCATTGCAGCGATTTCGAACACTGTCATCAACAACACGAGACAAACGGCCATATCCACAAGAAATACCAGACGCCAAACCAGGGTTCAACCGATCACGCTCATCAGCCGTAGCAAATCTGGGTTCCCAGTTACCACGCTCCTTGATCAGAATCACTGGAGACTTGGTATTTTTGTCTCTAGCAACCGGAGCAGGAACAGGCTTGTCACGAAACTGCCAACCAGAATCAGCAGCAAAATCCGGATTAATATGATTGAATCTTTCTATCCCTGAAACATCAACATCAGGAATAAAATACCGTCTATTTCTGCCAGCAGGACCACCCACTGAATTTGCATTCAATGCCTGCAGAGGACCACCACACTCACGCTCTTGACGAGGCATGTCACAAACAAGGTCAGGATGAACCGGAACTGTTTCCAAAAGTCGAAAACAACCACATCTTGCATGCTCAGCAGCCAAACGATCAGCACAAGCGGTAAAAGTAGACGAACCAGGCTCCTTATATCCACCAGGCTTGGTACGAAGAATAGACCAGTGAATACACTGAGGACCAGCAAACCCAGCAAAAAAGTTGCATTCCTGATCACATACAGTATTGTTCTCAACATAACCGTCATTGCTGAACTTGATCATTGGAAAAGCAGCACCAGAGATTTCACGAGTAGCCTCACTAGCTTCAACAGCGTGGACAAAGACAACATCAAACCCCAACTCGATCAGAACAGCAACTTCAATGCACATTCCCGAGCACAAGCAAAAAAGATTCACAGGTCCAAAAGCTTTCCTAGCAATCATACGAGAGATCAAATCCAATCGCAAAATTTCTTTCGAAGCTCGAACATGAACACGCCACGTAGCCAAATCCGTCAACAAATTGTACTCAGGTGACAGAATCACAGGAAGACCAATCAGAAGCTCAACTTGATTCGGAATCGACTTCACAACAGTAGCAATCATAGGTAACACACGACCATTCAGCACCATAGCATGACCAGGAATAATCACTTTACCACCGACAGCGATCTTCACACCATCAACTGAAGTGACGGACGACCAAGCACTGTTGCCATCAACATAATTCCACGACGAGTCAACAACACTCTCTGCAATCATGTTAATCATAGCAGCAGTATCGAAAATAGTGATCCAAGACCGCCATCCAGAAAGCCAATCCTTGTCAACAGCAAAAGTAATCGCCGATCTGAATTGTCTCGAGGAGCCAGACATACGAGTGACAGCAGAAACCGCTTCCGACGCAGTCAAAACTACAGCATCGTCAACGACAGAAGTACTCGAAGTATTGAAGGTCAGATCCAGTGTTGTAGTACCCAACACTGGCAGTCCATTATCAACACCGTACAACCGCCACCACCTCTGAATCACAATGATATCCCACTCATCATAAACCTCATCAACACCACAGGTAATGACGGTAGCATGAGAGCAGCAACGACGCCGAGCCAACCAACCACGAACTGCAGATTGGATCACAACAATCTTTGAGTTGGCGAAAGCCATAATCCAATTTTGAATTGCCAACCTCGATTCACGAAGCTGGCGTACATCTGCCAAAGCAGATGTAATAGCATACACATTGTCAAATGTGATAGCTGTATCAGAAGCCTGACCATAATACGAAGCATGATCAGCCCACTGACGTCTGTCTGATGCACACCTGGCCAGATATTCATTAATCTGAGAAGCAGCATCAGCCAAATATCCACGAATTCTCAACCAAATTCCGAATGGAGGCATATTTTTGTTATATTTGTTATTTTTGGTAGAGTCCATAGACAGAGCCCAAAGACACTGTCGAGCACTACGATGATGATGTACAAGATGGACAGAATTCCATTTCCATCTACGAGCTTGAGCCAAACGAAGCTCAAACCGAAGCCTGCCAGACGGGTGTGATCGACCCACAGATCGATAACCAGACTGATGCAGACCCCCATCAGACGCGTTTATTGACGCGGCTCCGCCGAGCCAACCCCAAAAAAAGGCATAGTTTCAGAGCTAACCTGGTCAAGTGCAGTACCACCACGAACCAGCTTTTTCTCAAACCGATAAGACGGTTCACAAAACATAACAGACTCAGAAGCACGAGAAATGCACTCACGCAAAGTCAATTGCTTAGGCATGCCAAGCTTCCTTGCAGAAGCCATCAACTCATCAACGGCAGCAAGCTTTTTTACATCGGATCGGAGGCCAGAACATACGAGGCAAAGTCCCGATGAGACACCAGCCAAGACAGACGCAGCAAACTGAAACTGCTTCTTGATCACGACTTCGCAAAGGCTCAAAGCAGCAGCAACAACAACCTCATAATCAAAAAGGTGGAAGTCCTGAAACAGCTTATCACTGCAATGATCCTCAGCCAACTCCCTTGACAGCCGCTCAGATGGAACGCCAACACGAATCAACTCAACCGCGAAAGGAACCAACTTAGCCAACGTCTCAATCACCTTGACCGGAGTACGAATCTCTCTGTCAGCAAGAATCTGCTTGATCATCTTCTTCGCTGAAGGCTGGCGGACAGCCCATGACCTGCTCTTTGAAAACATCAGCGCAGAAAAATCCTGAAGAACAGCGTGCTCCAAAACCAACGGCAAAATTTCACCAAACTTTGAGTCAACGAAATCCGGAAAATCATCACCAAATTGACCAAACTCAGGTGAGGAGTCAGCATCTTCGCCTTCAATCGCACCGTGATCTGAGGTCGACTGAACGAAGCAACCATCATCATCCGACGATAACAACCTGAACCGATTTCTGGACACCTCGACCACAAAGTCACCAGGCGAATCAGCATCAAAATCAGCAACAGCCTCATCCTCAGGCGAGCTCCCCAAGGCATAGTCGAACTCATCCGAGCTCAACAAGTCAGCATTAAACCCACGCAAGTCGGAGGCAGCCTTCAAATCAAAAAAACAACTCGCCTCAGCAGCCCTGAGCTCATTCATATTTCGCCACTGCCAAGGCTCCAACCACGACACGGCATTGCCTTCCTCATCAGACGCAGTAGCAGCCTTTGTATCAGAAGCAGCAAACTCAAAATAATACCAAGACTGCTTGTCACCAAAGTCATCGCATAGCTCAACCACCCCACGGTATTGAAAATCAGAAATTTCCGACAACAACGCGGTTTGCTCCAGCAGCATAGACGGAAGTGAATCCAAGCCGAACTGACCCAACTCAAGAGCAACACCAGGAAGGCAAATCTCAATGCCATCCTCGGATGGAATAGCCATCAGGCGACCCTGTGAATCAGTGACACACAACTGAATCGATCGATCAATGCCCTGGTGAATACGAACACGGTCATCATGTAGCGCATCTTCACCGAATTTTGATTTTGAAGTCATCGAATGAGCACACAGATTGTGAGTATCAAGTGAAGCCCACGAAGGAGAACAAGGATGTTTGACATCACCACCAACGTTGAAATCAGGATCACCGTCAGATGAAGACAGACGAGACTCCTCCTCGCTGGCATACTCCCCAGCAATATCCTGTAAAGCGTTAGAATCCGACACCACAAAAAAGAAATCCTCAGCATCGCCAAACTCAACAATTTCGTTCCACGACGCTTCCGAAGCATTCGGCACCTGAACAGGCTGAGCCGGAGACTGAGCCATAGGTACACCAATACTGGGAACCGCAGGCACTGGAGGAGACACAGCAGGAGCTTGAGAAACCACGATAGCAGCAGGCGAAGCAGCAGCCTCAGCAGCAGCTTTCTCTTTCCGTTGTTTATATCGAACCTGCCTGCAGGAATCACAATGCCATGGCATAGCCTCAAGCTTCTTTTCAACAAACCACTCATTCTGGCTTTCAGAAAACTGCTTTTTGCACATCCTGCATTCACGCTCCACAGCATCACTGCCAACCACAACGCCAGCAGCGAGAGCAACATTAGTCTTCGGAAAAGGAGCAGGAAGACCACCAGCTATTTTGAACTCAGCAGGATGAGTACCGTTCCGGCACCCCTCGTCCCCACCAAACTTGCACGAGCCATGCTTCTTGAAGTGAAAACATGGACGATCCTTCTTAGCAGGAGTCTGAGCAGGGGTCTGAGGAGACCACTGTTTTTGAGCAGGAGCTGAAGAACCAGACAACATCTGTCGAGGATTCACTTTAGCCACCTGTCGGTCGCCATTGGCAGTCCACAAATTCCAGGCCATATCGAAAAAATCTCTGTAACACGGCTGCATCACCTGAGAATCATCACGACGATCAAACGACTGAAACACCGGAACGCCTTCGAGCCACGACACCGACCTCCCAGCCATAGACCACACTCGAGAAGCATGCTTCATCTCTTCGACAAGCTCTGGATGGATCGCTGGCCAGAATAATTTGACCTTACCGTAGACGTCAGCTGGCAGCAGCTGAACACCCAGGATGGACTGAAAACGAGCGAAATCCTGCATGGCCTCATCGAACCGAGCCCAACACAACAGGATGTGTTCCAGTCTGCGGTCAACCACCTGTTGCCAGAGAGCATGCTGAACACCTGCAGTCATGAAGAATTTCTTCCTCTCCTCAGCAAGCGAAGAATCATGCTCAGACAGACGAGAAAGATGCTCCACCCATGCGACAAACAACCGGAGAGTGTACGACGACGGAGTTTTGAACAGAGCAACATTCGATCTGTCGCCACCAGTCAAATCACCAACCAACTCGCCCGCAGAGATAAGCTTGATCCGAGAATCCATCTCACAGTCAGAATCAGCTGACACAGCCGAGCCGACAATGCGAAGAGTCAGAGCAGCTTTCACCTTCGATTTATCTGCGCGCTTCCTCAGTGAAGCAGTAGCAGTCAGCAGAACACAGATCGCAGCCTGATCATCAGTCAACTCAAACGTGTCCTGGAGCGAATCCAAGAACTTGAGAACAGCCGATTTGAGCCCAGCGCCTTTCAGCGACTCAAAACTCTCTGCAAATTTCGCACAAACCACCTTGAAATCAGGATCGGTCGCAACCAGCTTGCCAAGAGAGCCAACCAGAGCAGAAGATTTCTTCTCGATCCGATCATGAAGAGGAGTCCCGGGCACACAGATCTGAGCAGCAATCGACTCGAGGAGCCCGGCGGCACCAGAAACTCTCAGTCCTGTGCCCTTTGAAAGCATCGCTCGAAGAGAATCTCGAGGCCCGCCATTGTTATCGCTCGCATTGTCAGCCATAGTCGGAGAAGGGACTGAGCCTTTTCCCCCGCTACCTGTTGAACCCGCGCCGCGTGGTTTGAAGTTGACCTCGCTGTCGAACTCATCGTCGAAGCCAGGGTTGAAAACATCAGAACTGTTGGTCGAACCAGCTGGAGCGCCTGGAGGGCAACTCGCAGGGTCGAACTCACCGTCTGCACTTGTGTTATTCATCTGTAGGATCTCCGCGTCCAGTGCTTTGAATTGAAAGTATGAACGGATAGAATGCTAATACAATCCAGGGAATACAATGTAAACCTAAGGTAATGTAATGAATACAATGACTAGGCAGCGTAGCGGAGCAAGCGTACCTAAGGAATTCAAAGCAATCGTAGCGCACTATCGAGCAATGTGTCCTGAGAGAATAGCCGAGAGTCAGCGAGAAATCCGAACCACCGGTGACTAAGCTCATGAGCCATAGCGAATTGACTATGAGATCTTGAACCAACATAATTCCATACTTACCATCCCCCCATGAACTCATAGTCAACTCAACTACTGGTAGCATGACCCTTGACATCAACAGCAATACCCAATGACTCAAGATACTTCCTGGAAGCAGAATCCAATGTATGATTCTTCTGCAAGACAGCAACAGTGACGAAACAACCGTTCTCTACATCATGACAAACAGGAGAGAATCCAACAGGTCGAGCAACACGTCTCTTCAGATCCAGATGATCATCATCATTCTTCCACATCCTAACAAATGTAACCACAGTAGCAGCAGCAGGCTGAAGAAACTGAACAACAGCGTGAGTAGCTGTAACAGACATCACGTAACCAAGACGAATCACAGATGGATCATCACAAGACTCTGAATACACCAGAACGTCATCAACAGATAACGTCATCGGATCCATGGTAGGATACGACCTTGGAAGCAGCAGCGGCTCCCTGTCAATGGCAAGAGGACGAACTGCTGACCAAGCAACCCACTTGGCATTCGACGGACTCACAGGACTACGCAGGAAAACACGACTGGGAGGCCAATCGCCATCCGGTTCAGCACGTTCCATAACGTAACAATCACCCTTGTATGATACAGTGTCATGCAAACTCATACCCTCATGAGCAGCCATGTCATGAACATTCTTGGCTGCCTCAGCGTTGAGAGCACTGGCAAAGTTGTACTCAGCTCTTTTCTCCTGCTGAACCAACCGCTCAGCCATCAAAGCTGAACATCTGTCACGGAGTAAATCGATCATATGCCTTTCATGGCACTTCATTGACTTGACAGCAGCAGCGTAGTCAGAGTCAGGCATGGCTCTAATCGAAATCAAATCCTGAGTAGAAATAGACCTGATACCACGAGTGCGCTCAAAAACAGTGGTCCCATCAGAAACGGCAAGTTGATTTGCCTCTATCTGAGCACTGGCAATGAACACCTCAAGGTCACGAGCACAAGTCAGATCAGCATACTTCTCAGCCTGTTTCAGCACTTTGCGGATCAACACATTAGACCGCTCAACGTACTTACTGTGACTTCCCAAAGAAGAATGCACATGAGTGATGCCACCGTCAACGCCAGCCAGCTTAAGCAACACTGACAGCATCCGAGAAGCATAAGCTGGATCTGAGTCTGATTTCAAAACACGGAACCAACCGTTCTCCTTCACCCAACCATTGAAAATGTGAAATGAAGTCGACGAGCTATCCATCTCCTTGCGCAAAATATAAACCACAGCACCAGTGCATATGCAAATAATTGATAGCACTGACACGAAGCCAGTCAACAACTTCAACTCAGGAGATAACTTAGCATCATCCATCTGGATAACAGCAAATCTTGCTTGAGACTGCATCCCAAGACCAACACCAGACAATACAAGCCTGATATCATTGCAGACAGAGCACAACCTGTACTCCATCTTGGCCTGAGTATCAATACCAGGCCACCAAGCAACACTCATAGCACGCTCAATAGTCTGAGCCTTCCTAGAGTGAGGATTCCTGCAGTAGTGAGCCCACCACAGAATATCAGCACGAAGATCTTCAGCTTGCCAAACAGGAAGGTCATCAGCAGCAACATCGTCTTCAGATGGACAATACGCAGGACGACCACTGATCCTAATCATCACGTTAGCAGGGACAACAGGAACCAAAATCTGTGATCTGTCAATCTCAGAACTGTCATACGGCTGCAAACAAGACCGCCTGTGGCACAGAAACTTCTTCTCATCACCACCAATGCAAACAGCGTAGAACACGTTGTCCATCCATGGCTCGACCTTTTTACGAATCAAATCCGGCACAGCCAAACCATTCACATGTTTGTAGATGTCACACACAGCAACACCAAAATGCAAGGTCTGGTCCTGCATATACGCAAGATGGACAGCATCCCAATCAGCGCTGGAGTAAGGCAGCATCATCAGTTGCATCCCATCTGGAACACCGTCATAGGAACCCAAACCCGACACCAACACAGCAGACAACATAGGCGACGGAATAGTCTCCTCTGAACGAGTCTCTCCGATTTGAACACCCCTCATTTTTCCAAGAGCACCAACAAAACGGACAATATAATCACAAAGACTGTTGCAAGCAACACCACCTTCACCAGGAACAAAGAGTCTGGCAATTGGCCAATACAAAGTCTCAGCACAATCTTCAGCCCATCCAGTAACACGCTCAATTTTTGGAGTCAGGTGCTCAAGTTTACCAGATGGCAACCGAAGCACGTTCAACATACCAAGTGCAGCTTTTGAGTCTGAAGCAAAGCAAATCTTCGGAACAGGAGTAATCAGTTGCCCTCTCTGGTTAAACTTCCAATTCGACTGATCAGCAGTCAAAGTCCAACGAGCAATCACTTCTGAAATCAACTTGCCGAATTTTATAACGCCAAAAACCATAACCATCAGTTCCTTCTCACTGATGTGCCAATGCACTGCTGAGCCACTGAGAGTCTTCGGATGAACACCCAGTAAGATGCTTGTCTCACACTCAAAGTCAGCAGGAACAACATCATTAGCGTTAGGCTTCATAATAATCCACAACGACGTAACAACAGCAGACGGATCAGCGTCACCCAACAGAGCCAAACACCGATCATCACCAATCAACCTGTCAGGGTTTGTATATCGACGAGGCTGATCCTTCAGCCTCAAAGCAAACTCCTGGAGAACTTCCTTCATTTCGCTGGAGGTGGAATACTTTCCGGTGGATTCACCCTCAACGATGCAGGCAGTAATTACAGCCAGCAGCTCAGCAAAGCGCAACAACTCAGATGGCTGGAAAGCAAAAGCAGACTTCGCCTGCACCAACACGCCACGAACCATACGAGCTTGCTTAACACCAATGGGAGTCTTGTTGAGACACTCCAAAATGTAAGCCACAGCATCCTCACCAATCGATATGCCAGCAGCAGACCACTGTAAACCCACGAATAACACTTGCTTATACACAGAAACGTCTTGCTTCGACGAAACCTCCAAGCCCATGTACTTCTTTGCCAGATTTAGGATCTTCATTTTAAGCCTACACTCAGCTTCAGTTCTGCCAGTGCACATGGTGTCATCGACAAAATCCAGAAACCACTGACCGATCAGCCAAGCTTCACCAAAAAAGAAGTTGTAGCCGAATCTTACCCACAGCGGAAAAAACAGCGCAATAGCACTGATACCTTGATCACAACCAATACCTTGAATGATCCTTCGACGACCAGTGCTGTCAATGAACTTTGAGTTACAGAATTTGTGACTTGAATCAGTCAGCTTCACAGCATGATGAGCATTTTTACAATCATGCACAGCCATGAATTTGCACCAAGACGGAAACATAGCCCTCAGATTTTCCACTGTAGGACAGAATTCACGCCAAAACTCAGGAATTCTTAAAGCCAAAGCTGAATTCAATTTGGTATAGTCAC
>Ga0209713_10001339_pt1 | contig 14617 bp, 4 predicted proteins | sample ArcOceMetagenome_3_FD_187444 | JGI IMG/M metagenome (GOLD analysis project Ga0209713, IMG submission 187444) | Marine eukaryotic phytoplankton communities from Arctic Ocean - Arctic Ocean- Svalbard ARC20M Metagenome (SPAdes) (version 2) | ecosystem: Environmental > Aquatic > Marine > Oceanic...
CGGACGCAGACGGCGCCCGCGCCCGCGAAGGCGCCCGCGCCCGCGAAGGCTCCCGTCGTTCCGACGGGCGTGCTGATCGACTTTGGCGAGCTGCCGACTTTCGCGCCCGACGCGCCCGACGCGAGCCTGCTGCTCGGCAACGCGCCGCCGCAGCCGTCGCTGATGGACGCGCCGCTGCCGCTGATGCCGACCAAGCGCGTCGCCTTCTCGCCGCCCGCGCCGCTGCTCAAGGAGGCCTCGCCAAACTGCCCGTTCTCGCGCCCCGTGCCCCGCACGCGCGGCAGCACCGCGGCGGGGGGCGCTGCCCGTGGCGGCGGCGGTCCTCCGCCGGCCGATCTGATGAGCTTCACGCCGCACCCACGGGAGGCGACCAGCCGCGCCGCGGCTGCCGTGGCCGGGCCCTCCGAGGTTGCCGAGGAGGCGGCAGACGCCGCGCAGCAGCCGCAGCAGCAGCCGCAGCAGCAGCCGCAGCAGCAGTCGCCCGCGGTGCGCTCGTCGCGCGGCAAGTACAGCCGCGGCCGCGAGCTGCGCGGCGACGGCCGCTCCTCCGCCTCCGCCAAGAAGCGGCGCCGCGCCGCCTCGATCGACGCCACCGACGCCGAGGGCGAGGATGACTCCGAGGGCGACGGCGACGAGGGAGCCGCGGGCGCGGCCGCCAGCGCCATCGCCGCCACGCCGCTGGAGGTGGCGCCGGCCGCGGCGGCCGTGCGACCGGCGGCGCCGCTGCGTGCCGTCTCTGCGCCGGCGGAGATGGCGGAGATGGCGGTGGTGGCGGCGCCGGCTCCGACGGAGCTCGAGCTGGCGTTTGCCGCGCGCGCACGGCGGCAGAGCGAGCGCAGGTCGGTCGTCGCCGAGCCCGCCACGGCGCAGCCGGCGGCAGCGAGCGAGGCGGTGGTTCCGGTGGCGGAGGCGACGGAGCCGCCGGAGCCGCCGGTCGCTGAGCCGCCGACGCCGTCTCGCCGCTCGAAGCGCCTCAGCACGCTCGCCGTGCAGCAGCACGAGGCGCCGGCTGCGGAGGTGGCTAAGGCGACCGAGGCTGAGGTGGAGGTGGCTGTGCCCGAGCCCGCGGCCGAGCCGGAGCCTGCGCCCGTGCCCCTCAAGCGGCAGCGCTCCTCCACTTCGGGCAAGTCGCCCGCTGCCGCCCGCGCCGCGCCCGCGCCCGCGCCCGCGCCCGCGCCCGCGCCCGCGCCCGCGCCCGCGCCCGCGCCCGCGCCCGCGCCCGCGCCCGCGCCTGTGCTTGTGCCCGAGCCGGCCCCGGCTCCCGCGCCTGTGCTTGTGCTTGTGCCCGAACCGGCTGCCGTGGCCGAGCCGGAGCCCGTCACGCGGCAGCGCTCGGCGGGCAAGTCTCCCGCCGCCGCGCGTGCCCCGCCCGCTCAGGCGCCCGCACCCGCGCCCGCGCCCGCGCCCGCCGCTGCCCCCGCGCCCGCGCCCGCCGCCGCCGCGCCGCGCCGCTCCAAGTCGCCCGGCGCGCGGCCGGCGGTGTCGCGCGAGACGCGCGCGCGCCTCAAGGCCGACTTCAAGCAGGTTGCCGAGACGCTCAAGGACACCACCGAGAACGTCGACTGGGAGGTTCGCGCCAAGGCGCTGGCGACGCTGCCCGCGCTCGTCGCGTCGGCGCACCGCGCGCACGTGCTCGACGAGCTGCTGCCGATCCTCGCGAGGCCGCTCGCGACGCAGCTCGGCGACCTGCGCTCCAAGGTGGTGGGCGCCGGCTGCGCGTGCGTCGTGGCGATGGCGACGTCGAGCGGCGACGCGGCCGAGCTGCCGCCCGCGACGCTCGCGCCGCTGCTGCCGCTCGTGCTGCCGCAGCTCTTCAAGAACCTGTACGTCTCGGTCAAGGCCATCTCTGCCTGCTCGGACAAGGCGCTGCTCACGCTGATGGCCACCGTCGCGCCGGGCGCCGCCAACGCCGCCGACGTCGTCGTCGCCCACGCGCGCGACTCGCACCACCAGACGCGCCGCGGCGCCGTCGAGTGCATCGTCGCGCTGCTTTCAGACGCCAACGCCGGCAGCGTCGCGCGCGAGCATCTCCTCCACCACCGCGAGGCGGCGGGCGCGCTGCGCGGCGCGGTCAAGGCGGCGGTCGCCGACGCCGACAAAGACGTGCGCGGCGCGTCGGTGCGGCTGTACTGGACGCTGCACCGGCTGCAGCCCGACGAGTGCGCCAAGCTGCTGAACGCGATGGAGAGCCAGGCGCAGAAGATGATCAAGCGCGCCAAGCCCAAGGCGTGAGGGGTGATGGGCGGTGAGGGGTGGGGACGGATGGGCGCGCACGAAGGTGAGGCGAGGCTGGGGCGATTATGGGGCGATGCGTCGACCGAACCTCGCCGCCAGCAGCAGCATACAGACACGGACACAGAAAAGCAGACACACGCAGCAAAGTCGAGAGCATCCCCACACCGCACGCATGGAAGAGAAGATGGATGCACCATGGAGACGCGAGCGGCCGAACCAAGATTCCTCGCTCAGCATGTCGCGATAGTCACGCGTCGTGCGTGAAGAGCGACGCGTGTGCATGTCCGCCAGACAGTTATAACCGAGCGCTTATATTGAGACCATTAAAAAACCAGACTCTAAGTCTCGAGACTACGACAATAGACTACGCCCGCGACTTTCTAGGAGCTACCTCCGCCTCCGCCTCCGCCTCCGCCGTCTCGTGTTCGACGCGGTCAGGTGGTTGCCGAGCCCCCACTGCGGCGTGTTGCCGCGCTGCGAGCGGTGCTGCACGTACGTGCCGTCGCTCGGCGACGCGACGCCGTACAGGTAGGTGCCGAACTCGTCAAAGTCGGCGGGCCAGCGCCGCGCGGCCGGCGTGCACCCCGGGTGGCTGGGCTGCTCGACGGTGCACTTTTTGAGCGCCCAGCAGCCGACGCCGCTCTCGCCGCCGGCCTCGCGCTCGAACATGCCGTTGCGCTGCATGCGGTAGTGGACGGACTCCTCCATAAACTTGCGCTTGCCGCCGTGGTGGTCGGCGAGGTTGAACGGGATGATCGTGCGCCGGTAGTAGCACGCGCCGGCGATGTGCGGGCAGTCGGACCAGCCGCACGTGCGCGTGAGCGGCACGTCGCTCGCGCCGGTGTAGTTCTCGATGACGCCGTCGAAGCCGCGCTGGATGTTGCCGCGCATGTTGAGCCGCACGTGCTTCACCGCCGCGTTGGCCGCCATCGTGCGCAGCAGCCCCGCCGCGTCGAACGGGCGGACGATCACGTAGTCGTGCTGCTGCACGAGCATGAAGCGCGTGCGCACCTGCGCGACGGCGGCGGCGAGGTTGTGCGAGGCGAAGAGGAAGCCGTCGGTCGCCACGACGCGCGTGTGCGAGAAGTCGGGGTGCTCCCCATTCGCCAGCGCGCGCACGCGCCGCTTGAACTCGACGTAGGCGCGCTTGCGCTCGACGGGCAGCGTCGGCTGCGGCCCGTCGAAGTGGACGAGCTTGCGCGCGCGCGGCAGGTCGGGCACCGTGGCGAGGCCGGCGAAGATCGCCCGTAGCACCGTCGTGTCCGGGTTGGCGGGCACCGGGCTCGAGCACACGACGATCGTCAGCAGCCGCCACCACGCCGCCTTCTCGCCCTCGGTCAGCGGGCCGGGGCTGTCGGCGGAGGCGCAGCGCGCCGAGGCCGACGAGGTGGTGTTGGCGTCGGCGGCGGCGGAGGAGGCGGGGGCGGCCGCGCGCAGCAGGCCTCGTCTTTTGGGCATCTCGTGGGCGCCCGGAGCACGAAAGCGCTGCTATGAATACTTTTCTTTGCGTGCAACTTTCGCATGGTTTTGCCCAAAGCGCAAAACAGCATACATGCGCAGCAAGACACGCCACCAACCTTTCCAACGACAACCTCAAGACCGCAACGGAGCGGTCGCCAACTCGCGGGCGCCTAGTACAGGGTCCGAGGGTTCTAGTTGCCAGACTGCCGCGACGGTGAATCGAACCGTAGGGCGTCAGCAACGCACGCCCAAGCTGCGCGGCTGGCTGAGCCGCTGTGTGGGCTCCTACGGCAATCACCACCCGTAGCCTACGTAGGCCCTACGCGTAGGGGCCCCAGCCGTAGCCTACGTAGGAAATACCGTCACGAGCAGAGATCGCGCCGTCACGAGCAGAGAGAGGTCAGTTCATATCGCTGCAGAATTGCGTCCAGCCCATGTCCAGGTTTCAGATAGCCGAGCTTCTCTCAGTACTCTCATGGCTGTAATCCCCGCGTCCTTCCATGACCAATTCCAGCAGCCCAATACCAGATCCAGATTCCCTGACCAACCCAGCACTCCTCTTTCTGCTGCGGACTCCATGTAGGCGAGCCGCGGTGCCTCTCCTGTGTGCGGACTCCATGTAGGCGAGCCGCTGTACCTGTCCTGTAACTGTTAATTCGCGCTCGATCAAGCTCCTCCCAGGCAGTCACCGTTGATAACGACTCTTCCCTAGGATTTGAGGTGCTGTGTTCTGTGTTCCGAGCAGTCGTGATCGCGTTGCACGACACAAAACCTACGTAGGAAAATTAAATTAATTAAATCGGAGAGGTCAAACCTGAGATCGAACATCTGATGGAACCTGAGGTCGAACCTGAGGTCGCACATCGGCAAGGCATGCATTATCCGCCCGCATGCATTTCGACCTCCGCCTCTGCATGCGTGTTCCACCTCCGCCCGCATGCATGTTCCACCTCCGCCCGCATGCATGTTCCACCTCCGCCCTTCGACCTCCGCCCGTACGTGCATGTTCCACCTCCGCCCACATGCATGTTCGACCTCCGCCCGCATGCGTGTTCGACTTAATGTTCGACCTCAGCCCGCATGCATGTTTCGGCGGTGTTCAGAACATGGCTGTTCTCGACACCTCCAGGAAGGGTACTGCTCTAAGGTCGGCCCTGAGCCTCCGTGCCGTAGCCTACGTAGGACCTACGCGTAGGCCGCCGCCGCGTACTGGTAGCCTACGTAGGAGGGACCTAGCCCACACAGCTGAGCCGTGAAGACAGGCATCCGCTCAGCCGCCCAGCGCCACATGGCAGCTTCGAGTGGCCTCGGTGCGCTCGGCGTCGATGCCGACGACGAGCCCGACAGAGGGATCTCGCGGCTCGAGGCCCCCGAGACGTCGGAGATTGGCCGGTCGCAGGGCTTCCAGCGCTCGGCCAAGAACCTCCACCGCGGCGCCCCCACTCAGAGCCGCCGGGCCTCGTGCGGGAACATACAGGTCGGCCCCCCGCGGACCAAGTTCGGCATGACCACGCTCGGGCGCGAGGAGTTCGCCTCCGCCACCGTGTACCAGCGGCTCAACTCGTTCCAGACTTCGGGTGGTGCGGCCCGCAAGCCGCCCCCGCTGCCGTCAAAGCCGGCGGCGTCTCCAGAGGGCAGCACGGCGTCGTCGGGAAAAAAGGGTAGCACGATGGGAGAGAAGCTGAAAGAGATGACCCGCATAGGCTCGAGCAAGGAGCTCATGCCGGCCGAGACCAAGAGCGGCAGGGTGGACAGGGCCGCGCCGTCCCTCGGACGCAACTTGCTAAATCGCAGCCGTGGGAAGAAGCAAAGCCAGCGCGTGGTGGAGAAGACGGAAGAGCCGGCGGAGCCCTCGGAGAGCCGCACCACGTTCGCCTTCTCGGTCGAGGACGACGAGACCACGGCCGCGGGCGACACACCGTACGCCGCTGCAACGGGAGCCAGTCTTCTCGCCCGCCTGCGCCCGCGCCCCCGCACGCCGCGCTCACCCTCCCCCTGCCCGCACGCTGCGCTGCAGGACGGTCTTCGGCACGCGCGCGCTCGGCTGCCTGATGATCATGATCTTCTACCTCATCTTCGTCTCGTCGATGTTTGTCTTCGCGTACTCGTCGCAGACGTACGACTTCCTCTTCTGCCTCGTCAACTTCCAGCAGCAGGAGCTCGCGTCGCACTTCTCGCGCTCGCTCACGCACCGGCTGCAGCAGGCCGAGAGCCTCAGCCACCTCATCCAGCAGGCACGCCACTGCCCCCCCCCCCCCCCCCCCCCCCCCCCCCCCCCCCCCCCCCCCCCCCCCCCCCCCCCCCCCCCCCCCCCCCCCACCACCACCACCACCACACCACTCGCTCGCCTTCCGCGCGCCCTCCTGCTCCTCCGCCCACCCCCTCCACTCGCGCCCCGCCCCGCCTCCGCTCCTGCCGCTGCGCAGTCGTCCCAGCTGCTCCCCGGCCTCGACGCGGTCGACGCCGTGACGTGCGCGCCCGACAGTTCGCTCAGCGCCGCGCTGATCGACTCGACATCCCTCCTCGGATGGCTCGCCGTCGTCGCTGCCGCCAACACGTCCGCCGCCATCCTACGGACGCCGCTCAATCCCGCCGTCAACGGTTCGGAGACGGACGCTGCCGCGATCGCGACGGTCCGTGACCACTACACGACGTATCTGGCGTCGGTGGCGCTCGGCTTCTCCGCCACACGCATCCACGTCGCCTCGGACAGTGGCGACTATGCGGGCATCTGGGTCAACGACTCGTCGACTGGCATGATCTCCGCGGGCGGGGCCGACGGCCCGACGGGCGAGTCGTGGGTGTGGCTGCGCACCAAGCACCGCGACGAGGCGTGCGCCAGATACACGCTGCTCAACGGGCCGCCCTCGGCGCCGCCGCCGCCGGAGCCGGCGTGCGACGGCGACGCCTCTGGCTGGGGCGCCGGTGCCGACGGCGTCGAAGGGCAGGGCTGGTACCTGGGTGGCGCGGCCGCCGAGCACGGGTACGAGGGCTGGTCGGGAGGCTACGCGCTGAAGAGCGGCGTGTCCGACGGCTACCCGGCGCAGACGGCGGCGGGCGTGGCGCTGCGGACCAAGCTGTGCGGCGGCGTGCTGGCGCTCGAGGTGCCGATGGCGCAGGTGGAGCGCTACCTCGCGAGCCTCGTCGCGACCGCCTTCAGCGACGCGACGCTGGGCGGCTCGGTGCAGCACGGCCTCCTGCTCGACGCCGACAACAAGCTGCTCGTCAAGGTGGGCAACGGCCTCGAGGCCTCGCTCGAGTACGCGGCGCCGGTGGCCGAGGGCTGCGGCGAGTGCGCGCAGCCGGGGCACAAGCTCTACCAGGACCTCCACAGCGTCGTGCGGCGCGCCGAGCGGGGCGACACGCCGGTCTCGTGCTCGCTGCAGCTCATCCAGGGCTCGTCGGGCCTCGGCAACGTCTGCCGCAAGTTTGAGGAGGTCAAGTCCGACGTCAACAACTGCTCCGGCGTCGGCCCCGTCTCGCTCGACTTTGGCGGCGGCAACGGCGGCTCGCAGTGCTCGCTCGCGACGCAGTGCCCGGTGCGCGACGTGGCCATCGCGGCGGGCTCGCTCTCGGACGCGGTGCCCGCCGGCTGGAAGCTCGACCTCGTGATCACGCAGTCGTCGTACTACCCGCAGTACCACGAGCTGACGCTGACGACGATGACCCTCGGCGTCTTCATCTCGATCTTCGTCTCGCTGTGCACGGGGCGGCTCGTGTGGTGGTACAACGAGAAGTCGCAGCAGCACCTGAACATGGCGCGCGTCTGCTGCTGCACGCTGCGGCTGCGCTTCGTCGTGATGGGCTCGCTCTTCTCGCTCGTCTTCGTCTACCTCACGTCCTTCTTCGGGATGTGGTACCTCGTCAACTTCGACGTGCAGGACGCGATGCGCGGCGGCATCATCTCGATCGCCGACGAGGCGTCGAACATGCGCCTCCAGTCGATGCTCGCGGTGCCGCCGCTCGCGGCGTCGATCGCCTCGTCGTGGCAGCCGCTCTGGCTCGCCAACAACGCCTCGGCGCCCAACGGCACCACGCCGCAGCCCTTCTCGGACTTTGCGGCGTCGCTGCTCGGCGCCTTCCCGCCGCAGCGCTCGTCGGTCGACAACGAGACGGGCACCGTGCAGCCGACGCGGTTCCGCGCGGCGGTGCCGTCGTGCGACGTCAACTCGACGGAGAAGACGGACGGCTGGTGCGAGTCGGACCGCGCGCTGCTGCGCTCGCACCTCTCGTCGCTCGTGCTCGTGTACGACGAGCCGAGCGAGCCGCTGACCGGCGCGCGGTACGAGGTCGTCGACTGCGCCAGCCCCTCCAGCGGCGACTGCGCCTGCGTCGGCCCCGGCTGCAGGTGGGACACGGAGGTCGTCGAGCTGCCGAGCGGCTGCCCGCTCGACGTCGTCTCGAACGCGTCGTACATCCGCGCCGCCGGCGACGACCTGCGCGCGTGCGGCCTCGACCCGCGCGTGCTCCCGTGGGGGGTGGGCGCGCTGACCGAGCGCGCCGCGTGGTCGGAGGTGCACGTCCAGCCGACGGGCGCGAAGCGGCTGCAGCCGACGCTCGCGCGGCCGACGGCGATGCTCGCGCCGTCCGACCAGCTCGCGGTCACGTACGCGCTGCCGATTGCGGCGTGGGCGGGCGGCTCCGACGGGTCGGGCGCGAGCAGGGGCGCGGCGCACGTGGCGGCGACGGTGCCGACGCGCGCGCTGCGCTTCGCCCTCGAGAACCCGGCGGCCGGCTGGTCGCAGGGCGAGGACGTGATCGGGACCGCCGGGGCCTTCGTGATGGAGAGCGTGCTGGGCGACACGCTGTATGTGGGCAGCGCCGCCCTCGAGTCGATGAGCTCGAGCAACAAGACGGCGCTCTTCGAGGAGCGCTACCGACGCGGCAGCAACCGCGACGCGTGGCCGCTCGTCGCGAGCTACGCGTCGGACGAGGAGATGCGGCTCCCCGTCGCGCATCAGTGGTTCACGGCGCGGCGCAACTCGACCGAGTCGCACGTCAACGAGATCTCGCGCGCCTCGGCCGCCGTCACGTACATCGTCTCGGCGGTCAAGTTCGGGACGGTCGTGCACGACAACACGATGCAGGAGCGGTGGCTCAACAAGCAGATCCGCCGGCCGTACGGCGCGCCGGCGACGCTCGTGACGCGGCTCTCGGCGCGCGACCCCGGCTCGGGCTGCACGCGCGTGCGCACGCTCGTCGGCAACGACGCGACGGGCAGCTCGACGTCGGTCGCCACGTCGATGCTCGGCGACGACGAGCTGGCGAGCTGCGCCAAGGACTGGCTGGTGGTGGTGCTGGTGCCGTGGCGCGAGCTGTACGACTCCGCCTTCCGCGAGCGCGACCTGTACATTGCCCTCTTCGTCTTCCTGCTCGTCTTCATGGCCTCGCTCATCCACTCGGCGCTCCACCGCCGCCTGCAGGCCATCGACGAGCGCACGCAGGCCGAGGAGCAGCAGGACGAGCTCGACAACGAGGCGGCCATTAACGAGCTCGCCGCGCCCGACGCCGACGTCGCCGGAGAGCAGACCGCCGGCGCCGTCGTCTTCGAGCGCTACCGCGAGCACATTACGACGGAGGTGGCGGCGGCGCTGGACGTGCCGATGCCGCAGAAGTGGGAGGACGGGCTCAAGCTGCTCCTGCGCCGCTTGGCTCACCGCTGCCTCGAGCTGCTGCCGGATTGGTTCATCGGCAACTTCGAGCCGGTGGCGCGACAGAAGATGCGGCTGCAGTTCCGGCTCAAGCGCCACGTCGACCCGGAGAACCGCCGCGACCGGCAGTACCGCCATGCGATCGCGTTCATCCGCCACTCCCAGGCGCACCGCAACATCCTCACCATCTGCGCGTTGCGGCGCCGCGAGCGACGGCGGACGCTCGAGGCCTACATGATCCAGTCGTCGTCGGCGTACCAGGCGCTGCTGCAGGTGGTCGTGATCACGCACTGCTTCCTGATCGTCCTCGAGCCGACGATGATGCAGATGCAGAAGGTGCTCGACGGCAAGATGGACTGCCCCGTCTCGGCGGGCGACCCGCTCATGGTGCTCGAGTTCTTCCTGCTGCTCTTCGAGCTCACCGACATGGCGACGGCGCTCTTCATCGCCGGCACCGAGCGCAACACGACGCCGGCCGAGCGGCGCGCGCGCCAGGAGCTCGCCAACCAGCCGGCCGCCTCCAAGTGGCGCTTCGCGGGCACCGTCGTGCAGGAGTCGCTCAAGGACACGACCAACCTCGGCGGCGTCGCCATGACGGCGCTCAAGACGAAGCGGCGCTCGCAGGAGGTCGACGTGCTGAGCCCCCCCGGCTCCTCCAAGGGGCCGCTCGAGCGGGGCGGCCCGAGAGAAGAGGAGCCGCCGGCGCTGAGCGACTGCATGTCGCTGTCCTCCCACATGGAGGGGTCGTTCGACACGCTCGGCTCGGCGCCGTCGTGGAACCCGACGCTCGGCTCGCCGCGCGACGACAAGGCGGGCGACGCCAAGGGCGGCGGCTCGGGCGCCGACGAAAAGTACCGGCGCTTCTCGGGCGGCTCGATGATCCAGGGCCTCTCGGGGGTGCTCTTTGAGGGCGAGAACCTGCTGCAGCCGCGCGTCGGCGCGCTGCGGCGCACGTGCCGCGCCGTGCTGCTCGTGGTCATGACCGTCGACTGGCTGCTGCTCACGTCGTCGTGCGTGAGCGCCGAGTGCATGCTGCCGGTGCGGCCGCTGCTCTTCATGCTGCTCAACACGCCGATCTGGAACGTGATGGTGTGCCTCTGGCAGACCATCACGCACCGCGCCACGCGCGCCGTCGCGTCGGCCTTCGGGCTGCTGCTCTTCCTCGCGGGGCTCGTCGGCACGATCATGCTGCGCTCGCAGGGCGTCTTCGGCGCGGCGGGGCAGATGGCCGACGACTGCGACGCCATCCCGTCGCCGCCGCCGCCGCCGCCGCACGCGTCCGACGAGGACCCCAACCAGTTCACCTTCTCGGGCACGTCGTTCCAGGACTACTTCGAGAGCATCTTCTCGCTCTTCGTGCTGCTCACGACGTCGGAGAACTTCGCGGAGCTCGTCTACCACCCGTGGTTTGGCGCCGACCTCGCCGCGGGCGACATCTCGGAGGGCGACGGCCTCACGGGCGGCCTGCCGTTCGGCTCGATCCTCTCGGTCTTCTTCTTCGTGATCATGTGCCTCGTCGGCTCCTTCCTCGTCATCGGCATGCTCATCGGCGTCTTCCAGGACTCGTTCCTCCGCGCGCGCCACGACCAGCTCACCAACCAGAAGCTCTTCGAGCGCGTCGGCGCCATCGCCGCCTTCTCGCTGATCGACACCGACAAGACGGGCTACGTGACGCAGGGCGAGTTCCGCGGCTTCATCGACTACCTCGAGGCGCACCACGAGGCGCACTTCCGCGTCTCGGGCGACGAGCTCTTCTCGGTGCTCAAGGAGGACGGCGGCTCGGGCGCCTCCCTCCTCTCGATCTCCGACTTTGTGTACAACTTCTGGTGGCTGCAGCTCAAGGGGCTGCTGCGCGCGCGCAAGGAGGAGGACGAGGAGGGGCTGCCGACGATGCTGGTGCGGCTGCGGCGGCTGTACGAGCACCCGACCAAGGTGATGCAGAAGGCCGTCAAGACGATGCTCATCTCGCAGGTGCTCCTCGGCGCGCTCTACGGCGTCGTGCCGCCGGTGAGCACCGAGTCGGCCTTCAACGAGTCGGTCATCGACAAGCTGCTGACGCTCATCCTGATGATCGGCGTCGGCGAGGTCTTCCTCAAGCTGCTCGCGCTCGGCCGCGGCGGCTTCTGGGCGTGCGCCGAGTTCGACAACTCGCGCATCTTCGAGCAGTGGGAGAACCGCGTCGCGCTCGTCGTCTCGATCACGTCGATCGTCTGCCTCGTCGCCGCGCGCGCCTCGTCGTGCGGCTCCGAGCTCTCGTTCGCCGAGGGCGCGTGGGAGGACCTGCTCCGCCTCTCGCTCGTGCTGCCGACGGTGCGCCTCTTCTTCGTGCTCAAGGTGACGCGGCGCGTCGTCTTCTTCATCGTGCCGCTGCTGCCGTACATGGGCGCCGTGCTCGGGCTGATGCTCTGCGTCCTCGGCTCGTTCGCGATCGTCGGCGTCGCGCTCTTCGAGAACATCGTCGAGGAGCGGCTGCAGGACACGGTGCGGATCGGCTTCTTCAACTCGCACGGCGAGGCGATGCTCACGCTCGTGCAGGTGCTCGTCGGCGAGGACTGGCACCAGATCATGTTCGCCGTCACCAACGCGCGCCACTCGTACGCGACCGCCTACTTCTTCTTCATCTACGTGCTCTCGATGACGCTCATCCTCACCAACATGCTCGTCGGCGTCGTGCTCGACCTGACGTCGTCGTTCGCGTCGGACCTCGAGCTCAACGACCGCGGCCTGCAGCGGCACATCATGCACGGCTCCAAGCAGGGCGAGATGGACGCGCTGCGCGCCGCGCAGAACCCGCGCGACAGCCCGGTCATCGACGAGGACGACGACGACCGGCGACAGGCGCAGGGCTACGGCAGCGTCGGCCACGCCAGCGTCGGCGGCTGCAGCAGCTTTGGCGCGCAATTCATGAAGGTTGCGACAGGCCAGGGCCTCGACGGGCAGCGCACGCCCGGCGGCGGCGGCGGCGGCGGCGGAGGCGGCGGTGGCTTCTTCGGCTCCTCCGACGAGACGTCGGTCGGATCGATCCGCAGCCAGGGCGAGACGGTGAGCATCGGGCGTGTGGGCAAGGAGCTTGGCCGCGGCCCCTCGCACGAGCCGTCGGGGCACGGCAACGGCGACAGCGGGACGCCACGCGGCCGCGGGCCGCCGCCGCTGCCCGGCGAGCGTTTCCCCGCCCCCGCTGCTGCGCCGTCGTGCGTGGGGCCGCCGCCGCTGCCGGCGGGCCTCCTCGGTTCGTCGGTCGGCGCGGGTATCCGGCCGGAGCCGTCGCCCGGGAGGCGCGGCTCGGCGAACGCGCCGTCGCCCGGCTCCTCGCTGCGGGCGGGTGGCTTCTCACGGGATCAGCGAGGGTCGTGCGATCAGGGTGAGACGATCCGCAGTGGCGGAGGGCAGCAGGTGTCCACGCAGTTGTGACAGAGTTCATTTTGTAATCTAAGATTACAATCTTCAGTGTTTTCCCGTTGGGTGATGTCCACCCTCTGCATGCACATGCGTCAATTACACCGCTATGTTGTCGGCTGCCGCCGCCTCCTCGGCAGCCCCCATCGGCTGCCACTCGGCACTTGGCGTCATGACGGCCTGGCAACCTGAACCGCCGCACCGCCGCGCGTGCCACCTGGATGGGCGGCGCCAACGTGGGCCGGAGCCTGCTCGTGCGCTTCCTGCTGCGGGCGCAGGGCTTGGGCCCGCGTGTCCTGCAGGAGCTGCACCAGGAGCAGACGAGGCATGGCGATGTGACGATGCTGCAGGTGGCTGGCGGTGGCAAGGGCGACGACCGCGAGTACGTGATGCGTGGCCGCATCCTCGCCCTGCTCGCGTGGCTTCGGGTGGCGCCCACGCTCTGTCCTGGCGCCGACTGGATCGGCAAGGCCGACGACGACGCGTACATTGTCACGGTCGACTGGGAGCGTCAGCTCCGGCTCATACGCGCGGGCGTCGAGCAGCCGAGCGTGCTGTACGGCTACACGACCTGGCACAACTACGACGTCAAGGATTACGTCGCCAAGTCGTTCTCCTTCGGCTACGCTCCGGGGCTGCACTGGAAGCGCGCGATCAGGTACCTCGAGGGCGACACGTCGGTGGCGCGCTCGCTCGGCGAGGCCAAGGAGCTCTCGGCGTGCGGCCGCGTGCCGAGCCGCTGCCAGCACTGCACGAGCTACGACAACTGCGTCGGCCCGTTCCCGTTTGCGACCGGCTGGGCGTTTGCGCTGAGTTCGCGGCTCGCTCGTGCGCTGGTCGAGTCGGCCGCGGTCGAGGCGGACGTGCGGCGCACGAGCCAGCTGCCCGCGTCGCGTACCGGCGCCCCCATCTTCGAGGACATCTGGCTCGGCAGCGCCCTGCACCGCTTTCTCCCGGCTGAGCCGACGGCGTTCGTCAACGGCTTCAACTTCTACTTTTTCAACGGGCGCTGGGACGTGGGGCGCGGCCGCGACGCCAACACCACGCTCGTCTACCACAATCGACGCTCGGCCGACGTGCACGAGCACGTGCGCCTGGTGCACGTGCCGCCGCGGCCTCGCCTCGAGTGCACCCTCGCTAGCGACAACGTGTCGCCGCCAGCAGCAGCAGCTCCGGCATCAGCAGCCGCCGCCCTCGCCGCTGCGAAGCGACCGCAGCGGCGGCGCCTCGTCCACCGGTACACGCGCGGCATCCTCACGTCGTACCGTAACTACTTTGTCGACACGGGGCGGCTCAACTCGAGCGCGTGCGCGCTGATCGAGCCGTCGAAGATGGGCGACGACCCGCAGGTCGAGTGGAAGCCGCTCGCCGCCCCGACGACGACGAGCCGCGCGGGCGCGCGACCGACGCGGCGAGGAGGGCCTGCCGGCCGGCGCAGAGCACGCGGCAAGTTGCGGTGATACTTTACGGTATTCATAACATGTAAACACACGTGAGCCCCATGAGAGCCAAGAAACGAAACACCTTTTTTAGCATGGCAGCGTGTCGACTGCGTTGCCGGGAGAAGTCGGGCTTGGCAGCCGCGCTCCGCGCGTCGGGATGTATCACAACATTTTAATCAATTATTTATGTCTGAAGCCCTTGCTCCTCCACTCCTATCACTGTGCGAGAAAGATTCTGAAAAGTGCGTGATACGTTTGATACGTCATGATATGCGCCGGTGATAATCACGTCCTATCACGCCCGACATCTCACTTTAGCGGGGGTCCTGATCTCAGGCTGATGACCCCTGAAATCACGAAATCCTGACGACCCCTGACATCACGTAACCTCTCAGGCCCTGAAATCAAGGCCCGTCAGGTCTGTCAGGGCGC
>Ga0209713_10001341_pt1 | contig 14611 bp, 11 predicted proteins | sample ArcOceMetagenome_3_FD_187444 | JGI IMG/M metagenome (GOLD analysis project Ga0209713, IMG submission 187444) | Marine eukaryotic phytoplankton communities from Arctic Ocean - Arctic Ocean- Svalbard ARC20M Metagenome (SPAdes) (version 2) | ecosystem: Environmental > Aquatic > Marine > Oceanic...
TTACTTGTCTTATATACTTTTTTCCTAGAGCAGAAGTTTTCATGTAAATTTTAAAAATATGAGTCCATGACTAAGTCATAATGTTATTGCACAGAATTAAAAGCTCAAATGAAAAATAGGTTTTTGTCTATCCAACCTAATATAACTAATTGTTATTAAATAGAATAAAAAAAGTTCACTATGATGGCTTTCGAATCAAGTTTAGCTACTAAAAAAGTAAAAAATTTTACACTCAATTTTGGTCCCCAGCATCCTGCGGCCCATGGAGTACTACGTCTAGTCTTAGAAATGAATGGTGAGGTTGTCCACCGTGCAGATCCCCACATCGGACTTTTACACCGTGGAACCGAAAAATTAATTGAATCAAAAACTTATATTCAAGCTTTGCCTTATTTTGATCGATTAGATTATGTTTCCATGATGGCACAAGAACATGGTTTCTCTCTAGCTGTTGAAAAATTAGTACGTGCAGAGGTACCTATTCGTGCTCAATATATTCGCGTTATTTTCGGGGAGATCACTAGAATACTTAATCACCTTCTGGCACTAACAACTCACGCAATTGATGTTGGAGCTTTAACCCCCTTTCTTTGGGCTTTTGAAGAACGAGAAAAGCTGATGGAATTTTACGAACGTGTTTCTGGTGCTCGTATGCACGCTACTTATTTTCGACCAGGTGGTGTAACTCAAGATATTCCGGCTGGCTTACTTCAAGACATATACTTATTTATTGACCAATTTGCTTCACGTATTGATGAAATTGAAGAAATGTTAACGAATAACCGTATTTGGAAACAACGTCTAGTTAATATTGGAGTCGTTACTGCTAAAGAAGCGATGGCTTGGGGATTCAGTGGGGTGATGCTGCGAGGTTCCGGTGTACCGTGGGATTTACGACAGGCTCAACCTTACGAAGTGTATGATCAAATGAAATTTGATATCCCTACAGGTTTACGTGGAGATTGTTATGACCGCTATCTTATCCGTGTAGAAGAAATGCGACAAAGTTTACGTATCATTTCACAAGCTATCAATACCATCCCAAATGGCCCGATCAAGATGGACGATAGAAAAATTACCCCACCATCAAGAACTCACATGAAAGAATCGATGGAATCTTTAATTCACCACTTTAAGCTATATACAGATGGAGTTGTTATACCAAAAGGTGAAACCTACAGCTGTGTAGAAGCGCCTAAGGGAGAGTTTGGTGTTTTTCTTGTGAGTGATGGAACCAACCGACCTTACCGTTGTAAAATCAAAGCTCCAGGATTTGCTCACCTACAAGGTGTTGACTTCATGGCTAAGAATCATATGTTAGCAGATGTTGTTACAATCATTGGAACCCAAGATATAGTTTTTGGAGAAGTTGACCGTTAAAAGACTAGCTTTACTCGAGAATAAATATTTATTCTTGAGTAAAGTCTTTCCAAAAAAATTGGTGGATATAACTTAAACGGTTAAAGTATCAGACTGTGACTCTGAAAATACGGGTTCAATTCCCGTTATCCGCCCGATTTATTCATTAATTCTACTTTTCTTAAACATTACTAAATTATAGCCTATCAAAAAGGGTTTTTAGAAGTTTGCGACGGTTAGATAACATAATTGGTAATGTTTTGGATTGCAAATCCTAGAATGACGGTTCAAGTCCGTCTCTAACCTTCAAAAAATTTATTAAAAGAGAAACCTACAGCTTTCCGTAATAATATCGCTTTCTTCAAGAGTAACATAGCAGTAGTATTCTCATGGTGTCCAGAATATAGTGTAGCTTGGTAACACTCCTGCTTTGGGTGCAGGCAGCAGAGGTTCAAATCCTCTTATTCTGATCTTAACTCTATGAAGGTAATCGACTGAAAGTATACAAAATGACGTTGATTTTTTTCTAGGAATAAGACTAACAAATAAATAAAGAAACATATCTATGGATCAAGTTAAATATCTTTACGTCTCTATCATTCTGTTCCTTCTTGGTATTTGGGGGATTTTTTTGAATAGAAAAAACATAATCATTATGCTTATGTCAATTGAACTAATGCTTTTAGCTGTCAATCTTAATTTTTTAATTTTCTCTGTTTTCTTAGATGATATGATGGGGCAATTGTTTGCTTTGTTCGTATTAACTGTGGCAGCTGCTGAATCAGCAATCGGGCTGGCTATTCTAGTAGTTTATTATCGTATCCGTGGTACTGTTGCTGTAGAATACATCAATTTGATCAAGGGTTAATATTCGTTAATAGATAAGAATAAATTTTTTTTGATAAAACGATTTTATAGGTATTTTGATCTTTCTGCAAACAATTTTATCTTATTTAAAATCAAAGAAAGCAAAAACCTTTACATCTGCCTGCGAATTAAGAGAGGCATGGGAAAGTGGCCGAGCGGTTATGGCGGCAGACTGTAAATCTGTTGTTTTCTAAACTCGCAGGTTCGAATCCTGCCTTTCCCAACCTAAAATAACATTGATTACTTTTTTTGGTTTTATAAAGCAACTAAAAAGTGAGTCAACTGTAAATGAATTAATAATCAAACAATTAGATGCCTCAATTAGATCAATATTCTTTATTTAGCCAGTATTTTTGGCTTTTCACTTGCTTTCTTAGTTTTTATTTTTTAATTTTAAAAAACTTTTTACCAAAAATTGCTCAAATTTTTAAGGTACGAGCTTCAATGATGGATGGTTCAGGGAACAAACTGGAAGATATTATCCTAGAGATGACTCAGAAGAAAAGCAGCGGAACAAATCTGGAAGTACACACACTTAGAGAATCAAAAGATGTGTTAAGTAAAAGCTTTCAGCAGACGTCAGACTGGTCATCAACAACGATGCAATCAGTAAGTAAAGAAAGTTTTGGATCTGTTCACCAAATTTATATTGATACTATTGGTGATCTTAGTTTATCCCAAAATTTAACTTTAAAGCAGCTGGAAAGCTTATTACCACCTACCGCGAGTGTTCATCCAGCTTTAGCATCATTCCCACAACGTGAAAATGCTTTTAACAAAGCTTTATTTCAAAATCTAAAAGCTCGCAGTGCTTAATAGAAAGCCCCTCACTTTTAAGTTTATTGGATATATACATATTTTCAATTTCTTTGGGGTGGGTAAACAATAACCTAGGCTTCAAAGCATAAAAAATTGGACTCTTTTACTAGTGAATAAAAAAATAAAACGGACAATGAAATTCAATCAGAGTCTATTAGGTATTTTGGTTTTCTTCTTAGTTTTCTCAGCAAAAAAGTTATTTATCTATAACGAAGAAGGTTTAGTTCTTCTATGTTTTGTAGGTTTTTTAGCCTTTGCAGGTTCATATTTTGGTGATTCAGTATGTGATTTTTTTCTAGAACGCCGTAAAACTATACAAACCGAGCTGGAGAACTTTTTAGAGTTAAAAGACACTTATTTAGCTGAATACGAAGGAATCTTACGATCATTAAATCAAAATAAGGCTGTATTATCAGCATTAGAGCCTATTTGTACTACTCAATTAAGCACTTTAATAGATTCACGCCAACAAAGCTTAAATAGTGTTTGCTTAAGTCAACTTCAACAAAAGTTAAAGGCTTTAAACTATTCAAGAAAGATGCTTGAAGAACGATTACAGATATCAATCGCTCTTGGGTTTCGTGAGTCTGCTTTAGAAACTTTTCAATTTTCAAAGCAAAAATTAAAGTTAAAGCTTATTCGTGAAGCTTTACAAGCTTTTAAAAAGAACTAATTAAATTTCTAACAATTTTTTTATTCACTCAGACCACTAGATATATACAAATAATAGCTTCCTTGAATATTATTGTTTATTTGTGAAAAAGCAAAAAGAAAAAGAAAAATGAGTAATAAAAAATCACTAGATTTCCTTTTACTTAAAATTGACTCACTAATCAACTGGGCTCGTAAGGGTTCTTTATGGCCTGTTACTTTTGGTTTAGCTTGTTGTGCTGTAGAAATGATGCACGGAGCTGCTGCTCGTTATGACATGGACCGTTATGGTATCATTTTTCGTCCAAGTCCACGTCAATCTGATGTTATGATTGTAGCGGGGACTTTAACGAATAAGATGGCGCCGGCTCTTCGAAAAGTGTATGACCAAATGCCAGAACCACGTTGGGTACTTTCAATGGGAAGCTGTGCAAATGGAGGAGGATATTATCATTATTCATATTCAGTAGTTCGAGGTTGTGACAGAATAGTTCCAGTAGATCTTTACGTTCCAGGATGTCCGCCGACTGCCGAAGCCTTAATCTATGGTCTAATCCAGCTTCAGAAAAAAATCAAACGAACAAAAAGTACTCTACTTTGGTATAACCGTTAATTTCCTAGCTTGGTAGTAATAAATACTCTTTTTATTACTACCAAAAAAACCAAGAATAACAAGACCTCGAATAAAGCCTTTCTTGCCTCTTTTTTTCTTGTCTAGGTCCAATCTTACCTAGAGACCCTAAAGCATTCGAATTACCTACTAAGTAATAAATACCCTTTTTATTACCACCAAAAAAACCAAGAATAAAAAAATGTTTATATATAAGAATGTATATGGAAAAACAAGCGGTTACATCTGAAAAAATGATGTGACCCGGGCTTAGAATTACTGTCGCTTGGAGGGTAATTACTCTTTAATTACTCAATGATTAAAATCTAGTAGGGTTACCTCTTAATTAAAATTAAAAAAGAACAAATAGAATGCAACCTAGTTTTGTAGAATGGTTAGTAAAGATGATCCCAAATTGGGTGAATTCTTATAGTTTAGTAGATAGAGAATTAACCTTAGAAGTTTCGCCTGAGAACGTAGAAAAAACAATCCTGTTTTTAAGAGATACAACTGGAATCCAAGCAAAAGTATTAGTAGATATTGCAGCAGTAGATTATCCAGATTGTAAAGATCGCTTTGAAGTTGTTTATATATTACTAAGTATTCAACAAAACTGTCGTCTACGAGTAAAAACAAGATTGAATGAGCTTACACCTATGGCAACTCTAACAAGCCTTTTTCCTGCAGCAAATTGGTTTGAAAGAGAGGTTTGGGATATGTTTGGTATTTATTTTGCGAACCATCCTGATTTACGTCGTATTTTAACTGATTACGGATTTGATGGCCATCCTCTACGTAAAGATTTTCCTTTAAGTGGGTTTATTGAATTTCGATATAATGATGCAAAGAAACGAGTTGTATTTGAGCCTTTACAGTTAAGTCAAGAGCTTCGTTATTATGACTACACAACACCTTGGGAATTATTAAAAAAAGGTTAGATTTTTGAAATTGTGGGATAATTAAGCATTTATTGCTTAATTATCTAACAATATAAGAGATTGAGTTTGTTATGATTGATAGGCTTAGTATTCTGAGGTGGTTAATTTTAAGAAAGAATGTTTTTGGTTTTTGATTTGTTGTGAGAGTGTATATTTTAGAGACGATGTAGAGATAGAATTGAATGATTTTTTAAGAAGAAGTAAATGTATATGGAACCTCATGAGTTTGATCCTGGCTCAGAATGAATGCTAGCGATAGACTTTACACATGCAAGTTGAACGCTTTAATAGGCGTAGCGGACGGGTGAGTAATGCGCAAGAATCTACCCAAAAGTTTGGTGAAATCCCAAATATTGAAAGAAAAATTCGCTTTTGGATGAGCTTGCGTAGGATTAGGTAGTTGGTGGGGTAAAGGCCTACCAAGCCGATGATCCTTAGCTGTTCTGAGAGGATGATCAGCCACACTGGGACTGAGACACGGCCCAGATTCGTATGAAGCAGCAGTGAGGAATCTTGGACAATGGGGGCAACCCTGATCCAGTTATATCGCGTGAAGGATGAAGACTTTTTGGTTGTAAACTTCTTTATTTGAGATTAGACAATGACCGTTCTCAAACAAAAAGCCCCGGCTAACTTCCGTGCCAGCAGCCGCGGTGATACGGAGGGGGCAAGTGTTATTCGGAATGACTGGGCGTAAAGGGCACGTAGGCGGTTTTTTAGGTTGAAAGTAAAAGACTAAGGCATTTCCTTAGTATTGCTTTCAAAACCGTAAATCTAGAGCTTGAGAGGGGAAAATAGTATTTCTGGAGTAGAGGTTGAATTCGCAGATCTCAGAAGGAATGCCAAAGGCGAAGGCAATTTTCTGGCTCATGGCTGACGCTGAGGTGCGAAGGCACAAGTATCGAGCGGGATTAGATACCCCGTTAGTTTGTGCAGTCAACTATGTCGGTTCATCTTTGGATTTTAGTTCAGAGATTTAGCTAACGCGTTAAACCGACCGCCTGAGGACTACGATCGCAAGATTAAAACTCAAAGGAATTGACGGGGGCTCGTACACGCAGTGGAGTATGCGCTTTAATTCGATACAACGCGAAAAACCTTACCCGTCCTTGACATGCTTTGCTAAGGATCCAAAAAATTCTACAGAAAAAGCACAGGTGCTGCATGGCTGTCGACAGTTCGTGTCGTGAGATGTTTGGTTCAGTCCTGTAACGAGCGAAACCCTTCTTTTGGATGAATTAAGGCAAAAGACATTCTGTGATAAGCAGAAGGCAGAAGGATGACGTCAAGTCTTCATGGCCCTTATGGGCGGGGCTAGACGCGTACTACAATGAAAAGCACAAAAAGAAGCAAAGATGAAAGTCCCAGCAAATCTATAAAACTTTTCTAAGTTGGGATTGTTCTCTGCAACTCGAGAACATGAACCTGGAATTGCGAGTAATCGTGGATCAGCATGCCACGGTGAAATTGTACCCGAGCCTTGTACACACCGCCCGTCACATTTTGGGAGTTCTTTTATCTTAAGGCGTAGAAATGTACACTTCTAGTTTTAAACGCGTGGCACATTTCTGCATTAGAGAAGAGAGAGCGACTGAAATGAAGTCGTAACAAGGTAACCGTTGGGGAACCAGTGGTTGGAATGAAGCCTTTCTTCCAAAAGTGAAGAAAATACGAAAGTAGTATATTGCTCTCCGAACCCATTAGATTTCGATAAGAGCCAAATTGTTCACTGGGGGTAGCCTTCGAGTGAGAACCAGGAACAAAAAATACCTTTTTTTTGAGTTAACCCCTAGACAGATCTCTTGCCAGAACAAGAATGGGACGTATTGATTAACGAAAAATCACTACAAAGGATTGTCTTCCTGAAAAATGAGTGAGTCTCCCAAAAAACCACAATGATAAAAACTTCGTGAACTGAAACATCTAATTAACGAAAGGAACTGAAATCAACCGAGATAAAAAAAGTAGTGGCGAGCGAAATTTTTACAGGCCTTAAAGATCAAATCCCCAAAAAACATGCCAAAGTAGGTGAAAGCCCTGTATTCGGGAAACTATCTTTAAATCATTTAGAGTAAGAGGATCACTATTTCTCTGAAAGGGGTACCACCCTCAAAGCCTAAAAACTTGTTATGAGCGACAGCGAAAAGTACTGTAAAGGAAAGATGAAAAGACCCCCAAGTAGGGGAGTGAAAAAGAACACGAAAATCTAGAGGGAAAGAGCAGTTGAATTATAATATCCAATTTACCTTTTGCATAAGTGCGACATGAAGCCGCCTGTTAGTAATTTGGTGAGATTCCAATGAGTCAGACCTCTGGCTCAAGCCTACCTAAACCTGCGTCTGGAGTAATCCGGGGGTGGGAAGCTTTGGGGACAATGTAAGCTCTGGATCATACAGGTATTGTGATCTAATCTGCTAGGCTAATATATGAAAGGACAAACGTAAGTGAACGAACATCGAGGCTCCGTTATAAGGTGGCTGGGTGAATCCTGCTATGGTAAGAAGTAATACTCTTGCTCACCCAGACAAGTTTGTGAAAACAAACTGTGAATGGTCCATATTCCTTATGCTGGTATGGTCAGAGGTTCAATATTCACCGGAGTAAAGTTCGTGTTCCTAATCATATAGATACGGTACAACAGGAGGAACATGGTAAGTCGTTATGGCTCTTCAAGCCTTACTATGAAGCGGTATTTACGCAAGTGAATATAACGCCATGACGATAAAAGAAGATTCAAAAAGCGAAGGCCCTTCTGTAATGGATGGGATAGTGGTTCAAAATTTGCCACACATGGAAACATGGCTGACTTGAATCTGGTGGTTCAAATGACTAAAGTAAAGGAGTAAGGCGCTTGACTTAGAACTACTGGGATCAGTGCAGTTATGAAGTTGCTAACTTACAAGAAGAACTAGTTATGGCATTAAGAAATAGAAATCACGAACAAGTAAAAAGGTTTCTATTTTTAGCCAGGCTTCGGCTGAGCGAACTGCTTGAGCCGTGTGCGGTGAGAGTCGCATGCACGGTTCTTAGGGGGGGAGAATTCCGCGAGGAATCGACCTATCCCAATTGGGTCAACGAGTGCATCCTTAGATCGCTAGCTTTGGAAAAGGCGTAATGAAAAAGAATTATTAAAGTGGCTAGGATTAAGCCCGAAAGCGAGTGATCTACCTCTGAACAGGTGGCAAAAAAAGTAAAATTTTTTGAAAGACCGAACTCGTGTATGTTGCAAAATACTGAGATGATTTGGGGGTAGGAGTGAAAGGCTAATCAAACTCGCAGATAGCTGGTTTTTCGCGAAATCGATAGAAGTCGAGCGAAAGGAAAGATTTCAGGGGGTAAAGCACTCAATGGGTAAGGGTGGCCCAAAGCCTTACTGAGCCCAAGGAAACTCTGAATCCCTGAAAATCGTAACCTTTTAGACAGGCTTTGGATGCCAAGGTCCAAAGCCAAGAGGGCAACAGCCCAGATTCTTTTTTAAGGTCCTTAAGCAAATATTTAGTGAGAAAGAAGGTTTTTTCGCAAGGACAGCCAGGAGGTGAACTTGGAAGCAGTTACCCTTTAAAGAAATCGTAACAGATCACTGGTCGAGCGAAAAAGCGTCGAAAATGTAAGAGGACTCAAATATTTCACCGAAAAAAGAAATTTATTTTTATAAATGGTAGCGAAACATTCTGTAATTTATCCTGAAGATAACTTCATTAATCAGAAAAGCGAATGTTGACATGAGTAGCGTAAAATCATTTGAAAAAAATGATCGACAAAATTTCAAGGTTTTCTGCGCACTGTTAATCAACGCAGAACAAGCTGGCCCCTAGGATGTAGTTTGAGAACTCTCTAATCTATGGGCCTCAAGATAGTGACGAACTTTTTCTCCTGTTTTTTAGGTTTTTGAAATTGAACTAAAAAACTAGGATCACAAGTTCCTGGAAAAAACTTCTTGCTTGTAACTATACTTGAAACCGACTCTGGTGAAAAGGCAGGTAATCTGCTATGTCGTTTGAGGAAATCATCTTGAAGGAACTCGGCAAATTTACCCTGTATCTTCGGAAAAAAGGGTACCCTTTTGGGTGACACAAAAAAGAGGGCTGCGACTGTTTATTAAAAAGTGCGACAAGAAGTTGATCAGTTTATTCCAAACGGCCTTAACAAAATTAAAGCACGAGGTACATACGCCTACATGTAAATCTAACTGGGCATGCGTTGAGAGTAATCCCAAGGTATGAAGCCCCAGTGACAATGTAACCCTAATTGGAGCTTAAGCCATCATAGGGAGGCTAGATTGAGTAACCGTGCTCAACGAAAGTGAATGTACATTATAAGGCCTCGAAAAAACAGTCCCTCTAATTTAAGCTAAGGAATTCATATTCTGGAAGGAGGAAATGTGTGTGGTCCATAGAGCCTTTTTATCTCTATTGGAGTAGGTTATATACAAAAACACACCGGGGTAGAGTACAGAGTTCTTCTTTTCAAAGGAGAACTGCCTAAACTTGTGAAAGTCTAGGTAGCGCTGGTTATTGTTAAACATGAACTGATCAGAACTTGGTAAGTCCAATATGTTCTTTAAGCTTACCGCTTAAAGAGGGAGGAAGGATCAAAACTGAATCTATCGCATAGTGGATAGAAGATGATACGAAAAAGCTAATGCACAGTTGTAATGACTGTGATAAGAATTGTTACTAATTCTGAGCTAAAAGGCTGCCCACTTTGTATCTGGCGAACTCAGAAGTTAACTATATGGAAAAGAATAAGGCATAACCCAATATGATTGTTATCAATAATATGGGTGAACCTTACTTAGAAATAAACTGGAGACATTGTCATTTAAACTTAATGAAACTACAGTACAAGTTAACGACGGCATCAATTAAAAACGAAAGTAATAAGAGAGCTGCCGCTAAAGTGGTCAAACTTTAGTTGAGTCGTTCAAGCCGTATGATGGGAAACTATCACGTACGGTTTAAATGGGGGGAAAGTTCCGTGAGGAACCGACCTATCCAAATCACAGGAAAATGCTAATTCGCAAGAATACGTATATTTTCTGACACCTGCCCAGCACTAGAGAGATAACAGGACATGTGTATAGCATAGAATGAAATAGCTAGTAAACGGCGGATCTAACTCTAAGATTCCTAAGGTGAACACGTTGCCTTAGTAAAACCTGACTATATGCTGGAATACCCTCAAAAACATGAGATACTCGCTTTAATTATTCAACCCCTGCACTTTTTCGGTAAGCCAGGAAAACGAATAAAAGCAGTCAAAATTCATTATGACATGGGGGCAATCAGCAGGAAACCAAATAAACTAAAAAAAAGTTTAAAGTAGGATCCTCAGAGACTATACGTGAGGAAGAAAAAACACTAAATACAAGAATGAATATCACTGCACAATGGATTATTGGTTTTACTGATGGTGAGGGTTGCTTTCATATTGGCATTAATAAAAACCCAAGCATGAACTTAAAGTATCAAATTCTACCTGAATTTACAGTCGTACAACATCAGAGAGATATTAAAGTTCTTTATGCCTTAAAAGCATTTTTTCAATGTGGGGTTGTAAGAAAAAATCATGGAAATGTTTTGAGTTACCGTGTTAGAGGGCAAAAAAACTTATCCATAAAGATTATTCCATTTTTTGAAAAGCACCGATTAAAGACTTCTAAACGTATTGACTTTTATAATTTTCGTAAAGTTATTCGAATGATAGATCGAGAAGAACACCTTACGGTTGAGGGCCTTGAACAAATAAAGAAAATTCAGGAGCTTGTATCATCACGAAAAAAACTTTAAGAAATAAAACGAAAAATGTTTTTCTTAAGATAGAGTCCAACTAGAATGGAAACATTACTAGAGTTTAGTTATGTCATTATGTTATAATATAAGGTTAACGATGTAGCTAAAAAAAATTGAGCGAAATTCCTTGACGTCTAATTAGCGTCCTGCATGAATGGTGCCACGATGGCCCTGCTGTCTCCAAGATGAACTCAGCGAAATTGAATTCTCCGTGAAGATGCGGAGTACCAATAATTAGACGGTAAGACCCCGTGCAGCTTTACGTGCGACTCGTTTTATCGAGAAGTCGAACACTAAATTGCCTGGCAATTTAAACCGTTTGGCGATCAATAACACTATCTATGAAAGTAGTAGTGAACTATACAAAACATGAAGGTGAAAACCCTTCCCCTTAGGAAAAAAGGTGAAAGCATACGCCATATGCGTCGAGATGGTAACTCGGGGTGTAAAGCTGGCGTAAAAGGGAAGAAGGACTCTAGAGAGCTGGAGAACTACGTATCCCAAGCAAGAGTGTTGGTGGACAACGAAATGTAAATTGAACGATTGAAGCATCATCAGCACAATGTGGGGGAGCAATACTCTCTGCTTATCCTGACGGATGAGGATCCCCACGCTCTGAATATAGAGTGGAGGCCAAGACTTATGTATGTGAAGGCATAAGTTATTTTCCTGTAGCGCCTCTGATGTAAAGTTCAAGTCCTCTCAGCTCATACCAATGTTTGTATGGAACGAGGAAACCTCTAAGGTCTCACTTTTATAAAGAGAAGGTAACCAGCCGTATGGTCTTAGAGAGTAAGATTGAGTAAGAAGCGAATGACCATCTGTAATGGATGGTATAGGCTGACGTACTCACTTCCACAGCTGTAAAAGGTTTGAGGAAGAGGAGCCGTGTGAAGAGGAATCTTCACGCACGGTTTTGAATTAGGGGTGAGTTGGGAGACCACTTGCCTACTATAATTATAGGTATCCAATGGGAAAAAGAGAGAAGTGTATAGAATAGGTGGGAAAGCATGCTTACAATTGGAATACCACTCTCTTCTGTCTTTTTTCCTCATCAGTTATTGAAGACACTGGATGCTGGGTAGTTTCACTGGGGCGGTGGCCTTAAATAGTGGGGCTCTTGATTCAGCGATGAACAAGTAATTTTCTGGCTATATGCTGGAACATCTTCAAAAGATCAAAGTACCATAAATAAATCAATAAAATGATCAAATAAGGTAACAATCTTTGATACAGGGAGACAATCAGCAGGGAAGTTCAACGAAAAGAAGGTTCCTTTATTCCATATTCTTTTCAAATAACCCCTCAACGACTACACGCCGGATATCTCTAGTTTTATAGAGATAATGATATAGTCTGAACTACTAGGTGACTAGTAGCTTTAGTTTTTACACTAAAGGATCTCAAAAAAAGAAATAATAATGTCTTTACGTTTTAATAAACATCAAAAATCAGTTTTGTTTGGCATTCTTTTAGGAGATGCCCATATAGAGTACTCACCTAATAAAAAGACTGCTAGGCTTAAAATAGAACAATCGAAAAGCCATGAAGCTTACATTAATTATTTGTATTCTATCTTTGAACCTTGGTGTTCGAGTGGTATTACAGAATATAGAGAAAATTTGAGATTCTCTACCCAATTTCACGCTTCATTTAAATTTTATGCTGATCAATTCTATATTAATAAAGAAAGTAATTTTTTGAAAAAGAAAAAAGGTGTTCCACGATTTATAAATCGATGGCTTAACCCAGTAAGTTTAGCTCATTGGTATATGGATGATGGCTCCATAAAGTCAAAACAGTCAAAAGGTGTTCTTTTAAACACGCATGGATTTTCTTTAAAGGAAATAGAGCGTTTATGTTTTCTACTTGGCTCAGAACCATTTAGATTGAAATGTTGGCCTCGAAAACAAATTGCGAAATCTGGAAAACTCCAGTACCAAATATATATCTCTGGCCATAGCTATGAAAGGTTAAGAGATCTTATATGGGAGCTAGTGATACCAGAAATGCATTATAAATTTCCCTGTGAAAGAAAGAGATTAACACAATTGCCTAAAAAGTAACGGAGGTGTGCGAAGGTAAGCTCAAACTGGTCGGAAATCAGTTGTAGAGTAGAATGGCAGAAGCTTGCCTGACTGGAAGACTGACAAGTCAATCAGAGACGCAAGTCGGCCATATTGATCCGGGAGTTCTGTGTGGAAAGGCTCTCGCTCAACGGACAAAGCTACGCCGGGGATAACAGGCTGATGAATTCGGAGAGCCCTTATCGATGAATTCGTTTGGCACCTCGATGTCGGCTTATCACATCCTGGTAGTGCAGAAGCTTCCAAGGGTTCGGCTGTTCGCCGATTAAAGTGTTACATGAGCTGGGTTTAGAACGTAGATAACACTGCGTTGGCCAATAGTAATATTCGGCCTAGTATTGGCTTATATCGATGAAGCCTTCACCAATTAAGAACTGGTTGGTATGGTAATATCGAGGGAAGACTTATAAAAAGACACTAAAAAAATGAATAAATTATCAGAAGCTACTAAATATTATATCGCTGGTTTCTTAGATGGAGACGGTTGTATCAATGCTCAAATTGTAAAAAGAGATGACTATAAACTAAAATTTCAAATTAAAGTTTACGTCAGCTTTTATCAAAAAACGAAACATCATTGGTTCCTTATTTGGCTTCAAAAGAATCTGGAATACGGTAGTATACGAAAACGTAATGATGGAATGTCGGAATATACAATTACTGGGCCAGATCCCGTACAAAATCTTTTAAAACAGTTAGAACCTATGGTTCGTATAAAAAAGCCTCAATTAAAATTAGTGCTGCAAATCATTAAAGAGCTCCCAAAGGCAAAAGATCCGCAAACCTTTTTAGCGTTATGTGAAAGCGTTGACCGTTTTGAACAACTGAACTTTTCTAAAAAAAGAAAAATAAATTCAGAAACTGTTCGTTCTATTCTAAAGAGCTGATTTGCATAATGTCCCTGTAGAGACTTTTCCCCATATCAATAGAAATGATGGGAAAGATAAACTTTTTGGTTAGAAAGTTTATAAAACGCCAACTCCTTAATCAAAAAATAAGGATGAAGATATAGTCCATGCTTTTTGGAAACAAAGAGAAAAAACATGCGTGAGACAGTTCGGTTCCTATCTGTTATTGGAGTATAAAATAAACAACTGCGATTTCTTGTACGAGAGGACCGAAATCGCTTAACCTCTGGGCTACGATGGTTTTTTTTTAAGCCTGGTCGAGTCGCTACGTTGAAGCAAAAGAACTGCTGAAAGCATCTAAGCAGGAAATTTGGTTGTTTCCAATTTTAATAAAAAAGGGAAAGATGATCCCTAGAATAGATATTTAGGTTTTAACATGAAAAAACAAGACAAAATAACCTAAAAAAGGCGTCCAATCAAAAAATTATTGCAATATGCAATAAAAAAATAATTAAAAAACATTGATTTTAATTTTAGCAGCAGCCTACTTAAAAAAAAAGTTCAATTGTACCTAACTAAAGCAAAAATAAACCAAGAAAATATCTGGTCTCAAAGAAGCACGTACCTTATGAAAATTGTA
>Ga0209713_10001342_pt1 | contig 14607 bp, 5 predicted proteins | sample ArcOceMetagenome_3_FD_187444 | JGI IMG/M metagenome (GOLD analysis project Ga0209713, IMG submission 187444) | Marine eukaryotic phytoplankton communities from Arctic Ocean - Arctic Ocean- Svalbard ARC20M Metagenome (SPAdes) (version 2) | ecosystem: Environmental > Aquatic > Marine > Oceanic...
CGACCGGTGCGAAGGCCCTTACTTGTGTTACTTACTTGTCGCTGTGGCGCTGAACGACATCTCGGCGTTTCAAGCAGCGCCAACGCGCAGCGGAGAACATCACCCACCCAGACGGCGCAGGCCAAGGGCGCCAGCTTTTTGCGCAGCCGAGCCGGCGACGGCGCAGTCGGCCGCGATGGACTCCTACACGCAACGCCGCTACATGGCGCACATGGAGCGGCGGCCGGAGGGCTCCGGCAGCTCGGCGCCGCCGCCCGAGCTCATGCTCGCGCACTCGCACCGTGCCTGCTGGGGACCCGGCGGCACGCTGGTCTTCGGCAGCCGGTCTGTGCGGATGGTGACGGTCGCAGCGCCCGACACCAACTCGGGGTCCGGCGGCGACGCCGAGTCGACGCGACAGCGCGCCACCGCCATGCTGCGCGTGCGCGTCGACGAGCAGCGCGCCGCGGCCAGCGGCGAGCCGCCCGCCCGCGCTCAGACGGCGCACGCCTTCAAGGCCGCCGCCTCGCAGACGGCGGCGAGCTCGCAGGCGGCGCTGCATGAGGAGCACGCATGGAAGCTCGTGAGCGCCCTGCTCGACGACGCGGCGCACAAGGCCGGCGGCAGCGCCCACAGCGACGCCGATGCCGAGCTGGCGCGCGTGCGGCAGCGCGAGGCGGTGTGTTCCTGGTTGAGGCTGGCCCTTTGGGACACGGCGGCGCAGGAGTTGCAGGAGGGCGGCTCGGCGGCGGCCCGGGTGTTCTCGCTCGCCACCACGCTCCATGGCAAGGAGGCGGTGCAGGTGAAGATCGCGCCCGCTGCCCTCGCACACGCTCTCGATCCAAGATCCGCCTCGCCTCACTGCGCCTCGCACGCCCTCACCCCTCCTCCTCTGCGCTCCCGCGTCGTCGCAGAGCGCGCTGTCTCTCGAGCACGGCGAGGGCGGGTCGCACCCGCGCGCGTACCTCGCGGCGATGCTCGCGCAGCCCGTCGGCTCGGTGCAGGCCGACATGCGGCGGCAGCTCGAGTACTGGAGGCAGAGCGGCGTCACGTCGGTGGCGCTCGACGAGGCGCGCGAGCTGCCGCAGCTGTACGCGCTGCTGGCGGGCGAGACGGCGGCGGCGGGCACGGGGCACGACTCGTGCGGCTGGCCGCAGGGCGACTGGATGCGCGCGTACGCCGTGCAGCTCGGCTTTGCCCCCGGCGCCGGCGCGGCGCTGGGCGCGCCGCAGCCCGACGTGTCGACGCCGTGGGACCCGCTGTGGCACGCGCTGCAGCTGGGCGCGCCCGACGCGCCGCGCGCGCTGAGCGTCAAGCAGCTCGACCGCTCGGCCTTCCCGCTGCAGCGCTCGTCGCTCCGCCTGCGCGACGTGTCGCTCTCCTACCACCTCTGCGCGGCGGCGAGCGGCGCGCTCGGCTTCCGGCTGCGCGGCCGCGCCGCGGCGCTGCTGCAGCACTCGTTCGCCTTCGAGCTCGAGGCGATGGGCTGCTGGCACGCCATGCTGTACGTGGCGGCGCAGCCCGCCGAGGAGGCCGCGCCCGCCGCCTCCGCCTCCGCCTCCGCCGCCGCTCCCGCCGCCGGTGCGGCGGCGGCGTCGGCCGAGCTCTTCGCGCGCGTGCTGGGCCGCTTCCCGCCGCCCGACGAGCTCGACGCGGCGACGCTGGCGCTGCTCGACGCGCGGCCGCTCGACCAGCCGCCACACCTGACGCGCGCGACGCTCGAGCTCGCGCTCGACTGGCTCGACGGGCAGCTGCCGCCCGCCGCGCTGCTCGCCGCGACGCACACGGCGCTCGCGTGGCGCGCGCGCGCGCAGGGGCGGCCGCGCGGCGAGGTGCGCCACCTGCTGCAGGCGGCGGCCGCGGGCGGCGGCGGTGGCGCGGGCGCGGGCGCGGGCGCGGGCGCGGGCGCGGGCGCGGGCGCGGCGCTGTGGGCCGAGGCGCACGAGACGCTGGTGGCGCGCGTGCTCCCCGCCGAGATGCTGCGCAACGCGCGCGCGTCGGTCGGCGCGGCGCGCGCGGTGCTGCAGCGCATCGAGCGCGCGCACGCCGCGGGCGGCGCCAGCGCGGTGCCGCGCTGGGCCATCGGCGGGCAGCTCTACCTCCTCTTCTTCGACACGACCGAGAAGCTGCGCGCGCTGCAGCCTCGCGACGACGGCAGCGGCGCCGCCGCCGCCGCTGCGGTGCTCGCCGACGGCCGTCTCGAGGCGCTGCTGCAGCAGGCGGCCGACGTCGAGAAGCGCGCGGCGCGGCGCGTCGCCGAGCTCGTCGAGCCGCAGCTGCGCGCGCAGGAGGCGAGCTGCGGCCGCTGGCTGCCCGAGACGGCGCTCGAGCTCGCCGCGCTCGACGAGATGCGCCGCCGCGTCAAGCTCCTCGCCGAGGCCATCGAGAGCCAGTTCACGCCCGACCCGATGTGACCGACGTCCTCCGAGGGCGAGCGCGCGGGCGTGTGTCGAGATGAGACACTTGCGCGGGGCGGGGACCTGTGCGGGAGGTGAGTTGGGAGGGTACACGGGGGGTCGGGGTTTAAAAGCAGGGCGTCGAGACGTTGGCAATTCCCCGATCGCCGCCTGGGGGAGGGGCTTCATCACGTGCAGCCAGTTGTGCTGGCGCGCGCGCGATCGTCGCTACAGTGCGACGGGTTGAGACTCACCGACGCGGCACGTGCGACGGGTTGAGACTCAATACCATGTCGCGGCACACGGAGAAGATCTCGCTGAGCTTCTCGCAGCTAGAGCGAGGGATGCTCGTCTTCCTCAAGGACCTGTACGGCGCCGAGGCGTACCTCAACGGCGAGGCGGCGACGATCCGCTCCTTGCAGCCCTCGACCGGCTTCTGCACGGTCGAGGTCGAGTCCGATCGCAGCCGGTGGCACTTTGAGCCCCACAATCTCTACGTCACGACCGGCGGGCGCGGCGGCGGCGCCGCCGCTTCCGACGACGACTGGCAGGTGGTGACGGCCGCCGACGGCCGCACCTACTACCACAACCGGGTGACTGGCGACGTGTCCTGGGAGCGACCAGCCTCGATGGACACCGGCGGGGGCGGGCGGCGCCAGCGGCGCCAGCAGGACGCGGACGACGGGCTCGCCGACAACTTCGGTCGCCTCAACACGGCGGACTCTCGCAAGTCGAATGCCGGCTCGTTCCTCGCATCGCTGGGCGGCTCGGATCCCGCCCCCGCGGCAGATACGGCCTGGCGCGAGGTGCAGGCGGCGGACGGTCGGACTTACTACCACAACAAGGAGACCGGAGCGACCTCCTGGGAGCGGCCCGCAGCTCTGGACGCAGCCGCACCGTCGACGCCGTCGCAGGGCGGGCGGCGCAGGCAGCGGCGCACAGACGACTCTGCGATGTCGACTCCCGTGGCGGAGCCTGCGCCAACGTCGAACGCCGGGAGCTTCCTCGCGTCGCTCGGGGGCGGCTCGGCTGCAGTGCCCGCGGGATTGCCCGCGGCCTGGAAAGAGGTCCAGGCAGCCGATGGGCGCACGTACTACTACAACAAGGACACGGGCGACACCTCGTGGGAGCGCCCGGCCGCACTCGACGTCCCTGAGCCTGTCGCGGCGACGCCTGAGAGTGGCGGGCGGCGGCGGCGACGGCGGCAAGACCCCCAAGACGTCGCTGCGTCCACCCCGCTGCCTGGTGGCACGTCGAACGCGTCGTCGTTCCTGGCCTCGATCGGAGGCTCGCCACCCGCGCCCGTCGCCGTGCCGCAGACGGCGACCGCGGCGGCCTGGAAGGTCCTGCAGACGGCGGATGGACGCACGTACTACTACAACGAGGAGACGCGCGAGACGTCCTGGCAGCGCCCAAGCGCGATGGACGAGAAGCCGCCGCCACCTCCTGAGCCCGTGGCGTCGGCGTGGCGCGAGGTGCAGGCTGCCGACGGCCGCACGTACTACCACAACAAGGAGACCGGGGCGACCTCCTGGGAGCGGCCGGTGGAACTCGACGCGGGCGCAATCGTCGCCACGCCAGAGGCGGGTGGCGGCCGGCGACGGCAGCGGCGCTTTGACGGGGCAGCCTCAACTCCCGTCGGATCTTTCGAGCCTGCACCGCCGCAGTCGTCTCGTCAGTCGAACGCCGGCTCGTTCCTCGCTGCCATCGGCGCCGATCCGTCTTCGACGAGCGCGCCGCCGCCTCCGCCGCCGCCGCCGCCAGCCTCATCCTGGCGAGAGGTGCGCAGTTCAGATGGCCGCACGTACTACCACAACCAGGACACCGGCGCGACCTCCTGGGAGCGACCGCCAGACATGAGTGCGCCGCCTCCGCCGCCGCCGCCGCCGCCGCCGCCGCCGCCGCCGCCCTCGGCCTGGCGCGAAGTCCAGACTGCGGAGGGCAAGACCTACTACCACAACCAAGAAACCAACGAGACGGCCTGGCAGCGCCCAGCCGCAATGGCTGGTGGCGCATCGCCGTACCCTTACTCCCAGCATCAGCCACCCTTCTGGCCGCCTCCGTTCTGGCCTCCCCCAGGGTATGGGCCGCCGCCAGGGTATGGACCGCCACCTGGATCTCCGGGAGGATATGGGCCGCCTCCGCAGCACGGCGGATATGCGCCGCCGCCCCAAGGCGCATATTCACCCTATCCGCCTCAGCAGCAGCCCTATCCACCTCAGCAGCAGCCCTATCCACCTCAGCAGCAGCAGCCCTATGCTCCGCCACAGTCGCCGTACGCGCCTCATCAGCCGCCACCAGAGCAGCCGCCACCGAGCCGTCCGATGGAACCGCTGACTCCCGTGCGCGACCTGTCAGTGACTCAGCTGCAGTCGGTGCTGCGTGCCCGCGGCGTGCAGCTGCCGGCATACACGCAGACCCAGTCGTTCTATCTGGACCTGTGCCGCAAGCATGGCATCCATGACGTGCCTGCGTCTGAGCTCGGTGGCCAGCAGCCGACCGCCGCTAGTGACTTTCTGGGCTCGCTTGGAGGCAATGCGGGAGCAGGATCGCCGCGGGTGGAGACTATGCACACGATCATGGTGCGTGAGCTGTCGGTCTCACAGCTGCAGACGGTGCTGCGTGCCCGCGGCGTGCAGCTGCCGGCGTACACGCAGACTCAGTCGTTCTATCTCGACCTTTGCCGCAAGCACGGCATCAGCGATGTACCGGCGTCAGAGCTGGATGGTGGCGCAACGACCCAGCAGGCGACGACGACGCCCGTGCGCGATTTGTCGATCTCTCAGCTGCAGACGGTGCTGCGTGCGCGGCGCGTGCAGCTGCCGGCATACACGCAGACCCAGTCGTTCTATCTGGATCTGTGCCGCAAGAATGGCATCAACGAGGTACCGACATCGGAGCTGGGCGGTGGCGCCACCACGCAGCAGGCCATGACGACGCCCGTTCGCGATCTGTCGGTGTCTCAGCTGCAGACGGTGCTGCGTGCGCGCGGCGTGCAGCTGCCGGCCTACACGCAGACGCAGTCGTTCTATCTGGACTTGTGCCGCAAGCACGGTATCAATGATGTGCCGGCATCGGAGCTGGGCGGTGGCGCCACGACTCAGCAGGCGACGACGACGCCGGTGCGCGATCTGTCGGTGTCTCAGCTGCAGACGGTGCTGCGTGCGCGCGGCGTGCAGCTGCCGGCGTACACGCAGACGCAGTCTTTCTATCTGGACCTGTGCCGCAAGCATGGCGTCAACGATGTGCCGGCATCGGAGTTGGGCGGTGGCGCGGCGCCTCAGCAGTCTGCGATGGCTCCGGTGCGCGAGTCTGCGATGACTTCTGTGCGCGACCTGTCAGTCTCACAGCTTCAGACGGTGCTGCGGGCGCGTGGCGTTCAGCTGCCGGCGTACCAACAGACGCAGTCGTTCTATCTGGACCTGTGCCGCAAGCACGGTATCAACGATGTGCCGGCATCGGAGTTGGGCGGTGGCGCCACGACTCAGCAAGCGACGACGACCCCCGTGCGTGAGCTGTCAGTGTCTCAGCTGCAGACGGTGCTGCGTGCGCGTGGCGTTCAGCTCCCAGCGTACACGCAGACGCAGTCGTTCTATCTGGACCTGTGCCGCAAGCATGGCGTCAACGATGTGCCGGCGTCGGAGCTGGGCGGTGGCGCGGCGCCTCAGCAGTCTGCGATGGCTCCGGTGCGCGAGTCTGCGATGACTTCTGTGCGCGACCTGTCAGTCTCACAGCTTCAGACGGTGCTGCGGGCGCGTGGCGTTCAGCTACCGGCGTACCAACAGACGCAGTCGTTCTATCTGGATCTGTGCCGCAAGCACGGTATCAATGATGTGCCGGCATCGGAGTTGGGCGGTGGTGCGGCGCCTCAGCAGGCGACGACGACGCCGGTGCGCGATCTGTCGGTGTCTCAGCTCCAGACGGTGCTGCGTGCGCGCGGCGTGCAGCTTCCGGCGTACACCCAGACGCAGTCGTTCTATCTGGACCTGTGCCGCAAGCACGGTATCAATGATGTGCCGGCATCGGAGCTGGGCGGTGGCGCCACGACGCAGCAGGCGACGACGACGCCGGTGCGCGATCTGTCGGTGTCTCAGCTCCAGACGGTGCTGCGGGCGCGTGGCGTTCAGCTGCCGGCGTACCAACAGACGCAGTCGTTCTATCTGGACCTGTGCCGCAAGCACGGTATCAATGATGTGCCGGCATCGGAGTTGGGCGGTGGCGCCACGACTCAGCAAGCGACGACGACCCCCGTCCGGGAGCTGTCGGTGTCTCAGCTGCAGACGGTGCTGCGTGCGCGTGGCGTCCAGCTCCCGGCCTACACGCAGACGCAGTCGTTCTATCTGGATCTGTGCCGCAAGCATGGCGTCAACGATGTGCCGGCGTCGGAGCTGGGCGGTGGTGCGGCGCCTCAGCAGTCTGCGATGGCTCCGGTGCGCGAGTCTGCGATGACCCCTGTGCGCGACTTGTCGGCGTCTCAGCTGCAGACGGTGCTGCGGGCGCGGGGCGTGCAACTGCCGGCTTACCAACAGACGCAGTCGTTCTATCTCGATCTGTGCCGCAAGCACGGGGTCACGGAGGTGCCGACTTCAGAGCTGGCCGGAGGCGGCGTCAGCGCGCAGCAGGCCACGACTCCCGTTCGCGATCTGTCAGTGTCTCAGCTGCAGACAGTGCTGCGTGCTCGTGGCGTGCAGCTGCCGGCATACACGCAGACTCAGTCGTTCTATCTGGACTTGTGCCGCAAGCACGGGGTGACTGAGGTGCCGACATCGGAGTTGGCTGGAGGTGGCGTCAGCGCCCAGCCGGCCATGACACCCCTGCGCGATCTGTCGGTGTCTCAGCTGCAGACGGTGCTGCGCGCGCGGGGCGTGCAGCTGCCTGCCAGCACTCAATCTGAGATCTACTATCGTGAGCTCTGCCGCAAGCATGGCATCAACGAGGTGTCGACGTCGGAGCTGGCGGGAGTGTCTTCGGCTGGCGCGCCGCAGCAGGCGACGACGCCGGTGCGCGATCTGTCGGTGTCTCAGCTCCAGACGGTGCTGCGCGCGCGTGGCGTTCAGCTACCGGCGTACCAACAGACCCAGTCGTTCTATCTGGACCTGTGCCGCAAGCACGGGGTGACGGAGGTGCCGACGTCGGAGCTCGTCGTCGGCGGCGGCGGCGGCGGCGGCGGCGCGGCGACGTCGGCGACGACTCCGGTGCGCGACCTTTCGGTGGAGCAGCTCAAGAGCGTCCTGCGCGCTCGCGGCGTGCAGCTGCCGCTGAACACGCAGACGCAGATCTACTATCTGGAGCTCTGCCGCAAGCACGGAGTCACCGAGGTGCCCACCTCGGAGATTCTTGGGGGCGCGACGTCCGCCGTGTCGTCGTCGAGGGCGATGACTCCGGTGCGCGATCTGTCGGTGACGCAGCTGCAGAATGTCCTCCGTGCCCGCGGCGTGCAGCTGCCCGTCAACACGCAGACGCAGATCTATTACCTGGAGCTCTGCCGCAAGCACGGCATCACCGAGGTACCGACGTCGGAGCTCGTGGGCGCGACGTCCTCCTCGTGTGCGTATGCCCGTCCGTCGACCTCGACGACGGCCACGGCTGCCGTGGCGACTGCCCAGCCATACTGCCAGACCACCCAGATGGGCAGTGCGCCGGTGGCGGTCAAGGCGCAGGCGACGCCGGCTCGTGCTGTGGCCACGGCGTCGCCCGCTCGCGCCACGGCCACGGCGCAAGCGCGACCGGCCATGGGCTCGATGGATATCCCCTCCTTCGGACAGCGAGCCACGGCAGCGCCTGCAGCGCAGGCACGACCTGTCAATGTGAGCGCCATGGAGATTCCTGTCTTCCGAGGCGGCCGATGACCCGCGTGACATCAGTGGAGCGTTCGCATGGCAGGTACGCACATGAGCGAGCTCGAGAGCTGAGCTGCGAGAGCTTCATGTGCTGGTCCAGCGAAGCGCAGTGGTGCCTTTTGGACGGGGAGAACGTCACAGCAGGCTTGCCACACGCACGCCTCCTGGCGGGGCGCGACGGAGACGGAGATGCTAAATTCGTGGTCGTGGTTTGTGCGCCTTGTGCGCACGGGCGTTGTGTTTTTAAGCCAGCACATGCCAGCTCCATTCTATGCACTTTGCATTTTCAAATATTTTTCATTCTCAAAATCGACTCGCACGCTCGCGCGGGCTCTCGCGATCTGCGTGCCGGGCCACTCGCGACGTCACTTTGCCGACCCAGCTGCGGCCTTCGCGGCTGCAGCCGCTTGGCCGTCACCACTGAGCTCTAAGGAGAGGCCCATTTCTCTGAGCTGTCGCCGCTTCGCCTCCGCCTCGGTCTCGGGCGCCGACGCCTCGTTCATGTCTGGTGAAATGGCGGGCGGCTTCGCTTCGCCCTCCGCGAGCGGCTCCTGCCGCGCCTGTGCCTTGGCCTGCAATAAGGCGACCACGTCTGACTCGTCGCCCTCGTCGTAGTCGCCGCGATCGACCAGATCGTCCATCACGGTCATGAGCTCCACGTCGAACACCAGCGGCAGCCCGTCGGCGATTGCCCCAAACATCTTGTCGCGCGCGTCGCCATAGGGAGGCAGCGGGCCCTTGTCACCTATGGCAAAGCCCAGATTGCCGGGCGGCACGATCACGCGTCGGCGCCCACCAGGTCGCATCGTGTGCACCGCCTCCTCGAGCCCTTTTATCGTCTGCCCGTTGCCGTGCTTCGTGAAGTACACCTGATCCCGGTCGTAGGTGGAGTCGTACTTGGACAGCTCCGCGCCCGTGACGTCGACGGTGTACCCTACGAAGTTGAGGCGTATCAGCTGACCCCATCGCGGCGTGGCGCCGCTGCCCTCACGGAAGTCAAAGTAGCGGAGGCCGCTCTCTGTCAAGTAGCCTTGCGAGGGCCCCAGCTCCTCCTTTGCTGCGGCTGGTAGCAAGATGCGCGGCGCGATAGGCAGGCATGCGAGCAGCCGGAGCGCGACGCGGCGCGAGAGGAGGTGTTCTAGGCGCATCGGGGAAGAGGTGCAGTGGCTGTGGATGGTAACTCGAGGGAGCTTGATCGCTCTCTCTGATCGTCGTCTCTCTGCCAGCTCGTAGCTCGAGTGCGCATGCATGCATGCTCTGATGGCAGTTGTAGAGCAAGAGCACGACGACACGGCCCAGCGTGCAAAGTTGGTTGGAAACAGGACGTTGTTTATTTCCGTTTTACCGTCCCACTGCCCGATACACACTCTCTGTCGGTCTCTCCTGAACCATCAATCATGCTCACAGCGAGTCTCTCGAGTCTGCCCCAAGTGGGGCCAGCGCGGCCTCGTGACCTCATCTCAGCTTGGTGTCCTCCATCTTCTTCATGATCGGCGCCGACGGCACGAGGTACATGTCGAGGTGGTTCTGGTTGGTCTGCGTGTAGTCGAGCAGCCGCGCGTGCACGAGCGCGCGCTTGCGCTCGGGCAGCAGCTCGATGAAGTCGGCGACCTGCAGCGGCTGGCCCTGCTTGAGCTGCTCGGAGGCGCGCACCGCCTCCATGACCTTCTTGAAGTCGTCGTCCTCGGCCATCTCGGAGCGCAGCGCCGCGCGGAACTCGCCGAAGCGGTCGTGGTAGAGCGCCGTCGCCCACGTCTGCCGCAGGAAGGCGGGCAGGTCGGGCACAATCTTCTCGTCGAAGCGCGACGCGAGGCGGTTGATGGCCGTCTCGGGCAGCCCGACGAGCTGCGCCCAGTTGAGCGTCTCGACGGGCTCCTTGCCGAGGTAGACGAGCGAGTGGACGGCGCCGCGCTTGTCGAGCCGCACCGCGCAGAAGGAGTCGGTCGAGCCGCCGTCCCACACGAGCTCGCGCCCAAACGTCGCGTCGGCGACGATGGTCTCGTACCGGTCGGAGCCCGCCTTGGGCGTGACGACGTTGAGGTAGTGCAGCCCGCCGGGCAGCACGGCGCCCTCCATGCGCGGCTGCGTGAACGACGGCTCGGGGCCGGCGTCGGGCGGCGGCGTCTCGCCCGAGAGCGGGTCGAGCGTCGGCAGCAGCGCCTGGGCGAGCTTGAGGCCCACCTCGCGCCCCGCGCACAGCTCGAGGCGCAGCTTGTAGCGGCAGCGGCGCGAGAACTTGGTGACGGGGCCGCCCGCGTAGATGGCGGCGTCGTTGGTGCGGAAGTTGTGGTCGATGACGAGGCCGCCGTCGTAGACAATCGAGTTGGAGTTGAGCGCGCGGAAGGTCGAGCGGTCGATCTCGCGCGTGCCGCAGCAGAGCAGCGCCTGGCACGGCAGCGCCGAGACGCTGGCGGGCGCGTTGGGCGCGGCGCGCGGCAGCTCGAGCAGGCATGCCGAGAGGTTCTGCGCGTCGTCGCTCTCGAGGCCGGCGAGGCGCATGTTCCTGTCGAGTTTGACGCCGAGCTGCGCCATCTTGGCCGCGACCTTGTCGGCGACGCGCGGGTCGCCGAAGGCGTCGGGCGCGCCAACGGTAGGCGGCGGCTGCACGGCGACGATCTGCGCCGGCTTGACGCCGCGCGCGAGCAGCGCCTGCACGGTGCAGTAGGCGTCGAGCGACGCGCCGTAGACGGCGATCGTGCCGCCGCCGAGCGCGCCCGACGTCTCGAGGAAGGCGACGGCCGACGCGACGGCCTCCTCGTCGCCCAGCGAGAAGGCGCCGCGCACCGCCGCCGCCTCGGCGCCGAGCGGCACGAGCGACTGGTCGCCCTGCTCGGGCGCGACGACGAGGTAGTCGTACGGCAGGATCGAGTCGTCGGGCAGCACGACGGCCTTGCGCGCGCGCTCGATGCCGACCATGCGGCTCTCGACCAGCCGCACGCGCGCGCCGATGGCGAGCTGGCGCAGCTCGGTCGCCGAGTAGCCGTGGGTGCGGCTGAGGAAGGCCGGCGGCGGCGGCGGCGGGGGCGCCGCGCCGCCGTCGGCCGCGGCCGCGCCGCCGCCGGTGGCCTCGTCGGCGGTCGCCTCGCCCTCGGCGGCGCCGCGCGGCAGCCGCAGCCGCTCGGCGGCGCGCGGCGCGAGGAGGAAGAGGTTTGTGAAGGTGAGGTACGGCACCGTGAGCAGCGTCTCGAGGAAGGAGAGCGCGGCGTCGCTCGCGCCCACCACGACGATGCGCGAGTTGTTGACGATCTTGGGCTCCGAGATGAGCTTGCGCGTCAGGAAGAAGAGCGCGCCAAGGCCGTCGGCGGCGGCGGCGGGGCGCGCGTACTCGGCCTCGCCGCGCAGGTCCGCCACCTCGGCGCCCAGGCTCGGCGAGACGGTGATCTGGCGGCGCGGGCGCACCTGCACGAACTCGCCGAGCACCTCGGGGAGCGGCGTGGTGGGGTGGAGGCGCAGGTAGAGGCAGCTCTTCTTGAGCAGCCGGAAGACCTCCTTGAGCAAAAAGCGCGACGAGCGGCCGAAGATCGGGTTGACGACGAAGGTCTTGAGCTCAAAGTGCTGCGACGGCTTGTGCTCCGTGAAGAGGATGAAGTCCTCGAGCGCATAGAGACCCTGCAGCGCCGCCGCGTCGATGGTCGACTTGACGAGGATAACACCCACCAGCGCGCCGGCGCACTCGGCGACGAAGGCGCCCATCGGCCGCTCGGCACCCTCTTCCACCGGCCCCGTCGCCGCCGCAAAGTCGGCGGCGATCTCGGAGGCGAGCACGAGGGTCGACGTGAGCGCCGCGACGGCCGCCGCGTCGAGCACGGTGGCGGGGCGCACGGTCAGGTTGGGCAGCAGCGCGTCGCGGTGGTAGAGGTAGACGAGGTGGCCGAAGGAGCTCGACGGTTTCGGCTCCGCCTGCGTGAAGTAGTTGAGCAGCGGGAACTCGGGCGTCGTGTGCGGCAGCGTGATGACGGCGTACTCCTTGTCCGGGTAGAGCGCAAACGCCTTGGCGAGGAGGTCCTTCGAGCGAGACTCGAAGGCCTCGTCCATCGCGAAGACGGTGATGCAGAAGGCGTTGGTGATCAGCGGCACCGCCGCCTCCTCCGCCGCCTCGCGCTCCGCCTTGGCGCGCGCGCGCGCCGCCGCCGCCGCCTTCTTGGCCGCCTCGCGCGCCGCGGCCGCCTCCGCCTCCTTGGCCGCAATCTCCTCCTCGCTCAGCACCACCTCGCCCTCCTCGCCGGCGCCCTCCTCGCCGGCGGGCGCCGCGGCCGCCGCGGGCGCCTCGCCCTCCGCCGCCGGCGCGCCCGCCTCGCCCTCCTCCTCCGCCTTGCGCGCCGCCTCGGCCTCGGCCTCGGCCTGCAGCCGCGCCTCCTCGGCCGCCTCCTCGGCGGCGGCTTCGGCGCGCGCGGCGCGCAGGATGCGCATCGCCTCCTGGTCCTGCTTCATCAGCCCGTCGTACGGCTCCAGGTCGAAGCAGTCGCGCAGGATCCCCACGTCGATGTCCGACGACGTCGACATCAGCCCGACCGCGTGGCCGTCGACCTCGGCGACGAGCGCGCGGTTCGCCTCGTCCTGCGCCTCGATGAGCTCGGCGATGAAGAACTCGCCGTAGCGCTCGGTGAGCACCTCGCTCTGCGCGTTGAAGACCGGCACCAGGTCATCGTGGTCCTCCACCCGCGCGTCGCGCACCAGCAGGTCGGGCAGGTAGAGCCCGCGCGGGCACGCGAACACGGCGACCTCGTCGGCGCCGCTGCTCAGGCGGCGCAGCGGCTCGAAGGTGTCCTTGAGCGGGGCGAAGGGGCGCGCGTCGCCCGGCAGCGCGAAGAGGATGCAGTCGACGTCGGGAAGCGTCGTGAACGCCGTGCGCAGCATCGACTCGGCCACCTCGTTCTCGGAGAGGTGGTCGGCAACAAAGAAGGCGAGCCACGCCGTGTTGGCCGCCGTGTACTCGGGGTGGCCGAAGCTGCGGTGGAGCCAGTCGGGCCACGTGGCCGCGTCGGCCTCGGGCGTGAGCGCCGGGTAGTCGTAGAAGGCCGCGTAGCCGACGACCGCCCCCTTCTCGTCGACGGCCGAGATGCCGAGCGAGGCGTTCTCGATCATGTTGGTGATGTCGAAGGCGCCGAAGCGCTTGGCTATCAGCGGCGCCTCCTCGCCGACGAGCGCCTGGATCGACTGCGCATCGTCGAACTCGGCGCGCCGCACGAAGACGCCGCCCGGGGTGGAGGACATGTTGCTCCGTCGTGTGGCTCCTCTCGCGCAACGTAACTTCTCTAGGTGCTCATGCCCCTCCCCACCATAAAAACCGGGGGCCCCTGGCCAGCAGTCAAGGGAGCGCAATGGTGGTAGGATTCCTATTGTAAACTGTTGTCTGTGCGGTGCGGCTGCCGCCGGCAGCAGGAGCACTGCTGAGCACTGCCTGCAGTCGCTTTCGCCAGCAAGCTGCGCGCGCATATGGGGAGGAGCAAGTCGGCTCAAGCGCCGGACACGACGACCGAGGTGCATAGTCTATCGACTCGATAGGTGGTGTGACCCCATGTTGCATAAGTCTTGCATGGGCTTTTTCTAGCCCGTCGAGGTCACACCTAGAAATACTTAGGATGACCCTAGAGATACCAGACCCTACCAACGCCACGGCACTGCTCGCCGCGCTCCATTCCGAGCGTGCGCTGCGCATCGAGGCCGAGCGCACGGCGCAGCGTGCTCTGGAGGCGCTGCTGCAGCCTCGCCGGTCGCCTTGGAAGCCGAAGCGACGCTCCGCGACGTGCAGCAACGGCTCCGAGCACGTCGACAACCCACTGGTCAGCGCGATCGTCCAGACCTTTGGCGACGGCTCCAACGCGCGCCAGCTTGCGACGCGGCTGCACGCCGCGCTGCCCGGGTCGCAGCTCGAGGTGATCATCAACGACGACAGCGGGCGCGACCACAGCCGGTGGCTTGAGGTGCTGCGCGGGCCGAACGATTTCGTGGTGTCGTCTCCCAACATCCACGAGATCCGCGCGTACAACCGGCTCGCGCGCCTCGCACGCGGCGACTATCTCCTGCTGCTGCAGGGCGACCACTGCCTGCCGCGCAACGCCGACTGGCTGCGCCAGGGGCTCGCCCTCTTCCGCCGGCTGCCACGGCTCGGGCTGCTGGGCGGCCTGATGGGCTTCAACGAGGTGCCCACGCGTCGGATCGCCGAGAACGTCTCGTGGGGCGCGCCGCCGTGCCGGCCGATCCCGATGCGGCTGCCGACGGACGCGGAGGAGGTGGGCGGCGTGCCGTTCATGTTTGTGGCGGGCGTCAACATCGGGCCGCTGCTGGTGCGGCGCGAGGCGTACCTGCGCGTGCGCGGCTTCGACGAGGCGTTCTCGTGCGCGGGCGAGCCGGGCATCCAGCTCGACACCGAGGTCTCGCTGCAGATGTGG
>Ga0209713_10001343_pt1 | contig 14606 bp, 13 predicted proteins | sample ArcOceMetagenome_3_FD_187444 | JGI IMG/M metagenome (GOLD analysis project Ga0209713, IMG submission 187444) | Marine eukaryotic phytoplankton communities from Arctic Ocean - Arctic Ocean- Svalbard ARC20M Metagenome (SPAdes) (version 2) | ecosystem: Environmental > Aquatic > Marine > Oceanic...
GATGGTCGGCGGCGGCGGCGGCGGCGGCGGCGGCGGCGCGGCGGCGCTGGGCGGCGGCGTCGTGGCCCGCCGCGGCAGCCCGCGCCAGCCGACCCAGTTTGGCAAGGAGCGAGCCGTCGACGGCGCCCTCGTGCTCGCGCTCGCGCCTGGCGGTGGAGGAGGAGGCGGCACGGGCGGCACGGGCGGCAAGGGCGGCGGTGGTGGGGGGGGCGGCGGCAAGGGCGGCACGGGCGGCAAGGGCAGGGGCGCGTCGTCGTCGTCGTCGTCGTCGCCGGGCGTGGTGTGCAGCGTGATCGAGCACGAGGCGCTGCCGCCGCAGCCCACGCGGGCGGCGGTGGACGAGGCGCTGGTGCCGCCGCCGGACGCCGCGTCGGCTCCAGAGTGGACGACGGCGGCCGCGGCGGCCGCGGCCACTGCGGAGGCGTCGGCGCTCCTCCACGAGAGCGGCCGTGGCGGGCGCGGGGGGCGCGGGGGGCGTGGCGGGCGCGCAGCATCTGGAAAGGGGGCGGCGCGCGGCGACGCAAACAGCGTGAGCGCGGCGGCGGCATCGAGGCCGCCGGCAGCGCCGGCATTCAACGCGACGTCGGCGGTAGACTTTCCTCCGTTGGGTTCGTGACCAGTGTCAGGTGCAGTTTGTAGTGATCGGAACTCATGCAAAATAAAGCCGTACAGCTGGGTTTCCGAAATCCTGAATAGCTAGTACAACGTGTGTAGATTCGACCAACACCGAACTTGACTTTAGCATAACAATCACTCAAATTCATCATAGCTACGTAATAAAACTGCACTGGCAACTTCGTCGACGAGGCGACAGAGACGACCGGCCGCGTCGCGGGCGCCCCGCCCGCCGGGAGCTGCTCGTGCACGTTCAGGAGGTGCTTCGGCCGGCGGGCCACGGCGGCGGTGCGCCAGGCGTGGGGCGCGGCGCTTCTCCTGATCGCTCTCGTGCTCACCATAGGCTTCGTGCTCCGCAAGCCCGTCAGGAGTCGATCTGCGGCACCGCCAGGAGGGCCCCCGAGCCTCGCGACCGCCGCGGTCGGCCCACCGGCCAACCGGAGTGCGGACGAGGCGTCGGGCGTAATCTGGTCGGCCGGCGCCGGCTGGTCCGTCGGGCCCACGGCCTTCGGGTTTGTCTCCAACAAGAAGAGCGGCACCACGACGGTGGCCGCCCTGCTCAGTGACCTGCTCAGCCAGTCGCTGATGGCAGGCGGCGGCGGGGGCGACGCGCGCGGCGATGGCGGCGGCAACATGCTGCGGCTGCTCGACGGCTTCGACGTGCTGCACCACGCGCACCCGTCGGCCGCCATGTGGATCGAGGCGGTGGGGCGCGAGGCGTGGGGCGCGGCGCTCACGTTCACGCTCGTCCGCGACCCGTGGGCACGGGCCGTCTCCCTCTTTGAGCAGCGCGTCAGCATGTGCTCCGACGAGACCTCGGACGGCGACAGCTCCGACAGCGATAGCTCGGGCGACAGCTCCGGCGACGGCTCCGACAGCGATAGCTCGGGCGACAGCTCGGGCGACAGCTCCGACGACGGCAGCTGCGACAACTGCGCCGACGGCAAGCTCAACTTCACCTCGGCCGCGTGCTCGATGCTCCGCACGCCGCCACGGTTGCACACGTATTGCACACGCACGGCGCGCAGCCGCGCACGGCCGCGAGGCGCCTCGGGCCTGCCACTGCTATGCTAGTACTATGCTAGGTACGCACACGTCACCGCGCCGTGCCCTCTTGGCGCCGCAGGCAGCGCCAGAATCGGGGCGCAGCGTCTGAAGACGGCGGAGCACCCTAACCTGTACTGCGAGGCCAGCTGGCGCAGGTTCCGCCGCCGCCGCTGGCTCTTCGCCTCCTTCGTGCGCTGGCTCTCGCGCCGTGGCGACGTGCTCGGTTCGGCCGACTTCGCGTCCGACGACAACGGAACGATCGCGGTGCCCGCTCCCCTCGCACCCACCGCATGCAGCACCCCCTCTGGCACCGTGCACCGAAGCGCACGCACGCAGCACCCCACTCGCATGCACTCTTCATGCACTCGTCGCGTCGAGCCCTCGCCGCAAACCCCGCGAGCCCTGCTGGCGGCGTACTGGCGGTACTGGCGGTACTATGCTGAGTGACGGTGCATACAGGTGGACGCCACGCTCAAGCTCGAGCTGCTCGACGCCTCGGCGTGGTCCACCTTCCTGCAGCGCGCGGGCGTGGCCACGGTGGGCACGGAGAGCGACAGCCTCGTGGGCAACACGAGCAGCGACGCCGACGCCGACGGGAGCGGCGACGGGGGCGCGGTGGTGCCTGCCTGCCGCCCGTATAGTAGTGCCGCCGCGATGAAGAGAGGACGGTGCGCATGTCGTCACACTCCGCGGCGCGCGCCACGGCACAGGTCCAGGCCAACTCTCGTGCGTCGATCCTCGCCACCATCGAGGTGTCGGACGACGGGGCGTGCGCGGTGAGCGCGGAGATGCTGCCGCCGTACGAGTGCTACTACGAAGCGTCGACGCGCCGCCTCGTGGCCACCGCCTTCGCGCGCGACGTCGAGCTGTTTGGGTACGTGCAGCCCACCTTGGACACCGACCTCACCGGCAACTGCTCCGCCTATGACCTATGAAATGACCGAGTCTTGTCCCCAGTTCCAGTCAGATGAAGGAGGAAGGTGCGGTATAACCACCCAGCAAACTTGGCGAGCAGAAACGGAGCCAACGGCCCCCAGCTGCCGCCACCACGGTCGGCGCCATGAGCAAGAAGGAGGAATGCGTGCGCGTCGTGGTGCGATGCCGCCCGATGAGCTCCAAGGAGAAGGCCGACAACCGCCAAAAGGTTGTCGAGATGGACAAGACCCGCGGCCAGGCACGCGCCCGCCACTGGCTCTTCCATTTCTCCGCAGCCCGCCGCCGGCGCCTCCTCTCCTAGCGCTCGACGTGCGTCGCCGCAGGTGACGCTGCACTCTCTGGTCGCGGGCGGCGAGCCGCCGAAGAACTTCACCTTCGACCAGGTCTACGATGAGAACACCCAGCAGGAGGTGCGGCGGCCAGCCCCTGCCCCGCTGATGTGCAGCATAGGCCCGCCGCAGCGCCAGGCCTCGACCGCCGCTCCTGCTCGCCGCTTCGCAGAATCTGTACCAGGAGAGCGCGGCCCGCATCGTCGACTCGGCCCTCGAGGGCTTCAACGGCACGATCTTCGCCTACGGCCAGACGGGCACCGGGAAGACCTTCACGATGGAGGGCGTCAACGACCCGCCCGAGCTCAAGGGCATCATCCCGCGCGCCTTCAACCACATCTTCGACATGATCGCGAAGCGCGGCGGCGAGAACACCGAGTTCCTCGTGCGCGCGTCGTACCTCGAGCTGTACAACGAGGAGGTGCGCGACTTGCTCTCGAAGAACTCGCAGAACAAGCTCGACCTCAAGGAGACGCCCGACAGCGGCGCAGCATGGTCAAAGTGGCCGTCTTGGCGGGGCCACAGCTGGCCACTCAGAGCCCATCGGGCTGCATCTGAAGGGTTCAGGCTGCCCTCCGCACTCGTGAGGAGAGGCCCAGCCCTTCAGATCCCACCGAGAGGCCGTGGCCCTCCAGCCACGTGCCGCCCAAGTCGACATTTTTGCCGCGTCTGACCATCCAGGCGGCGTCTACGTCAAGGACCTCACGTCGTACGTGGTCAAGAGCACGCGCGAGTGCGACAAGCTGCGCGACTTCGGCGCCAAGAACCGCCACGTCGGCGCCACCGCGATGAACCAGGACTCGTCGCGCTCGCACTCGATCTACACGATCACGATCGAGTCGTGCGAGACGCGCGCCGACGGCAGCTCGGGGATCAAGATGGGCAAGGTGGTCATACCCCCCTCTCCCCTCCCCCACACCCGGCCAACGAGACGCTCCTCTGCCCTGCCGCCTTACGAGTGGCTGCCTTCGCCCTCGCCTGCCCTCGCACTCGCCTGCCCTCGCACTCGCCCGCCTTCGCACTCTCGCCTTCGCTCGCCTTCGCAGCTCAACCTGGTCGACCTGGCGGGGAGCGAGCGGCAGTCGAAGACGCAGGCGACGGGCGACCGGCTCAAGGAGGCGACCAAGATCAACCTGTCGCTCTCGGCGCTCGGCAACTGCATTTCGGCGCTCGTCGACGGCAAGTCGCAGCACATCCCGTACCGCGACTCGAAGCTGACGCGGCTGCTGATGGACTCGCTCGGCGGCAACACGAAGACGGTGATGGTCGCCAACATGGGGCCCGCCGACTACAACTACGACGAGTCGCTCTCGACGCTGCGCTACGCCAACCGCGCCAAGAACATCAAGAACAAGCCGAAGATCAACGAGGACCCCAAGGACGCGATGCTGCGCGAGTTCCTACAGCATGGTCAAAGTGGCCGTCTTGGCGAGGCCATAGCTGGCCACCACGGGCTCCTCAGACTGCGTTCGAAAGCTTGAGGCTGCCCTCCGCACTCGGAAGAAGGGGCCTGGTGCCTCGGACCAGCGCAGGAAGCGATGGCTCTTCAGCCACACGCCGCGCAAGTCGTCATTTTCGTTGCGTTTGACCATCCAGGTTCCAGGAGGAGATCGCGCGGCTCAAGGCGGCGCTGGGCGAGGGCGGCGGCGGGCAGGTGCTCGACCCGAGCACGGGGCAGATGGTGCCCGCCGACGGCGTCGAGGAGAAGGTGGTGCAGAACGTCGTCGAGGTCGAGAAGGTCGTCGAGGTCGAGAGGGTCGTCTACCGCGACGAGCACGTCGAGAAGGTCGTCGAGGTCGAGAAGCTCGTGGAGGTCGAGAAGCTCGTCGAGGTCGAGCGCGTCGTCGAGCGCTACGTGGACGTGGAGGTCGAGCGGGAGGTCGAGCACATCGTCGACGTCGAGCGCGAGGTGATGATGCCCCTCCCCGCCTCTCGCCTCTCTCACCTCTCATCTCTCCTCTCCTCTCCTCTCCTCTCCTCTCTCCTCTCACCTCACCTCTCCTCTCTCACCTCTCCTCTCTCCTCTCCTCTCACCTCTCCTCTCACCCTTTCTTCCAGGTTGGTGTGCGGCACGACGAGGTGGAGCGGATCAAGGCGGAGCTCGCGATGCAGGCGCTTCTACCCCTGCGCTCCCTTCGGGTGCTTCTGCCCGATCCCTTTGGGTGCTCATACCCCCCCTCTCCTCGTGCTGCAGGCGGAGCGCGAGAAGCAGGCGCTGCTCGACCAGACGATCGAGCAGCGCGAGCAGAAGATGGAGCTGACCAAGGAGATGGCCGCCACCAAGCAGAACATCCGCTCGCAGCGCGACGAGCAGATCCGCGCGGCGCACCGCCTCAAGGAGCTGCAGGTGGTCATGCCCCTCCCCCTCTCTCCTCTCCAGTCTCCCCTCTCTCCTCTCTCGCCTCTCGCCTCGCCTCTCTCCTCGCCTCTCTCCTCCCATCTCCCCCCCCCCCCCCCCCCGTGCAGTCGAAGCTGGTGCACGGCGGCGTCGACCTGCTCTCCCGCGACGAGGACCAGCGCGCGGCGGCGGCGGCGCTCGAGGAGGAGATGACCGAGCGGCGGCGGCAGGTGGTTATGCCCCTCCTCACCTCTCCCCGCATCTCTCCTCTCCTCTCTCCTCTCACCTCTCCTCTCACCTCTCCTCTCACCTCACCTCTCCTCTCACCTCTCCTCCCATCTCTCCTCCCATCTCGCAGGAGGATGACCTGCAGCGGATGCAGGAGGCGGAGGACGAGGCGCGGCTCGGGATGGAGGAGCGGTACGGGAGCTTGCAGGAGGAGGCGGAGGCGAAGACGCGCAAGCTCAAGAAGCTGTGGGACAAGTACAAGGGCGCGCAGGCCGAGATCGCCGACCTGCAGGTGGTCATGCCCCTCCCCACTCGCCTTCCATCTCTCCTCTCGCCTCTCTCGCCTCCCTCTCCTCCCTCGCCTCTCTCCTCTCCTCTCTCCTCTCTCGCCTCTCTCCTCTCCTCTCTCCTCCCACCTCTCCTCTCTCGCCGACCTGCAGGCCGAGTTCCAGCGGGAGAAGGAAGACATCCTCGACACGATCCGCGAGCTGTCGCGCCAGCTCAAGCTCAAGCAGCTCATCATGTCGAGCTTCATCCCGCTCGAGCAGGTGGTTCTGCCCCCCATCCCACCACACCCTTGGGTGCTTCTGCCCCTCCATGTAGGTGCTTATGCCCCCTTGCCCAATGTGCAATGGCAGCTCTCCAAGATCGAGCGCCGCTCCGAGTGGGACGAGGGCACCGAGACCTGGCGGATCGCGCGCATCCAGTACGCGGGCAACGCGATGCGCCACAAGCGGCGCGACCCGCCGCGCAGCCCCGAGTCGGCCGCCGCCGGCGCGAACAGCCCGACCAGCCGCCGCGGCAAGACCGGCACGGACGCGAGCGACGCGCCGCCGGTGCCCGACATTGCGGCGGAGCTCTCGTCCGTCTACTTTTCGTACAGCCCCGACCCGGCGGCGATGGCCGAGGAGGAGGCCGCCCTGTACGCCGAGCAGCAGGCCGAGCAGGAGATGGAGCGCGCGCGGCTGCAGGAGGCGCGCGACCGGCGGCGGTACCAGGAGGAACAGGCCGAGCTGAACGCGGCACTCGGCTACTGAGCGGGTCGAGTTTTCGTTTGTGTTGCTTAGGCGAACTTCGCTCTACTGCGTGCGCTCCCTCCGCGCTCCGACCAAAGACTGACGGACGCAAATGAAGGCATTGCCCGGGAAGGGGACACACCACCCGAGGAGGCCAAGTCTGACACGCAGTCGCGCTCGTAGCGTAGCCATCCGCGCGCGCGGGCCTGCCATCAGGCACAGCCAGAGGAGCGGGTCATGCTGCAGCGCCTACGACCGTCGTTGCTGACGGGCCGCGCCTCCGCCCTCGTGGCGCGGCGGCCTCTCGCTCTGCCGCGGCCTCGCCGCATGATGAGCACCGAGCCTCGCTCGGACGGCTTCACCGAGGCGCTGCCCAAGGGCGACATCATCGCGCCCATCATCTTCGGCGGCCTCTTCGCCGGCTCGTGGTACTTTGCCGAGGAGGGCGTGCTCAAGCCGGCGGTCGAGGCCATCGAGACCAACACCGACGAGAACGCGTGGCCGTCGCCCAAGCAGCTGGCTGGCCACATCTGGCCGCTCGTCGCGAGCACGCTCGCGATGGTCTTCGAGTCGGTCGCGTGCAAGTTCAGCCAGACGTCGGACATGAAGTGGCTCTGCACGGACGCCCTGAACGACGACCTCAAGGCCGCCATCGCGCTCTGCCTGCTGGTCGCGCCCGCCGAGCACAGCCCGGCCTTCGTGCACGCCATCAACGAGCACGGCGCGCTGCGGCGGATCAAGGAGGTGGTGCAGATCTACAAGACGCTGCCGCGCGAGCAGCACGACGACGTGATGACCAACGCGTGCGTCATCTCCGCCAAGGTGGCCACGCTGCCGGAGCTGCGCGCCGACGGCCTGCCGATGGAGGACTTTGTGTGGATGATGCCGCAGCGCCAGGCGCTGCTGTACACGCCGTGCGGCATCGAGGGGCTCGCCCACATGTGGGAGGCCGACCCGAAGGCGATGCTCGTCGGCGGCGGCGCGACGCGGCTCGCCGAGCTCGCCGAGGGGATGCCGTTTCGCTACCCGACCAAGGACAACTCGGTCGCGTACCAGGAGCTCGCGCGGCGGCTGCTCGGCCGGCTGGCGTGCAAGCGCGACGAGCTGCTGGCGCAGGCGCGCGCGCTCGAGGCGGAGCTGCTGAGAGAGCGGAAGCTCGAGGGGAACAAGGCGGCGCCCAAGACCATCTGGCAGAGGACGGGCGTGCACCGCGGCGAGACGGAGGCGGAGACGAACCGCAGGCGGCGCAACGTCGAGCTCGACAACGTGCGCTCCGACCTGCAGGTGCTGCAGGGCCTCGGCGCGACGCCGGCGCGCTCGGCGCTCGAGGAGTACGGCGCGTACCTCAACATGCTCTCGGGCGCGCTGCTCGGCCTCGTCTACGGCGCCGGGCGCGGCTACCTGCGCGGCTACTGGCAGGACGTCACGCCGTCGGTCTGCCGCGAGCTCGCGGCGCGCGTCGGCGGCCGCTGCGCCGTCGGCTCGGCGCTGCTCATCGGCACGCTCGAGGCGGTGCCCAAGATCAAGGCGGCGGCGCTCGCGCAGCTCGGCCGCGCCGAGGTCAAGTCGTACACGGACGACGGCGCGCTCGAGACGCTGCTGTACATTGACGTCGCCTACCTGGCGCTGATCGCCGTCGCCAACTACGCCTTCCCGTTCATCCTGCTGCCCACCGCGCTCAACCCGATGCAGCTCATGATCCCGCCCAACGACGTCGAGATCCCGATGCCCGGCGCCGCCGCCGCCGCCGCCGCCGCCGCCGCCGCCGCCGCCGCCGCCACGCCCGCCCGATGAGCCGCCGGTGGAGACGTCCCGCACAGTGCGCAGCAGGTCGGTAGACGGTACCCAGAGAGAGACACGGAGAGGAGTGATCGCGGGGTCAGAGAGCGCCGAGAGAGAGAGAGACAGAGAGAGAGCGAGAGCGGGTTGTTTTTGGAACGCTTTGACCATCATCTTTCTCCCGCACGACACACAGAGATGGACACACACCGCCAAATACATGCCACTGGGCTCGCCCGCGTCGTCCGCAACGAGCCCCTGCCCTCTCAACATGCCTCGCTGCAGATCTCACATGATCGCGCCGCGCCGTCGCCCGACGGCGACGACGATCCCGAGCGCGAGCGTGGCGGCGGCGACGCCCCAGCGCCCCCAGAGCTTGGCAAGCGACGCGGCCTTGGCGTCGTGGAAGTTGGCGTGGAGCCGCAGCAGGTTGCGCTCGAGCATCGCGATCGTCACCTTGCCCACCGCGGGGACGTAGGTGCCGAGCTCGGCGACGCCGTCGCCAAAGTTCTGGAACTGCGAGATGTTGACGGCGATGACGCCCGGCTTGAGCTTGGCCGCCGGGATCGAGAAGCCCTTGGCCGGCACGCCCGAGATGACGATGTCCGCGCGCTTGTACGCCTCGTCCTGCGTCACCTGCGTCTCCTCGACCCGGATCGTCCCCGCGACGCTGCCCGCCGTGTACAGCAGCATGCCCGTCACGTCGATCGAGAAGACCTGCGCGCCGTCGTTGGCCAGCATCGCGGCGAGCGGCCGCCCCACCACCTCGCTGCGGTTCACGACGACCGCCGTGCGCCCGCCCAGCCGCTGGCCGACGGGCCGGCTGGTGTCGTAGGCGCCGAGCGTCTCGATGATCTTGACGCAGGCGAGCGGCGTGCACGGCAGGACGCACTTGGCACCGCGGTGCTCGTCGAGCGTGCGCACGTTGTGGTAGAGCGCGTAGCGGTAGCGGTGGTTGAGCCCCTCGACGTCCTTGGTCACCGAGATGACGTCGCGCAGGTAGTCGTCGATCGGCCCTCCAAAGACCGGGTAGTAGACGAGGATGCCGTGGACGGTTGGGTCGTTGTTGGCCTCGATGACCGACGCCTCCAGGTCCACGCGCTCGACCTTGCGCAGCTCGTAGATGATGCCGTCGCGCGTGCACGCCTTCTCGGTCCAGCGCGCGTACATGACCGCCGCCTTGTCGTCGTTGGCGAGGAAGGCGACGAGCTTGGGCAGCTCGCTGCCGGTCTTGCTCTCCGTGTAGGCCTTGATCTCGCCCGAGTAGGTCGCGGCGATGTCGGCCGCCTCGACGCGTCCCATGTTCGGCGTTGCGCAGCTAGACTAGACGGCGGTAGACCACGAAGGCGCGATGTCTCATCATGCAGAGCTCTGCATGCGCTTGTGTGCGGTGGTTTGAGTGAAGCCACCTGCGGAAAGGCGATATGCGGTGCATAGTTGAGGTAAGCTAACAGCCTAAACAGTCTAGAGAGACGATTTGCGAGAAAGTTAGAATTTACGTTGAGATTGTTGGTGCGCTTTGCGCAGACGAACAGCGGCGCGAGGTGGCAGTATATCTATCTATGGACGACTTCGACCTGCCCCTTCGGCCGACCGCCGGCATGCGCACGGCACGCTACACCAAGACGCCTGCGCACGGCATGGATGCCGGCGGGCTCGTGGAGGACGACCTGGACGACCTGCTCCCGCGAAACAAGGCGCGCGCTGCGATTCGCGCGGCCACGGCCATGGCCACGCCGCCGACGCGAAAGCAAGCAGTGGCACAGCACTCGGACGACGACGACGACGACGACGACGATCATGAGGAGGCGGCGAGGCCGGCTCCTGGCAAGGGCGACGATCTCCGGCCGGAGGCGTTCGCCGAGCTGCCGGAGGGGAAGCCGGTCATGGCGTGGTGGCAGACAGCGCAGGAGCTGTTCGCCAGGCACCCGAGCCTTGTCAAGGGTGCGGGCGCAACGCTGGCCGCCATCGCGCTCGTGTCTTTGGGCGCGTCGCTCGCGAGCAGTCCGCCACCGGCGCAGCCACCGCAGCAGCAGCAGCAGCAGCAGCAGCAGCAGCAGCAGCAGCAGCAGCAGGCGCCGCGGCAGATCGCGGTGCAGCCGGCACCGCAGCCGCAAGAACGACAGCCACAGCCACAGCCCCAACAACAGATAGCTCGACAGCCGCAGCCACAGCAGCCGCAGCCGCAGCCGCAGCAGCCGCTCGTCGTGCAGCCGCAGGGCGGCGGTCGCGTCGAGCAGCTCGGGCTCAACGCGCCACAGCAGCGCGACGAGTGGTGGCATCCCTCGCCGCCCCGGCCTCCGCCGCCGCCGAGCCCGCCCCCGCCGCCGCCGACGCCGCTGCCGCCGCCGCCCACGCCGCGCTCGCCGCCGCCGCCGGCGTCGCCGCGGCCGCCGCCGGCGTCGCCGCCGCCTCCGCCGCCCGAGGTGGTCGACCGGCTCAACGCGCGCTTCCGCGCGGACGTCTTTGGCAGCTGGCCCGAGGACGGCTCGCTCCTCGACGCGGGTGCGCCCCCGTGTTGATTCAGAAAACAAGGCGGTGGGCACTTTGGCCACAGCTGCCTCCGACAGCCCCATGCAGTGACGGACTCAGGCCCAGGGCAGCCCCAGGCTTCGGCCATCCTCGACCAATCGGCCGCCTGAAGCCCCGGTTGGTCGCGCGGCCAAACGGGCCTTGCTTTCACCGTAGGCGTGCTCGTGCACTGCTGGGACGGCTACGAGAACCACGACGAGCCGTGGATCCCGCGCGAGAACATGCCCGACCTCTCGGCGTCGCTCGTCTTTAGCGCGCAGCAGGCGGCCGGCACCGCCATCCCGATCTACCGCGCGTGCTCCGCCGGCGTCGTCTTCACGCCCGGCCACACCAGGCTGCGCTGCGGCAACGGCGGCGACAGCGGCGGCCACTGCCACGTCCCCAACGCGTACAACAAGTTCGAGCACTGGTGCGTGCCTGTGGTGAGAACAAGGCGGCGCTCACTTCGGCCACAGATCCGCCTCCAGGCGGCACCCGCCCGCAGTGCAGACTCAGGCCCAGGGCAGCCCCAGGCTTCGGCCACCCTCGGCCCCTCAGCCGCTTTGAGGCCCCGCGGCTGGTCGGCCAAACGTTTGGCCTTGCTTTCCACACTGCATAGGTGCGAGCTCGAGCCGCGGCCCACGCGCTTCGACGCGCCGGGCGACGGCTGCGTCGGCAACTCGTGGCGGCCGCGCGACATTGGCGCCTTCCTGCTGCGCGTCTCCGAGTACCAGGCGCGCTGCGCTCCCCATGGCGCTCCCGCTGCCCATACCTACCACACCCGACCTAGGCACCTAGCGCGACCTCAGCGCGAATCCGAGCCCAATTGTGTACCAATTGTGGTCGTGGGAGGACAGGCGCGGTCGGGCCGCTCGAGCTACAACGAGCTCATCGTGGACGGCGACCGCTGGGCGCGAAAGATGCCGCAGACCGTCGAGTTTATATTCCAGGTCAAGGGCAAGTCGACACACGGCAGCCTCGCCGACGCCGCCAAGCACCACGCCGCCTTCCTGCGCCGCTACGGCATCCATCCCAACGACTCGCCGCTGCTCGAGATCGATCCGGACGACTGGGCTGCGCCGTTCCGCGTCGCCGAGGGCTTCTCGGCCGAGAGCGTCACCGCGCTCGCAGGGCCAGGCCGCTTCCCAGCCGCGCATGATGGGACCGCGTCCCCTAGCGCGTCCAGCGCGTCCCTCGTTGGCTGGGGTGGATGAGCGGCCCATCTCCCATCTCCCTAGCTTCCGGTCGCCTGCGCAGACCTCCAGCGGAGGAGGCCCTCGGGTTCTTTTACCGTAGGACGCGGCGCTCTTCTCGCGTGTTTTGTGCGTGTTTCGTGAATGTACTTGTACATTGTGCGTGAAAAGCGAAACACACACACTCGCAATACCGATACCACACGCCCCGTGCACACAGTACATACTCACGCGCCGCGATTGCGGATTGCGTCGGCGGCGTTGATTGAGCCACGCAGGCCCTGCATGCGACACTCGCGCAGCGCGTCGCGCATCTTCTGCAGCCGCTGCCTCTCGAGCTCCTGCTCCTGCTGCCGCTGCTCCTCGTCCATCTCGTCGAGGAAGAACTCGTCGCTCGTCGAGGACGTCTGCCAGCCGAGCATGTCGAGCGCCGTCCCGTAGCTGCACCCCGCCGCCGCGCGCGGCAGGCTCGGGCCGCCCAGGCCCAGGCTGCCGCCCGAACCGCCGCTCGAGCCACTGCCCCCACCACTTCCCCCTCCACCTCCCTCGCCGCCCGCGCTGGCCTCGGCCTTCGTCGGCGGGGCGCCGTCGAACATCATCGCATCCAGCTGCGTCATCGTCGCGCCAATCTCCGGTAGCGGCTGCATCATCTCCAGCTGCGTCATCGTCGCGCCAATCTCCGGAATGCCGCTGCTGGCCGGCTCCTCGGGCACGTCCCGCTCCTCCATCTCCACCGTCGCAGCGGCCGCGACGGCCTCGGCGTCGCTCGATCTGGACGAGTCGACACCACCACCGGCGGGGCGCGGCGACTGCGCGCCCCCGCCGCCGTGCGCGCCCAGGCTGATCATGCTGCCGTAGCCGCGGCGGGCGAGCGTGGGGCGCGGCTTGGCACTGCCGCGTGGGTCCTGCTGCGCCGCGTGCTTGCGGCCCGCGATCCACGCGCTGTCGCGCATCGCCGTGAGCGTGGCGCGCGCGACCGGGTCCGACTCGAGCACCGCCTGCAGCAGCAGCTTGGCCTCGATCGAGACCTGCCACCACGTCCGCCCCGAGAAGTCGGGCGGGCGGAGCCACGAGTACTCGCGCTCAAACGGCAGCGCGTTGGCGAGCAGCGCGTACATGACGACGCCCACCGCCCACACGTCGGCCGCGTACGACCAGAGCGGCGGCCGACCGCGCCCACCGCTCTGCACCTCGGGCGCCGCGTAGCCCGGCGTGCCGTAGAACTCGGTGTCGTCGTCGCCGGCGTGCGTGGCGGCGCACGCGTGGCCAAAGTCGCACAGCTTGATCTGCGGCGGCCACACCTCGTTGTTGACGAGCAGGTTCTCGAGCTTCACGTCGCGGTGCAGCACGTGCTGCGCGTGGAGGTGCTCGAGCGCGCCGCGCAGCTGCGAGATCATCGCGTGCACGGCCGACTCGGCGAGGCAGCCGTGCCGCTGCAGCAGCTGCTGGCAGTCGCCGCCGCTCACCAGCTCGAGCACCAGCGCCATCTGCGTGCTGCCGCGGTACATCCCTTGCCAGCGCACGATGCTCGGATGCTCGCCGAGACGCTGCAGCAGCGCCGACTCGTGCCGCAGCACCTGCGCCAGCCTCGGCCACTGGGGCCGCTGCTTGCGCTCAGCGAGCTTGCAGGCGCACGGCCTGCCCGTCCTCCGGTCCGTCGCCGCGTACACCACCGCCGTCATCCCGTCGCCCAGCTTTGCGTTCAGAGTGTATCTGTCGTCGAAGGCGTTGCCATCCTCGTCCTGCAGGCCCACTGTGCGCGAGCCTGTTTCGGGGGCGACGTTGGGGCGGAAGAGGCGTGAGATTGTGGCATGATGACTTGTGGGGCACTTGCGTGGGCGGAAGCCGGCGTGAGCGCTCACCTGTGCTCCAAAGATCGCTCGGAAAGAAGGGCTGCGCCACCGGGCAGACGGACGCGAGGGTCAGAGCGGTGAGCGGAAGAGGTGGCGCGACAGGCGGTGTGCGGTGGCTGTTCTGGGGAGGGTCAGAGCAGTGAGCGGAAGAGAATATGCGTGGGGCGGTGTGCGGTGGCTGTTCTGGCACCTGAGTCATGCTCTGTGGGACGCGACTCGCGCGAGCACCGACGCCGCCACTGGAATGGGGATGCCGGCCAAGGCTTGACGTGGAAGCTTTGTGAGAAGGTCTTCTGAGAAATTACGCTTCTCAAACGCTGGTGGGGAGCCTACCTAGCTGCAGCTCCCCTGCAACGCTGGCAGGAACTCACGCACACACACGCACACATAATTGATGAGGCCCTGCCCCTCCGTCTCCATCGCCCAGGCGCCGTTACCACGCTTCCATCGCGCTCACCGCCGCCCTCACCCCTCCGCCTTCGCATTCCTTTCTCCATTTTAGATACTTTCATCATCGCTTTGTAAGCTGCCGGTCAGGGAAACTATTCGTCTGGTGGTCATCCCCTGACATTAACGTCGGCCGAACACTGGACTGCACGCATGAGAGTGTCATAGCTTTGTCGTGTCCGCTGGGCAAACCCCCCCCTGACCGCCGCCGACTTACCACCTCGGAGACACGGAGCTCGATTGATAACTCGGTGTCGTCCACGATGCGCAGCACGCTCAGCCTGCTCACGCTGACGGCCGTCGGCGCCACGACG
>Ga0209713_10001344_pt1 | contig 14599 bp, 8 predicted proteins | sample ArcOceMetagenome_3_FD_187444 | JGI IMG/M metagenome (GOLD analysis project Ga0209713, IMG submission 187444) | Marine eukaryotic phytoplankton communities from Arctic Ocean - Arctic Ocean- Svalbard ARC20M Metagenome (SPAdes) (version 2) | ecosystem: Environmental > Aquatic > Marine > Oceanic...
CTAAGGTGCGCACGGCCAGTGGCTACCTTAGTCTGCTATGGGACTTGGCTCACGGCCGCGCACCGCGCGGCCACAGGTGCCTTCGCGAGGGCGAAAGTTTGCTCAGACTTTGGGCCGTACCCCGTACGCTTTAGCACGCAAGAGACACGTCAATTCTCAAAACGCGCCAGCACCAGCTAAAGCTGTGTATCAGTGTATCACCACCGCCCCTCGCGCTCGCGCCGCTCGCCCGCCTTCCGGTCGGACAGGCCGGCCTCCCTGGCCGCCGCCTCCTCGCCCGCTGCCGTCCCGGCCCGCCACGCCCGCTCCGTCGCCGCCGCGCCCAGCTGCGTCAGCAGCAGCTCCAGGTCCGCGGCACGCGCCTCCGCCACGTCCGCGCGCGCCTCCGCCGCCACTCTCGCCTGCCGCTCCTCCGCCAGGTCAGCGCGTAACGCCTCCGCCTCCGCCTCCGCCTCGAGCGCCAGATTGGCGACGACCGACGGCCGCCCGCCGCCGCGCCCATCGCCGCTCTCCTCCTCTCCCAGCCCTCCACCGACGCTGCCCTCGGCCCCAGCATCACCAGCATCACCGCCACCGCCACCGCCACCGCCACCGCCGCCGCCGTCGAGCTCATTCACGGTCTCATGCAGCGTCGCCACGCGCCCCGCGACGCCGCCGCGCTCCGGCCGCCGCCGCGGCGGCCGCGACTTTGTGGCCTCCGACGGCAGCGAGGACGTGCGCTTGGCGAGCAGTCCCTGCAGCCCCTGCAGCCCCTCGTCGATCCAAGACGCGCCGTGCTCCAGCTTCTGCGGCTTGCTCCGCGCCGCGTCCGCGTCCGCGTCCGCGGCCGCCGCCGACGCCGCCGCCGCCTCGTCCTCGGCCTCGACCGTCTCGTGCAGCGCCACGACGCGCCTCGCGGCGCCGCGCTCAAAGCTGCGCTCCGGCCGTGACTTGGTGGCCTCCGACGGCAGCGACGACGTGCGCCGCTGCAGCAGCCCGTCGAGCCACGACGTGCCGTGCTCCAGCTTCTGCGGCTGGCTCGGCGCCGCCGCCGCCGTCGTCGCCGCCGCCGCCGCCGCCGCCGCCGCCGCCGCCGCCGCCGCCGCCGCCGCCGCCGCCGCCGCCGCCTCGGCGCCCTCGTGCAGCGTCTCGACGCGGCCGCGCCCGCCGCCGCGCTCAAACGAGCGCGCCGGCCGCGACTTGCTCGGGTCCGACGGCAGCGACGAGTTCCGGCGCGGGCTGCTCAGCGGCGAGAGCAGGTCGTCGAGCCACGAGGTCGCCTTTTCGAGCTTCTGCGGCGAGCTCCTGCTGCCCGAAGCGCTGCCGCCGCCGACGTCGCCAGCGGCAGCGGCAGCGTCGGTGGCATCGGAGCCGTCGGTAGCGCCTTCGCGCGGCGTCGACGGCAGTGACGAGGGGCTGCGCATGAAGGGCGAGAGCAGGTTCTCGATCGTGCCGCGCGTGCTCCACTCGATCTGCTGGATGCCCATTGGCGACGGCGGCGGGGGCACGGTGGAGGAGGCGTCGGCCGGGGCGGCGTCCTGCTTCGACGAGCTGGCCGCTCCGCCCTTCGTGATGGGACTCACCTGGTCCGCAATGTCCGCGTCGCCGACAAAGTCGGGGTCCGTTTCCCAGTCGGAGAGCGCCGACGACTGCTGCTTCCTCAGGAACATCGGGTCGACGCCAAAGTTCTTGAACTGCTCGCCGCCCAAGAAGGCCATGATCGTGTGGTGAGGAGAGAGGAGAGTGGAAGTAAGTGAGTGAGGCGGATTCGACGCTTTAGTCTCGGCTGCGCACCACACACGGCCGACGTGCTCGCCGGCGGTGGCCGAGCGAGTTTTGGCGCACGCATGTGCTTGGAGGGAACACCACCCAACGTAAGCTCACCAGAAACACGGACGAAACCTACTTCATATCAGCGCCGGCGACCGTTGCACAATCGTGGTAAGCCCACCTGATCTACAAACAGTCAAGAAGGCGAACAGTCAGTCAGTCAAGGAACGGCCTGGAGGGCAATGTAGCTGTTGACGAGGCAGCCACACGTGGTTCTACTCCTTGGCCAAACTTGCTGGCGCTCCAAGAACGAGTTGAGCCAACCGAACGGCTGATCCACCTTCGGACAGAGTTCGGATCTCTATCGATCCAGCAATCGATGGCGTCAGACAAAGACTATGAGACGGTGCGCGCGTTGGTGCACGCGGCCGTGCAGGAGGTCTCGGCGGACGTGGTCAGCGAGGCGCTGCACGGCAAGAAGAAAAAGCCCGCGAGGAGCGGCGGCGGCAAGCCACACAAACCAGTCAAGATTGGGCCACCAGAGCTTGCGCAAGCACCTCCACCAGACGACGGTAAGTTCTCGCTGGAGGTGCGCACCTCGTCAGGCGATCCCGCCTTCCGGGTCCGAATCCACCCGGATGCGGACGTGCGGGTGCTGCTCGAGGAGGTGGGCCGCCGTGCGTTTGGCAGCACGCTCGACGCTGTCGACCTGAAGGCACGCGTGCAGAGTCTGCGTCTCTCAGCGTTTCGCGAGACCCCGAGAGAGGTAGGCCCCGCACGCGTGCCCTCAGTTCGACAGCGCGAAACGCCAACGTGGGGACGGAACTCAGCGCCACGTGGCGACGAAAGTCGGCGTCTCGACTCACGCGAAACGCCGGTGCGGAGGGTGGTGGTGGTGCTCGAGCCCGGGCGGCGGATCGGCTACTACAGGCTGCGCCGCCAGGAGGGCGGAGCAGGCTACGTGACGATGCTCATCCGAGGGTCGGGCTACACATTCTCCAACTCGTCGCAGAGCACGAGCCGCGCGGCGGCGGCGTGCGCCGCCAAGGGCGCCGCCGCGAGCGGCAGCGGCGGCGGCGGCGGCGGCGGCGGCGGCGGCGGCAGCGGCAGCCGATCGTCGCGCGACCCGGAGCAGGCGAGGCTGAGCGCGACGCGGCAGCGGTGGCAGGCCGCGCACACGGGCGAGCCGGCACCGCCGCATCGGCCGGCGCCGATGTGGCTGCAGCCCGCGGGCTGGGGCGGCAGCGGCCGTCTCGAGCCGTCGGCCGACGAGGGCGAGGCGGCAGCGGCGGCGGCCACCGTCTCCGCGCTCGAGCGCGAGGCGGTGGCGCTCGAGCGGGCGAGGCAGCGCCACGTGGCGTTTGGGCGGACGTGGGGCGGGCACGCCTCGCCCGTGCGCGGCGGCTCGCGCGTGGTGTCGGAAGACGCGGAGGCGCCGTATCACAGCGGCGTGGCGACGGCCGCCGCAGGGTCGGCGACGCGGCCGTTGGATCGCAGGGAGGCGTATGGCCTCGCTCAGGGTGAGGAGCAGCGTCCCAGCAGTGGCGCGGCAACGGGCGGCCACCGTCGTCGCCCACAGTCGGCATCGCAGCGGCGGCCAGCAAGCGCGGGCGCGGCAGGCGCGGCGGGCGCGGCGGGCGCGGCGAGAGGGCGCACGGGCGCAGGGGTGACAAGGCCGCGATTGAGCAACGTGGCGAGCGGCGCGCCGCGGCACCTCCGCGAGGGCGTGGGCGACTTGGGCGGCGGGCACGCCAAGGCGGGAGTGGCCAACCAGGCGGGCGGCGCGGACGCCGGCCAGCAGCGGCGAGAGCGGCAGCATGCGGAGCACGAGGAGAAGGGCGAGGAGGAGCACGAGGAGGAGGGCGAGGAGGAGGGCGAGGAGGAGGGCGAGGAGGGCGAGGAGGGCGAGGAGGGCGAGGAGGAGGCGGAGTGGCTGAAGGACTACGACGACGACGCGCAGCCGCGGCGGGCGCCGCTTGGAAGGGGCGGCGGCCGCGCGACGAGGTCGGCAGGGCGGCAGGTGTGGGCTTTGCAGGACGAGCTGCGCGCGAGCCACCACGAGCGCAACGAGGCGCGCCAGCGCAGCGCGCGGCTGCAGGCGCAGGCGGTGCGCTCCGCACAGGAGCTGCAGCTTGCGCTGGGCCGCTCGCTCAATCTCGACGGGTCGGGCGGCAGCGCGTCGGTGGCGTCGCGGTACGTTGAGACTCTCAGGGCCGCGCGCGCGCTGCCGCCGACAGACGCGCGTATCGCCGAGCGGACGGCGCTGGGCATGCAGGCGCAGGCGATGGCGGCGGCAGACGCGCGCGCCATCGAGGCCGCCGTCGTGCGGCGCGCCGCCAGGGCGCTGCCAGCCCCGCCGGCACACCGCAGCCACCGCAACGCCGCGCGCACCACCGCCGTTGGCCGCGGCGGCGGCGGCGGCGCCGCGAGCACGCCGCACGCCGAGGGGCCGCGCGCGGCGGCGGAGGCGGCCGCCAAGCAGCACGCGGAGCGGCTGCTGCTCCAGGCGGCGAACGCGAGCGCGCCTCACCCACCGACGATGTCCGCGCACATGCAATGGCTCGTCCGGCTCGCGTCGATGCCGCTCGACGCGCCGCCGCCGCCGCCGCCTGCCGACGCTCCCGACGCCGACGCCGTCGGCAGCGGAGGAGGCCTCTTCCCGCATTACCCGCCGCCGCCGCTCCCGTCGGAGCGGTTTCGAGAGCGGTTGGGCGGCGAGGCTGTGTGGGGCAACGCCGAGCGGAATGCGGAGCTGCGGCAGGTGCTCACGAATGCGCTGGGCGAGGACATCGAGCGCGCGCTGGTGACCGAGATCAAGGCGCAGCAGCGGCAGCGCCAGCAGCAGCACGAGCTCTTCGCGTAGCAACCACGCTCTCCGCACTCCGCGCGGCGTCCCTGGACCCTCGTAGACGTGTTTGTCGTGGGAACGACGAGCCGACAGCGCTCGGCTCAGCGCGCGCCGGTCAGATATCATCTCACAAAGTCACAAAGGTCCAAGGTGATTCCCCTACCGGGTACTTTATCCAAACTTGAGCATGCTTCGCTTGCAGGTGACCGTCACCCGCTGGCTCCGCGAGCGTAGCGAGCTCGACTTACTTTAGGCAGAGGGGTGAAGAGCTTTCAATGCGTGCCAAGAGCGGAAAACTTGAGCGTTTTCCGCTTGAAATCGACGTTCCCAGCGCCAAATGGTCCACATCGTAAGTCGCCGCTACGCGGCGTCTCGAATGCGCGGCGCAAAAAACGGTCTGTAGATAAGCTCTCGACACCCACTTAGCGTGCCGTGGCTTGGGGGTCGTGGAGGGCGCGAACCACCCACCGCAAGGGCGCGGCGCTGAGGAGAGAGCTGGGCCGAGGACGAGTGCACGGACGACACGCCGAACGACCCGCGCCGCACACGTCCCGTCAATGACCAACCCAATCAACGGCGAGACTCCGGAGCTGCGGCTCCCGCCTGATCTCACCGAGGCGCAGGCGCAGCAGATGCTCGACGAAGGCGGAGTCGGTCGCATCGGGCTCGAGGGCCAGTTGGGCTACTCGTGCTGCACGATTGGCGGCTGCCTCCTCCCGGCCGGCCACATTGGCGCGTGTCGTGTGCCCGACCGGAGCGCTGTCGGCGGGCGCAAGAAGACGCCGAAGCGCATTTGGGAGCAGAATGAGGAGGCACCGCAGCAGCGCCAGGACCCAAAGCGCGGGCGCAAGCAGCCATCCGGCAGCTCGCGCCAATCGTCGGGTGCGTCATCATCGTCGGCAGTTTCCGGCCCAGCCGCTACCGGGTCCGGAGGCTCCTTTGCCACCTCTGGCTTCCGTAATGGCTCAGACGCGCACGATTTCTCCCGGCACATCGACCTCGTGCCAAACATGCGCGCCGCGCCCAGCTTCCTCGACACGAATGCGCAGTCTCATCCCACCCCGTTCTCCCCAATTGCCGATCTGATGGACAATGGCATCGAGGCCAAGGCGAGCGAGATGCGAGTCGGCATGCACACGTACCGCGGCGTGGCGCTGATGATGATGACCGACAACGGCTGCGGCATGACGGAGCGCGTGCTACGCAATGGTCCGCTCTCGCTCGCGTACACGTTCAAGGAGGGGACGCACTACGGCATGGGCGCCACCTCGTCGATGCCCGCCATCGCGGGCTTCTCGCTCATCTTCTCGGTGACGGCGGGCGGCCACCGCACCGTCGGGCTGCTCTCGTCGCGGCTGTCGGGCGCCGTCAACGCCGACCAGACCAAGATGCCGCAGTGCACGTGGGTGCCGGCGGCGCAGGGCGACGCGGTCCTTGGTGACGCGACCGAAGTCGCCGCCGCTGTGGCTGGCGACCCGGAGGCGCCGCTCAGCCTCGCCGCTCGCCGTGCGTCTCTCGCGCTGCTGCTCGAGTTCTCGCCGTACAAGACGGAGCACGACCTGCTCGACGTCTTCGCCAAGATGCCGCCGCACGGCACGCGGCTCGTGCTGTGGGACCTGCGGCCGTGCTACCAGCCGGCGGAGGAGACGAAGGACGTGCTCAATACCCTGGCGCCCGCCGACGCGATGATCCACGAGACCTCGCTGCGCGGACTGCTCGAGGTGCTGTACTACGTCGACGACGACCACCCGCCGCCGCTCGCGCTGTGGCTGATGGGCGAACGCATCGTGCCGCGCAACTGGAGCCGCTACCTGCAGCTGCCGCGCCGCTTTGCGCTGCCGAAGATCGGTGGCGGCAAGAACAGCGGCGGCAGTTCGAGCAGCACGTTCGTCGAGTTTGGTCACCGTGTCGAGCTGCGCGAGCTCATCGACAACTTCCGCTCGCGTGACAAGAAAAAGGACAGCAGCCTGCGCGACTACATGGGCGTCTTCTACTACAACCGCGATGCCGACAAGGTGCGGCTGATCGTGCCGCTCGAGAAGTGCAAGGTGCAGAAGCCAATGGCGGAGGGCAAGATCCAGATGGCCGTCACGCAGCGGCGCATCACCGAGTGGGGCTTCGGGCTGCTCGGCGTCTGCGTCGAGTCGCACCTTAGGCCGGCGCACAACAAGCGCGAGTACGCGTCGCAGGCGACCAACTCGGAGGTGCACTCGCTGATGAAGGCCGTCGACGAGAAGATGCGCAAGCACCTCAAGGAGTGCGTCGCGCCCGAGTTTGTCAACTGCACGACTGGCGGAGCAATGGGGGACAAGTCCCCGCATGCTGACGCTTGTCGAGCGCTCGCGTCGTCTTCGGCCGCGGTGGTGGTGGCGCCTGCCAAGGCACCGCCTCCGGCCCGATTCATTGAGGGTGAGCGCGTGCGTGCCGCCGACGGCAAGGAGGGCCGCGTCTGCCCCGACGCTTCCGCCAAGGGCTTCTACCGGCTGCAGAGTGCCGAGGGCACCATCTTCCAGGGCAAGCGGTACCGCGGCTCCGAGCTGACCAGGTGCACCTTTGACGAGCGTACCGACCTGCCGCGCGGCTTCGTGGCGGCTCCCGACGCGCTCGACGGCGTGAACGTCGAGGTCTACTGGCTCGAGGAGGAGGGCATCCTCGGCGAGGGCTCGTGGGAGCGTGGCCGGCTGGTGCGGCCCGTCTCGACTGCGCACAACCGCGGCTGGTTCACGCTCATCTACGACGACCAGGAGGTGATGGACCCCGAGCAGATGTTCTTCGCACTGCCGACGGCGGCGGCGCGCGCGCACGTGGCTCAGGGCGGTGGTGGCGGGGGCAGCAGCGCGACGTGCCAACCGTTTTTTGCTGTGCGGCCCGATGGCGAGCGGCTCTACCCTGAAAAGGACGTTCGCATCTTGGACGCCTCGGTCGCCCCAGCTGGTGCCGTCTCCGCCGGTGCCACCAGCGACGACGCCGTGCTGGTGCAGGTGGATGCAGACATGCAGAGCGGCGATGAGGACGAGGTGGTCGACGGAGAGATCATGATCGACTCCTCTGAGGTCTTTGTTGAGTCTGCAGACGACGAGATGGAGGCTACCATTCCGGCCTCTGCAGTCACCGCCGTCGTCGTTCCTCTTGCCGCGGCCGACGCTGCCACGGCAGCCAACGGCGACGACGATGCTGCTGTTACCGTGACAGGGAGCATCGACGGTGGCGGAGGCGAGGAAGGCGACGTGGAACTCGATGATCTCGATGGGATCGTCGTACAGGAGTCTGACGTGCCGCTCGGCCCCTCGTCCAACCTCTTTTCTTCGGCTGCGCCACCGCCTCCAGCGGGGCGAACGCTGTCGGCCGCGTCCCGGGAGACGGCACGTGCGCCGCCTCCGGCGTCAGCGACCTTTCGGTACCCACGCGTGGGCCTTCGCATGAGCAGCCGCCCGCGTGCTCCATTGGCAACGCCGAACAATGGCTCCGTTTGCGCAAATGGGCATGCGTCGCAGACTTCGACGCACGAAGGCCAGCGGCCAACGGACCCGGACGCCGGATCAGCGCCATCGAACGGGGTCAGCACCGGAAACGTCGCCAATGACGCGCATAGCTCGCAGCCACCAGCGTCAATGCCTGCGGCGCCGTCGGCTGCCATGCAACCATCCATGTCGGCGACGAGGCTCGCGATGGTGGCAGCGGCGCAGCAGGTCGTCCTCAAGGCGGAGCCGCCGACGGCGGCCCTGGCGGCGCAGCGGCGCGCGGTGCAGGCGCTGCCGCTGCTGCCGAGCGACGTGGCACGCCACCGCCCCGTGACAACGCTCGCGGAGATGCACGCGGCGGGCCGCCGTCGCGCCGAGCTCGTCGACGCCTCGACGCAGGCCGACATGCCACCACCAACGCGCCACGATCTGCTGGGCGGCCCTGCCGCTGCCTCCTCAACCACCATCATCGCCAGTGGCGAGGCAGGAGAGGAGGAGGAGGTCGAGGAGGAGGTCGAGATCGAGGAGGAGGAAGACGTGGTGGTGGAGCTGCGGGTGCAGCTGCGCGCCAGGGACGAGGCGCTCGCGGCGGGCAAGGAACGCGAGCGGCAGCTGCAGCTTCGCCTCGAGGCGCTGCAGGCTGAGCTCGTGCAGAGCCGCGAGAACCTCGGCCCTACAGCTGTCTGAAGTTGCGGCGCAGTAAAAGGCCTGGAGGCGCACATCGTTCTCTTCATTCCGCCCTCATATTACCATGCACACGCCAAAATATAATAAACGGTTTATAAGCAAAATGCTGCGCACCACAATCATCTAGCCATCGGTTCGAGCAAGCACGCACGACCAGGGAGCAGGGAGGGTTCCTAGACATAAGAAAAGCTCCGCACTTTAGCACTCTTTAGCAATTTTTCTCCCGGCCTAGCGGCCGGCCACTTTAGCAATTCTGCTCAGCCGGCGAGGCCTTGAGTGCGGAGGCCCCTCTAGACAAAAGTCACGTTTTGTCGACAATTTGTATACAATTTGTATACAAATTGTCGACAAATCTTGTACTTTAGCCTTGAGTGCGGAGGCCCCTCTAGACAAAAGTCACGTTTTGTCGACAATTTGTATACAATTTGTATACAAATTGTCGACAAATCTTGTACTTTAGCGGAAGAGTTTGGACTTTAGCAAAAGAGCCGCGCGGCTCGGGACTTTAGCAGTACTGGTGCACACCTATGGATATCCATCTTTAGCAGGAGTGCTCCAACAAGGCCTAAACTTTAGTCAAGGTACCCCCCCGGCGCACGACGCGTCTCGAAGCTCGTTCTCGGATCGGCCTCTCTGGGCTGCAGCGGCGGAGATAGTGATCATCGTGGTAGCAGGTGTTTAGCAGGTGTTTTCTTACATCTCTGCCCTTGGGAAGCCTGCAGGACTTTGCAAGTCTGCGTTCGAACACCACGCCCGCTAAGTTGGAGAACTGCAAACAGGCGTTGATCCGCGCTTTTCCGCATTACGCTATGCAGTCATCGCGCCAGGTCCGCGCCAGTCGCAGTGCATTGTATGTCAGCCAGCTACTGGTGACTCACGACGTCATCGCCTACGGCCACCGCAGCAAAATCCTGCTCGTCTCGCAGCGCGCGGACCAGCCACCGCTCGTCCTCAAGGCGACGCGGCTCGACGGCGCGGTGGCGCCCATGGCGGCGCCCGACGGAGGCAGCCCCTCGACTCAGGCTGAGCGGGTGCGGCGGGAGATCGAGCTGAGTGGCCTGGCCCTCGGCCCGTTTGTCGTCGCGTCACACGGCTGGCTCAGCCTGCCTGCGGGCGAGTCGGTCTCGCAGGCGCAGGCGTGCCTTCTGCTCGACTACCTCCCAGGCGGCGACCTCGACCTCCTCGTCGATCGCAACGGGCCTCTCGGCCCTCAGGCGGCGCGCTTCTACGTCGGCTGCGCCGCACTCGGGCTCGAGGCGATGCACGCACGCGGCATCGCCCACCGCGACGTCAAGCCCGAGAACCTGTGCATCGACGCCGCCGGCTACGCCGTCATCGCCGACCTCGGCTTCGCGCGGCGGCTACCGCCGCAGGAGGAGGGCGACGACGGCCGCGCGCGCACGCTGCTCGGCACGCCCGAGTACCTGAGCCCCGAGGTCTTCCTGAACGAGGGCCACGGCACGCCGAGCGATCTGTGGGCCCTCGGCGCGACGCTTTACACCCTGCTCCTCTCGGCCCACCCGTACGGCGGCCAGACGACCGACGAGATCTACTCCGCGGCGCTGAAGGGCGCCCCCTTCTTCCCGCAGCGCGTGATGCCCGACGCGGCGGCCGAGCTGGTGACGCAGATGCTGGCGCGCGACCCCGCCGCGCGCCCCACCGCAGCCTCGCTGTGGGACCACCGCTTCTTTGCCGCGGGCGCCTTTCTCCGCGCCGACGACCTGACGAGAGACGCCGTCCTCGGCCGCACGGCGACGCCGCCCTTTGTGCCGCGGCTGCGCTCGCCGCTCGACGTGACGCACTTTGAGCTGCCCGAGCCCGGCAGTGACGAGGAGGGCTTCAGCGACGACGGCGAAGCCGGCGGTGGCGGAGCAGGTGGTGGTGGCGGCGATGGTGGCGGCGGTGGTGGAGGCGTGACGATCACCGTCCAGCAGCCGGGCGGTGGCGTCGCGCTCGCCGCGCTCGCCGCGCTCGCCGCGCTCGCCGCGCCCTCCGAGCCGCCGCGAAGGCGCGGTGCCGCCGCCACCTTCGCGGCTGGCGATCGTGGTGGCGACCGTGGTATCGAGCTGCCGGGCGTGGGCGGGGGGGCGCTGCGGCGGGGGCACTTCCACCCGCCGGACCGGCCGTGCGCGTCTGTGGAGGAGCTGCTTGCGGGCTCGACTGCCGCAGTTGCCCAGGGGTGAACGATGATGCTGCGTCCTGGATCAGTATGGTAGGCACCGCAGTGTAGCACGAGTGACGTCATCGTAACGCCATCGGACCTAAAGCCCTTGTACACGGCGCAACGCAAAAATAGCTACACTGACACCAGACTGACACGCTGCCTGTCATTGCAGTGGGAGGCCCAGGTGATCGAGATTGAGGTACGGGTCCGCAGCTACTGCGTCTGGCGTCCCCGCCATCTCCTCCTCCAACAGGTCCGCGTACGGCCGGCGGCCGCGCGGGGTCCGCACCAGAATCATCTTGCTGATCTCCGACGGTCCGCCGCTGCCGCTGCCGCTGCCGCTGCCGCTGCCGCTGCCGATGCGACGACCGCTGCGCCCGCTGCCACCGCTGCCGCCAGTCAGCTGGAGGAGCTGCGACGGCGATGGGATGCGAGGCGAGGACGGCTGCGTGGCCAGCGGCAGCGGGTCGTGCGGCATCGGCTCGCCGCGCAGCCGCCGCCGCCACCGCAGCCGCGCCCTTCCGCCCAGCAGCACGAGGCCTATCACGAGGCCAATCGGAAACCCGCTGCCAAACTCGGAGAGGATCTCCGCTCGCGTCCACCCTCCTCCACCTCCGCCGCCTCCTCCTCCTCCACCTCCCGCGGCACCAGCCGAGGGCTCGGATAGCGGGTTCGTGCTCGGCTGCGACTGCGTCACTGCCATCCACTGAGGCGTGCCCTCGCCACCACCCGCGGCACGACCGCCATCGTGGCCGCCATCCGATTCGGCGTCTGCGTCGCAGTTGCCGAGGCTGCAGAGGTCCCCCGCCGGCCCTCCCATGGTCGCCGTCGGGACGTAGCCCGCTCTGTCGACGCCGCTCACCTGCAGCGACCAGCCGTTGGGCGTCGCCAGGTACATGCTCACCAGACCCGTGTCGCCGTCGTCGTTCTCGGACGCGCCGGTGGTGAACACGTGGAACTGCGCGGTAATGTACGCACGCGCACGCACGCACACATGGGTCCATCCAGGGATACATTATCAGGGGGGTGGCGAGAGGAGGTGGGCAAAGCAGTGACGTGGGCTCGCGGCAACGCGAACCAGGCAGAGGGAGAGGGTGCGTGCCACGATGCTTAGAGAGTGGGCAAGCAGTGCACGCGACACTCACCTTGTACCCGAGCGAGGTGGAGGCTTCTGCGTACTCCTGCGCAGTGCGGCTCGGAGAGTTGAGGACGTAGTGGTTGTCCATCCAAGTGTCCCACCCGCACACGTCCGAGCGGAGCGACGCGTCGTGGCAAACGTTCTGCACCTGTGGCGACACAGTTGGGTTGGTGCGGCGTCAGAGCACACATGGAGAGGGGGCACGATCGCTCGTCCTTGGGCGCCCATCCATGGGGTCGATGGCAAGACTGACTGGCCAAGAGAGCGGTCTGTGCGAGAGGCGTGCATGGGCTCTGCTGGTCACACAGAAGGTGGTGATGTGCCGTCATCGCGATGCGCTCACCGCCTCGAGGTCCTCGACCGCCAGCGTGCCGCTCGTGTTCTCCGCGCCGCGCTGCACCAGATGCACCTGCACGTGTACGAGGGCAGCGGCGGTGGCGGTGGCGGTGTGGCGGAGGCGGCGACGACCGCAGGCGTGTTGAGGGCGATACATGCACATGTGCATGTTCGAGTGTGCAGGTGGAGAGAGGTGGAGAGAGCCGAAAGAGGCGTGCATCACATGCACATGCACCTGCACGTACGCGCCCGACACGACCGGCTGCATGGTGGTCACCAGCGTGCGCACCGCGCCCGGCCCGCCGTGGCCGCGGTTGTGGTTTGGCCAGCGGTGGAACTCCTCCGCTTTGACCTCCGCCGCAAGCACATCCTCGTAGTAGCGCCGGTCGCGGCTCACGTCGCTGGTGGCCTGCGACACCCGCGCCATGCCAGACGTTACGCACGCGGGCGGTTCGGTTCAGCAGAGTGCACGCGGTGCATCGTGATGCATAAACGTGTGCTCATGGCGGTTGCATGGAGGCGGCGCACGTGCGAGATCCGAGCGACGTGCATCAGCGGCACTCCCGAGAAGCCATCGAGCGCCGAGACGCCTATGAGCGTAAGAGCAAGGCGGCGCTCGCTTCGGCCAGGTCGGCCTCCAGCAGGCCCTCGCAGTGGCGGAATCGAGCCCAGGGCAGCCCCAGGCTTCGCGGCCACCCTCGGCCAATCGGGCTTGCATGGGAAAGCGGATCGGCCAAACGGCCGAATGGGCCTTGTCTTCGGCACGGCGAGACGCCGTCGTTGGTACGCAGCTTGAAGACGCTGTTGGGGTCCTCGCCCGCGGCAAAGTGGAACCGCGCGTGCGGCGGCCTGTGCGCGGGCACGCCCGCGAGGCGCCGCGGCGCCGCCGCCGACATCAGCTCGATCAGCATTATGCACGGCTCCACCTGTGGCGTGCGCGCGCGCAAGCGCGCAAGGGCCCGAGGCGAGGGTGAGCATGAGGGTGAGTGATGAGGCGGCTGCGCTGAGATGGAGCTCCAAACTCACGATCCTCCGCTCTGGTGAAGACGGCGTGTGCGTGACCGTGCAAGGAGGAGCTCAGGAGAGGGAGAGCGCGGGCACACGCGACCCTGGTGAAGAGACGGCGTGTGCGTGTGGCCGTGCACGGAAGCGCTCGGCTCAGGAGGGAGGGAGCGCGCGGGCACACGCGACGCGCGCCTGGAAGAGGAGCGAGTGGTACTCTGCGCCGTTGACGGCGTCGCTCCACTCGAGGTGCCACAGCCTCGCGCCGGCCGCCGACAGCCGGTCGACGTACCTGGGATGATGCACACGACGCCGCATGCATCATACAACATGGAGCCGGAGCCGCGGGCAAGGGGGTCGAGTGAGGCCTGTGGATGTGGGCATGACGCGAGCATCGGCCTGAAGCTGTGCCTGGCTCTACACACGGCTCCACAGCCACAAAAGATGCGGCATCATGTTCACCCCAGCGACGCACGGGTCGAGGTCGGACACCCAGAAGCCGGTGGAGAAGTCCATGAAGGCGTCGTAGCCGCCGGGCGGCGTCGCGGCGAGCTTGGCGGCGTAGTGCGCCTCGAGCTCGGCGACGCCCATCGCGCCCGACGGCCGCTCGCCGGAGGTGACGGCGACGGTGTGCAGCCCAAAGTGCGCGCCGCCGGACGAGGCCGCGGCGCTGACCATCGCGTTGCGGTTGCGCAGCGGCTCCGTGTAGACGCGCCCGACGACGCCGCACGTGCAGTGGGTGTCGTCGGTGCAGCCGTCGGCCCTGTAGGCCTCGCGCAGCGACGGGAGGTTGGCGAGCATCCACGACAGCGCCGCGTCGGGGTCGGAGCAGCTGACGGTGCTCTTGCCGATGCCGTAGCCGTAGCCCTGCGCCGCGGCGCGCCGCGCGAGGTGCTGCAGCAGCAGCGCTCCTAGCAGCAACGCATGTTGGCGACCGGAACCTATTCGCATCGCCACGTGGTGCGCAGCCGCCGCCGATTCGATCAAGAGCAGGTCAAATTAGGCGATAACTTGGTTTTTGAGCTGAAAATCTGCTTTGAAACATGCAACGCTGGCCGCGTCCGGCTCCCACGGTCCGCTGGTGCGTGGCACTGCTACTAGCGACGGTCCATGCGACGGCCACGGCTAAGCCGGCGCCGTGCACGGACGCCAAGGAGGGCTGGTTTTGCCGAAAGAAGCAGCGCAGCGGCAAGTGCGAGAGCGCCAACGTCTTG
>Ga0209713_10001347_pt1 | contig 14589 bp, 16 predicted proteins | sample ArcOceMetagenome_3_FD_187444 | JGI IMG/M metagenome (GOLD analysis project Ga0209713, IMG submission 187444) | Marine eukaryotic phytoplankton communities from Arctic Ocean - Arctic Ocean- Svalbard ARC20M Metagenome (SPAdes) (version 2) | ecosystem: Environmental > Aquatic > Marine > Oceanic...
GGATAAGAGAGAGAGAGAGAGAGAGAGAGAGAGAGAGAGAGAGAGAGAGAGAACGTGCTCTGGTGCTGGAAGTATAACGTTTACTCGGGATTGGTAATCTGAAACACCCTTAGGACCCGGGGCCCGACCAATCTTGGCTGTCGCTTGTCCCTGCACCCGATAGCCCCCTTTTCTTGTGTTTGCTTTCAATAATAGCCCCCTCTTCTTGCGTTTGCTTTCAATAAACCCCCACACCTCAGGCTCAGGCCTCAAGACTGCACACTCTTGTAGTATACTGCTGGCACAGCTCCGACAGTCATCCCTCCAGTCTGACAGCCAGAACACCATTCCCACTGCCATCCAAGTCCTGCTCAGGGCCAACACGCCTCTGCTGTTTCATTGTAAAGCGGGCTAGACAAGAACTCTGCATCCGAGCTTCATGGTGCTCCACCACGTTGACAAGGATCTCTGCAAGAATCTTGCGTTGTTCCGCGGTGGATTGATTGATGAGCCAGTGGACGAGCTGGGGCCGTGCGAAGACTTGGATTTCTTCACTCATCGAGATGCCATGGTGCCGCCCGCGGGAGCTCTGCCGCTCAGCAAACCATTGCGCAATATCCGGGAGCGTCATACCACGTGCCGCTGAGATGTGATTGTGGCGCATAGGGGGCAGGGGGCTTAATGTGGCGAGCCTCCTCGATGGTGGCATTGCTTCATCCTCTTCAAGACATGTGTGTGTGTGTATGCCAAAACACGCGATTTGATCTTGCTAAGATCTTGCTATGCAGATGCGGGGGAGACTGCATTGGTCTCAATAAACACCGGCCTCAATAAACACCTCATCCTCTTCAAGACATGTGTGTATAGATTTCGTTCCTGGAGACTGATTTGGCCTCAATAAACACCCTTTCCTCCCTCTCCCCTTAGCGATCTTTCCTCCCTATCCCACTTAGCGATCTTAGGAGACTGATTTTGCCTCAATAAACACCATTCTCTCTTCCCATTGCCTATTAGATGAATGTGTGTATGCCAAAACACGCGATTTGATCTTGCTAAGATCTTGCTATGCAGATGCGGGGGAGACTGAATTGGCCTCAATAAACACCTTATCCTCTTCAAGACATGTGTGTATAGATTTCGTTCCTGGAGACTGATTTGGCCTCAATAAACACCAAGCGTGTGTATGCCCAAACACGCGATTTGATCTTGCTAAGATCTTGCTATGCAGATGCGGGGATGTGCGCCGCGGGGGGGCCGGGGACGGGAAATCTAGGCGAGAGCATGCAGGCGAGCGGGAGCCGGACCGATGTCGTGTTGCTTTGTTTTAGTAGAGCCGACGTGAATGTGGTATAGGGTACAGGGGTTTCCCCAGGGGCCACCGCACCCATTCTTCGCTCACCCCCGTCGCGAGCTACACGGGGCCCCCCTCTTCCTTGCAGACCACTGCAAAGTGCCCGGTACTACTATCCGGGGCTCACAGTGGGGAGCCCCGCGCTTGGCGCTGCGGCGCTTTTTTGGCCCCGAGAAAGTCACACAACTTCGTCGCACTCCTTCGTGCGACGAAGGAGTGCGACGAAGTAGGAGAGTGCGCAGAAATGAAATACGCCGAGAACCGCGTCCGTCTTGACAGACGATCCTCATGACTAGACTGCCTGCCGTGCTACCGATACAGTACCGGTATGAGGCAAGGATCTGCCATGAATTGTACTGGCGCAGACGTCCAACATGGGCGTTCATGTTCATTAATACCGAGCACGATTGCACCTGCGTTGGCGTGTGTGTGTGTATCCTGGACAGCATTTGTTTACTTGCTTTCGGCCTCATCTGTTTCCCCGTCTTCGCTTTGGCCGGTATTGCTGATGACGATGTGGCCGGCCTCATTCATTATGATGCTCTGATCCGTTACACACACAGAGAGAGAGAGAGTCAAAATGTTTCACGAGCAGAGCGAGCAAGCAGACGGACGAAAAGGCCAACAGCCAAGCCACGTACCTCCATTGTCATCACAAGGTTGGTCTTGTTCGCCGGGATTCGCTTCTCAATCACCGAAAGGCCATGCCACCATACCTAGCATCACGCGCGCGTATGGATATCCGATACCACCACAGTCACCAAGAACAGGAACGAGAAAACACGCACACAAGTAAAGCATACAGAGTGACTGTACACGCGGTAGAAAGCTTGTCGAAGAGATACCATTAGCTTACGAATCGCGACAAGCCCGCCATTTACCCGCCGCAGCCGCTCCTCCAGCGCCAGATATGCCTGCAGTAATGCATAAAACGTCAGCATATGTTGAGGGCAGTGTTAGACGCTGGAGTAAGGCCATCAACAAAACATCGAAAACAAAAACATGCATTTTGGTACCGACGAAGCACCCGCCGCAGAAGCGATGCCCATGACAACAGGAATCCAGTTAGACTGTCCGTCCTGACCCGTCAGTACCGTCGCACTATTCACGTATCCGCTCGGGCGCTGCGCCTCATGAAGACTCGCACATACTGATACACATACTGATACGCGAGCCTGCCTGCAGTTTGCAAGGTAGGGTTTGCAAGGCACAGGGCGCAGGGTGCAGGTTGTAGGTTTTGGGCGCTTCTAAAGACTAGCTCGCGCACAAATGCATCTCATTTCACTGTGCCTGTTGGAATGCGCCGAGGAGCGTGGACGTGGACGCGCACAATAACATCAAGGTGCGGATGGCATAAACAGCTGCGCCAAGACGCGGTGCCTTCAACTCGTACTCGCGCAACTTTAAGTTCATCCGCACCTGCTCTCCCTCCCGTTGTGTTATACATACAAGTGGCAAAGATCATTGCCGCATCAATACACCTATCTCCGCATGTGTGCGTGTGTGTGTGCGCGCGCACGCGTCTCGTGTGCGTACACGTAGTGTGCGAGGGGAACCTGAAGATACTCAGAGGCGGAGAGTTTCTTGAGGCCATCGTCGACAAAAGTGGTTTGGTATCTGCTCAAAAGCTCGTTCTTCTGCACCTTGTTGTCTGACAACAGGACTTTGCCCTCATCATACAGGGCTGGGTGCTGTCCACATTCTCCAAGTTAGCCCTTGACCAAAGTCTGCAGCCGGCAGCCGGCAGCCAACTTGCCAACCTTCGGGCTGCATGCTTGATAGAGCAGAGGGGCAGCAATGAGTGCAAATTACCTCTTGCGTTTTGACCATGCCGCCGATCGCCACGAGATGATAGTCTGATGGTTTGACTAACATTCCCTGCCTTATCTCACTACTCCCCAGATCCGACCAAATCTCGTCGAGCTTCTCGGCGAACATTTTGCGAGGGAGCGAAGCCACATCACTGGTCTTACCCCCAGATTTTTTCGCTTCCTTGCCTTTCTTCTCCCCCTCTTTGTCTCCTTCACCGCCACCAACGCTGCGGCCGCTGCCTCCACTGCTACCCCCGCCGCCACTACCACCGCTGCTACTCCCAGTTGTGGAATACTCTCCAGCTTGAGCGCGAAACTTAAAAATTTCACTTTCGACAACGGCAATCGTGTTGGTCAACTTGAGGTATTTCGTACCTGCGCAGATTAAAACCGTGTCAATCTTTTCACTACCTCTCACAAGAAGAATATCCATTCGGATTGTATCCGAACAAGATGAATGAAACCTCGCGAAGCTGTACATCGAACATAATGACAAACAAAAGAATCGAGGGACGCTCCCAATGTACAAACACAAAATCGTGAACGCCCTCCCTCTCACACACAGACAGAAGACACACTTACCTGGCACCCACAAACTGTTCAGAGCGATCATGAAGGAATTTAGCAACGGCAATGTGACATTCGCCAAACGTAGTATCAAAGAGAACAAGAGCAAATCTTCGGCCCTGGTTAAGCCGAAGACGTTGACAGGCTCGAAGCACTCGACCAATAGAACGCTTTTCACGTAGTCGAGTTCGTCCAGGCCCCCTCCTGGTTTTGCTTGGCACTGCGCAGGCTTTCAAACGTCAGTCCCCTTGTTGTTTTACATGGTGAATGTAGGCGGGTGCGAAACTCATAGAATGCAAGACCTTGCCATCGTCAATGCCTACTTTGACCTGATAGCTCACGACCCCCGTGAACACAGAGGCAAACGTAAGCAAAATGATCAGCGACTGCATCAGGTGCCTGTAAAAATTCTGGTATGTCTGATTGAGTTTGAGTTGGCGAATGAACTGCCAGGCATTAAGCACTCGCCGCCGCATAGCCGTTTTTTCGCCCACTTCAACCACGAGCGTATCAGCAGACATGGCGGCAGTCACTTTATCCATCACATCCTCGTAGTTAATGTCCGGCTGAAGCATGTCAATGGCCACCACAGCCTCTGGCACGGGCGGCTCATAGACGTTCTGTAGGATGACGCGACACAACTCGCCGGTCGGATCCTTCACGCGCTTGTTGTTAAGCAACACCATCGAGTCATCCTCAATTTTGTTGTTCTCCTGCCAAAACCGAATGTATTTACAGCGCATCTTGGCATCGAGACGGCGCCAACTCTTGTCCGTCCAAGCCAGCCTGCGCAGGTACTCGCGCTCCCTGCGCTTCACTGACCCACAATGGAGGCATTGCTCCTCGTAACACGGCATGGTATTCCCATGAATTGGGTGCACTCTTTTCGTACATCTCCATTCGTCGCCCTCAACCGGTAAATACCAGTCTGATGGAGGGGGATCACTCCCATGAACCTGCCTGTGGTGTTTGTATGCGTGTTTGCATGCGTGTGCGCGCACACGTGCGCACGCGTGGTGATTGGCATGCAAAGCATGAAGAGTTTGAGGTCGCTGGAAAACTGAAAGTCACACTTCAATTTCTGAGGATTTCTTATTTGAGTTTGAATATGGAGAGATGTACAACTCATTTGTAGAAATTGAATATTCAATAGACGCGGATGACATAGATCCAATCAATAAAATCCTTGCTCTAACGATGTTTCTAGAAGGAATGTTAAAATTGAATGCATGCGTGTGTAGTATGTTCAAGCCCGTATGAAGCAACTGTCATCGTCGAAACCAACTCAAGACAGTAGATACAGAATTATGCATCTACCCGTCTCTGTGCCACTGTGAAAATGTCGTCCGGTTGCGAATCTCCCACGCCAGTCCTTCCTTGGCTACTCGTAAATCTTCCCTGTATACAGCCTCGGGGGTATCGGCTCGCCGTGTCGGCTGCACCAAACCTTCTGCCATCCCATGCGTACTTCCTGCCTTCGATGCACTGCCGACAGACTCACTGTCATCCGTTTCTACAGGTTTATAGTGCGGCGAAATGCGCACCTCGTACTCTTCAATCAGCAGGAGGTACTGAGCGTGGATCTCTGCCAACGTATTGTCGTACGCTTTGTCTGCACATGTCGCTACCTTTGCTTGCTGAATGGCATCCAGGAAACGACCCTTCAGTTCAAGGGCCTTTTCAAGTGTACTTTTTACTGCAACCGTGATCTTTTTCTGGGGCAGGGCCAGGTCGAATTGACCTTCTTCATGGAGCTTGTCAAACGCTGCTTGGCACGCCTTATCCTTTTCTTCAAGTCTTTGGATCATTACACCAAGATTGAGCCAGCGGTCCTGGTCCTCCTCAAAATGCTCGTCAGATTCATCAGTGGCGCCTGCGTGAGTGGCGGCATTCGACTTTCTGAAACACGATACAAGGCACTGAAGGCAAGACGCCTCTATCTCATCGAATTCGTCCCCGTCCTCATCGACAGCGTGATCGTCGAGCTCCTTGCGCCAATGCATGTGCTTGAGCACGAGTGCAAGCTTGTTTGCCGCGCCGCCCGAACCCTGAAGCACGAAGACTGGCGTGCCTTGTTTCACGGACGAGTTGAAAAGCTTCGCCGCGTCCGCAGACCCTGCGCATGTGTGCGGATGCGAAAGTGTGTGTGCATCTGTGCGGTCACACATGTAGCATATACGAACAACCCCGTCGGATTTTTTGCAAAAAACATTTCTCTTTCTCCCCAACTTGAGCCCAACCACGAACCCCTCTAACTGGTCGCCAATTTAAATCAGGCAGTAGCTTGCAGAACTTTTTTGCTTTGCGCGCGTGTGATACAACTTACGGGCCTCGCGGGATCAACTGTTCCTCAACGGGTCTACAGAAAAAGACAGCAGTGCTAACCTTCCATGATGAAGTTTCCCACAGGGGTGCGCGCATGCAAAAGCTCTCGAAAGCGGACTTCGCTCGACTTCGATTCAAACACCAAGAGGTGCGTGAGGTCTTTGGATGGCAGAAAGACCTTCTCAGTGGTCAATGTCTGGAAAAGTTCGTAGAAAGCGGCATTCTCATGCTTCGCGATTTGCTCAACTGAGAGTGGTGCTTTCTTCTGACTTTTGCGCTTTGATTCCTGGATCTGTCGCATGGCCCTTCGAAAAACACTCTTGTACTTGGTGCCAAGATTGCTGAGCTCAAGTTGTTGAACTGGTTCACTGATGTCATACTTGAAGGTGCGCGGTCGATGTTGCGCCTCCTGTGCCGACTGTTCCCCCGCAAAGCGAACAAGGGCATCAACAAAGCCTCTGGACTCTTCACCCCTGATTTTTCGATTTTCTTCCATGGAATACGTTGCAAAAATGACGTTGCTGCTGTCGCTTGCTTGCTTCAGAAGCTGTCCGGCGTGGTCAACAAGGCCATACGGCGGTTCGGTTTCGTCATGAACTCCTATCGATATATGTTGTTCATGTGTGCGTGCGTGTATGTGTGCGCACATCAGTGCGCGTGCATGGAGGTGCGTGCGCGTGTGTCCGTGTATGTGCACGCGCAAGTGCAGGTATGTACGTATGCACGTAAAAATGAACATACGAATATGCATTTATACACATATGACGTGCCTAATTCAATCCATGCCCCGGCCTGGTTGCACGCGGAGCACACGCCTGAAAGTATGTTGTTTACACGGTCCTGACCCACGGAGCACAAATATTCCGCCACCTTGGCTTTGTCTCGCGACAGGCCCTGTGCGCGTGCAAGTTAGAGTGTGCACGTGCACGCGAAAGCGCATGCGTGCGTTCGAGTGTGTATATGATTGTTTAGAAGTGCGTGCGTGCGTGCATGCATGCATGCATGCGTGCGTGCGTGTGCGTGCGTGGGCGTGTGCAAGTGTGTGTGTGTGTGGGCGCGCGCGCAAGAGTACGCACAGGGGGCAACTTGCAAGGCAGCTCGTCCTCATCTACTACTGAGTCCTGGCCACGAGACGGTGAGACAGTCAGCGCTCATTCCAAACCAATACATGTCGTAGGCTTGCATCAGCAAGCATATGTCCTATGTACAAGCGCCATGCATGTACTTGTGTGCATCTTTGCTCTCTGTCTGCGTTTGCGGGCACCATGCATGTGTGCGCTCGCATGAGCATGCACAACCATTGATAAGTGTGAATGTGTAGCCAGGCGCGTATTTGTCTGCCTCTCTCCTCGTCAGTATTATATGCACATGCATATAACCCCTGATGTGTCGAAGTCCCAGTGGTTGTTCCAGCGGTGAACAGGGTTTCGGACGCGAGAGAAACGGAGGATGAGGTTAGGTTCCGTAACGCCCATTGCTTGCATTACCCGCTCAACTGCCAAGGATGTGATGAAGCATTAGCCCTCAGGTAAAAATTTATCAACACCAAGTAACTGTCAAAAATACGTCGGGAGTTGTTTGCCCAAGATATGGGCCCACCACGCAAATTCCACCCCCACCAGGACTGGGGCGAGGGAGGAAACAAAAAGCAGACCAATCATGGGCTCACCAATCATGGGCTCATTCAGCGTAGCATCGGAAATCACCCAATACGGGACCTTGTTTTGCTGCAGCCCTTTATCCCAGGTGTAAAGGATGCATCCCCTCTTGATGCCCCCAGTGGTCCGCTGATCAGGCTCATACGGGTCGCGATTAAACGCCGCGTCATGGGCAGCCTCCGCGTCAAGGGCGTTTGCGCCGCCCGTCAAACCAGAAGAACCTCTATTTGTCGGCGTTTCTTCATCCTTACACTCGTCTTCCAAGGCCTCCGGGGCAGCATCACCTGCCTGACCGCCGATTTCACCAGCAGCGTCGTCATCGCCTGTCTGCCCGCCGATTTCACTAGCAGCGTCGTCACTTTCCTCTTCTGAGGCCTCCGGGGCAGCATCACCTGCCTGCCCGCCGATTTCAATAGCAGCGTCGTCACTATCAGCGTTGGCATCTATGTCCTGCGTGGCTGCGGCACCTGCCTGCTCCGCACGTTCAGAGCAAGAGCCTTCACTGGATGCGTCTTCCTCCATCACTATGGCCGGGGTGCCTGCCTGCGCGCTTGCTGTCTCCTCCGCAACCGCGTCGCCCTCCATGGATGCAGTCGCTCCGCTGGCCTGGGCGAAGGCAACCTTGTGACCCACTGCTACGCCAGCGCTGCCTGGCCTCGTGTATATCGTGGGGGACTGTGCACGATGCGCCTCGTTACCGCTTCTTCCGCGCGTCGCACTAGCCTGCGGCAGCAGTGCAGAGGTTGGTCGCTCGGCTACCAGATGGTCGTTCGACAGTAGTTCGCGATCGTCTGACTGTCCGCTCCCAGCAGGGTGTTCGGCGCTCGGCCGAGGCACAAGCGGTGCAGAGGTTGGTCGCTCGGCTACCAGAAGCCCATTATGGCGCTCGTCTACCAGCTTGGCGACCACGGCGTCAAAATCTTGCGTGCTGGGGACCACAAAAAACCACGCGCGGACGTTACCGGACACGACACGCAGTGCAGGGCGGGCGGACGGACTCACGCGGGCGGTTTCGTGCTCACCCCGACATGCACCGGCCGCGGCGCGGTTTCTGCGGTCCGGGCGGTTGGAGAGAAGTTTTGAAGTTTGCAGGGGTCTTGCAGGGGCGGCCGCCCAAAACCCCCCGGGGGAAGTTGTTAAAACTGTCTGCAAACAAATTGAGTTATTTTAGTACAAAATAATTTTTAACTTCTATCTGTATACATAAATAGCAGTGCCATGTCCAGTGCGGTGTACACATGCACAGCATCTCAGGCCTTTTTGGTTTTTGCGCGGGAACAACGGCCGACAAGATGCTCCACACCACGCCGGGCACGGCGGCGGAACGAGGTAAGGGACGACGCAAGTATTCCGACGCTGCTACGGCATGCGCGCGCGCGCGGCGCGGCGCTCTGTGGCCAGAATCTGTGCTTGCGCTGGTCCCTGTGCGTGTAATCCTGATGATATGCGGCCGCAGACGTGCTGGCACGTCTGCGGCCGGTCGCACCAGCGACCGCGGCGCAACCTGCAGGCATGCGGGGCACGGACCGACACCCAGACCTGCTGCCACCGCGGGAGAAACATGTCACATTCGGGGACGCGGTCGGCTTGTTGAAGGAGGTGAGCAGCAACACGCAGGAACCCATGCGCGAGGAAACGCCCGAAGAAGACGGCCTGTGGGAAGAGGTGAAGGAGGTGAGCAGCAACACGCAGGAACCCATGCGCAAGGGCACCATCAACTTCGCGTGGAACCAGCGGCTGCACTACCAAAGGGTGCCCTACTTCATCGTGCCAGATGCATGGGCAAAGGACCAAGCGTTTCTCGAACGTGTTGTTGACGGAGTCGGGCTCACGATGCCGAATATGATTGTCAACTTCAATCCCATCAAGCAACCCATCAGCAGATGGAACAAGGCAGCATGCCGCCCCAATCCACCATCATGCCGCTCGTCCCTCGCCCGCCTCGCCAGTATTTCGCGTTTGCCTCAGTCGCTGCACCTCTCAGCGCCTCTCAGCTCCTCAGCTTTCCTCGCCCCTCCCGCCTACGCAGGATATCATTCCGTGATATCAATCACATCTCTCGCTCAATAGTGAAAAAACTTCTCAGGAGTGGGACTACTGGAGCCCGGCCGCGGACTCGCCCTGGGAGGTGGACGAGGATACCCTACCGCTGCCGCTGCCCCTGGGACAGAGCTCAAGCGTAGCGGTGCTTCCCTCGCCCTCTGCTTCCTCCCCCCCTCTTCCCCCCTTTCAGATGTGCTGTTGTAAAGATATATACTGCTTAGATGTGCTGTTGTAAAGATATATTTGCGACTCCCAAGCTTTGGCATGGGAACTCTCACGTATGTAGGTTTATCACTGCAGGACCTGTTTGGTCTTGCTGTTTGCGGGGTGCACTGACAAACATGCGTGCGCACAGGAGGTGGCGGGGTACATGTCAAGAATGGTGGAAGACCGCATCTTGGATGTTCTCGGCGGTAAGTTTCAGCCATTGCACGTGTGCGCGCTAGGGTGCCCCCGCGCGCCCGTAATCGCTGATGAGACCGCACGAAACCGCCTTATCCATGGCGCGAGCAGGCGCTGCCTCAGCGTGTGCGCAGGCACAGGCATGGCTGCGGGTTACGGGTGCCGGCATGTACGACTTCGCGCCTCAAATCTTGTCCAAAGCGGCTGACAAAAACTCGGTGATCCTTTCAATCTACTGCATGGAGGACTTCGCTACCCCCACTGCCACAGGTAGGTCAGAAGGGTTCAGAAATATTCTGCAAAATCTATGCTCCTCACCTGAGCAGCAAAGGGCTCGGTTGATCTATACCTTCTCATTTCTATACAAGTTCGAAACAGAATTCTCAGCTCGATCTCGAGATCCCCAAATTCCGGACTGTTTCAACGGATTCTTTCTTTCCGCTGATATTTGAACCCCAACTGCCACAGGTGGGGTCCTCGATGCCAAGAGCTTCTCGGAGGATGACCAAGCTTGCGGCGTTGCGGACCGCGTGCCTGGTGGCAAAGACTTCTGCAAGGCTCTCCACAAGTTCGCAGGAGTCGAAAATGATGAGGATAATGCGCGCCGCCCCAAAGGCTTTGTGGAAGATATTGATGACGTCATGGAGGCCTTCCAAAGAGCGAATCTGCAAACGGTCCAGCCCGTGAAAAAAAAAGTCAGGAAGGCGGCAGCGAGGGGGAAAAAGGCGAAAACTGTGGAGGAAGTAGTGAAGGAGCAGAAGAGCTGTATCAAAGAGTTAGATACGTTTTTCGAGAAGCGAGGATACTTGCCAGCAAAGGATATTACCCATCTCCTCGTCTTCCAGAGCCGCAAAACGTGCGATCTATTCAAGACAATTCTAGAGGCAAGGGTGGCTTCCAGCAGCTTGCTGATGGAGGGATCCATTGAAACAATGCAAATGTTTGACTCCTCTATGAAAACGGGAAGACCCATATTTATCATGACAGGGACCGGAGGTGCATCCAGCAAAATTGATCTCGTGTTACAGCATATGAAATATCGCAAACAGATCGAGATGCGCGAAACATCAGATCCAGATGAAGAAGATGCGCTCGGTGAGGATGGGCACCTGGATACGGACACAGCAGGTGCCGGATGCTTTAGCTTTCGCAAGCGCAGCAAAGTAGCACCTAGCCACAGACATGAGCACAACGTGAAAGGGGACGAGCAAGGGGATACAGGGGTGCCCGACGATACGGGAGCGTCCAACGTACAGGGACTCCGAGCGCTCATAAACAAGATCAACGGGCACAAGCAGGTATTTGAAGAGGCAGTCACAGGCATCAACGACAGCGGAAATCTTTTTGAGAAACTTGACAAGCAGAGTCGCATCCTCTGGTTGGATGAAATGTTGCGCAAGGCTGAGACGCTCAATCAGAACTTTCTCCGCCTCGCCAACCAAATTTCCGACCAGAGCGCTGAGGATGGGCCAACTGCCAGTAAATTGAAGGAGCAGCTTCACGATATGCACGTCGAAGTTGACATGATCGGGTTTGGGTACGTCGACTGGGCTGCTGTGGACTCTTTCGCCCATCCTGAAAGGACCCAGGAGACTGAGCAGCTCTCGTCTGCGCAGCAAGCCCATGAGACTGAACAGCTTTCGTCTACGACACACGTGATCGAGTCCAGGGTTTTGCATACCCACTACAGAAGTGAGACAACGGCAGTCGAGTCGGAGCAGCAACAGGTTCAAGTGATGTCGCGCCCGAAAGTTGCGAGGCCAGAGGAGCTGTATGAACAGGAAGTAAAGGAAGGCAAGGCAGGGCTCAAGTTTGAGAAGATGTTGGGCTGCCATTACCAGGGACCCACCGAGGCCTTCTACTTTGGGCGTCTTGGGGATAAGAGCAAAAAGAGCAAACACTTCAAGGAGCTGTTGGATCAAGTGCCTGACGAATGGAAGTTGGCGGACGAGGGCGACCCTGATTGCGAGCTGGGTCTCGATGAGTTAACAAGGGTGCCTTGCAAATCGGAGTTGTGCCCAGCGTGTAACAAGTTCAAGAATAGAGAGCGAAAATGGCTGCGCCAAGTTGCAAAAAAAAATCTGCCTTGGGAAAAGCTTACGTTGGCTATGACTCAGAAGTACATCACGTTTTGGTTGGAGGCGAATCCTTTGCAATACACCAGCCGTGACACCCTAGATCCCCGGTTCAAAGCTGTCGCGAAACAAGCGAGAACTACCTTTTCCAACGTCTATGAGCCTCCGATTTCAGATGCCTGCGTTGTCATTGACATTCTTCAGCCAGAACTGAATATCGAGGTACCTTGTGTACTCCGATCTTAGTACCGTGGTATGTGCAAGCTTACCGTGGTATGTGCAGCTTGCACATACCACTGTACACTTACCACCTCCATTTCCCCGCTCGGTGCGGCCGCGCCGGACATGCAGTATGTTATACTAAAACTTTTAGAAACAAATCTGGCTGTTCATGTTCATGTGAACAGCATTTGAGAATCTAAGTCTCACCTCCCTCAGGACATCATGGACGACGTGACAAGCGCGATGTCCATCGATGCACTCAACAACGAAGTCGGCGAGAAAGCGGCCTTCCGCCGTCGCCTCCTGGAAGGTACCGGTTGATGATCCCGCGGGCGATAGAGTCACAGGGTTGTGCTCCCTTTAATCAGGCACAGGCGCCGGCTGATGCTGATGCTTTTTTATATTATGTCTGTCTTGAAAAACAGCCTGGAAGATGGTGCATCAGCTCAAGTTCAACGCGTCCACCCAGTACTCGAGGCAGCATTGGTTCAATGCTGCCATCATTTCTTTCACGTGGCTTTCCGTCTTCATTGGTACGGTCACCTACGACTCCAAGCAGCAGTTAAAGCGTGGGACGGAGGAGAATCGCTACTTTGGCATCGAGCTCAGCTCGCAGCTGATCCAAATACTGGACTACTCAAACATAGCGCTACCGATGTTCACCTCTCTTTTCATCGCGCTTAACGCTGCATTTTCACCGTCCAGTAAGTTTACGGCGCTGTATCACCAGGCCTTGTTTGTCGAGGCGGAGATCCACAAGGTTCGCACCCGCACCGGAGACTACTCGCCACATGCCGCCAACCCCGCGGCCAAGACGCTGACGGGCAAGGACGGCGGCGATGCGGACAACGGAGGCGAGAAAAGGGTTCGAGCGGTCAAAAACCCGCGCACGCTCTTTGCCGAGCGTATCGACGCAGTTTGGACGGATCTCGCGGCGAGCGAGGTCCGGCAAGAGTCCCTGGGCAAACCGAAAAACGTGGAGCTGGTCGATCTCAATCAGACCCTGAAAGTGCAGCAGCACCCATCGCTTTTTGAGGAGGGTGGCGTGCTCTTGAACCGCAACGCCTACCAAACGAGGCGTGAGGTCCTGGAACGATTCTCCTACGAGGTTGAAGACGACGGGCTCAAAGTCCTCTCAACCCAGGACTACGTGGACTTGAGGGTGCAGCCCTACGAGGACATTTTCGCAAAACGCGCACAGGCGCTGTGCGCGCGCCAGCAGTTGTTTCAATTTGCCATATTTATACTCACGTCGGCGTCGACATTTCTCGGTGGCACCGCCAAGATTCAGTGGATTCCTGTCGCCCTGGCCTTGGGCGCCGTCTTCAGCTCAATCTCGGCCTACCAAGAGCTCGACTCTCGTCTGGAGCGCACCAACATTGCGATCGTTTCTCTACGCAAGCTCCTCATCTGGTGGCACGGGCTGAGCGTCATCGAGAAGCGCATCCCCACCAACAAGACGGCGCTGATTAATACCATGGAGAACATCATCCAGGCTGAGGCCGGCAGCGTTTTGACCAAGGAGGCAGGCAGCGGGGGCGACCAGGGGGGTGGTGGGGGTGAGGGGGGTGGCGATGATAAGGGCGGCGCAAACAAGTGATGTTGACAGCTCGCGCAGGATGCAAGGCTCGAGCGAAGACACCTTGCTCAGAGACGCAGGACCTCGTGTGCTCGTGCATTCACGTATTTTCAGCCGCAAGACCCACAGCAGCTTTGCAAGATGTTGGCACATGCGTGTGCGGGGTGTTGCAGAACCTGCGGAGGAGTGAAGTTGTAGTTCTAGAGCTTCTCGGTTGCAGAGAAAGAGAAGGCGGGGAGGGAGAGAAAGGGGTTTGCAGTGTGGGGACAGAGAAGAAAAGAGAAGGAGGAAGGAAAAGAGGGAGAGAGGGTGACAGGAGAGAGGGAGAGGGGAAGTTGGGGAGGAAAGGGAAAGTAGGGAGGAATTGGGGGCACAGAGAGGTGAAAAATTGTTTAATGTTCAACAACTCAGATCTCCGATAACAGCAACTATGTGGACAAGCTCTGGTTCTTTGAAGTCTCTCTCTCTCTCTCTCTCTCTCTCTCTCTCTCTCTCTCTCTCTCTCTCTCTCTCTCTCTCTCTCTCTCTCGCTCTCTCTCTCTCTCTCGTGCGTGTGGTGTGCTGGCTTAGCGCAGCA
>Ga0209713_10001351_pt1 | contig 14569 bp, 10 predicted proteins | sample ArcOceMetagenome_3_FD_187444 | JGI IMG/M metagenome (GOLD analysis project Ga0209713, IMG submission 187444) | Marine eukaryotic phytoplankton communities from Arctic Ocean - Arctic Ocean- Svalbard ARC20M Metagenome (SPAdes) (version 2) | ecosystem: Environmental > Aquatic > Marine > Oceanic...
GGCTCGGAGCAAAGCTCACTGAGCGACAGTCTTGTTGTTTCCGTCGGTGGTGCGTTCAGGGTCGGTGCACAGGGTACCTGTGGTGTCCCAGGTAGGCTCGGCGTTGAACAAAAAGTTGCTCGTGGGCATGTGTGTGCGCTAGTGATCACCCCCCGGATTAGTTACGGTAAGAACGGATACTATTCTTGTCGAAAACCGCAAACGGCTAAATCTTAGGGTCATCGATCCCCTGAGAGCAGTGATCCGTCGCACCTTTACTGTCGATGTCCTCCTTCGTCAAAAGCTTCACTGCCAACGCAGCCAAGGCTGCACACGGGGTTAGCGACAGCCTGCACCTGCACACGCCGCGCTCTGAGCGCGCCAAGTTCAGAGCTCGAGGCAAGGGCGAGTCCGGTGCCAAGGAGACGCCGCGCGGCTCGCCCACCGCCGCCACCGACCCTACGGCGACCGGCGACGACACGGTCAAGCTGCTCGTCCAGCCGGCCGAGTCCGAGTCGGTCAGCTTCCAGGTGCCCACTGCTGACGACGCCGGTGCCAAGGTGGTGGCGCCGAATCCTGCGCTCCCGTCGATCGAGCTGCCCAACTTTGATCCGAGCATGCGGCTTCCTGAGGACGAGCGGATCAAGCGTTACATGGACGCGGCCGCCACGGTCGCCGACTCGCACCACGGAGGCTGCGCCACGTGCCTGCGGACGTCGGCGCCGGTCGTGACGGTGCTCGTCCGCGTCATCGCCTTCGTGGCGCCGCTGTACCTGTACCTCTTCCGCAAGGCGTACTGGTTCTACACGTGGGCGCCAAAGAACGTGCTGCAGATGGCGTTCGGCGCTGCGCTCTGCTTCTTCGGCGGCACGTACGTCGCGGCGATCGCAGCGATCGAGGCGTGGCGGCAGATGGGCTGGCAGCGCTCGTGGGCCGACGTGATGGTCGTGTACAGCCAGATGCGCCGCGTGTACGACGCGAGCAATGAGGACGACCTGGTCGACGCCGACAAGGACGGCATCGCCGACGTCAACCAGATCACGCCGCACGAGCTCGCGCAGCGCAAGCTGCGTCTCGCGATGGTGACGGTCGCCGAGCCCGACAAGCTGCAGACGGCCGTCGGCTCGCTGTGGGCGGCGTACCTGGCGGTGCTCGCGACGCTGCGGCTCGAGTTCGCGCGAGTCGCCGCGCTCGCGCTCGGCATCGCCGAGATGGTCAAGTTCCCCGTCGTGCGCGTCGCGTCGCCGCCGCTGGCGGGGCTGCTCGGGCCGGAGCTCAAGCACTGGGTGCCGACGCTCCTCACGACGACGATCAACGTCGTCGCGATCTCGTTCGCGTGGTACCTGCAGAAGATCATCTCGGCCTTCTACTCAGGGCTGCGCGGCGGCCGCATGTTCGCCGACGCGCTCTTCGCCTTCCTCGACGACTTCGGCTGGCTTGAGAAGCTGCCGTTTGTCAAGCAGCCGTTTGACCACAACGAGAGCTACCTCGACGAGGCCGTCGGCTACGGCCTGGCGGGCCTGGGCTTTTTCACCCAAGTCTACTACGGCTTCTCGCTCGCCTTCCCGCTCAACCTGATCTTCCTGCCGCTCACGATCGTCGAGTGGGTCCTCGAGTATCAGATCGTGATGGGCGCGCCCGGCCAGGGCGCGGCGGGTGGCTGAGAACGTGTTCGCGGGGGCGCGCTACTTTAGCCCCCACGGTGTTGGGCCCGTGTTTCAGGTTCAGTCTCAGCAATTCAGGGCGAGCGCTCCACAACACCACGCTCAAGTCACCCAAGTTGGAATAGTAGGAAATTTGACAGCCAGATCTCCCGCCGGACAAGAGAGGGGAACGAGAGACGCACACGCACGGCGCCCTGCACGGCGCACGGGTCGGCACGGCCGCTCAAAACAGGCTATAGTACATGGCGCGCGGGCCGCCGCCTCATATCTGCGACGGCTTGTCCCACGATGTCTCCCCCGACTTGCTGTTGACGTAGTAGGCCGTGCCATCGTCGTCGTAGAACTCCTCCCAGTTGGGCGACAGTCCGCCGCCGCAACCCATCAAGGCACCCATCGTGACGTCGAAGGCACCCAACGTGCCGCCGTCTTGGATGCTGTGTCCCGAGCTCTCGCTGTCTGTCCTCTTTTTGTCCCTCGGTTTCTCCCAGCTCGTCTGCGGCGCACGCATGGTGCGTGCTCAGGCATACGCAACCGAAGGATGCTCCCACGTGGTCTGCAGTGCAAGCCAAGGGGCGCATCCCTCACGAGCGCATCTGCGGACGCCCCAAGTGCCGTGCCCCCGTGTGCGGGGAGAGGCATTCCCATGCGAGCGATGCGCACCTCGTCCGTCTTCGTGTTGAAGTAGTAGGGTGTGCCGTCGTCGTCAAAATGCTCCTCCCAGTGCTTGGGCAGGTCGCTGTGCTTTTTGAGCTTCGCGTCGCCCTTCTTCTTGCCGCCTCCCTTGTCCTTGTCGTTGCCTCCCTTTTTGCCTTTCTTCCCCTTCCTCGCCTTTTTGGGCGGCGGCGTCTTCTTCATGAAGCGAGCGTACAAGAACATGCAGGCGCCGCCGAAGACGAGCAGGGCGACACCAGCACCAGCAACTGCGCAGGCGTGGCAGGGATGCGGTATTGAGTGGCTGAGTGGTTGCGTGGGAGCACGGCTGCAGCGTGCATTGCGCTGCCTCACCTCCACCGACGACGCCACCGTCGATGCAAAAGTCGCCGACGTCCACGATTGCGCAGGGAGCTGGCGGCGGCTCGTGCGGTGGCAGCTGCGGGGAAGGGAGAGGCGGCGTCGAGGGAGGGGAGGGCGATGGCGGCGGCGGGGCAGGGAGGGGTGGCGATGGTGGCGGCGGGCAAGGGAGGGGTGGCGATGGTGGATCCGGAGGCGCTTTTGGCAGGGGTGCAATCGGTGGTGGCGCGGCTGGGTTCGGCGGTGGTGGGGATGGGGATGGCGGTGGTGGCGAGGGCGCGGGTGGTGATGGCGAGGGCGGTGGTGGCGAGGGCGATGGTGGCGGCGGGGATGGTGGTGGCGGAGGGGAGGGCGATGGCGGCGGCGGGGATGGTGGTGGCATGGGCGGAGGGGGTGATGGCGAGGGTGGTGGCGGTGAGGGGGGCGGCGAGACTTCAACGCAGCAGTCGTCACATATGTTGCCACATAGCGTCTCAAGATCGGAGCACACGTAACCAATCGTACGTAACCAATCGCATGATCTGGTGTCTTCGGCACCTGGGAATAAGGAGCTTGTGCATGTGTCGGCGCACGACCCTCCGTGAGCGGCGAGCGCAGCGGGCACCGCCGCGAGCAATGGCACAAAGGAGCGCCGCATTCGCCTTCGTGATAGCACTTCAGGCGTGAAGGCCCGCTGTGTGGCCCAACCCAAGCTGTGCTGCTTGGGCGCCACTTGCATGACTGCAGTGACGCCGACGTCACCACCTCTGAGAGGCTGAGACACAGTTAAACAGCGGGTAACCGACGAGCCGGCCAACCGTCACCATGCATGCAGCGTGGACTTTCTTGCGTAATACCCAGCGGACGCGACTAGGCTAGAGACACGAGTGCAATCTCGAGGCACATGCCATGCTTGCTAGGAAGCTAGGATCGGAAAAGCGATCTCAGCACCCCAAGAGCGGAGGGCCCTGCCTGCCGCCCCGTACGGACTCAGCAGCGAAAATCGCCACCAAAGCACTACTTCGTACCCAGTAGCAGTGTGAATTCTTAGCCTTGCTTGGTTGGCGTATCAGTCTAGTCCGCCGCGAGTCCCTCCAGCTTCCATCCCTCCGCCGGCCCGGCTGCCCGCGTCCCCTCCAGCTCCCACCCCTCCGCCCGGCTGAGCCATGCTCTCCCGACCGGCGCCGAACCGCGACTACCTCAAGATGAAGACGAACGCCAAGACGCTCAAGGCGCTCTGCGCCAACGGCGCCAATCACGACACCTGCATCTGGTCCAGCAGCGTCGTGAAGATCAACAGAAAGGGCAAGTCGCAGACGCGGGCGCTCCTGATCACCAACCGCCACGTGTTCAACCTGATGCCCGACAACTTTTCAAAGTGCAACAGATGCATCGACCTCCGCAACATCCACCACATCACGACGTCAAAGTCGGCCAACGAGTTTGTCATCCACGTGACGGACGAGTACGACTACCGCTTCAAGGTGGAGACGACGAAGCTGCTCGACGAGGCGGTCGAGACGCTGCAGAAGACGTTCGAGCAGGCCAAGGGCACCGCGCTCGAGGTCATCGACATGGACATCTCGCAGCTGTCGAGGCAGGTGATGACCAAGGCGGTGGTCAAGCGGATGGGCTCGGGCGTGTGGACGTCGATGAGCAACCTGACGCCGCGCGGGCTCAACACGCCGCGGAAGGGGTCGATGACGGGGGCGCCGAGCGTGGCCGAGAACGGCGGCGGCGACGACGACGACGACGACGGCGACGACTCGGCCAAGGAGGACGAGCTCGCCGACGAGCGCACGGAGAGGCGCTCGCTCGCCGACAAGGCGTTCGAGGCGTCGGGCAGCGAGGCCGCCAAGCAGGTGGGCGGCGCGTTCACGGCCAAGTCCAAGAAGACGGTCGACGACTTCAACCTGATCAAGGTGCTGGGCAAGGGCGCCTTTGGCAAGGTGATGCTCGTGACGAGCAAGGAGACGGGCAAGCACTACGCGATGAAGTCGCTCTCGAAGGCGGTCCTCGCCGAGCGCGGCGAGATAGTGCACACGAAGACGGAGCGAAAGACGCTCGAGGACACGCACCACCCGTTCCTCGTCCACCTGCACTTTGCCTTCCAGACGCCCTCGAAGCTGTACCTCGTGATGGACTACTGCAACGGCGGCGAGCTCTTCTTCCACCTGAAGACGGCTGGCCGCTTCGCCGAGCCGCGCGCGCGGCTGTACGCGGCCGAGATCGCGTCGGCGCTCGACCACCTGCACAGCAAGAAGGTCATCTACCGCGACCTCAAGCCCGAGAACGTGCTGCTCGACTTCGAGGGCCACATCCGCATCACCGACTTTGGGCTCGCCAAGGATGCGATGGAGATGCAGGACAAGACGCATACCTTCTGCGGCACGCCCGACTACCTCGCGCCCGAGATCATCAAGTCGGCGGGGCACGGCCGCGGCGTCGACTGGTGGTCCCTCGGCACGATGATCTACGAGATGCTCGGCGGGCTGCCGCCCTTCTACTCGGACAATGTCAACATCATGTACGATCGCATCCTGCGCGCGCCGCTCGAGTTCAAGCCCGAGAAGTGCTTCGACGACGTCTCCAAGTCGCTCCTGGAGGGGCTGCTGCAGAAGGACCCGGAGAAGCGGCTGGGCTCGGGCGAGGCCGACGGCGGCGAGCTGCGCGCGCACGCGTGGTTCGCGCCGATTGACTGGGCGAAGCTCGAGGCGCGCGGCTACGTGCCCGAGTTCAAGCCCGAGGTCAAGGGCGCGACCGACACGTCCAACTTCGACGAGGAGTTCACCGCGCAGCCGGTGCAGGACACGGCGGTGCCCGAGAGCGCGCTCGCCGCCGCCTCCAAAAAGGACCAGCCCAACTTTGACGGCTTCACCTTCGTCGCCGACAGCCACCTCAAGTGATCGCGCCCGCCCCGGCCTCTGAGGGGTGGGACGTGAGAGGGGCGTGCCAGCTGCACAACAGCGCGTCGTGGTCCAATTTCCTGAGGTCGCAAGCACCGGGTACGATGGCTCGAGGATGGGCGTTTTTGCGCGTGTTAACCAATGTGACGTAATGATTTGCCCCGCGAAAAATGTGTGCAACAGCGAAACCAGCGCCTCGAACCAGCGCGAGCGCCAGCCGGACCTGGTTTGTGGCCCGGGTGCCTTGATCGCGCTCGAAGTGGAGATCGGTGGCTTAGACGCCGGATAGGTGGTGGCGTGTGCGTTCTAGGCTGCGCAACGCTGCCGTGAGGTGATTGCACACGTCGAGAGAACGACTGCCTCGCAAAGATTAGGTTTGCAGATGGAGGTGCGGTGCCGCTTGGGCTCCTCGCCGAGGCGGAGAAGGCCGCATTCCTGAAGGATGTCAAGGCGCACGTGACCGTGAAGCACGTGTACCGAGCCGTGTCCCTCTGGAACGAATCGCGTGTGTGGGACCCGGGTGACTGACATGGTGACTGACCCGGGTTCTTACCCACGACGCACCACGCCCCTCATCTCTCCCCGTACTACCATCTCCTCCATCTTCTCCCCCACCTCTTCTCCCCCCCAGCCGCTGCTAGCGGCTCGAGTACTAGCTTAGTCCAGTCTCCGTTGAGCTTCTCAGTAAACTCACCTGCGGCAAAAACTTCAGGCAGTCAGTCCTATCTATCTATCTATCTATCTATCTATCTATCTATCTAGATCGGTGGGCTATTGAGGCTATTGAGGCGACGCGTTTGCCAGCTAGAAAGCCCAGGACCCAGTTACCCGAGCTCCTTGGCCGCCATGTTATGTGCCGGTCGGCATGGCGCGCTAGGCTGGTATTGACCCAGTGCTGGTGTCCCGGGGACCTTGTGCGCATGCTTGTGCGTGCGCAAGAAATTTTCAGTCAGTGCGCTATATCTATCTATCTATCTTCAGGGCTATTGAGGCTATTGAGGCGACGCGTTTGCCAGTTTCTACCCCATGACCCAGTTACTTTAGGGCGCCCGCGAGTCGGCGCCCGCTCAGTAGCGGTGGTGAGGTCGATTGGTTGGAGTCGGAGAAGTTGTTCGTCTAGATGCAGCGGGCGAGAGCTCGGGTTTAGGTTAGTGCATGCCGTTTGGCTTTAGGGGCCGCCCGACTGCGACAATCCGCCACCTCCGCTCGCGCCGCCCTGATCGCCATGATCGCTCTGCCGCCTCTCCACGTCTATTTCATGGCGCGTGCATGCAGCGGTGTGCATATCCAAGTTACGCGGCTAGGTGGGCGAGGCGCCGAAGCAGACTGGAGACCGAACGATGACGTCGTGGGCTTCGAAGGTCGCGGGAACTGCACCAAAGGCTCATACTGGGCGTGCGGCCGACGACGACGACGACGACGACGAGTGGGTGGCAACGGAGGACGGCGGATTCGCAGCGGCAGCACCTCGGGTGGCGTCGGCAGCGGCACCTCGGGCGGCGGCACCTCGGGCTGCGGCGGCTCCCGTCGCGGCCGCTGCACCGGCACCGGCGGCCAAGCAGGGCGGCAAGAAGCGGGTCACGCCCGTGTCAACCTCGGCCGCCCCCGCCTCGAGCGTGCCCAATGCGTGGACGCCTGCTGCTGCTGCTGCGCGGGCGCCTGCTGCTGTTGCCGTGCCGGCGGCTGCTGCCACCGCGCCCAGCGGAGGCAAGAAGAGGCTTGTTCCCACCCCGACCAAGGCCCCGGCGGCTGAGGCGACTCCGCCGTCAACTCCCCCGAACCCCCAGGCGGCTCCGGCGCTAACGGAAGAAGAGGCAGCGGCGAGGGCGGCGGCAAGGGAGAAGGCCGCATTCAGGGCCTGGTGGGGCTCGTATGAGAGGCCACCGAAAGTGGACATCGAGCCGGACGTCGAAAAGTTTCGGTCCCTGCTTGCCATGGACGGCTTCGACGTCGTCCACGCGGTAGACGTCCGCTGGTACAACGCTCACATCAAGGAGCATTCGCTGCCGCTCAATCCGCTCCCGACGAAGTTCTGTGGCGTCGAGCGGCCTGAAGGGGCGCTGTGCTTCCTCGTGGGCAACTCGGCCGCGCTCTGGCCGAAGTTCCTCGAGTGGCTCGGCAATAAAGAGAAGCCCGAGGACGTGGCGGACCCGCTCGATGAGTACTCGACCGAGTGCATCTCCGAGGCGATCTGGGAGCTGACGAGGGAGGGAGACATCTCATGGGACACCTTCTACGTCGCGGGCGAGGTGCCCGAGCGCCTCGTCTCGATGCAGCGCGTGGCACTCACGGCGGGCCTGTGCTACCACGACGCCGAAACGCAGCTGGCCATCCACCCGACCTTTGGCGCGTGGGTCGCCTTCCGCGCCGTGGTGGTGATCGACGCGCCGTCGGGGCTCGGCGCCACGCCTCCGCCGCGCCTCGACTGTCTGCTCGGCGAGGAGGAGAAGGCGGCGGCGCGCGAGGCGATGGCGGCGGCGCTGCGCGCGAGCGACGAGGCAAACCTGTGCACGCAGCTGCACGGCGAGAAGGGCATGGAGACCGACGTGCGCCTCGCGTGGGCCAAGCTGCGAGACTGTGTGCGCGTCGGCCGCGAGCACCGGTACAGCGAGGAGCAGCTGGTCTACCACTACACCAAGGACAAAGCGGTGCTAATGCGCGCGGTCAAGCAGGCCAAGGGGGAGAAAGTCACATCTGACTCAGGCACGCAGACAGACGCACAGTCGGCCGAAGCCAACATCGAGCAGCTCGGCGCAGGGATCGACGCGATGGTCGCGGCGCTCGAGAGGACCGGCGAGCACGAAAAGGCGGCGCTCCTCAGGGCGTCGTTGAGTAAGGTGACCGCATGAAGGCGCGGCCATCACTAGGGAAGTAAGCTTTACTCAACCTACGCTGACGCTTACTAACAGCAGAGACTACGCCTAGTAGGCAGTGTGAGTCCAGCATTATTTTCATTCATACGTTCTGCTGCAGCTAGGGCCTACCGAAGCACGTGCTTCAATACACCTTCATGTTGGTTCTGAGCCACTTTCGCCTCGCCACGCGGCGACGACATGGCCGTATGACTCGTTGGTGAACACCCAGTTGCACGTCGCGCCGTTCCACTGGCCGACCGGGCAGAGGGACTCCACCTTGCGGCTCGCAAACCACGCGCGGAAGCTGCCGTTGAGCGTGGCGGCCGGCAGGCGCGCGGCGTCGAAGAGGCCGGCGCGCGGCGCGGCGGCGCAGTCGCCGACCGAGTTTGGGCAGCAGTGGTCGGGCGACGGGCAGCAGAGCGTCTGCGACGCCGCGTCGTAGACGAAGTCCCCCTGCCGCTGGCAGATAGAGGCCTCGACGACCCAGTCCATGCGCGGCAGGATGTCGTAGAGCGGGTTGAGCGTGCAGACCGAGTTGCACGGCGACGCCTCATACGCGCCGTGCGGCCACAGCAGCCCGAGCGCGCAGCTCGACGAGCCGTTGGCGTGGCGCGGCTCGCACGCCGCCGCCGCCGCCGCCGCCGCCGCCGCCGCCGCGCCCTGCCTGCCTCGGTCGCCCGTCTCGGTCGCCCTGCCCGTCTCGGTCGGCACGTCGAGCGCCTTGTGGAGGTGCTGCGCGACGAGGTGCTGCGTGTGCTGCACCTTGGCGCGGTGGCGCTCGAAGCTCTCGTTGGCGCGCCACAGCCGCGTCATCTCGTACCGCAGCGCCGCCGCGTAGCACCCCACCGCCTTCCCGCCCAGCACGTGCACCGCGTCAGGCATCCGCGCGCGCGCCCAGCCCTGCTGCCAGCCAGGGCCGTACGCCTGGCTGCGGCCGCGGATCATCCGCTCGGTCGTCCGCTTCCACGCGACGCGCGTCGCGTCGCTCGCGCGCGCGAACTCGCGCGTCCCCTCGGCGGGCCCGTGCCACACCAGCCGCCACTCGCCGCGCCGCTCGTGCCACAGGAAGCGCACGCCGCCGCCGAGCGCGCGCGCGTCGAACAGCGGCGCGAGCGGCGTCTTCAGGTGCAGGTCGTAGCGCGCCATCACGGCGGCTGCGTAATCCTGCGATTGGCTGGCCGCATGCTGCAGCACCGACTGTAGCAGCAGTACGACGCTCGCCATCTGCGACGAGCCGAGCCTCGACGGCGGCAGCTCGAGCGCCATGACGCTGACGACACGCCGGGCATACGGCGCGACTAGCCGGCGCAGCAGCGCGGCGCGTTGCTCGTACACGGCGAGGAAGACGTCGACCGCCGCGCCCTGCGCCTCGAAGGGCTCGACCAGCTGGCGGGCGACGGACGTCGAGCAGCGGTCCTGCGACGCCGACGCTGCCTCCGAGACGGCGTCGGCGCGACGCCACGTCGAGGAGCCCGTGGTGAAGCCCTGGCGGAAGGCCAGCCCACGAAGTAGCAACGCGACGCGGAATGAAGGCTCGGACGCAGCGATAGCTGCGCCGCCGCCTATATCAGCGCCGTTCGTCGTGCTGGGTTGCATGGCGCTCAGCAGGGTGTCGATTCGCTCCGTGGCGTTCTCGCGGGACGGGTCGAGGCAGCCGCACATACCGGAAGCCTCGCGTGAGGCATACCAGGCCGTGCAGCTGGGAACTGACCTGGCGTGGCGGGATCTGAACGCCGATCGCATGTTGATCACAAAAAATCAAAAGCCTAACTATCCTAGGAATTCCTACAGATGTTTTCACTAATTGAAAACAACTTTGCGTTAAACCAATTCAGGTAGCTAGGATACTAGGATATGTCATCTTTTGAGATCTTTCCAATTTACCGCCTTAGTTGATCAAAGTAATATGTAGCGTAATCGTGCCAACTGCTCGTAAGGGCCAGCCTCTAAATCCTATCTCGATCCTGCGGCCGTGGTGCAGGCAAACTGCGGGATCGCGTCGTACCCAGTAAAGGGAAAGGGCCGAGACGTCCTCTGAACGTCCGGAGACTCCAGCTAGCTAGCCTCCGCGTTTCTCTGCCTGTCTCTCTGTCTGCCGGAACGCGCTGCAACCCCATGACGTGCAACAAACTGCAAAAAGGAGTTCTGGTACCGTAAAGTACTGCTGCGGCATCCCGTACCGGACCACGATCATGCTGCCCGTCGAGAGCGTCCATAGCGTGGATAGCGTGGATAGGGGGCGCTAGGGTACCGGACCAGCAGGCAGCAGCAGCGAAGTGCTGGACGGCGCCGGCTGCAACAACGAACAAGCACCCGCCGACCACCGAGTTTTCGAGATCGTCCAGAAGATTGTGGCCGGCGTTCCGGCGGGACCTCTCCGAGATCCTCTGAGAGAGTGTATGGCGGGTTTGTCCGCTCTGCTTAGCCTCTCTTGATTCTACTCGTTTAATATGCTAACTACTCACGCGGGCACTTCACCCATTGTGCGGTTCATCAGCCTTATCGCCGTCTCGACGCCGACAAACAGCCCCGCGTTGGCGGGAAACGCGCGCACCACCGCCGCCGTCCACCCCTTGAAGAGCGCCGGCCACCCCTCCGCGCAAACAATCGAACGCATCGTGTCGAGCGTGCCGCCGCGCGCCGCGCCCGACTGCAGCCGCGTCTTGACGACGTCGAACGGGATGATCAGCGACCAGCCGACCGAGCCCGCGACGCCGCCGGCGACGAAGATGCTCGAGAAGCTCAGCTGCTCCTTGCGCTCGACGCCGTGCGCCTGCATCAGCATCGCGCAGATCGTCTCGTACGAGCCGTAGAAGAAGGCGTTGAACGGCACGTCGCGGCACACGATCGAGACCAGGCCGCGGTACAGGCCAGAAGGCCCATCAGCGCGCAGCACCTCACGGGCGGCGCCTGTTGGCGAGGTGCCGTGCACCTGCACGTACACTTTAATCACCTCGAACGGGCACATGGCCACCGAGGTGAAGACGCCCGTCACGCCGCCGAGCGCCACCTCGGTCGCTGGTCGCAGCTCGCTCTGGTCGGCGATGTCGAGGCCTCGACCCTGCGACTCGGCAAGCTGCCTGCGCAGGCCTCGCTGAACGGTCACACCCACGACGTTCTCGACGACGGCGCTGCCCAGCGCACCGGCGGCACCGCCGTACAGAGCGAGCGGCCCTTCCTGCCGAACTATTGATAAGATGCAGTCGACTAGGCCGCGGTATCGAAGGCTGCCGCCGCCACTGCTGCTGCCTTGCTGGCTCTGCAGCCGAGCCTTGGCTACATCAAACGGCAGCCCAAAGTACGTGCAGCACGTGGCGCCGCACACGCCCGCGATGGTGTCACGCGACGACATAATAATAACGTAACTCACACTTCCGCAAGTCAAAGTTTGCAAGAGAGGGGGGTGAATAACACGAAGCGCCACGCGGCCGCGGCCGGTCGTTCGCCCCAGGCGTCCGACTCGGCACGCGAGCAGCCGCTCGCCTCGCAGGAAGCGTGCACAGGCGCATGCAAAATTGCTCGAGCGCCCGAGCGCGCCGACGCTGGCTCGCTGCGCGCTGGCACGCTGGCTGTCGCCCCCTCGCCTGCCGAGGGCGTTCGGGGCAGCGCGGTGCCCGCCGGGCGCTCGAGCGGCTGGCAAGGCGAGCGGCGGCCAGAGCGACGCGGTGCCAGGTGTGTGGGAGTAGTAGCAGTGCGGTTCCTAGAGCCAAACAGCAGCACTCGTCTTAGTACCTCGGCCCGCGTCGCCGCGCCGAAACGTAGCAGCGACGAGGACGGACGGCGGAGTCGAGGCCAATGCGGTCACGTCACGACGACGCCGGCGAATCGAGACTAACGGAATTCAGCGAGACGGGAGCGACGGAACGACATAGCATGAGTGTCGTGTCAAGGGCGCCTGTTCTGCTTCAGGGGGCGATCCCGAGTTTAGAGTGCGGCTCTCAGAGCCAGGGTTTGTCGGTATATCACGAGGGGAGACGGCAACGGCGCCGGCACGTCGCACCGACAGCCGGCCCCGGGGATGCGTCGTGCGCGTGCCCTCGCCCATCGAACCCGCTCATGGATGGCTGCAACGGTCGCGACAGGAGTGGCGCGGCGGGAAGGCGGCGGCTCCTGAAAAAGGAGTAGAAAAAAGGAGCCGCGTGGACACCCTGAGCGTCTCTCCGATGGCCACGGCCCGGAAGCGGCGGCCAAACACGCCACGCCGCCTCGCCACGCCAGGTCAAACGCCGCCACACGCCCTAGAGACACGCGGAGACGGGACTACTGGGGTCGAACCTCTCACGGAATTGCCCGCACGTCGCACACGAGGGGAGACGGATGTGATCCGGAGGCACGAGCCCTTTGCTCCAAGCATGGCACCAATGCGCAATGGGGAATTCCGTTTTTTATAAAAAGATCCGGAAAAATCGCCCAGAAAACCAAAGGCACCAAAGTGGGGCCATGGCCGACACACACGGGGACACGTGGGGTGCAGCCACCCGACGGACTTAAAGTTTTCAAAACAACAGCCGCCCCTGCGAAAAGTGCCGCTCCAGCCCGTCGACTATCGCCGTCGCCTGTCCGTCGGGGCTGCCAGCGGACACGACCAGCCCGGCCTCCCAGCCGAAGAGCTCGCGCGACGCCGCGTCGGCCTCGGCCGACACCGCCACCACAAACGGCGCGTCGCCGCCCGATGCGCCCTCCGTAGGCACGCCAAGGCTGTGCGCCAACCCCTGCGCGTCGAGCGCCGACCCGACGCACACCGCGTCGAAGCCCTCGTGCAGCCACGCGGCGCCGCGCGCGCCGCCCGCTTCGCGTGCGAGTGCCGCCTCGCCGGCCGGCCGCAGCGCGTACGCCTCGACGCACTCGACCAACGCGCCGTCTGCCCGGAGCCGCTCGATGCACGCGCGAGCGTTGGGCGCCTCGCGCAGCGGCGGGGCGAGCTGCGCGGTCGGCACGAGCACCTTTGTGCCCTCACGCAGCGTGCCGAGCGCCGCGAGCGCCGCGGAGAGGCCGTCGGCACTCGCGTCGGCGGGTACGATCGCCGAGAGACCGAGCGTGTTCGACAAGTGGAGCGCGGTGGGAGCCATGGCGGCGACCTCGATGCCGCTCGCGCGCAGCATCAGCTGCAACGCGTCGGTGCTCGAGTCGGAGAGCAGCAGCCCGCGCTGTGCAATCGCATCGACAGCGGAACGCGACAGGAGCAGCAGGAGGTCGTACTCGGTCAGACGCAGCATCGCGTCGTCCAGCTGTCCCACCGACGACTCGTCGAGCGGCTCGGCGATCGCACCCTCGCACCAGAGCGGCCTCGCGCCAGCAGTGATCAGCGCCGCTGCCAGCGGCGCCGCCTCGGCCCGCGAAGCAGCGACGAGCACACGCTTGCCGTAGAGCGGAAGCTGCGACTCGCGGACGAGCGGGAAGAAGGCGGAGGCGAGCGAGGGTAGGAGTACTAGCGCCAGCATATATTATTGGATCGCAAGTGATAGGGCGCGTGATGCTTAGAAGTTTTCTTACATCTCTGCGCTTACACCCTCTAGACTTTGCCAATCTCTAGAGTCTTGTGCTTTTCCTTCATCTGCTCCGGTCCCGGGGGCTGCGCCGCTTAGAAAGCGGCGGCGCCCGCGGCGGGGTTGTTGTATGTTGGGAGAAAGTCACCAAAGGCTGGTGCGCGCCCCTGGCTGGTCGAGGAGCTTGCCTTTGAGGTACCGCACCTCGTCGTTGATCGCGTATGCATCGTTCTTGATGATGCTGCTGCCGATCATCTGCGTGTGGTGGCAGACGTATGAGAGCTTGCGCCGACTCATGCCCGCGTAGCGCGTCCGGTCGATGCCTCTCGTTGCGCGGCGGCCCATGCGGCGGATCTTCGCCGCCCCGGCCCGGCACATGCCTCCGAAGGTGTTGGATGCCTGGTATAGGACTGACCTAGCTCCATAAGATGTGGTCAGCATGGGCGGGCAGCGGTGGTACGAGGCGTGCTGAGGTGGGGGTGCCATCGGGGTGGTGGGTCTCTCGCTCTTCTTCTCTCCTCTTGCCGCTGTACTCGCGCCCACTAGACTGTCCTAGATAATGTCTCGTCGCTTAGCGGCCTGGTATTGTGCGTGGTCTTCGGGCCTAATCTCTTCTTCTTCTTGCGGCTTAATGTGGCTAATGTGTCTCTCGCTCTTCTTCGCCCCTCTTGCCGCTGTAGTCACGCCCA
>Ga0209713_10001352_pt1 | contig 14567 bp, 10 predicted proteins | sample ArcOceMetagenome_3_FD_187444 | JGI IMG/M metagenome (GOLD analysis project Ga0209713, IMG submission 187444) | Marine eukaryotic phytoplankton communities from Arctic Ocean - Arctic Ocean- Svalbard ARC20M Metagenome (SPAdes) (version 2) | ecosystem: Environmental > Aquatic > Marine > Oceanic...
AGCGCTGGCACAGCAAATTGCACAGCAGGAGCGCGCGCTTGGCGACGCGAGACCTTCTGCGACGCGCACAATAGCCGCGCCGCCAGCATGGCCGACGACAAGGGCCACATCCACTTTGGCAGCCTCGAGCACGCCGAGCGCGAGCGGCTGAGCAAGCTGGCCTCGCTCGAGGAGGAGACCAAGCGCAAGCTGGACAAGCTCAAGGGGCTGTCGGCGCCGAGCGGCGGCGGCAGGGCGCCGGCGGCGGACTCGCAGACGCACGAGCTGTCGGAGGCGAGCGCGTCGGCGATCGCGCGCCAGCAGGAGCTCAAGGAGACCATCGACCGCCGCAAGCGCGCGCGCGAGCTGGCGGTGCCCACCAACGACAACGCCGTCAAGCTCAAGCTGCGAGAGTACGGCGAGGCGATCATCATCTTCGGCGAGCAGGCGCCCGAGCGGCGCGAGCGCCTGCGCGACGTGATGGCGGCGAACATGGACCTCGACGCGCCGCTCGAGGAGCTGCGCGGCGCCGAGACGTTCCGCGAGAAGCCCAAGAGCCTCAAGGTGGAGCAGAGCAGGGTGGCGGCCTTCGAGGAGGAGGAGACCTCCAAGCAGAAGGAGCTCTTCTACACCGAGGGCACGCTCGCGCTCAAGGAGGCGCGCGTGTGGCTGTGCCGCTACAGCACGGAGCGTGCGGCGGGCCGGCTCGACCGCGAGCGGCAGCAGATCGAGGCGCAGTGCTCGGACGTGACGGCGCACGAGGCGACGCTGGCGTCGCTCTCGGACGACCTGCGCGGCGTGCAGAACCAGCTCTCCAACTTTGGCGACGAGCGGCCGATCTCGTCGGTGTGCTTCTCGCCGGGCTCGGGCGTGTGCGCGACCGGCTCGTGGAGCAACCTGATCAAGCTGTGGAGCGTGCCCGACTGCCGGCACATTCGCACGCTCAAGGGCCACACCGAGCGCATCTCGGGCCTCGCGTGGCACCCGCAGGCGACGCAGGGCCTGCCCGCGGGCGGCGCCAACCTGCTCTCGGGCGGGTGCGACTCGGTCGCCAAGCTCTGGCCGCTCGAGGGCACCGAGCCCGTCGGCGAGCTCAAGGGGCACGCCGGCCGCCTCTCGCGCGTCGCCTTCCACCCGTCGGGCCGCTTCGTCGGCACGACGTCCTTCGACACGACGTGGCGGCTGTGGGACGTCGAGTCGTGCCGCGAGCTGCTGCTGCAGGAGGGGCACACGCGCGCGCTCTACGGCCTCGCCTTCCACTGCGACGGCTCGCTCGTCGCGACCGCCGGCCTCGACTGCCTGATCCGGCTGTGGGACCTGCGCTCGGGCAAGGCGGTGCAGCTGCTGCAGGGGCACGTCAAGCAGATCCTCGGCCTCGACTTCTCGCCGACGGGCACGACGCTCGCCTCGGGCTCGGACGACCACTCCGCGCGGGTGTGGGACCTGCGCAAGAAGAAGTGCCTCTACACGGTGCCCGGCCACTCGGCGCTCATCTCGCACGTCAAGTTCCAGCCGGAGAAGGGCCACTACCTGATGACCTCGTCGTACGACAACAAGGTCAAGCTGTGGTCGACGCGCGACTTCTCGCTGATCAAGACGATGGAGGGCCACGAGGGCCGCGTCATGTGCGCCGACGCCTCCGACGACGGCAAGTGGTTTGCCACGGCCGCCATGGACCGCACGTGGAAGCTGTGGGGCCGCTGACGAGAGCAGCTCCTCCGGGCGCGAGTCGCCGCCGCCGGGGAGGCAGTACCGAGATATTCTATGCTGGGGTAATTCTATTCAAACCAACACTCAAAAACGATCGATGCCTGGCCTGACCCTAGCCTGACCCGCAACGGCACGAAGGACCCGCTCATTCCGCGTCGCTGACCTCGCCGCCGTTGGCGCCGGACCCTGGCGCGACGTACGTGCCGTCTGCGATGTGGGCCTGCGTGTCGGGCGCGGCATGTAGCGACGCGAGGTACGTGGGCAGCACGCCGTTGGGCGCCAGCTCGGCCTGCGAGCCCTCGGGCGGCGCGAGCGCGCGCCACTTGGCGGGGTGGATGGCGGTGTGCGCCGGGTTGCGCTCGCACTTGATCGGGTCGTCGTCGACGAGCACGGTCGAGGTCTCGTCCCACGCGGGCCACCGCCGCCAGACGTGCGAGAGCTCCTTGAGCAGCAGCGGCTTGCGCGCGCCGCCGTCGAGGGCGGGCGCCGTCTTGTGCGCGTCGACGGTGCACTCCTCCTGGCACCACACGAAGACGAGGTGCGCCTTGAGACGCTTCGGCAGCACGTGGCTCACGATCGGCTCGATGTTCTTGCGCATCCCCGACGACCATAGCCCCACCGCGAAGCGCTGCATGCACCACTCCACAAACCACGCCGCGTACGGCCGCTCCCAGATGAGCCCGCCCGGCCGCAGCACCGTGTGCGGATGCTGCGCCAGCTCGAGCTCCGACGGCTGCGCGCGGTGCGACGGGTGGCGCTCGCACAGCACGTGGTTGACGTCGAGGATCAGCAGCTGCCGGCCGAGGCTGCCGGGCGATGGCAGCGGCGCGAGGCTCTGCAGGTGCGGCGCTAGTCGCAGCACCGACGCACCACGTGTCTTGCTGCCGCCGCCGCCGCCACCACCGCCGCCGCCGCCACCGCCACCACCGCCATTGCCGCCGCCCTCGCCGTTGCTGCGAGCACCGGCGGGCAGGGTCGCATGCTGCGCGAGGGCAAAGTCCCTCGACCAGAGGCGCACGCGCTCCGGCGCCGCCTCGCCCCAGCCGATGCCCTCCCTCCGGCGGCCGGGGCAGAGCAGGTTGGGCAGCTCATCCATCGGCACGCCCTCGGGACGCTCGAGGAGCAGCGCCAGTAGTCGCGGCCGCATCACACGCACCGCGTCGTCCCGTGACGGGCCGCCCGCCACCGCTCGGCCGCGCACGCGCTCCCGTCGCGCCGTTGCTGCTAGCCTCGCCGCCTCCGCCTCGGCCGCTGCCGCCTCGGCTGCCGCTCTCGCCCGACGGACGGCCTTCTCCTGAGCTGCAGGCGGCTCTGTGGCCGGTGGTGCTGGCGGCGCGTCACTGTCGTGCAGCTGCTGCGCCTCCCACTCGACCCAGCAGCGAGGGCAGTAGGCCGAGGCCATTTCGGTAGGGTCGCGCTCACAGACGGCGAGCGTCCCGCAGTACGTGCACTCAACGTGCACGGCAATTCGACCGGTGCTCACGGTAGGCGGAGCGGCGGCCGCAGGCGCGGCAGCGGCGGGTGCTGACGCCTCGCTCGTCGTGGGCTCGCCGCTGTCGCTGGCTCCTGCGGCCTTCTTGGCCGCCCTGCGCTGCGTGGACGTCCATTTGGGCTTCTTCTCTAGCCCCTGCTCCGCGCGCTTGTCGGACTTGCGCTTCTTGGGCGAGACCATGTGCCTCCGCGCCCTCAACGTCGCGCGCCGCCACCTGCGCGCGCGCCTCGGGCGTAGGTAGACGATTGACGCAGTCGACGCAGTTGCATGCAGTGCATGCGGTCACGTCGGCCGTCCACCTCACCTAGGCTTGTAATCCTCGCAGCCACAGCGTCGCCACAGGCGCCACCTCAACCATGGCCTTCCTGGCCTCCTCGAGCAGCCAGGGCACGGCGCACCTGTGCGACCCGCGCTCGGGCTCGCTGATTCGCACGCTCAAGGACTGCCGGGCGTGCGACAACGGAACCTGCGCCTCCGAGCACTTTGTCGCGACCGCCGAGCGAGACCGCTCGTTCGTGTACGTGTGGAGCTGGGGCAAGGAGCAGCCGCAGTACCGCTGCCAGGCGGCCGAGCGGCTCACGTGCGTGGCGTGCACGTCCGACGGCGCGCACTGCTTCGCTGGCGCCGCCTCGGGGAAGCTCTACCTCTGGCAGGTGGCGAGCGGCCGGCTGCTGCTGGCCTGGGACGCCCACTTCAAGGCGGCGACCGCGCTGTCGCTTTGCAGCGACAACTTCCTCATCTCGGCGGGCGAGGACGCCCAGATCCTCGCGTGGAATGTCGCGCAGCTGCTGCAGGCCGCCGCCGAGCACATCGCGCCTCCGCCGGCGATGCGGTCGTGGACGGCGCACACGCTGCCGATCAGCGCGCTCAGCGTCGCCGAGTGCGGTGCGCACTCGCTGATCGCGTCGGCCTCGCTCGATCAGACGGTGCGGCTGTGGCGGCTCTCCGACTCGGTGCGCGACTGCATCTTTTGCGTCGACTTCCCGTCGCCGCTGCGGTGCCTCGCCGTGCACCCGCTGCACGCGTCGCTCTACGCCGGCGGCACCGACGGGCGCATCTACCCGATGCCGCTGCTGCACCAGCCGCACGAGCTGCTCGCGGCCGCGGGGCCCGCCGGCACCTCGCGGCCGGCCGCCGCGAGCGCCGCCCACGACGGCGCCGTGCGCAGCCTGTGCGTCTCGACCGACGGGCAGCGCCTCTTCTCGTGCGCCGGCACGGGCGGCGTGTGGGTGTGGGACCCGAGCAGCCTCGTGCTGCTGCAGAAGCTGCTGCCGCTCTTCCACGCCGACAGCCTGCTCTTCCTGCCCGCGCCGCCGCTCTTTGCCGACGGCGGTGCCCTCGCGCTGCCGCCGCTCCTCGCGCCATTCAAAAAGTACGCCGAGCCGCCGCCCGAGCACTCGTCGCAGCCGACGCCGCTCGCGATGGGCTGCGTGCCCGTCCGGCTCGGCCTCGGGCTGCCGTCGAGCGACGAGGCCGAGCAGCGGATCGATGACGACGACGACGACATCTTCGGCGACGATGCGCTGCCGCTGCTCGACATCGGTGGCGCGCCCGCCGCCGACAGCGTGCTGCTCGGCGGCGCAGGCGCGCTGGCCTCGGGCGGCGGCGGCTTCGGCGGCGGCGGCGGCGGCGGCGGCGGCAGCAAGGTGGCCGAGCTGCGCGAGCAGGTGAAGCAGTACCGCGCGATCTCGTCCGAGCTCTACCAGATTGCGGTGCAGAGCTCTCTCGCGCAGCCCGTCGACATGGTGCCGTGAGAGGACGAGGGTCGACGGTCGTGCAACGCAACGGACACCCTCTCGCGTGGCCGAGGGAGAGAGAGAGAGAGTTGGTTTTGCTTTGTGTACTACTAGAAATCAATTGACCACACGTGAATGCACTTCAGGACTCTGGCGCCACAAAGAGCGCGGAGCCGTTCACACCGCCGAAGCCAAACGAGTTGGAGAGCGCCGCGCGCAGCGGCCTCGCCGTTGCGCCGGCTGGTGCGCCGAGCCGGACGTGTTCGAAGCCGAGGCCGTCCGGGTCGGGCTGGTCGAGGTTGATCGTGGGCGGCGGCGTGCCCCTTGAGAGCGCGAGCACCGTGAAGGCCGCCTCGACGGCGCCCGCCGCGCCCAGCAGGTGGCCGGTGGCGCCCTTGGTCGACGACACCAGCAGCGGAGGCGCGCCGGCAGGGCGGTCTGCGGCGAGAGTGTCGATGGCGTGAGCCTCGGCGGCGTCGCCAGCCGGCGTCGAGGTGGCGTGCGCGTTGATGTAGTCGAGCTGCTCGACGCCGACGCCGCCCTCGGCCAGCGCGGCGCGCATCGCCCTCAGCGCGCCGTCGCCGTCCGCGGGCGGCTGCGTGATGTGGTGAGCGTCCGACGAGAGGCCGACCGCGCGCAGCTCGGCGAGCACGCGCGCGCCGCGCCGCCGCGCGTGCCCCTCCTCCTCGAGGAGCAGCACGCCCGCGCCCTCGCCCATCACGAAGCCGGCGCGCGCGGCGTCAAAGGGGCGCGAGGCGAGCTGCGGCTCGTCATTGAAGCCAGTCGCGAGGGCGCGCGCGCGGCTGAATCCCGCCACCGCGAGCGGCTCGATGCACGCCTCGGCGCCGCCGGCGAGCATGACGTCCGCAGCACCACGCTGGATCACGTGCAGCGCGTCGTACAGCGCGTGCACGCCGGTCGCGCACGCCGTCGATGGTGCGGTCATCGGGCCCTGGAAGCCCGTGCGAATTGAGACCTGGCCTGCCGCCATGTTGACGAGCATCTTCGGGATAAAGTGCGGCGAGATCCGTCGGTGGCCCCTCTCGCTGAGTGCCGTGGACGCATCTACAATGTCCACCAGGCTGCCAATGCCGGAGCCAAGGGAAACACCCGCCCGCTGCAGCTCAGCCTGTCCCGCTGGCTGCCAGCCGCTCGACGTGAGCGCCTCGTCAGCAGCGGCGAGCGCAAAGTGGATGAAGGAGGACAGGCTTCCCTCGTCGCCCTTTCTGGCCAGTGAGCAGCGCTCCAAGTCGAATTCATCCGGTGCCGACCCTCGTGGCACCTGCGCAGCGATCTGCGCCGGGAGGCCTTCCAGCTGCGGCACACGACGAATGCCGCAGCCACCGGCCAGCAGCTTGGCCCAGCACGCCTCCACGCCCACGCCGAGGGGCGTGACCAGACCGACGCCCGTGACGACCACGCGGCGCATGATGTAGGGCGTGGCGAGTCTCGCGCGAAAACCTTGAGTCAAGGGCTTATCACGCAACTTTTAGTTGAATGCGACTTTTGCATGCTTTTTAAACCTCATTTGCATGTCGCCTTGAAGCCCAATAGCTTCTCGACCTGCGTCTCGATAGCCTTCTCGGCGTCGGCCACGATCTTCAGCTGAGTCTCTTTCTCTCCTTGGCCTGTACCGTAGTACTCGAGCGCCTCCAATTTGTCCCTCTCGAACTCGATCGCGTCCTTGTCAATCTGGATGATCGCGTCGAGCTCTTTGCATGTGGCGCCCTCGCCGCTCACGAGGTCGCCCGCCTTGGCGCGCTCGATGACGCGCGCCGCGTTGAGCTTGCCCTCGTCGGCGCGCTTGTAGATCGACTCGTCTTCCAAGCACTTCTTGCCCGCCTTGAGGCTCTCCAGCTTCTTGACCTGCACCTCGATCTTTGCCTCGGTCTCCCTGACGATCTGCTCCTGGTCCCGCGCATCCTTGCTCTTGTCCAGCTTCAGCTCCTTGAGCTTCGCCACCTCGAACTGGGCAGCTTGCCTGTCGATTGCGATCAGGCGCTCAAGCTGACTACAGGAGGCAGACGCGCCTTCGACCAGCTCACCCGTCTTGGCGCGCTCGATGACGCGAGCCGTGTTGAGCTCTCCATCGTCTGCACGCTTGTACACGGGGCCGTCGCTGGCCTGCTTCAGCTCGGCTCCACTCGCGAGCGGCGATAATGCGACGGACGCCGCTATAGCCTTGGTCACGAGGCCACGGCGCGTCAGCGCCGGGCAGACCTTGAGTGCGTCACTGGAGGCGACGAGGAGTGCGCACGCGACGAGCCTGCCCAGCATCGTGTTTCAGTGTGTTGCGCTGCGCGCGAGAGCTCGGCGGCTCGGTGATCGCAGCTTGCAGGGAGCTCGAGAACTTCGTCGGCATCCTAGATTGCTGGTAGAATGACCCGAGCCGTTAATCTCGGAGCGTCTTCTGCGCGGCACGGTGTGCTGCTGTTTTCAAAATTGTTGGCGAGCCTAACCACGGAGAGCGGCGCAGACACTACCAGAGGGTGCACATCGCATCCCACCTGATCTCGCGTGAATCGCACGCTGGCCTACGCCCCCGAGCCCCGACGGGTCCGCGAGGAATCTAGTTGCAGCCCTTGGACTTCTGGAGGCCCTTGAGCTTCGCGACCTGCTTCTCGATGGCCTTCTCGGCCTCGGCGACAACCTTCTTGTCCTTGGGGTCGGCCTTGTCGCCCTGGGCCTCGAGCTTGTCCTTCTCGAACTTGACGGCCTTCTGGTCGACCGAGATGATCTTCTCGAGCTCCGAGCACGACGCGCCCGCGCCGTCCACGAGCTTGCCGGCCTTGGCGCGCTCGATCACGCGCGCGCTGTTCAGCACGCCCTCGTCGGCGCGCTTGTAGACCTCGAAGTCGGTGGCCTGCTTGAGGTTGGCACCGGCGGTCTTGCAGCCCTTCTCCTTGCGGACCTTCTTCAGCTTGTCGACCTGGGTCTGGAGGGTGTCCTCGGTCTTCTGCACCTTGGACTTGTCGCCGCCGAAGCGCGCGTCGACCTTGTCCTTCTCGAACTCGATGGCCTCGCGGTCCACCTCGATAAGCGCGTCGAGCTCGGAGCAGGTGGCCGACGAGCCGTCGGCGAGGTCGCCCGTCTTGGCGCGCTCGATCGCACGGGCCGCGTTGAGACGACCCTCGTCGGCGCGCTTGTAGATGTCGGCGTCGCCAGCCTTCTTCAGCTCCGCGAAGGCGGCGAGCGGCACGAGGGCGGCCGACGCCGAGGCGGCCTTGGCCATGAGGCCGCGGCGCGACACCGACGCGCCGAGGTTGAGCGCGTCACCCGAGGCGACGAGGAGGGCGCAGGCGATGACCTTGTACAGCATGGTGGAAGAGGGTGTGTGTTGGCGTTGAGTATCGAACGATGGAGAGGTCCATGGTCGCGTCGTGATGCACTTCTCGACGATGCGAGCGCTGCAAGGCTGCAACCCTCCGCGCGAAGAGACGTGAAGACGTTCACCAATCCAACGGAAAATGCGGCAGACAGTGAAAATACCGAAACCACAACATGCGGGCCCAATTATCCGGAAAGAAGGTTGGCATACAATTAGCTATTCTGCTATTGAGGCCGCCACCAAGCACAATATTCTTGCGTTGCTCCGTAAGAGAGATTCTTGCTTTCCTCGCAACATTCTTTGCTTCTTTCCAAGCGTTTTCGCGTTTTGTTTCCGTGCTGTTTACGCTGTTTAAGCAGAGCTCTCGAATGTTCTATTGAGGCTATTGTGGCGACGCGTTGCCAGCGATTACCCCAGGGCCGTCCGTGCACTAGCGCGCCGGCGACTCGTGTTTAACGGTTTAACGCTGTTAGCTTACCTCAACTACACACCTCGGTTTAACGGTTTAACGCTGTTAGCTTACCTCAACTACACACCTCGGCTCCGTGCCGACCCCAAGCCAGAATTGGCGCTCATGCAAAAGTATGCGCATCGGCTAACCTTTGGAATCTGCGTGAATTAGTTAGGATTATGTTCCTTTTCGCGGCATCCGACGCGGCGCTCCTCGTGTCTCGCGCGCCACCGGGCTCATCGCCCAGGCTGCAGCGGCGCGTGGCGGCCGACGCGCAGATGAAGCTGTCAGACGACGGCGTGCTTGGCGTCGGCGTGATCGGCGCCGGCCGCATCGGCCTGGTGCACCTCGAGGCGCTGTCCAAGTGCGAGAACGCGCAGGCCATCATCATCTCCAACCCGACCGTGTCCAAGGCGCAGGCGGCCGCCGAGAAGTACAAGCTGCCGTCGTTCAGCGGCGAGGCCGACGACGTGATCAACAACCCGGACGTTGAGGCCGTCTGGATCTGCTCGCCGTCGGCCTTCCACGCCGAACAGATCAAGGCGTGCGCCGCGGCGGGCAAGCACGTCTTCTGCGAGAAGCCGATCGCGACCGACCTGGAGGAGACGATCGAGGCCATCAACGCGTGCAACGTGGCGGGCGTCAAGCTGATGACGGCGCTGCAGCGGCGCTTCGACCCCAACTTTACGCGCGTCAAGAAGGCCATCGGCAACGGCGAGATCGGCGAGACGGTGACGATCAAGCTGTGCTCGCGCGACCCGGCGCCGCCGCCGTTCGAGTACGTCAAGGGCGGCGGCGGCATCTTCAAGGACATGGCGGTGCACGACCTCGACATGGCGCGCTTCCTGATGGAGAGCGAGCCGGTCGAGATCCTCGCGCTCGGCTCGTGCCAGATCGACCCGGCGATCAAGGTGCTCGAGGGGCCCGAGGCGTTCGACACGGCGACGATCGTGATGAAGTTCGCCAACGGCAAGGACGCGACGATCGACGTGTGCCGGCAGGCGCCGTATGGCTACGACCAGCGCGCCGAGGTGCTCGGCAAGAAGGCGATGATCCAGACGGACAACACCTACCCGAACACGGCCAAGATCTTCACGGCCGACTACACGGGCAACGCCGACATGCCGTTCGACTTCTTCATGTCGCGGTACAAGGAGGCCTACGTGCAGGAGACGCTCGCCTTCGTCGATGCGCTCGTCAACGACAAGCCGTCGCCGTGCTCGGGCGAGGACGGCCTCGTGGCGCTCGTGATGGCCATCGCCGCGGGCAAGTCGGCCGAGGAGAAGCGATGGGTGGCCTTCAAGGAGCTGGCGCCCGACCTGTGCGCCGGGCTGGGCCCCGGCGTCGCCGCGTCGCTCATCGGCCCCAAGGGCGAGCTCAAGTTCGACGTGCTCACCAACCCAGACACCGGCATCATCGCCGCCAAAAGCGCGAAGACGACGCCCGCGCTGCTCTTCGATCGCATCGCCGGCGCCCTCTGGGTGCCGCCGTCGCGCCCGGACCTGAAGAAGGCGCTCAGGAAGTGAGTGGAGGCGCGATCACAATTGTCACCGCAGCTGCGCCTCGGACGCTCGCAGCAGCTGGTTTGACGTGTGGACCCCACGTGCGAGGGTCTTCGCACGGCTGAGAAAACGTACAGTAAGCTGGTGATGTTTTTGAGTCTCGTCAAGTAGCCTCAGAGGTGTGTCCAAGAAAAAAAGGATCACCATTTGAAAAGTCCACACTCGCCTCCTACTAACGCTTCTCATCTATCGCCGCCACCACAGCAGCTGCGTCGTAGTCCTTCCTCTCGCCGAGGAAGGCGGCGCTGCCTCCGCTCATGTGCAGCACGTGCGAGAGGCAGGGGAGCAACTCGTCGGGGTGGTGCGTGATGTAGACGAGCGAGGTGTGGCGGCGCTGCTCTCCGACGCGCTGCAGCAGCCCCAGCACGCGCCGCCGGTTGTGCGCGTCGAGGCCCTGGCAGACCTCGTCGAGGACGAGCAGCGCCGGCCTCGCGGCGAGCGCCGCGCAGATGAGCAGCAGCTTCTGCTCGCCCTGCGAGACGGCGTTGAACGGCCGACCGAGCAGCTCGTGCACGCCCAACCAGCGCGCCACCGCCGCCACCGCGCCCTCGCTCGCGCCGCCGTCGCCCAAGCGCGCCACCACGTCGCCCGCGCGCTCGGCGCTCTGTGCGAGCCTCAGGTGCAGCTCGGTGGACACCCACCCCACGCCGCCGCCGCCGCCGCCGCCGCCGCCGCCGCCGCCGCCACCAGGCGCGACCGCGTCGGTCGCGGCCCCGAGCGAACGCCCTAGCACGTGCAGGCTCCCTTGCAAGGCCTCGCCACCACCGCGCGCCAGCAGCGCGCTCAGCGTGCTCTTGCCTGCGCCGTTGCCACCGGCGACCAGCCAATTCTCGCCCGGGCGCACCGTCCAGTCGAGGCCGGTGAGCAGCTGGGCCTCGCCGCGCACGAGCCCGAGCGCGCGCGCGTCCACCACCGCAGCGCCCGCCTGCACCGCGGCGGACGACAGAGCGCCCCACACCTCAGCCACCTCAGACGCCGACGGAAGCGCAGCGGGGCCTCCGTCTGCGCCGATCGCCTCTCTAAGCACGTCCGCCGCGTCGCGGCCCTCTCGCGGCGCACTGAGCAGCTCGCCGCCTGGCTCAGCCAGCCACGACACGCTGCTGATCTCGGGCACGAGCTCCTCTGCGCGGTGCGTGAGCAGCAGCACCTGTGTGTGCGCGGTGGCGGACGCATCGACGCCCTGCACGAGCAGCTGGCCAAAGCCGCGCAGCGTCTGCGAGATCAGCGTCTTGAGCGTCTCGCGGGACGGCACGTCGAGGCCGTCGAAGGCATTGTCGAGCACGAGGAGCTCCGGCCGAGTGCCCAGCGTGCGCGCCAGCAGCACCTTTCTAATCTCACCAGTGGATATGGAGCGGACAGGCCGGTAGAGCAGCGGGTGCAGCCCGAACCGAACGACCAGAAACTTGGTCGCGGCGTTCAGGTGGCCGAGCGCCTTGTAGACAGTGCCACCGTTGGCGAGGAGCTCCTGGTGCGACTCGAACGAGACGCGACCGCATCGCTCCGGACGTGAGATGTGACCAGAGTGCAGGAGGCCATCGCCTCCGTCGAGCAACGCCGACGCCACCAGGGTCTTGCCGTGTCCGTTATTGCCGAGCAGAGCGTGGCCTCCACGGAAGGAGTAGCCTGAACGCCCCTTGACACCACTCGCAGCAGCACGGATCGTCAAGTCGAGCTCACGCGACGCGACGGCCGTGGCGCCACGATAGCCCAGACGGGCTCCACGCAGCGTCGCAAGCGCTGCGGAGGTCATCCTACTGCATGCCGATGCAACAAGAACTTGTGTCGTGCATTACATCACTGCCGAACTCCCAGAAGCCGCGCCAATGCGGTTCGGCACGTTGCTGGCGCTGCTGCCGGCAGCCTTGTGCAAATTCGCCATCACTTCCATAGCCGACTCCATCGATGGCGGCATCGGCCTAGCATTGGCAGACCTCGACCCGAGCAGCAGCCACGTCGGCGTGCTCGCTGCCACGGTGAGGGACAACTCGCTCACGCTGTTCCAGCACGATGGCAGCGACGCATTCGAGCCGGACGTGGTGACGAGCGCAGCCGTTGATGCCTACGCGGTCGTTGCAGCCGATCTCGACGGCGACTCGGATTTGGATTATGTGGTGGCGAGCCCTGGCGACAACACGGTCGCCTGGTACGAGAATCGTAGAACGGCCATCAGCAGTCGGCATGTGCTGACGACCACTGTCGACGGGCCCGCGGCGCTTGCGGTCGCGGATCTGAACGGCGACTCTCGGAACGACGTGGTCGTCGCCTCCAGCTGGGACAACACGATCGTTGTGTTCATGAACAGTGGCGACCGCACCTTTCAAGGACGGGTCGTCACGCGGGAAGCTCCACTTGTGAGCGCCATTTCCATCGCCGATATGAATGCGGACGGCAGTATGGACCTGCTCTCTGGATCGGGCGAGGGCGGTGAGGTTACATGGTGGGAGAATGACGGCTCGGGCTCGTTCACGAAGCGCGTGATCAGCGGTGACGCGCGCGTGGATGGTGTTGCATCGATTGCGGCAGCCGATCTCGATGGTGACGGCGACCTGGATGTGGTGGTCGCATCGGCCAACACCAATACGGTCGTGTGGTTTGAATCCTCGGAGAAGGGCAGCTTTGCCGCCGCTCGCATGCACGTGATCACACGCGATGCCAAGATTCCTACGTCAGTCGCGCTGGCCGATCTCAACCACGACTCGTTTGTCGACGTGGTGGTGGGCAGCGCAGGCGATGGGCTGGTCACCTGGCACAAGAACGACGGCGAGGGTCGTTTTGAGCAGAACTACACGGTGTCGGCGGCTGCATCCGGTGTGTATTCCCTGGTTGCTGCCGATGTGGATCGCGACTTGGACCCAGATTTGATCATCGGGTTGGCCGACGGGACGATCGCGTGGGCGGAGAATCGCGAAGATGGTGCTGCATTCGTCGAGCACACGATTTCGAGCTGCCCGGCAGTGACGGAGTAGATCATTAACGGTGTTACAGTTGAGCGAAATCGCTAAATATTTGTTCTGTCACGCAACATGCTGGGACTGCTGCACACTGCGCGCAGCTTCCTAATATTTTTACCAACGCTGTGCCCCCGTCACCCGCTCCACTCCAGTCTCTGTCATGCTGCATTGTGGGCGAGCTTCAGCTCCCTCCGCCAACATACGCCTCGTCGAGCGGGCCCGCGTCGGCCGAGGCGAGATCCTTGCCCAGCGCGTCGCCGTAGGCGGACATATAGCGTCCAAGGAGGAAGCCAAAGTGGTTGGCGCGAACCTTGGTGTCGCGCGTATAGGTGGCGGTCTGCTTGGCGCCGGCCGGCAGCTCACGGCCCATCTCCCCGGCCGAGGTCATCCAGCCAAGCCAGCGGTCGACGGCGGCGGTGCACGCGTCGGCCGCAGCGGGCGCGGCGCTGAGCGGCAGCCTCACGTCCACGAGGCATGGGCTGGCGGAGATGGTGGCGGTCTGCTCCGCCGAGAGCAGCGGGTTCGGCGTCCCGAGCGCCAGCAGCCCAGAGCGCCACGCCTCGACCTCCTCAGTGTAGAAGGCCTCCTTCAGGTCCTTGCGGTTGGAGCCCTGCGCAAACATGTCGCGGTCCGTGGGATCCGGATAGTCCTCGAGCGTCGCCAAGGCAGGATCGTACGCGGCGTCGCAGCGCGTGCGGAAGTCGATGTACAGGTCGATGCCAGAATCATCGGCCGCGATGCTCACCACGAGGTGCGGCACGTCGGTGAGCGGTCCGCAGAAGACCGTGATGCCGGCACGGTGGCCGTCGACGAGGAGCCCGCTGGCCCAGGCGACGTTTGGCGATCCCACTCCCTCGTAGGATTTGATGGTGCCCGGCTTGCCCTCGAGCGTGAAGGAGTCGAACCCATAGTCGGCGGCGTAGTCCTCCTTTGGCAGCAGCGTCAGCGTGTCGACCACCTTTGCCAGCGCCGCCGGCTGCCACTCCGTGGCGCCGGTGCCAAAGACGGTCGGGTCAGAATCGCGCGTCTCCTCATTCAATTTGATCGTGCGCGCGCGGAGGGACGAGAGGTGCGCCTTGGACGAGGCGATCGGCGCCGAGCCGAGGAAGGAGCAGCTAGGCGGGAGGAAGGCGAACATTTTGCGCCCAGGAATCGATAATCTCGCCGGCTGTCTCGTCGGCTCAAGTTCGACCTCGGAGCGGGGGCGACACTACCCGACGCCGCGTGCCGCGAAAGCAGGCACAGTAGATATACTCAACATAGGCTACACGTTTCAGCACAGGAGCCGTAGCCGCGGCCTGTGGTTTGACCTCTCCCACAAAACTCAAACTCGTGAGTACGCTGCATGTAACAGATGT
>Ga0209713_10001353_pt1 | contig 14559 bp, 9 predicted proteins | sample ArcOceMetagenome_3_FD_187444 | JGI IMG/M metagenome (GOLD analysis project Ga0209713, IMG submission 187444) | Marine eukaryotic phytoplankton communities from Arctic Ocean - Arctic Ocean- Svalbard ARC20M Metagenome (SPAdes) (version 2) | ecosystem: Environmental > Aquatic > Marine > Oceanic...
CGTGGGACGTGGGACGTGGCTCGCTGCTCCCGTGATGAGCTCACGCTGAGGCTGCACCATGTTGGTCGGCCTGGGCCTTGCCGCTAGCAGCTCGATGTGCGCGTCGTCGGCGTCGGCGTCGCCACGCACCACTCGCGCCCAGAAGAGCCACTTCAAAACCGTCGTTGGTGACCGGCTCAGGCGGCTCGCAGAGCTCGAGGTCGGCGAGCTGCCGGCCTGCGAGGCGTGCGCAGCGGCCCGACACGCCCTACAGGGCGACGCGGACGTGCCAGCAAACGTCAACGCGCACAATCGCGCGATGGCGCTGTGCGTCGGCGAGCTGTCCGCGGTGCAGGCGCTTTTTGACGAGCTGATGGCCACCGGCGTCGCCAACGAGGCCAGCTACGCGGCACTAGTGCGCGCGCTGGTCGAGGCGCGCGAGCTCGAGCCGGCGGTGGGCGTGCTGAAGCAGATGCTCGACGAGCGGCCGTTCCTCCCGCGCGTCCGCTCGTGCGCGCCGCTGCTGCAGGCGCTGGCAGAGGCGGGCGCCGAGGAGGAGGCGCTCGGGCTGTGGCGGACGCTGAGGCGGCGCGGCGTCGAGTTCACGCCGGCCGAGCACATCATGCTGCTGCGCATGCACGCGCGGGCGGGCTCGACCCGCTCGGTCGCGCACCGGCTCGACACGCTCATCTCGGAGTACGCGCAGCTGCAACCGGCGATGGCGTCCGCGCTGATCGAGGCGGTCGGCGAGCTGTCGACGGCCTCGGCGGAGGCGCGGCGCACGACGGTGGACGCGCGCGGCGTGTGCAGCTGGACCGACCGCAAGCTTCGGATGCTGTCGCTCGACGCCGAGCAGCGCTCGTCCGTGCGCGACGTGCTGCTGGAGCGCGTCGGCGATCGCCGCCACCAGCTGCAGAGCTTCGCGCGGTGGCTCGACGAGCGGCCGCCGTTCGACTACGTGCTCGACGCCGCCAACATCGGCTACGACCGGCAGAACTTCGAGGGCGGCGCCTTCTCGTACGAGCAGATCTCGGCGGTCGCGGCGCTGCTGCGCGCGCGCGGCGCGCGCGTGCTGCTGCTGCTGCCGGCGTCGTACGACCAGGATGAGCTGCCCAACCACACGTGCTCGTCGGAGACGCTCAACCTGCGCACCGACGCGCAGGCCGCGCTCATCGAGGGGTGGCGGCGCGACGGCATCCTGTACGTGTGCCCGCGCGGCATCTACGACGACCTCTTCTGGATGTACGCGTCGGTGCGCGAGGAGTTCGCGTCGCGCGTCGTCACCAACGACGCGATGCGCGACCACCGCCTCGACCTCATGGCGCCGCGCGCCTTCGGCCGCTGGAAGAGCAGCCAGGTCCTCGGCTTTGGCTTCAAGGGGCCCACGCCCGGCCCCCCAGCTGCTGCGACGGCAGCGGCGGCTGCCGACATGCCCGCGGCGGAGGCGGCGCCCACAGCGGCGGGGGCGGTTGCGGAGGCAAACGGCGAGCCCGGCCGTGACGAGGCGCCAGCCGACGCCGCTGCCGCCTTGGCCGACGACGACGACGCTGCCGTGTTCATCGAGGCGCTCGGCGGCGCGCCGTGGGTGGCCGACGTGCCGAGCCACTCGCACGAGGCGATGGCCGACCCAGACGGTGACGTGTGGCACCTGCCGATTGCGCGCGACGAGGCGGCCGACGGCGGGAGCGCCGCCGCCGAGGGCGTGCTCGAGTGGGTATGCGTCAGGCTGCGACCATCCGACGAGGGTGCGGCGCACTAGCTCGAAGTCTGAGATGCGAAGTCTCGACGAGCTGCGTGGGGGCACTCGGTCCAGCATCGACTTCTTTTTGGTTGTGCCTCTTAGGGCAAGCGCGTGGGCAAAATAATTTGGTTAGAAGCTGCAGTACTGGCACTGCTATCTACCGTACTTCTCACGGACCGAAGACGTTGGCAACGTGCACGCGCAGCGATCGCTTGATCGTCGGCACGTTTGGTTCGCTGGGCGGCTCTTCCACTTGCATGCGCGGCATCATGGCGAGGCACGTGGCGATGAGAGCGAAGATTATCGCAGAGATGCCGATTCGACGAATGAAGTACCACTCGTTCCGCCTGATTCGATCCGCACGCCACCTGGCTCTCTGCGGCGAGACCCGGAGGATCGTCCTAAGAGCGTCCCGCTCGTCGTTTTGGCGAAGGCCGCCCCGCTCCTCAGCGAGGTCGATGGGCATCAGGTTGTCGTGGTCCACCGCCTCGGGGTTGGCGCCATGGATCAGCAGCAGCTCGCAGATGGGCAACGGCGCGCTCTCGTTGCCAGCCGCCATGTGCAGAGGCGTCTCACCGAAAGTGTTGACCTTGTTCACGCTCGCTCCATGTTGCAGGAGCAGCGCACAGATGGAGGAGTCGCTGTTGCTCATCGCGGCCTCGTGCAGCGCCGTCCACTGTTCCGGTGTGGGGCGCGAAACGTGTGAGCAGCAAATTAGGCTGAGGCGGAGCAGGGATCATCTGCAAAGCGGCATACTCCAAGACTATCGACCACGTGGACGTCATCACCAGCCCGAAGCCGTGCCTCGACCGCCTGCAAATCTCCCTGCTCGACAGCGTTGAGTATCTCTGGCGTTCTCATGGCGGAGCTTTACCCAAAGGTCGAGATTCACCTCACACCGGCGTCGCCGGAACATGATGCAGCATAAAAAATGGCCACTTCAGTCCTCGCTGGCGGCTCGGCCTCGGCACGCGCTGGCCTCATCCACCTGCACCTCGGCACTCCCTGGCCGACGTGGATCCAGCACACGCTGACGAGCGCCGCGCACAACACCGACTGGGCCTTCTACTTTGTCGGGCCGGAGCTGGACACACGGCGGTGCGACAACTGCCACCGGCTGGCGGTCGACGAGGCGGACCTGCTGCGTAGGGTCGAGCGCCACCTCGGAGGCGTCAAGCTGGCGCTGCACGGCACGTCGAAGCCCTTTCAGAAGCTGTGCGACCTCAAGCCGATGTGGCCGGCGCTCTTTCCGGAGCTGGTGGCGAAGCACGAGTGGATCGGCTTCGGCGACTACGACATCCTTTACGGCGACCTGGACGCGGAGCTCGCGCGGCTGCTGCCGAGCGACGAGCTGCTCGTGCCTCTGGGCTACTTCCCGACGCCGCTGGCCAACGGCAACCTGCTGCTGATGCGCACCACAGACAAGATGGTGCAGGCCTTCCGGCGGAGCCCCAGCTGGCGGGCCGCGCTCGAGGCGGACGAGGTGGTCGCCTTCGACGAGTGGTGGGGCCGCGAGGCGATGTGGGACGTGTACCAGGAGATGGCGCTGGGCGGCGAGCTGCGCGCGCGGCCGACGCAGCGGCCGCTCGCGCAGGACACGCTCTACCTGCGCGGCGCCGAGCCGCAGGTGCGGCTGCTCGACCAGGACGCGGCGCGGCTCAACTTCACGTGGCGCGACGGCGCGCTGTGGGGCGAGCGGCGCGGCGCGTGCGTGTGCACCAAGGACCTCGCGCGCGCGGGCTACCTCGGCTCGCAGACGACGCTGAGCGGGTGCGCCGCGTGCCAGCGTCGCGGCGACGCCAACGGCTTCCATTCCGAGCCGGAGGCGGGCGAGGTGCTCGAGGGCGTGCAGATCCACCGCAAGCTCGAGCTGCTTGGCGTCCACTTCACCTCGTGGAAGAACCGGTGGAAGCGGCTCGGCCTCGACAAGTCCTCGCGCAGCTCCACATCGTCGTCGTCGGCGGCGTCGTCGTCGCGCGCGTCGCCCGGACGCCCCGAGCTGTGCGCTCGCGGTGGTGGCGCCGCGATGACGCTCCGACCCGACCAGGGCTTCGAGAGCTGCGCGGCGGCCACTGCGGCCGCCGACGACAACGCGCCCGCCGCGTCCACGGCGAGGTGGTTGGTCGATGCCGACGGTGGCAGTGCCGAGGAGGAGGCCGACAGCGACGCTGGCGGCGACGAGGGCGACGAGGTCGGTGGCAGCGGGAGCGGCGGCAGCAGCAGCGTGGCAGCGGGTGGGCTGCCGCGGCTTGGAGGCGCGACGCTCGACGGCGCGCGCGCGAAGGTGCGCAGCCTGGGCGACGCGAGCCTGAACGCGCTGCTCGCGACGAATGCGGAGCTGCAGGCGGGCAAGCCGGCGGCGGCGGCGCGGCAGGCGGCGCGCGCGCTCGACGAGGCGCCGTACCACGTGACCGCGCGCAGCATGGCGGCCGCCGCCGCGAGCATGGCGGGCCAGCACGCCGAGGCGGCCGAACACTTCGAGGCGGCGCTTCTGATGCTCCCCGACCATCCCGGGCTGAGCCTCGCCCTCGCCAAGTCGCTGCTCGCGATGGGCCGCCACCACACCGCCGACGTCTACCTCGAGAGAGTGCTCGCCAACCCGGTGGCCGACGCGCCCACCAGGGAGGAGGCGGGAGAGCTGCGCGCGACGGTGGCGGAGCGGCTGCTCAAAGTGCTCGACGAGGCGGCGAAACCATCGCCCGGCAGTGGCGGCGCAAGCACCGGCACCGATGGCCAGCAGCCGACGACGCTGCCCTCGGGCGGCGGCGGTGCCATCAAACTGGAGCAGAGCCCATCACTCCCACCATCGCCACCCAAGCCGCCGTTGCCGCCAGCGCCACCCAAGCCGTCGCCCAAGCCGCCATCCAAGCCAGCAGCCGAGGCAGAGGCGGCATTGGCCACAGAAGACAGCGGCGACGCTGCCGACGGCGGCGAGGCGACGGCGGTGGCGGTCGCGTTTGCGGACGGCTGCAAGCCGCTGAGCGTGCACGCGTTTGTCGCGTCGTTCCTGGAGCACGCGCGCCCCGGCAGCAAGCTGATGCTGTGGTCGTACGACGCGCCGCCCGACGTGTCCATCTACCCAGAGGGCCGCGTCGAGGTCGTGCGCTCCAAGCCGGCGCCGGGCGTCCATCTGGCGTCGCACCGCTTCTCGCTGTGGCGCGCGTGGCTCGAGGGCCTCCCGGAGAAGCGCCGGCCGAGGCTGCTCCTCAACACCGACGTCACCGACGTCGTCTTCCAAGGAGACCCGTTCGTCGACGGCGCGGCGGCGACGGTGCACACGGGCGAGGAGCACCCCGCGGTGACGCTCGGCGACGGGTCGCTCTCGGCGCACTACAACCTACGCTGGCTCGAGGTGCTGCGCGCGTGCAAGGACGGCGGCAGCGGCGAGTTCGAGCTGTCGCAGCTCGCGACGCGCCGCGTCTCGTGCTCGGGCTTCAGCGCGGGCGGCGCGGGTGCGATGCTCGCGTACTGGCGCGCCGTCGAGCGGACGCTCAAGTCGTGCGCGCCGCTGCGGCAGATGAGCGGCGGCGACCAGGGCGCGCACCAGTACCTGCTCTACGTCAAGCCGCCCAAGGCGCTCGCCTTTGAGCTGCTGCCGATGCGCGACTCGCCGCGGCTCGTGACGCTCGGCAGCGTCGTGGAGGAGATGGGCACCGCGATGCGCCCGCCCGAGTGGGCCAACACGCCGGGCGCCGACCGGCTCAAGTTCTTTGGCTCCGACCCCGACGCGGTGGTGGCGTGCAAGCAGCGCGTCCAGATCCGCAGCGGCAAGAAGGGCGGCGGCGGCAAGCGCAAGCGCGTCATGTGCTACGACGAGCGCGGCCGCTTCTACAACTCCAAGGGCAAGCTGCCCGCCGTCGTCCATCAGTACAACCGGCTGCCCGAGATGGTGCAGCGCGTCGCCTCGCACTACGCGAAAACGGCCGCGCGGGCGGGGTTGCCGGGCGCTCCGACTCGATTCACGCGCGACCGTAGTCTAGGGGCGTCGATGCCGCTCAAGTAGAGTAGAAGCGGAAAACGCCAGGCAGTGCTTTACTTTCTGGCGTATGCAGCTCCAAGAGTGAGGCTGAGGGGGGTGGAGCCTGGTCTACCATCAGCCGTTTTCACACATGACCATCTAGCTAGTCAAAGACAAAAGGTGTGCGGTACTTGAGTGTTCAGCTCTGCATGTACCGTAACTTGTTCAGTCATTGCGGCACGGGCACGCCTCAAAGATCAAAGAGGATCCGCTGGACCACGTGGTCCTCGTCGGTCGGCGCGTAGATGAGCTTGCCATTGTCCAGCTGGATCTGGTACGGCACGACCTTGCCAGCCGGGAAGCTCGACTCGCGGTAGAAAAGCTTGACAACGGTGCCCGGCTTCCAGCCGCCGCAGTTGCACACGACGCGGGTGCCCACGGTGAAGCGGAGCGTCGTGGTCTCGACAGAAGCCTCGGCGAGAGTCAGAACCGCAGTGGTGCTGCGCAGCGTCGTGAATGTCAGCCTCCGTGGTGGTGCGCGCCCCTGAAGCACGAAAGCGTGCATCGACATGTTGAGGGGGCAGTGAGGTTCCTCCCGGGAGAACGTCTGGGCCTGGGAGTACAGGGTCCTCCCCTGAAAGCGCAAGTCCGAGACGGTTTCCACAGTCTGTGGCAGATCCCAGTCGCGGATGCCAGAGATGGCCGGCAAGAGGTGGTTCGCCCACTCGACGAGCATTCCTGATTTTTCCCTCGCCCTGCAGATGCGGCACGCGACGCAAGGTAAGTGTGCGAGGTGTGCGGGTGGTGCGTGGAGAGCGGGAGCGCGCACTCGTGCACTGCCTGCTCGAGGGGCCACACGAGGCTGTCCTCCTCGTCGTCCTCGAGCTCGTCGTCCTCCTCCTCGTGAGACTTGCCGTCGCTTCGCGAGCTCCAGCATTGCACGTCTATTGCCTGCATCACCTCGATGACCAGCTCTCCTGACGCCTGGGCGGCCAGCCACGTCTGCAAGTCCAGCCGAAGCACGATGTTGCTCAAGATGATCTTTCCGCGCTGCGGCGGCAGTGGCACTGCCGTCACCGCCGGTGCCGCGCGCAGGCGGCCGTCGTCATCCTCTCCGTACGGCAGCACCTGCACCCAACCTTTCTCGAGGAGCCCCACCAGCTCATCTTTACCCGCCTCCTGGAGCTCCTGCGGATTGAAGAGGACCATGCCGTCAGCACGCGGGATGTTGAGCACCTGAAGCTGATCGCCGCGCCTCGACTCAAACGTGGAGCACCACATCTCGCCATTCTCATACCGGCTCATCTCGTTGCGTGCGGCCCACCGCGCGGCCTCGCCAGGTGCACCGGCCGTGATGAACGTCCAGATCGGCATCGGCCACCGATTCTCAAGCTCGAGGCGCACGCACACCTCGCGCACCCAGGGCCGGTCCACACTCCATCCCGCGTCACTCACCACCACTGAAGGGCGCTCCGCCGTCAGCGCCACCGCGTCGAAGTAGGCGTGAACGATAGTGCGCTTCGGCCCGCATGCCGCCTTCCAGCGCGCGACCCCCGACTCGGTATAACCGAGTTCGTTGATCAGCCTGTCCACCCAGCTTGCGTCCCTCAGAGCGACTAACTTGAGGAGCTTCGAGCAGGCAGCGAGCACCAGCGCGTCCGCACCGGGCAGGCACTCGGCGATCACGATGAGCAGGTCCTTTGGGAGCTGACGCATGGGACTGCGCGGCCGGACTCACCGAAGTGCCGAAAACTAAGTTTGTCCAGATTGATTGGGGGGGCGAGGAGAATGAGGGGGGCAGACGAAAGCCAAGGGCGGGGGTTTACCCCTGCTACGCACCTCACGGCCGACCTGAGGAGCAGCGGGACGGACGGCCGTCTCTGAGCTCAATCAACCTCACCACCGCTACGGAGCGGGCGCCGACCCGCGGGCGCCCTAGTGCAGGGTCCTGGGGTAATCGCTGGCAAACGCGTCGCCAATAGCCTCAATAGGTACGTCTTGCATATTAACTTGAGGTACACGCGGCTACGTTGGCGCCTCCTCGTCCGGCCAGCTCGCCCTGGCGTGCGGAAAGGCGTCTGCGTACCTGCATGGTCAGACGCAGTGAGAGTGGCGACTTGGGCGGCGTGTGGCTGAAGAGCCGTCGCTTCGTGCGCTGGTCCGAGGCGTCGGGCCTATCCTTCCGAGTAAGTAGAGCAGCCTCAAGCCTTCGAACGCAGTCTAAAGAGCCCGTGGTGGCCCGATATGCCCCCGCCAAGACGGCCACTTTGACCATCCTGGCGAGCGGAATGTACGGCTTGATGTCGAGCACCGGAGTGCGGTCGAGGCAGTCGATGCCGTGCACGTGCAGCTCGAGGCCCTCGGCGCGGACAAGCCGGAGTGCCGACAGCCCCAGCGGGTTGGGCCGATGCGGCGCTCGGCTCGAAAGCACGCCGACCCTGCGGCGTGGGCGTCGCAGGGCTCGGGCGTCAAGGCCGCCGTCGCTGCCGCCGTCGTCGTCGGGCGCCTCCGGATCCGGCGGCAGCGCGACGAGCGGCTTCCAGCTCTCGTTGGCGTGGAAGAGGTACACGAGCCACACGTAGTCGAAGTTGGCGAGGTCACGCACCGACGCCTCGAGCCCCATGCCCTCGTAGAGCTGGATGGTCGCTGCCGCCGGCTCGGGCTGGGCCGCACCGAGCCCCGGCACCGCCGTCGGCTGGCGCGGACAGTCGTACCGAAGCGTGTAGGGGCTGCGCACGATGCCGATGGGCGTCATCACGCACGACTCCGGCGTGGGCAGCGCCTGCAGGAAGGCCCGCTGCCGCGACTCGCGCACCCGCCGCTGAGAGACGAGCATGCCGCCGCTGTCCCTGGGCCCGTCGCTCAGCGCTCGGAGGCCCAGACGGACGGCTCTGGCTCGATCGCTCAATGCTCTGAGGCTAACACGCCCGCTAGGTTGACGCAACGGCATGCACGGCGATGATGCCAACAGAGCGCTTTGTGCACTTGTACAGACCAAGCCTGTACGCATCTCGGCGGTTAGCGCACGTGCTTCGCCGCGGGCCGTCGCGGGGGCGATGGACCCTCTGGACCGGCTCAAGGACGGGCAGCGGGTGACGGTCTTCGGCCTCGTCGCCAAGCCCGAGTTCAACGAGCGCGCGGCGCGTGTGCTCCACTTCGATGAGGAGTCGGGGCGCTACGCAGTGGAGCTGGAGCTGCTCGACGCAGAGGGAGGTGTCAAGCATGTCTCCCTTGGGGTCGAGAAGCCGAAGATCAAGGCCAAGCCGGCCAACCTGAGAGTGCTCGAGGAGGAGGACCTGCACGTCGAGACCGAGGACGACGACACCTCGGATCGGTGCTACCTGTGCCTGCGCGTGATGAAGCCCCTCACGTGGCGCGGCAACGAGCGGGCTCTGATGTCGTGCTGTGGGAACAGCATGTGTGCGGCGTGCTGCATCGAGACCCAGCGCAAGCGGGACGATGCGCTCCGGTTCCAGGCCCGCTGCGCGGAGATTCAGGAGAAGGACCCCAACTGGCAAACGACGATGGCGGAGATGCAGGAGGAGATGCAGGACATGTCGCGCATCCTGCAGCAGGACACCGTCTGCGCGCTCTGCAAGGGGCAGAAGCCCCGGACGCCCGAGGAGTCGTTCAACTACGTCCTGAAGCACGCGCGGGACGGCAAGGCGTGGGCGATGTGCCTGGTCGCGTACAAGTACGAGAGCAGCAGCGGCTGCAAGCTCGACCTCGAGGAGGCGCACCAGTGGTACCTGAAGGCGGCGGCGCACCCGGAGCCGGCGTGCAACGCGGTGGCGGGGCTCGGCTGCAGCCACAAGACGCGCGGCGAGTACAGGCAGGCGAAGGCGTGCCTCGAGAAGGCCGCGGAGACCAACCACGCGATGGCGCAGTACACGCTCGGCGAGATGTACCGCGACGGCAAGGGGGTGCCCGCGTCGGCGGCCAAGGCGGTCGAGTGGTTCCGCGCGGCGGCGGACGAGGGCTACCACGTGGCGCAGTCCGACCTGGGCATGATGTACATGAAGGGGCAGGGCGTGCCCCTCTCGTTCCAGACGGCCTACGAGTGGCTGCTCAAGTCGGCCAACCAGGGCGACGTCAACGCGCAGCGCACCATCGCCCACTGCATCCTCGTCAAGAACCAGCACAAGCCGCTCGAGGAGCAGATCCCCGGGTTCTTCGAGGCCAGGACGTGGGCCCGCCGCGCCACGCAGCAGGGCGACCGCGCCGCGGCGAGCATCCTGCAGAAGATCGAGTCCTTCATACCCCCGCACATGCTGGGCCGCTGAGGGCGAACGACCGAGAACGAGCGTTTTATGTCGCGAGGCCTCCATCGAGGGGGAGACCAACCAGGTTTTCTTTGCGTGCGGGTTTGGGGGGGACCTTTGGATTCACGAGATCGACGGCTCAGTTTGATGCCTCGACCTGTACCATTGTGCCCGTGCCGGTGTGTTTATTGTTTGCGTGCGATGTATTTTTTTCAAAACTGCGCTCGAGTCCTCTAAGTCTATCTACACTCTTGGCTCCCGCCCGCGTTGGCCAGTCTCGTCACTTGAAAACGGCACCCATGGAGCCATCCTCGAGGCCGCGAATGATGCGGGCAAGGTCCGGATCGAGCTCAATTGCGCCAGGTGGTGCCGCGGCCATCAGGCGGACAAAATCAGCCTTCAGGCTGGTGATTTTCTCACCCGCATCTCCATCTGTCGGCAGCCCCATTCGCTGGAACATGGTCTCGAGCTCATCCTCGTGGGCCTGCAGCACTTTGTCGGCGATACGGCGACAGGTGGTGTCCTCGCCATCGTGTTGGATGTCTCCGTCGAGAGAAGGCAAGCCCTGGTCCACCGGCCCGACGATGATCGGACCTACGCCGTTGAGCAGAAAGTCGTGAATGCGCCCGTGGCCACGAGTGACCTTTGCGGGCAGGATGTGAGCCAACGGCGGCGTGCCGTCCAGTGAACGGAACTCGAGGATTATGCGAGCGCGTGACTTGGCCTGCGCCGCGGCCGCAGCGGCCTGGTCGACCGCAGCTTGGATCTGCGCCGAGACGTTGGGATCCACGTCCACGAGGGCGGTCTTCTTCTTCTTCTTCTTGCCGCCGCGCCGACGCTTCTTTTTCGACTCGTCCGCCCCCGCCGACTCGTCGCCCTCGTCGTCGTCGTGCTCGACCGGAGTGGCCAGGCCGCGTGAGATGAGCATCTCCGTGAATGAAACGCCCTCAGCGTCCGCTTGATGCACCAGCTCCGACATGTCTCGGTGGCTCTCAATGCGTGCATCCTCAGCCGCAGAACGCGCCATGCTTGCTGCGGCGGCCTTAGCCCGCTCCTGCAGCTCTGGCGTGAGCGTGGCAAGCACCTCGGGCGAGGCGTCAGCAACACGCACTTCTGCAATCACGTGAAACGGGAAGGACCTGGACGCCACACCGAGGCTGGGGAACTGTTCATCCTCAACCTGCGCATTCGTCAGCGTGAGCGACTGCTTGACGTGACTCCATGCGCTGAGCGTACCGCGGTAGATCGTGCCGCTGTTCAGCCCGACCAGCACGTGCTTGTGCAGGTACTTGCGCACCGTCGCACTCTCAGGCGCGATCTGGAAGAGCAGTGGGCTCGTGCCATTCATTGCTAGTCAAAAGTTTGCACTGCGGGATCGTGCCTTGCTGTCGCGTTTGCTTTGCCAGTGCGGCGCGAATGCGCGCGCGCGCGCGCGCTCGGCGCTTCCGCGAGCAACAGTGAACAGGTTAGACCGCCTAGCAACCACACGGAGACAGAAGACATAGGCCGGAGGCCATACGCCTCCTCATAAAGTGCGCGGGCTATCACTATCAACCTGCATACCCACTCGTTTGTCGCGACCTCAACCGCCCTCACGACCGCTACGAGCGGGCGCCGACCCGCGGGCGCCCTAGTGCAGGGCCCTGGGGTAATCGCTGGCAAACGCGTCGCCTCAATAGCCTCAATCAATAGGCCTGCATCGAGGGGGACACCAATGGTACCGGCGGTGTTGTGTTCTTGAAACCCCATTGTGCTCGTAAATCGCATCCTCTTTTTCAAGTCTGCATGAGCCCTCTGGGTGATATATCCCCTTCCGTCTGCAGAGACGCGGAGGGACAAAGAGAACGCAAACACCTCTCATCGGGCAGTTCGGGACCTTTCTCGCGTGCCTCGTCTTCGGAAATGCATAGCTCCGGGCTTCGTCACTTCTCCTCCGGCGCCCATCCACAGCACCTTCGGCGAGTCGTCGGAGCTCGCAAGCTCGGCGGGCTTCGCGGCGAGCGAGTCGACCGCCTTCTGACACTGCTTGTTGTTGCTGATCAGCAGCGCCTCGCGGTGGCCGGCGTGCAGCTCGAGCTTGCCGTCAGCGTACCGCACCTCGCCGACGACCGCGACCACGTCGCCCTCGACGAGCGCCATCTCGTTGACTATCCGCCGCATCACCTTGAAGTAGCGGCCGGCCGCCGCGCGCCAGTTGAAGTTCTCGGGCGCCTCGAGGTCGACCGCGTTCTCTGACACCGCTTGCGCCTTGCCGTGCCCGTACGTGTTGGGCATCGGCTGCACGTACGCGCGCCAGAACGGCGCGCCCTGCTTGACGAAGCGGCCCATCGCGATCGGCTGCGGCCCGCCGAGGGCCATGAAGGCGTCGTCCGGCAGCGTCTGCGCCTTGGAGATGTCTGCGCCCTCGTCCTGCTCCTCCTGCCACTCGCCGCCGACATGGACGACCGAGTTGTTCTTGTCCCATCGAATGCTCGTCTGCTTGTTGATCGCACGCACCCAGAGGAGGACCTTCTCGCTCGGCCGCTCCTCGGGCGCCGTCACCTCGATTCGCTTGTCGCCATCCACGACGGCAAACGAAACGCACTGCTCAACGCGCAGCCGCTGGATTCTGCCGATGTCTGTGTCCGCCTCGACCTTGTTGTTGTTGGTGTAGCCGACAACCTCCGCTGCGAGAGCATTTCGCTCGCCAAACGGCGTCTGCAGCACCTGGCCAGCATTCTTCGCCCGACCCACCACCAGCACGCGCTTGCCGTTGAGGGCCTCGGCCTGCTCAAGTAGCTCACCGACCGACAGCGCCTTGCGAATGTTGAATTGCTCCCTGCCCTTGAACGCCGCGTTGGGGTCGGGCGTGACGAGTTTGGAAGAACCGCAGCCCATGATTTCTGTTACATACGAGAGTGGGCTATTTGCGGCTCCAGAGAGGAGGGGCATCACTACCTAGCGGGATGCGAGGCACCAAAGGTTTGTTTCTTTTCACTTTTCGCTAGTGTTTTTTTTATTTTTGAGCTAGGGGATCGTTGTAGTAAAGTACTTTACATCTGCGAGGCGAGCGTCGACTGCACTCCCACAAACATGCCTACGAGCCCGACCGCGATGATGAGTGCGTTCGCGCCCACTGCGAGCGGTCCCAGAGTGGCCCTGCACGCGTAGAGGTAGAATGCCACCGGAAGGATGAACGACACCAGCATGGTCGTGAATGCGCCCATCAGCGACACCACAAAGCCGAAGTTCGGCACGGCCACCGCGACGAGAAAGGCCACTGCGACCAGACCGAGTCGCAGCGAAAACTGCGCTGCGCTCATGGGCTGCAGCAGGCCCTGCCGACCGCCGCTCGCACCATCGTCGTCGCCGCTGCTGGAGACGTTGAAAGCCTGGCCGATGATCCGAACGACGGGCACGCAGACGACGGAGAAGGTGACAAACGAGGACGTGAGCACGAGCAGGGTCGCGATCGAGCCGAGCACGGGCGACGCCTGCATCAGGTTGAGCGTGAGGGTGTCGGCAGCGCATGCGCCGTAGAAGAAGTAGCCGATTGCGGCAAAGGTGGCGTAGAAGCCGCCAGCAAAGAGGAAGCCAAGGTCGCACGCTGCGAAGAAGTGGGGTCGCTCGGCCGGAGACATGGAGCAGTAGAGCTCAGGGAAGGTCGCGTGGCCCGAAAAGGCAAAGAGGCTCATGCCCGTCGCGATGCCGAGACCCGACGGCTCGAAGACGTTGCGCCCCATCGTGGCCGTGCTCTCCGCCGCGCTCGCCGCACCCACGGCGGGACAGGCGGCACCGTCGTCCAACGGCAGGTGGGCGATGAGGGGGGCGACGACGGCGACGACAAACATCATGCAGGTCGACGTGAGGCCGACGATGGACAGGCTGGACAGGTAGGAGCTGCGCACCAGGAGCGTGGGCAGCACCAGCACCGAGACCACGAGGGTCGCCACGGTCCGTGCGTCCAGCCCGGCGACGACGGGCTCATAGGCCGGGAGGGAGAGGAGCGCCGGCCAGTTGGTGGTGTGCAGCACAATGTAGCAGATGCCGAGGCCGTAGCACTCGAGCACGGTGAGGACCTTCATGGTCACGCCGCCTGCTGCACCGAGCGCCGCCTCCGCGAGCGCGTCGTAGCTCTCGATGGTCGTAGAGCCGGACTTTCTGGAGGCGTTGAGCGCAATGAACGACCAGATGAGAGCCTTGGCGGTGAAGCACGTGATGGCGGTGGCAAAGAGCATCACCAGAATTCCGGCCCAGCCTGCGTTCTTGAGCGCGTAGGGAAGGCCCAGGACGCCGGCTCCAATCAGAGTGTTGGCGATGGTCATGCTCGCCTCGATCCACGAGGGACCACCCGACGGCTGCACGATCGCGGTCGCCGCGGCCGCCTCATGCGGCGCCAACGACGGCGCCCATTCGCACGCGCCTGCACGCCCGCCCGTGCCGCGGCCGTCAGCTTGCTCGCCGCGCCGTGGAAGTAGCTCGAGGAGAGCTCGCGTGCGGACACCATGGAGCGCGAGCTATTCCTGAGCAGGGTTGGCGGCGGCGCCGAGCGCGACGGCTGGTGGTAGCTCTGCGAGGAGCGGGCCAGCAGCGGCTCCAAGAGCGGCTTCATACTACTGTAGAATCGTGTTTGCAGATTC
>Ga0209713_10001354_pt1 | contig 14559 bp, 3 predicted proteins | sample ArcOceMetagenome_3_FD_187444 | JGI IMG/M metagenome (GOLD analysis project Ga0209713, IMG submission 187444) | Marine eukaryotic phytoplankton communities from Arctic Ocean - Arctic Ocean- Svalbard ARC20M Metagenome (SPAdes) (version 2) | ecosystem: Environmental > Aquatic > Marine > Oceanic...
CACGGAAGCGGAAGTCGGCCATCTCTGCGAGACGCAGCGCCGCTGCCGCCGACGACGACGATGGGGCGGTGGGCGACGACGACGATCACACCGGGCGGGCGCTCAAGGCCGCCGCCGCCCCATCAGACGAGGGCGAGGAGGCGCCCGCGCCGTTCCAGACGGGCGTGCAGCAGGGCGACGGGCGGGCCCGCTACCGCTGCGCGTACCACGCGGCGACGCCGTGGCCGCTGCGGCGGCTGCTGGCGGCGCCGCCGCGCGTCTTCGGGTACGAGGGCGAGGTGGACGCGCAGGCGCGGCCGCACGGCCACGGCGAGTGGCGCGACTCGTCGCACGGCGGCGAGCGGCTGCGCGGCGTGTGGCGGCACGGCGTGCCGGTGGGGCCGTTCAGCGCGACCGAGAACAACACGGGCTACGCCGTCAGGGCGGTGCGCATCGCCTACTGCCACAACCGGCGCGCGCCCGGCGTCTCGAGCAAGGACTCGTCGGCGGCGTCGCGCTGCTCCGCCGGCGCCTCGGGCGCGCCCGGGCTGTGGTGGGGCGTCGTCGCCGTCGAGACGTCCGTCGCCGGCCACTTCTTCAAGAACCTGCCGGCGATCGCGTCGCACGTCTCGGGGCCGGCGCGCGGCCGCGACGCCGCGTGGTGCATCGCGCAGCTCGACTCGATCGACCCGCTCGACCGGCAGCGCTCGCTGCGGCCCGAGTCGCTGCTGATCACGACGCGGCTCTCGGCCGACGGCCGACGCGTCGTCCACGTCGCGGGCCACCTGCCCGACGACGACAGGGAGGCGGCGACCGCCGCCACCGCTTCCATTGCCACCGCCACCGCCACCGCCACCGCTACCGCTACCGCCGCGTCGGACCAGCTGCTGACAATCCGCCTCGGCCACGACTGTTCTCCGACGCAACGCCACTCGACGGATGCTGCTGCACCGGCCAGCAGCAGGCGAGCAGCGCCACCGTCCGATGCGCCCGACGACGACGACGCGTCCGATTCTGCCGCATCGGCAGACAAGGCGGCATCGGCTCCGGTGACGGCGGCGGCGGCTTCCTCTGCTCACCGGGCCTCTGTGGCGGCTGCGTCCTCCTCGCCGCGGGCGTGGCTGCGCGTCGACGGCTGGTGCTCGGCGACGGCGCGCAGCACCGAGGCGGTCGTCTTCATCGGCGGCTTCAACTCGACGGTCTCCGACTCGATGCTGCGCCTCTGCCAGCTGTGGACGCTCGGCGACTTCCCCGCGCACCTCGCGCCGTTCGTCTTCGGCTGGCCGTCGGGGCGCGAGACCTCGTACCTGCAGGTGCGCGCGATGGCGGGCAGCTCGGCGCAGGCCGACGACCTCGCCGCCTTCGTCGCGAGCCTCGCCGCGAGCGGCGTGCGCCACCTCCACGTCATCGCGCACTCGCTCGGCGCGCACATGCTGCTGCGCGGCCTCTCGGCGCTCGCGGGCCTGCTGCAGCCGGCGGGCGGTGCCACTGCTGGCGACGGCGGCGCTGGCGACGGCGGCGCCGCGCCAGCGGCCGGCGCAGCGGCGAGCGGCGAGAGTCCGCAGGGGCCTCCGCAGCACGCGGTGGGCGGCGACAAGATCACGCTCGCGACGTGCGTGCTGATGAACCCGGACACGCCGCTCGACGACTTCGTGCACGAGGACTTCCCGCGGCTGCGGCGGCTGTGCGACCACGTGACCATGGTGGTCATGCCCCTCCCTTCTTCTTGGAGCCCTTTGCGTCCCATCATTACGAACAACTCATTGTCCCCCTCCCTCTGCGTTGCTCCACCAGTACGCCGACCAGTACGACTACGCGCTCTACTTCTCGGAGCTGCTCGGCGGCGTCGGCCGGGTGCTCGGCAAGCACCCGTTCGCGCTGGGCGAGCTCGACATGGACGTCGTCGACACGACGTGGGTCGACGTCGGCGTCGACCAGATGCGCCACAACTTCGCCGCCAACCAGCTGCTCGTCGACGACCTGCGCCGCATCATCTTCACGCAGGAGCGCGCGCGCAGCCGCACCGAGCGCATGACGCACCGCTCCGCCAACGTGTGGGCGTTCATCGGGGCGCCGCGGTTCTTTACTACTGATCTTATCTAGAGAGCTTTGGTAAATTGGTAGATCGGTGCCGGAAGTTCAGCCATAGTTCAGCCACAGTACTGTAGGCTACGCGCGCGGGGCGGCCGCCCCTATGCCGCCCCACGGCATGCTCACTTTGAGCGCCTGGCCAGCGCGTCTATCACGGCCTGTACGGCGGGGGCGCTCGCGAGGTTTTCGCCCAAGCTCAGGGATGGCCAAGCTTTCTTCAGCTTGGGCAGCCCACCAGCATTGATGGCAGCGACAAGCTTGGCCATGCCCGCGTCAGTGATCTTGTTCCTGAAGAGGCAGAGCACCTCGAGCGCCTTGAAGTCGTCCTTGCCGAGATCGGTCACCAGTGCGGCTACGCCCTCGTCGCCGAGGTCGCAGCAGGACAGCTCCAGCCTGCTCAGTGTAGGCAGCTTGCGCAGCGGTGCGGCCAGCGCAGCAATGCCATGGTTGCCAATGGAGTTACTGTTGAGATACAGCTCGCAGAGCGCGGGCAGCGCGCCCCTGCCAAGGGCGGTAGCAAGGGCCTCGGCGCCCGCCGGCCCAAACTGATTGGAATGGATGTTAACGATGCGGAGCGAGGGTGCCGAGCCGCGGACCAGGCCCTCGCACAATGCATGCATGCCCGCGTCACCGATGTCGTGATTTCTGGCGATGAAGAGAATGGTCAGCCTCGGCAGCCCTCGTGAGCTCAAGATCATCCCAATCGTCGCCACGTCGTCGGCGTTGAGGCCTTTGTTGTGCAACATCAGCCTCTCCTTATCACGCAGCACCACGCAGCTGCAAGGAGCACCACGCAACTTGCAGCACAGCTCGTTCGCCCTCTCGTGCCGCTGCTTCAGCACCTCAAGCGCCACCCCCAGCGGCGTCCGCAGCCCCTTGCATGTGCTGCTGAAGGCGACGGCGACGACGGGCTGAAGCGGGTCGGCGAGGCCGTCGACGATCACGCCCAGCTCGTCGTGGCTCAGCGCGAGCAGGAGAGAGCGCGAAGCTTCGTCGCTGCCGCCGCTAGCCGAGCCCGCCATGGTCGCCAAACTCGTGCATGCAGCATGCACCAACCTCCTCAAACGCGTTGCCTCAATAGCCTCAATAGACTCAATAGCCTCAATTGGAGCCTCTCAACGCTTCGATCCTTGTCCTGGCAATGCCCATGAGCGCGTCGCATTACTCAGGAAAGAACCACTTTATTACGACGAGAACACACAAACCCAAACTCGGAACGAACACGTTGGACCAAGAGGCCCAACGGAGAATCACCACGGGCGGGGCGGACGGGTCGAAGCGCTTTCGGCCCCGCCACCACGCGACCCGGGCTTGCGAAGCGTACCGACAACCAGCTGCGCGTGCGGGCTGAATCAGTCGGAGAGCGTGGAGATGAGCGCGACGCCGCGCGCGATCCAGTGCGACTGCTCAAACTCGGTGGGCAGCCGGATGAACATGACGAAGTTGGTCGAGTGGCCGGTGGTCGAGAGGACGCCGCGCCGCGCCGTCGTGCGGTAGACGGGGCAGTTGTAGTGCTTGTAGGTGGAGAGCTCGGCGGTCACCATCGGCTTGAGCTGCACGTAGCACATCGGCGAGAAGAGCACCTTGGGCAGCGCCTCGTCGAGCGTCGGCGAGCCGTTGTCGGTGCGCATGCGCGCGCCCTCGACGAAGAGGCCGTCGGTGTAGACGCCGTCCTCGGGCGGCTCCGCGGGCCGATCGACCAGGAAGTCGAAGTCGAACGAGACGGTGTCGATCGGGATGGTGTACTTGCGCGCGTAGTTCTGCAGCGCGCCGGTCATGAAGGCCTGCACGAAGAAGAAGGCGGGCATCGAGAAGATGTCGGGCGCGCCCTCGTCGACCCACGACTGGAAGAAGTGGAGGCGGCCGACCAGGTCGGACACGTAGCTCGAGAGCGGCTTGAGCGACGGGTACGAGACCTTGGCCCAGCTGTCGGGCAGCTTGTTGACGAACATGGCGTTCATGATCGAGTCGAGGTCGGCCGACATGACGACGAGGCCCTTGACGGCCTTGGCCAGCTCCTGCAGCGACGAGCGGACCTTCGAGAGCAGCTTGTTGAAGCGGCCCAGCTCCTGGCAGACGACGGTGTTGAGGCACTCCGAGTACATGACGGGGTAGCGCTTCTGCGCGAGCTCCATGTCGAAGTTGGGCGGGATCTTGCCGAGGATGTCCTTGCACATGTCGAGCACCTTCTCGTCCTGCGACTGGCCGCCGCCGCCGCCGCCGCCGCCCGACGACTGCGTGAGCAGCACCGTCGTCAGCATCAGCTCGACCTCGCCGAGGTCCTTGGTGATGTCGGCGTTGTCGTTGAGGCCGAAGACCTCGGGCTCGGGCACGAGCGGCCACTGGCGGATGAAGTCCATCGTCGCCTCGGGCGTGTCGAGCTCGTCGACGGGCACCTTGTACCGCCCCGACGCCGAGAGCGTGTAGGCGTCGTGCAGGATCTCGGGGCAGTAGAAGAGCTTCACGACCGACGTGAGCGTGCGGCGGTCCTTGTCGTCGGTGACGCGGCCGCCGTAGTTGCACTCGGCGGTCAGGTAGTTGAGCGCCTCGAAGGGCACCTCCTCGTACATGTCGATGAGCATCTGCAGCTGCCGCACCGAGATGCGCAGGTCCGACTCGTTGAACTCGTACGGGATGTTCCAGCCGAGCGGGCCGTACTTGCGCCGCTCCTGCAGCCACGCGTGAAGGAAGCAGAGGCCGAAGAGCATGCGCCGCCAGACGTCCTGCTTCTGGCACTTTGCGAAGAACTCGGGGTCCGAGATCGGGTCGGCGAGGTACGACTGCAGCATGTTGGCGCGCAGCCCCTTTGGCGGCTCGTTGGTCATCTTGACGCCGTTCTGCAGGATGAGCACCGGGAAGTGCGGGCTCGGGTAGCTCGTCAGCCACAGCCGGAAGTTCTTGTGCACCACCTTCGGGTCCATCTCCTCGACGAGCTTCTCGAGCGTGATCATCCACGAGACGAAGAGGTGGCAGTTCTGCAGGCAGACCCAGTTGCCGTCCTTCTGGCCGCCCTGCACCATCCGCTCGGCGTGCGGGCCCTGCCCCTGGCCGAGCGAGATCGAGTCGACCTTGCGCCCCTTGGCCTCGGCAAACTTGAGCAGCGAGAGCATCGGGTCGACGCCGGGCGACAGGATGAAGACGAGCGGGCTCGTGTTGGTCGAGTCCTGGAAGGTGCCCTCCAGGTCAAACGGCGGCGGCTCAATGTACTTTTGGCCGATCTCGTTGGCGACGAACTGCGAGATGGCGGGCACCAGCTTGTCCTGCCGCAGCACGCGCAGCACGAGCAGCTTCTGGAAGGGCATCAGCTCGGCCGTCCAGCCCGGCAGCGCCTCCCAGTTGTCGTACGGCGCCGCCGAGTCGACGAAGGCCTTGTACGCCTCGGGCTGCTTTGCAAAGTCGCCCACAAAGGCCTTGAAGGCCGGCAGGTCGGAGAGCGTGTTGACGTCCTGCCAGACCTTCTCGCCGCACCAGCTCGGCGCGGGGTTCTTGGCGAGCCCGTCGGCGTTGAGCAGGATGCCGCCCGTCAGCAGGTAGCGCCACTCGTCGTAGTCGAGCTTGTCGTAGCCCTTCATCAGGTCGGCGGCGAGCAGCAGCGAGAAGGAGAGCTTGTCCTTCTCGAAGAGCGAGCGGCAGACGTTGCGGTACAGGAAGTACTGGAAGAAGGTGTTGAGGTTCTCGAGGCGCACCGGAAGGTCGGCCGACGGCTCCGAGTCGGCGATCGCGCGGACGAAGAGGTCGATGAACCAGTCGAGCGAGTACTGGTACATCGGGTCGACGGCGGCGAGGCTCGCGATGCAGAAGAAGAGCACGGACGAGCGGTACGAGACGGGCTTGTACGCCTGGCGCGCCTCGTCGATGGCCTTCTCGGTCTCCTCGGCGATCTTCTGCTTGGCGTCGATGTCGTTGGAGAGCTTCTTGGCGCCGTCGAGGGTCTCGATGGCGGAGGCGTCCTCGAGGATCGAGCCGCCGCTGCTCGAGAGCACCTCGAGGATCTGGTCCTCGACCTCCTTGAGCCGCTTCTTGTTGGCGGCCGACTCCTGCACGAGGCGGTTCTTCTCCTCCTCGAGGTCGGGCCGCTCCTTGGCGACGACGATGCCGAGCAGCTGGTCCTCGAGGCCGTCGGGCGTGATCATGAAGTTGAGCAGCGTCACCTTGACCTGCAGCTCGGGCAGGTAGTGCGGGTTGCGCAGCTTGGTCGTCACGTAGAACTTGAAGTCGGCCGAGTACTCGATGGTGGCGTCGCCGAGGCGGATGCACTCGACGCCGCCCTGCTTGAACGTCTGCTTGACGAGCAGCGGCTCGAGGGCGGGGTCGAGCGCCTCCTGCACGTTCTCGCACAGCACGGGCTTGCCGAACTGGATGGCGTTCTCGAGCGTGCGCAGGTAGTCGGACTGCGTGAGCTTGATGACGAGCAGCCCCTGCTCGCTCTCCATGTTGCGGATCCACTTGTTCGCCTGGCCCTGCGGGTCGATCATGAGCGGCCAGCGGCGCGCGACCGACGTGACGATGCCGTTGTCGATCGAGAAGGCGTCGGTCGGCAGCCCCTGGATGTTCCACGCGCGGATCATCACGGGCTCGCCGACGATCTCCTGGAAGGAGAAGTGGCCCGACTGCGGCACGCGCCGCTCCGTCGCCATCGCCTGCCACGACTCGATGGCCTGCTTGCGGTACGGGATGGTGAACGGGCCGAGGTAGGCGATGACGCCCGACGAGAGCAGCACGTCGCCGAGCAGGTTGAGGTACTTGGGGCCGAGCGAGGCCGAGATCTCGCCCCAGCGCTCGCGCTCGCCGCCGAGGCCGCCCATGAGCTTCTCGGCGCGGACGAGCTTGTTGTTGCAGTCCTCGTACTTGGCCTCGAGGTCGGCCTTGGTCGCCGAGAGCTCGGCGAGCTTCTTCTGCATCTCGGCGAGCTTGTCCATGACCACCTTGAGCTCGGCCTGCTTCGACTCGAGGCCGCGCATCGCCTCGGCGTACTCGCCCTCGGCGATCTTGAGCGACTCCTTCTTGGGCGCCACCACCTTGGCGACGCGGTCGTAGATCTCCATCGCGAGGATCCACTTGCACAGCCCCTCGCACGCCGACGACGCCTTGGCGATCCGCTCGGGAACGAACTCCTCCATCGGCACGTACTTGGACCGGATCACGCCGATGATCTTGGGGTTGATGTTGTCCTTGTCGTACGCCTTGAGCGACTCGACGAAGCCCTTGGCGTCCATCAGCAGCTTCTTGCCGACGGAGAAGTAGTCGTCGACCATCTTGCCCGAGTCGGTGTCCTTGACCTTGGCGGGCTTGACGTCCTTCATCACGCAGATCGCCTCGATGACGAGCTTGACGCCGGCGGGCGGGTTGCCCATCGTCTTGACGAGGTCGATGTCGGCCTTCTTGAGCGTGTCGAGCGCCGCGATGGCCGCGTTCATCGCGGGGATCGCCTCGGCGAGGTCGGCCTCGCACTCGTCCTTCATCCCCTTGGCCTTCATCGCGACGGCGTTGGTCGCCTTCTCCTCGGCCTGCACGACCTGCTTCTTGGGCTCGATGACCTCGGTGACCTCCTTGTCGATGATCACCTGCATCTCCTCCGTCTCCTTCTTCGACTCGAGCAGCTTCGGCTGCAGCGCGATCAGCTCCTCCTTCATCACGACGACCGCGTCGCCCGCGCCCTGCAGCTGCTTGAGGCCGTTGTCGTACCGCGTGCGCAGCCCGCCCACCTCCTTGCGCTTGCGCGCGAGCAGCGTCTGGAAGGTCTGGATCAGCTCGAGGTAGGCCGTCGGCGTCACGTAGACCTGCCGCTTCTCCGAGTTGCGGAACTCCTCCGAGAGCTTGCGCACGCTCTCGTGGAAGAGCTTGCACATCTCGACGGTCGACTGCCGGTTGTGCTTCTCCATCTCGACCTCCTCGAGGAAGGTCGTCGCCACCGCGTCGAGCGCGTCGGCGGGCCACGCCTGGAACCAGTCGATCGAGCAGCAGTTGATGAGCGACGGGAACATGCGCAGCCGGCGGCGGAAGGCCTCGCCGATCGGCGAGAAGGCGAGGCACAGGTGGAGGTACTCGCGGCAGCGCGTCACGAAGTAGGCGAACATCGTCGTGTTCGAGCCGTCGCCCTCCTTGCCCTCGTCGCGCGCCTTGTCGCGCACGGCGTCGCAGATCGTCGCCTTCTCGTCCGACGGGAAGAGGTTGGGCACCTCGCCCGCGTTGAGCAGGCCGTTGACGTCCTCGACGTAGCTCTCCTCCTTGACCTGCGTGTCGGCGAAGAGGAAGACCGTCGGCTTGCCGTCCTGCCCCGCCATCACGAGCACCTTCTTGAGGTCCTCGCGCCAGTCGGCGAGCGAGTACGACTTGCTCACCTCGATCTGGAAGACCTCCATGTCGCAGACGTGCGCCGCGAGCCGCGTCACCGACTGGCGGCCCGAGCCGCCGACGCCGGCGAGCAGCGCGTTGCCGCGCGGCATCTGCAGCACGCGCGTGATGCGGCAGACGTGCTCGACGGCGAAGAGGAAGAGCACGAGCTTCATCGGCTTCGACGAGATCGCGTTGTAGTCGTCGAGGTACTGCGTCATCGTCGTCTGCAGCGCGGGCGGGTCGGCGACGCGCTGGTAGGTCTTCTTGCTCGCCTTCGGGTCGGTGAACGACGAGTAGAGCAGGTAGCGCGCGTCGTCCTCGTCGACCTCGTTCTCGCAGTGGATCCCGTACGACTTGAAGAGCCCCTCGAGCGGCTGGTCAAAGTGCTTCTGCGTGAGCTTCTTGAGCTCCTCGAGGAACCACTGCCGGTCGTCCGAGTCGACGAGGCGGTCGTAGAAGACGCGCAGCAGCTCGTGGCCCCACAGCAGGATCAGGTCGGCCGACTTCTCGAAGTTGACGACGTTGGAGAGGAGGACGCCCTGCACGACGCGCGCGAAGTCGCGCAGGTTGAAGGTGTAGTGCGACTTGGACGGCGTCGGCAGCAGGTTGGCCATCGACGCCTTGTACATGTCCATCGTCGCGGCGATGATCGGCGCCGAGAGCTTGGTGAACTGCGGCTCGAAGCCCTCCTTGCGCAGCCACCAGTCGAGAATCGTCTGGAAGATGCGCTGCATCGAGCCGTCGTCGAACGGCGAGAAGGCGATGATGTTGTAGTGGCGCATGTACCGCGGCGTGATCGTGTTGCGGCCGCCGCCGGGCGGGCCCATCGCCGTCGCCCACGTCAGGTCGACGAGCGTGCGGAAGACGTTCTCCTTGCGGTCGTACCAGCCGCCGTGGTCCATCCACTGGCGGAGGATCTCGAGCGGCGGCTGCGCGCCGTAGGTCTCGAGCGCGGGCATGTTGAGGTCGTCGACGAAGATGACGGTCGTCTTGCCCATCGGCGGGCCGAAGACGCCCTTGCGCCGCTTCTCGAGCTTCGAGTCGACGATGTCCTGCGACTGGTTGGCCGACGTCTGCGCCGAGAAGTTGAGGAAGATCGACGCCCACTTGTCGCTCGGCAGGCTGAGCACGTACTTCTGCACGTAGCTCGTCTTGCCGGTGCCGGTGGGGCCGACGAACATCGTCGGCACGTTGTGGTTGAGCAGCGTCACGAGCAGGCTCGTGTAGCGCGCCGTGTCGAGCGTCGGCACGATGATCGACGAGAACTCGGCGTGCGGCGCGATCGTCGAGTCCTCCTTGGAGATGGTGTCCATCCACGACGTCCAGTTGTGCTTGGTCTGCGAGAAGACAAAGTCGTAGACGGTGGCGTCGCCCGCCTCGGGGAAGAACTTGGCGAACGGCGCCTGCTCGCCGAAGACGCCGTCGACCTTCTCGTAGCCGCGCGGCGCCTTGGCGGTGCAGATCTGGCGGAAGAAGACGTCGAACTTGGGGCGCGACGGGCCGTCGATGATGCCGGCGACCGACCAGACGAGCGAGAAGACGAAGAGGTTCTCGACCCAGACCGGGATCTCCTTGGTGAGCGCCGCGGCCTTCTCCTCGTCGTGCAGCGGCTGGAAGAGCGCCTCCATCAGCCGCATCAGCCCCTTGACGCGCGTGATCTCGTCGGTCGCCTGGATGCCGATCGAGAGCGTCGTCTTGCACTCCTTGTTGACGAAGCGCAGGCACGGCGGCACCAGCCAGCCGAAGAGGTTCTTGAGCTTGTCGGCGTGCGGCAGCAGCGGCGGCGGCAGCGTCTTGAGCCACGACGTGAGCACCGGCTCCCAGCCGATCTCCGACGGCTCGACGTAGACCATGCCGCAGCGCGAGACGGTCGCGGGCGACGCGACCGCGAGGTCCTGCACCTCGAAGATCATCGACATGGCCGCCGACATCGAGATCATCTCTCCGCTCATCAGGCAGAGCTTCTTGTTGTCGTCGAGCACCGTGTTCATGTTCTCGATCCAGATGGCGTCGACGGGGCCGTCGAAGAGCATCCACTGGCGGTCGTCGATCTTGTCGATCTTCTGCTTGTTGGCGGCGTTGCGGTAGAGCACCGCGAGGATGCCGTCCGACCACTCGTGCGTGACGCCGTCGAACTGGCCGTAGAGCTGCCCCATCGTGATCGACTTCGGGTTCATCACGTGGTAGTGGCAGTGCTCGGTGATCCCGCCCTCCATGCCGCGGTCCTTCATCTTGCCGAGCGCCGCGCCGAGCGTGCGGTACATCGACGTCTTCGCGCCGAACGAGTAGCCGACGATCATCAGGCCGTGGCGCACGATGATCATCTCGTAGAGCTGCGTGATCTTGACGAAGAACTTGTCGGTCAGCTGCAGGTTCTTCTCGTCGGCGTACTCCTGGCACGTCTCCTGCAGCGCGTCGTAGTCGGCCTTGGGCAGCGTGACGCCCGGGAAGAGGTCGGAGGTGATGCCGTTGAAGAGCGGCACGTCGTGCGAGAGGAACTTGGGCAGGTTGACGTCGATGATCGAGCGCAGCATCAGGATGTTCTCGTCCGACTCGGGGAACTCGCGCTTGAGGTTGGCCGCGGCGCGCAGCACCGCCATCACGGCGCGCATGCCGTAGTCGTAGTGGTCCTGCGACGAGAGCTGCTCCGAGCAGAGCGTGTACGTCTGCACGATCTTGCGCGCGAGCGGCCGCGCCTCGAGGTATCCCGACGAGAGCAGCATCACCTCGCCGATGAGCGCGTAGTCGGGCACCATCATCGCCACCGTGCGGAAGAGCGCCTTGAGGTTGTCGGGCAGCTCGGCGCGGCCGGCGTAGCCCGGGTTCATCGTGATGAAGCAGTTGCACATGATCTTGAGCGGCAGCGTCGACCCCTCGAACTCAAAGGTGGCGACGCGCGCGCTCTTGGCGCGGATGATCGTGAGGATCTGCTGCGCGATCACGGAGAGCACCTCGAGGTCGATCCGGTTGAACTCGTCGAAGCACGCCCACGCGCCCGACGCGGCGAGCCCCTTGAAGAACTTGGCCATCGCGAGGTAGTCGAGGCCGTCGGAGCAGTTCATCACGACGCACTGCCGCGCGACGGCCTTGCCGAGGTCCTTGGTCGTCTCGGTCTTGCCGGTGCCGGCGGGGCCCTCGGGCGCGCCGCCGAGGTCGAGCTGCAGCGCGCCCATCAGCGTGCGGTAGCAGCGGTCGGTGAGCGGCGTCACGACGAGGCGCCCCTGCAGCCCGAGGTACTCGTAGCCGTACGGCAGCGTCGTCGAGACCATACGGATCTTGATGTCCATGTTCTCGTCGGGGTCGGGGTAGTAGCGCAGCTGCGCGAGCCAGTCGAACTCCTTGTCCGACGCGATGCCCTTCTTGGCCATGTCCTGCACCACGTCGCGCGCGTGCACGTCGATGACGATGAGCGGCGCCACCACCTTGCGCACCAGCTTGGGCAGGTCGCCGCGCACGAGCTCGACGGTCTTCTCGAGGTCGGCCTGGAAGCGCTCGCCGTACTCTGCGAGGCCCTTGGCGCCCGACGCCGCGAGGCTCGACTCGACCTCCGCCGTCCACGCCACGCCGGCGATGCCGATGACCACCTGGCCCTGCCACTCCTGCATCCACTGGACGCGGTCGGCGCCCTTGTACGCGGCGTCGGACTCGCGCATCACGCGCGCCATCGACGAGAACATCTTCTCCTCGACCTCGACGAGCCACTGCTCGACCATCGAGGTTGGCTGGATGTTGTCGCCGCCAAAGGGCACGACCTCGCCCTCGCCCGAGACCATGCCCGTGATGAGGTTGTTCTCCTCGAAGACGAGCTTGCCGATGCCCTCGAAGCACTTGCCGAGGTGCGGCTGCACGCGGAGCGGGTCCTTGGTCTCCGAGAGGATCTCGAGCATCTCGTCGTTGGAGAGGAAGAAGAAGCGCGGGAAGTAGAGGCGCTTCATCTCGAGGTAGTCGTTGAGGCCCTTCTGCACCTGCTCGAGCAGGTTGTGCTGCTCCTGGAACGACTCGAGGATGCCGCCGACGTCGGCGATCGCGAGCACCTTGACGTCGGCCTTGGCCTTGGCGAGCATGTCGCGCCACATGCCGTCCTGCTTCTTGAAGAGCGCGCCCTCCTTGGGCATCTGGCGCATGATGTCCTCCGAGCCGAAGATCGGCTCGAGGTACTGCCAGACGCCCTGCACCTTGAGCCAGATGTCGATGAGGTCCTGGATGAGCAGCAGCTTGTCGCCCCACGTCTTGGCGCGCGCCTCGAAGGGCTTGATGAACGGCGAGCCCTGCATCGTCTGCGACTTGACCACGTGGTCGTCGAGCAGCGTCTGCACCTCGTCGACGCCGCCGATGATGCACGTGCCCGTGTCGCGGTAGTCCATCACGGTCAGCTCCACCGGCTCCCAGTCGACGAACATCTTGTCGAGGGCCTTCTCGAGCGAGTACTCCTTGGAGGCGCCGCCCGCGATCTCCTCGAGCTTGCCGAGGTGCGCCTCGAGGCCCATCGTCAGCATCGACGAGAGCGTCGTCGACTCGGTCGGCTTGAACGGGTAGCCGAGCAGCTTCGAGACGTCGGCCCAGTGCCGCTCGCGCATGCCCTGGTTGCACAGCGACGAGATGAGCGGCAGCTTGGTCTGGAACTCGTCCATCTGCTCCTTGAGCTGCTCGCAGACGCGCAGCGGCGCGGGGAGGTCGTCCGACTCGGAGAAGTACTTGATCGACTTGAAGTTGGCCTTCCACATGTCCTTGACCTCCTTCTCGAGCACCTCCGGGTCGAGCGCCTGCATCGGCCCGTTGAGCCACATGTACGACGACTTCTGGAAGTCCTGCGCCGTGTTCCACAGCTGCAGGTACGGCGCGAGGATCTTGGGCGCCTCCTCGAGCTGCAGGAAGGTCGAGCGCGGGAAGCCGAGCAGCTCCTCCTCGTTGTTCATCCCCTCGGCGCGCTCCTTGGCCTCCTTGACCTTGGACATGAGCGTGTGCAGCGCCATCGTGTTCTCGGCCATCCGCTCGATCTCGCCGTGCGACGAGAAGGCCTCCGCCTGCCGCACGTAGTCGTCGAGCTCCTCGATGAACTTGTCGCGCTTGGCGTTGAGCTCGTCCTCGGCGCGGTTGCGCTCGGCCTTGAGCCGCTTGTTGCACTCGTCGACCTTGGGCTTGATCTTGTGCGGCCACGCCCACGTCTCGCCCACGAGGCGCAGGTCGTCCTCCGTCAGCGCGTAGCCCTGCTCGACGAGGAAGCGCAGCGCCTTGCGCGCCTCGTTGAGCTCGGTGTTGAGCGCCGAGAGCAGGTCGGTCGACTGGCCCAGGAAGGTCTCGAGCTCGACCATCTCCTCCTCCGTCGACGGGTGGTGGCCGAGCCGGATGAAGATCTCCTGGTAGCGCGTGCAGATCTCGGTGTCCTTGACGATGAAGCCCTGCCCGATGGCGGCGCGCATCCGCTGCGCGAGCTCGTCGGCGCGCGAGGCGAGCTTGGCCTTGACGGCCTGGCACGTCACGCTCGCCATGTTGAAGCGCACCTCGGGCAGCGAGCGCTTCGAGATCTCCTTGGCGGCCTTGTCGTACTTGGCGATCTCGGCCGTCGCGTCGGGCAGCGCCTTCTTGGCGCGGATGAACTCCTCGACCTTCTTGTCGGTGTCGGCCGAGAGCAGGTAGGCGAAGGGCATGTACGCGCGCACCATCTGCGACGTGAGCTCGAAGTTCATCTCGACGAGCTCCTGCAGCCGCGCCTTGGCGCCCGCGACCATCTCCTCCTCGACGGCGGCGACGGCGAGGAGCCGCGCGCCGCCCGAGGGTGCGCCGCGGCCGAGCTCGCCCTCGATGCGCGGGATCGTGTTCATCATCGCGACGAACTGGTCGACGATGCCGAGCACCGCCTTGGTGAGGCCGCCCTGCGACGGCGCGAACTTGAACGCGTCGCCCTCGACGAGCATCTTGACGACGAAGAGCGGGCGGCGGTCGCCCGGCGCGTCGCCCACCTCCTCCGAGTGGAGGTCGACCTCGTCCTCGGGCAGCTGCTCGTACCGCTCCATGAAGCGGACGAAGGCCTCGATCGAGTTGGTGAGCAGCTGCCGCAGCTGGTTGAACATGAGCGTCGAGACCGCCGCGAGGAGCGGCGAGCCGTCGGCGCCGTTGCCGTCGCCGCCGTCCTCCTCGGCCTGCGCCTCCTTG
>Ga0209713_10001357_pt1 | contig 14556 bp, 16 predicted proteins | sample ArcOceMetagenome_3_FD_187444 | JGI IMG/M metagenome (GOLD analysis project Ga0209713, IMG submission 187444) | Marine eukaryotic phytoplankton communities from Arctic Ocean - Arctic Ocean- Svalbard ARC20M Metagenome (SPAdes) (version 2) | ecosystem: Environmental > Aquatic > Marine > Oceanic...
TTAAGGTTTTGGTGTTTATAGCGTAATGGAACCACTCCGATCCATCCCGAACTCGGTAGTTAAACGTTACAGCGGCGATAATACTTAGGGAGTCGTCCCTTGGGAAGGTAGCACAATGCCAAAACCACATTTATTTTTGTGTTGTTATATAAAAAAACAGAGAAAATTAAGTATGAGTTACGCGATAGTAGAAGCTAGTGGACGCCAGTTCTGGGTAGAATCTGGACGTTTTTATGACTTCAATAGCTTAGACCTGAATCCAGGTGATAAAATAGCACTGACTAGAGTACTTTTAGTTAACGAAAATGGAAATATAAGTGTAGGGAAACCATGTTTAGAAGAAGCTAAAGTTGAAGCAACAGTATTGGGACACATTAGAAGTAAAAAGGTTACTGTATATAAAATGCGTCCAAAGAAAAAAACAAGAAAGAAACAAGGACATAGAGATAATCTAACTAGAGTACTAGTTGATAAAATTGTATTGTCTGGAAAAGTTATCTAAATAAAAATAAATAAGTAAAATAACATGGCTCACAAGAAAGGTGCAGGAAGTACTAAAAACGGACGTGATTCTAATGCTAAAAGATTAGGAGTTAAAAGATACGGAGGACAATTTGTTACGCCAGGGAACATTCTAGTTAGGCAAAATGGAACAGTCTTTAAACCAGGAAATAACGTCGGTATAGGGAAAGATAATACTCTATATGCTCTTATTGAAGGTAAAGTGTGTTTTGAAAGAGCTGGAAAAAAGGATAAGAAACTTAGTGTTTATCCAATGGCATAATAAATAATATTTCAATGTAAGTCAGGAAACATGCTTCCATTGAAATATTACTTTGATTTTTTTTATGAGAAAATTCTTCTTTAACAATGAACTATTATAAATTATCGTTATTTTACAAACTAGTAGTCACTTTTATAGGGTGACACAAAAAGGGTTAAAATTTCTTTACTAAAAGCTTGTGATGCCTTAGAACGGTATCTGTTAGGGTTAACTACAATAGATAATGTTCTTCTTATCGTAATATCTTCTATTTTTACCCAATGTAATATCCCCAACTCAAGTTCTTTAGCAATAGCAGAAATTGAAACAAAAGCAGCACCAAGTCCTGACTGTACTGCATTTTTTATGGCCTCCACTGAGTTTAATTCCATCTCAATCTTAAATCTTGTACTGTCTATTCCATTTTGATTTAAAACCTGGTCTATAACTTTCCTTATAGTTGATTGCGTATCAAGAGCTATAAAACGTAAACGATACAGGTCTTCTTTTTGGATATAGTCAAGCTTAGAAAAAGGATGTAACTTTGGCAAAATTAGAGCTAGCTCATCTTCGGCATAAGGAGTAATTTGCAATACATTATCAAGTTCGGGAGGAACTTTACCTCCTATAATTGCTAAATTTACCTGTCCATTAGCGACACTCCATGATATTCTTCTTGTTGAGTGGACTTGAAGTTGCACCGCAATCTGAGGATACTTTTGACGGAAAAGCCCTATAAGTCTAGGCATCAAATAGGTCCCAGTCGTTTGACTAGCACCTATTACCAAAGTTCCTCCATTAAGGGAGCGTAGATCTTCTATAGCTCTACAACTTTCATCACAAAGGGATAGTATTCGATTGCCATACCTGAGTAAAACCTTTCCTTCCTCTGTAAATGCAGCTTTTCGATTTTCTCTATCAAAAATAGGAACACTCAACTGCCTTTCCAAATTTTGAACTTGTAAACTGACTGCTGGCTGAGATATGTACAGACTTTCAGCAGCCTTTTTAAAACTTCCTTCAGAAGCTATTGCTTTCAAAATTCTTAATTGGTCCAAAGTAAAAGGAAGATCTGTCATTTATTAGAATGAATTATAGTCATTTTTTTTTCTCAATGTTAAGTTAGTTTACATATAATTTTGAATAATTGGATCTTGATCGAAAAGATTAATAAATTCCCAATTAAAGAAGTGGAAAGATAGCAATTTGTTTTTTCTAAATACATAATAATAACTCATTAGCTATAATATTTAGGAAAGATTACAAGAGGAAAAATGTCATGGACATGCGACTACTAATAGTTCTTTTCCCTTTATTGGCTGCACTATCTTGGGCAGGATTCAATATCGCTAGAATTGCTCTAAGACAACTTAGCCGTTTAGGATCGAGATAAAAATTAAGTCTGATTTTGCGCAAAAAGGAAACTAATTCCTTTTTGCGCTTTTATTTTATAATATTTGCTTTAGATGTATAATATTAACTTATAAGACAAGAAAAAACATTAGAGTAAAAAATCAATTCACTATTAATAACAAAAAACTATGGCTGTACCTAAAAAACGCACATCAAGTAGCAAAACAAAATCACGTCACGCAACGTGGGTTAATAAGGCTGTAATTCAGAGAGAAAGAGCTATATCTCTGGCTAAATCAGTCTTAAATGATAATTCAGGGAGTTTCATTTACTCAAATAATAAAAGTGCTCTTTCAGAAGAAGAATAAGCTGATATAACACTTTTTTTTAAATAGCTCTTCCAAAGTCTATTAAATATAGATTAATTGAGTTTCATAATAAAAAGGAAGATTGATTAAATGGGAGTTAATCTTCCTCCCATATTAAAAGAGTAATAATCCAACAATAATTCTGTGTCTATATAAACTTTTCATACCGTTGGTGGTACAAAAAACGAAAAAGACTATTTAATACGTAGGATTATAAAGTTAATAGGTCAAACAATATGATTATTTAGGAGTTAAATGATGCTTTGGTTTACGAAGAAAAGTGACCTATTATAATTTCCTTTCAAACAAAATAGATTTATTTTTTCCATTCATACAATATTTCAAATTAGATCAAACAAATTACTCTAGATCCTTAGGATGGAGAATTCTTCTAATTGGTAAGTTAGCAATTAGCGCTGTCATCTTACTATCAGTCTTTATCGAAAATTCAAGACTATCCGTATCAAGCTCAACGTACTTAGAAACAACCACCAATATTTCCTCTCTCATTTTTTCTAGCGTCGCAGCATTCAGAGTAGAACGATCATGTGCTAGAACTAACTTGAGACGTCGTTTAACATCGTCACGACTGCCTCGATTGCTGGTCAACAAACGTTCAAAAAATTCTGTGATCATCAATGTTTATGGTTAAGTTTTTATTTAAGATGTGAAAGACCCAAGAAAAAAACGTCGAAGACGTTTTAATGGCCCTTTGGAATACAGTTGTAGATCTAGGAACTCAACATCTTGACCATCCAATCTACATGCAGTATGTTCGAATGCAATACCAGGTAAAGATAATTTGTTTTCAAGTACTAGTGGCTCACCTCTGTTAGTTGAAACAATTACACATTCATCCTCAGGAATTACACCTACCAAAGGAATAGCTAAAATTTCTTTTACATCTGCGACTGACATCATGTCATTAGCTTTTACCATTTGCGGTCTGAGCCTATTAACTAGCAAACTAATTCTTCTCACATTATTTGCCTCTAGGAGACCTATAACTCTGTCTGCATCTCTGACTGCTGCTATTTCTGGAGTTGTCACTACTATAGCTTCATCAGCTGGCGCTATTGCATTATGAAATCCTGATTCAATACCAGCTGGACAATCTATTAAAATGTAATCATATTGTTGATTCATTAGGGTAACCAAATATTGCATTTGGTCCGAATCAATTGAGTCTTTATTACGGTTTTGCGCTGCTGGTAATAACACTAATCCTGGTTGCCGTTTGTCTCTGATTAGAGCTTGTTCTAATCTACATTCTCCAGACAAGACTTCAAGAGCTGTATAAATGACCCTATTCTCGAGCCCTAATAACAAATCTAGGTTACGAAGACCAATATCAGCATCGATAAGAGCCACTTGATAGCCTAGTTGAGCTAAAGCCATGCCTAAATTAGCTGTCGCTGTTGTTTTTCCTACTCCTCCTTTACCAGAAGTTATTACAATAGTACGCGACATATTGATTTATTCTATTTAGAATGAATGTTAAGTGTGAATAATTAATTCTGCTTTTTAAAAAGCTAATTATTAAAATTATCAGCGACTCATATGAACTAGTAAATATATACAAATCGCTAGCTTATAGCCTGATCTTATTGAGGACTCACAGAAGCTTAGAATATATCCATAGTGCATTAAACTAATTCTTTTTTGTATTAACTAACATTTCATTAAAATGTTTTTCAAAAATAAAAACAGCTCTGTTAGTCTGTCCAGCTACACACAATGTATCGGTATCTTTAAATGCCCAAATTTGAGAATAAGAAACATAGCTTAAGAGCGTGCTAATCATTAGCGTTAAAAAACCAAGATACACAATGAGAGTTCCGGGATCAGATTTTACCTGTAACCCTGTTGATGGAATGATCTCTGTAACTCTTAAATTGTGGCCATTAAGAGTGAACATCTGACCAACTTGGACTTCTGCGACAATATTCTTATTGGAATCATAAAGTGATATTTTGCCAGTTAGGTCTTGTAAAACTAAAAAGGTATTTTCTATTCCTAAATAATTTAACTGTGATAGATTAGATATCCAAAATCTGTTGTTGGATGCAGTATCAACTAAGCTCAAAGGGAGATCTATATTCTTTTCATTATCAATATTTACAGTTAAATTGGCAATTCCCCAATCGGTTTGATAAAACACGATCCCCTTGTAGCGCAACGGTTCGTTAACATAAATAGTTTTGCTACTTAATGGATTTGCGTTGGTATCTAGTATTGATAGATCTGAGTAAAATTGATCTATAACACCTTCTTCACTGTAAGCAATCTTAAAATCTTTTACATACCCTTCTATACTCTGTGGCACCTCGCTAAAAGGCCCCGAATTTATTATGTTGCGTAAATGAAAAAGATTATTTGTAGGAACTAATTCTTGAGTCATAAATCCCGATGCACTACCTATAACAGAACCAAATAAAACTAGAATAATACTAGCATGCACTATTATGGGAGATATGCGACCAATTAACCCCTTATAGGCATAAATAAAACGACCTTCTTGGATAACATTGTAATTATTACTTTTTAGTTGAAAAGCTAACTTTGTTAAACTAGCATTATCCATCTCTATTTTCACGTTAAATTTTTTTAAAGATTGATAATTGTCATAAAATCTCCATAATCTTGAAAATTTAAGCGATGGTAGTTGTCTTACCAATGTGCAAGAAAACAAGCTTATTACAAACAAAAATAAGTTTACGATAAACCACCAAGTTGTATACACATGATCGAGGCCTACGGTAAGTATAAATTTTGCATTTATAAAACCAAAGAGTGGTTGTAAATCAGGATAATTCAGTTCATAAAAAGACAGATCTTTACCTTGTTCTATAAAAGTTCCAGTCGAACTAAAAGCAGCTATCAACAAAAGAAGTAGTATAGCGAACTGCAAATTCCCTAAGCGATTAGCTATTAACCAAGCATTTCTATTTATTTTCTTTAACATACAAAATTATTAAACTTATACTATTTTGTTATTATTTTATACTATAAAGACTATATATATGAAAGAATCTAGAACTCCCCAGGTAGGACTTGAACCTACGACCAATCGATTAACAGTCGATCGCTCTACCACTGAGCTACTGAGGATAAAGTTTTTTCTCAACTCTTCTTGAGTATATACTATAACATAAAAACATAATCTTATTACAGAGTTTATATTTTTTATAAATAAAAAATAACCATAGAAAAAGTATATATAAAATGTGTTTCCTTTTTATTTTACTTTTGCTATGATTAGATTATAGTAAAAAGCGGACGTGGCGGAATTGGTAGACGCGCTAGATTTAGGTTCTAGTAAGTTAACCTTGTGAGAGTTCGAGTCTCTCCGTCCGCATTTTTTTTATTACTATATTACACTTGCATTCCACTTCTGAAGTGTTAATTTAATAGATCCATCTTCCTGAACAGTTTCACTTACTGATTGAAAACCTTGCTGAGAAGTAGATTCTACTATCGAGTTATAGGCATATCTTTGACTTACTCTGTCTAAGAACATTTCTATAGACCATGGTTGTTGCCAGAACTGAATATCAGCTACAAGTTGATACTCGAAACCGTTCCAACTGAAACCAATATCATAGTTATTGTCTTGTCTGATAACAAGATTTGCAAATGTCGTTTGTTGCTTATAACCTCTCACACGGTTTAACTCTGGTTCCCAGTGAATAGATAAGTCATTCAACGACTTTTTTAGTAGATCAAGATCTTTTAAAGATGTCTGAATTTTACTAAAGTGTGACATAAAGTTTTGGAAATTGCCTGTTATTTATAGTTATTATTGCTAATCGATAGATATATTATCTATATAATATCATAACAGGCCCTTCTATAAAGCATATAAATTAAGAGGCTAAACGGATTTTTCCAGCATCAGCCCATTCCTGCAACTCATCAATCTTTTCAGAATTTAACTCTGCTAAAGGGATAGATTGTTCTATAGAAGTAGCTATATCTTCCGTAGTGAATTCTCTATTCTCGCTGAATGCTATATGCATAGCCTCGATAATAGACTCTTCAACCTCAGCTCCTGAAAAATTTTTTGCCAACCTAGTTAGATAAGAAATATCGTATGAAGTCCATGATTTAGGACGTAAACGACTTAAATGAACTTTAAATATCAATTCTTTTTCTTTTTCATTGGGTAGACCTATGAAAAAAATTTCATCAAAACGCCCTTTTCGTAAAATCTCGGGAGGCAATTTATAAATATTATTGGCAGTTGCAACAACAAACACAGATGATTGCTTCTCAGATAACCAAGTGATGAATGTTGCCAAGACTCTACTAGTCGTACCACTATCGCCTTGATTATCAATACCTGAAAAAGCTTTATCTATTTCATCAATCCATAGAACACAAGGTGAAACTGCTTCTGACAATTGAATCATTTGCCTCATACGAGATTCGGATTCACCCACAATTCCTCCGAAAAGCTTACCTATATCTAATCGTAGCAACGGTAGGTTCCACTCATTAGCTATTGCTTTTGCTGTTAAAGATTTCCCTGTCCCTTGTACGCCTACTAGTAATAATCCCCTCGGTGATGGAAGACCATACTCTATTGCCTTTTTTGATAATGCACCTGATCTTCGTTTCAGCCACAACTTAAGGTTATTCAGTCCACCTATATCAGATATTTTTTCTTTTGCTGGATAAAATTCTAGAATTTGTGTTTTACTAATAATCTGTCTTTTTTCAGCAAAAATAAGTTCAAGACTCTCAATATTAATCTCTTTATAAGTTGCTATAATTTTAGATAGTACACGTCGTATACGTTCCAGAGAGAGACCCTGACAAGAACTGACTAAGCTATTCAAAGAAGCGTCAGGAATATTATATCCAAGCGACTCTTGAACTCTTAATAGTTCTTTTTTTATCTCAGAGGGCTGAGGTAACTGAAAGTCTAGAACAGTAATAATATCTTTGAGCGATTCAGGAATATTAACTTCGTCAGCAATAATGATAATATTCTTTGTTTGATTTCTAAGAACTTTAGTTAAATTCTTAAGCTTTCGTGCCACTGATATATCAGTCAAAAAAAGATGAAAATCTTTCAGTAAAAAAACAGCAGGATTCGTTGGGGTTAATCTCTCAATTAATTCTAGTGCTTGCAGAGGATTTCTAGAAGCAAAACCATTATCATTAGGATTTCCCACATATCCATCCACGAAATCCCAAGCATAAATTCCTCTATTGCTATATAACTGTACACAAGAACGTATCACATACTCAACTCTTTCTTCTTCACTTGTAGGTATATAAAGTATTGGATAGCGTGCTTTTAATAAAAGCTTAAACTCTTTAATGAAACTCATTTAGTTTAGTAATAAATATATAAATAAAATCTAAAGAATTCTGTATGTTTAAAAAAAACATACAGTAATAGTTTTTTAGATAGTCGTTAAAAGTTTACGTCCTCGCTTTCTACGTGCTTTTAAAATAGCTCTACCAGCAGCCGTTCTAATACGTGCTCTAAATCCAGATACTCTAGCCTTCTTTAGGTTAGTTCCTCCCAGTGTTCTTTTTGTAGTCATATCTATATTTTTATTTATTAGATTGTTTAATATATGATGTTTTATTATCAAAACATTGTCAAATTAATTGGTAAGTTTTGATATTAAGTTTTAAGTATTGGTTGAGACCTAAATATTAGATAAGTTACGGAATGCCTAATGTTTGTCACCATCGATGTGAAAAGAATGTAAGCTTCATTCTTATATTCAATCAATGGATCTTTTTGTCCATAACCACGCCAAGCAATAGTCTCTCTCAGTGCGTTCATACTTTGCAAGTGATCTTTCCATGTAGAATCTATTTTCTGAAGAAGGAAAGAACGTTCTAATTCTCTCATTAAACCATCTTCTATTAATTCTATTTGACTCTCTTTTAAATCATATGCAATTCGTACCTGTTTAGAGAGAAAAATCTCGGCTTCTGAATTAGATAGATCTAAAAAATAGTCCACATCTAGAGGATAAGGTAAACCTAATAAATCTTCGATCTTTGCTAATTGTAAACTATAGTAATCACGGCGATTAACAGATTGATTAGTATTGGGTCTTACGATATCTAGTATTGTCGCTTCGGCATACTGAATAACCCAATCTCTAAGATTTATGGACTCTAGAACACGCCTCCTTTCTGCATATATAGCTTGTCTCTGATAGTTAAGGACTTCGTCATAATCGAACAATTGTTTCCTAGCATCATAATAATAAGCTTCTACCTTTTTCTGGGCCGATTCGAGACTATTATTAAGCAACTTAGATTCAATTGGAACGTCGTCTTCTACCCGTAAAGCATCCATAAGGTCACTTATTTTATCCCCTCCGAAGATTCTTAGCAAATTGTCCTCTAGACTAAGGAAGAAACGTGAAGATCCGGGATCTCCTTGTCTACCAGACCGACCTCGTAATTGATTATCGACTCTTCTAGATTCATGTCTTTCTGTTCCTATAACATGCAATCCTCCTATAGAAACTACATTTTGTCTTTCTTGCTCAATGAGTCTGTCATATTTTTCTACTAATACTTGGTAGGCAGCTCGTAAAGTTATAACCAATCTATCTTCAGTGAAACTCTTTTCACAAGCTATAGAAAGTTTCTGTTCTAATTCTTTGTCAGTAATAGAAGATGAATCTATTTTTTCATAAAGGAAAGTAAATAAATTTTCTAGCTGAGGATCCTTACGAATTTCATCTTTTGAAGATCCTTTAGTTAAAAGAAGAGTGATAGTATTGCGAGCTATATAATTAGCATTTCCTCCTAGTAATATATCTGTCCCTCTTCCTGCCATATTAGTAGCAATGGTTACAGCTCCCTTACGACCAGCTTGTGCAACAATTTCAGCTTCCCGTTTTAGATTCTCTGGCTTTGCATTCAATAGATTATGTGGTATCCCATATTCCTTCAGTAATGAAGAAAGAAGCTCTGATTTTTCGACACTTGTAGTACCTATAAGAACAGGACGTCCTAAAGTATGCATGTCTAAACATTCATCTGCGACGGATCTCCACTTTGCATATTGATTCTTGTAGATTAAGTCAGGTAGATCCTTTCGACTCATTGGTCGATGTGTAGGTACAGTAATTACTTCCAAAGAATAAATTTTATCTAATTCAGCTTCTTCTGTCTTCGCAGTTCCTGTCATTCCTGACAGTTTTGGATATAAAAGGAAAAAATTCTGATATGTTATCGAAGCTAGAGTTTGTGTTTCACTTTGTATTGAAAGATTTTCTTTGGCTTCGATTGACTGATGTAATCCATCACTCCATCTTCTACCTTCCATGATTCTTCCAGTAAATTCGTCAACAATAATTATTTCCTTATCTTTAACGATGTAATGGACATCCTTTATAAATAATTCTTTTGCTTTAATAGCATTCAATATGTAAGGAGCCCAAGGATTTAGAGGATCATAAAGATCCTGCCCATCTAATACCTGCTCGCACTGAATTATTCCATCGTCCGTTAAAAGAACATTACGAGCTTTTTCGTCAATTTCATAATCAGTATTTCTTCGAAGAGACTTACTTATGTCATTTGCTGCATTGTATTTGTCATCACGTGAATCAACTGAACCGGAAATAATTAAAGGCGTGCGTGCTTCATCAATTAAAATAGAGTCAACTTCATCCAAAATACAAAAATTAAATGGTCGTTGAACAATATCTTGTAACATCACTGCCATGTTGTCACGCAAATAGTCAAAACCTAATTCGCTATTAGTTGTATAAGTTATGTCTTTTGAGTAATTCTCTTTTCTTTGTTCTTGCGACATTCCTTCTTGGACTAATCCTACGCTTAGACCTAAAAACTTTGGTACTTGACCTACCCACTCAGAATCTCGTTTTGCTAGGTAATCATTTACAGTTACAACATGAACACCTAACCCCGACAATGCATTAAGATATGCAGGTAAAATTGCTACAAGAGTTTTTCCCTCTCCTGTCTTCATTTCTGCTATTTTACCTTCGTGGAGTATAATACCACCTATCAATTGGACATCAAAATGTCTCAGTCCTAGTACTCTGAAGGAGGCTTCTCTTATGACAGCAAAGGCCTGTGGTAATATTGCTTTAAAATCGTTGGATTGTCCAACTGCTTTACTAAGATCGATTGTTTTATTTTGCAACTCTTTATCAGTCAATTTACTAATATCCGTTCCTAAAGCATTGACTTGATTAACTAAGCTTGTATAACGGGTAATTTTCTTTTCATTAGGATCACCAAATAATACTTGTAACATTTTTAACAATATTGGGAAATTTCTTTTTTTCTTTTTCAATAAGACAAAAAATCATCAATTGGAAACATCTACATTAATCACCAACAATATCCAACTGACTAATCTCATCAGCCATTTCTAAAATAGCTCTACTAATAGGCTTTATCCTTAGGTCTTCTACTAAATCTATGTCTTGATATCTTCTTCTTTTTGCTCTATTAGCTATCTGTATAGTCATTTTATATCTATTCGATGCAGCATCTAATAATTCTTCTGTTTTATACAATATCTCGTTAGGATTACTATCTCTATAAACTTTTTTCATAATTGTTCAATTTTCTTTTTCTAAATTCGTAGAAATAGTTACAAGTATTTGTTAAACAAATAAAACGATATTTCTTATTTAAGGATATGTCATTCTATATTTAATGAACAACATTTTTGTTGTATGATAGAAAATGACTAGAACTAAATCAACAATAAATATTAAAATACAAGCAAAAAAACTTATGTCTCATAGTGTAAAAGTATACGATACGTGTATTGGATGTACTCAATGTGTTCGAGCATGTCCTTGTGATGTTTTAGAAATGGTTGCATGGGACGGATGTAAAGCTGGACAGATTGCATCAGCGCCTAGAACAGAAGACTGTATTGGATGTAAGCGTTGTGAAACAGCTTGCCCTACTGATTTCTTATCGGTGCGTGTATATTTAGGTGGTGAGACTACAAGAAGTATGGGACTTGCTTACTAAAACTAAATTTTAGAAATAATCCCCTAAACAGTTATAGATATATTACTGTTTAGGGGATTGTTCTTATGATAATATTCCTAAGTAACCAAAGCCTAAAATAGCACCGGCACCTATAATGTGACCCAGACTAGTTGTTGCTAGTAACTCAGGCAAATTAATACCTAACGACGACATAGGCCCAGGGAGAGCAGGACCTTGTCCCTTAGCTTGTATAATATAGCGTCCTGCAAAGATACACCCAACATTAGACATTATCATTACTGAGGCAGTCTTTGCAGACCAAGTAGCAGTTTGCGGAACTACAGAAATTAGGAAATCAGCATTCATATGTTTGATACTTTATTGTTTATTAGCTACATCTAATCTACATTGTAGAATAAAATAAGCAATGGATCAATAAAGAGTTCATAGAAAGTATATGAAATTAAGCAATCCAACCATAACTATGTAGACCTTTACCTAAGAAATTAACACCTAAGTAACAAATCCATACAACAACAAAACCTACAGAAGCTAGTATAGCTGGACGCTTTCCTTGCCAAGATTTAGTGATTCGTGCATGTAAATAAGCAGCAAATACAAACCAAGTAATTAAAGCCCAAGTCTCTTTGGGATCCCAGCTCCAGTATGCTCCCCAGGCTTCGTTAGCCCATACAGCTCCTGCAACTATTCCTGTCGTAAGAAGAGGGAATCCAAGACCAATAATTCTGTAACTTAGATTATCAAGAGTCTCAAGTAGGCTTAAACTCTTGACCTTACTATTATCTTGTAGATTAGGTAAAGAAGCCTCTAGAACTGCCATACTCATGTTTCTTGTATTGGATTCTTGCGATTGCGTTGATCCCATGGAATTTCCCTGTAATGAAACATTTTTCCCTAAAGTCAATACAAGAAAAAGTATAGATAAAAGTGAACCTGTTATTAAAGTTGAATAACTTAGCATCATGATACTAACATGCATCATTAACCAATTAGACTTTAATGCAGGTACTAAAGGGGCAGCTTTTTGCATCCCTTCAGGCAATGATAGAGTCGCAAAAGCTACTACAAAGAGTGACAGAGGACTTGTTACAGCTCCGATCAATGATATAGCCACACTTTTTTCTATTACTATAGTTATTGCAGTTATTCCCCAAATAAAGAACATCAAAGACTCATATAGGTTACTCAAAGGAAAGTATCCATTTTCCAACCATCTTGAACCAAGGTTTGCGAATATAGCGAAATTTGCTATACACACTGAAACAAATCCTATTTTTGCTCCTACTTTTAAGCTTGTGAAAGAAATGTTAGTCCAATAACCAAGCATTGCAATAAAAAGAGCTAAAAAAGTTAAATTGTCGAGATAACTTTGAATATTAATTGAAACTGTCATGATAAGTTGAAATCTAGAAATTTATAAATTAAATATAATACTTTGTAATTTATTAAGTCGATTTGAAGCTAAAAAAAATTTTACTCATTGATTATAATCAAGAAAGAAGAAAAAATCATAATTAGATAAAGAATGAGACTGCTCTTATACAAGTATAAGAGCAGTCTCATTCTCTATCTAATTATAGAAAATTAGCTAAGAGCTGAAGAAACCTTGTCGAAGTAACCAGCAACTTCACTTGCTAGACCTGAACAGTCACCTTGAGGTGTAGATAGCTTCTTAGATGATGCTGTGTTGTTAACGAAAGCAACAGCACAAGCCTTCATGATGCTTACAGCTCTTGCGTTACCAGAAGCTGGAACACCTAGAGATGAGTAAGTTTCCTTAAGACCGTTAAGACAACGATCTTCAAGAACTGAAGAATCTCCAGAAAGAAGAGCGTAAGAAACGTAACGTAGGATGATCTCACCGTCACGTAGACATGCAGCCATACGACGGTTAGTGTAACAGTTACCACTTGGAGAGATTAAAGAAGGGTTCTCACAGATCATACCTGAAACAGCATCAGAAACGATACAACTAGCGTTAGAAACGATAGCGTTAACTGAATCTAAACGCTTGTTACCTTCAGAAACGAACTTCTTAAGTGCTTGTAGATCTGCACCAGCTACGTAAGCTGCTTTTGAATCTGCGTTAGTTACTACTCTTGAAAATGCATCTAGCATAATTTTTCTCCAATTTTATAATGATTTAAACTGTATCAACTGTTAAAGTATTTAATCAATTGAAACTTGATATTTCCTATATCGAGATATACTATAAAAGAAAACATGCTCTTAGAGGTATAAAAAGAAACAATCTGTAACATTCTTCTAAATATCTTTTTCTTTTACTGTTAATAAATATGGTTAAAAGTAAACAATTTTTCGATTATTAATAAATATAAAATATTTTTTTATTCTACTGTCTTTATTCCAAGCTCACTAATATCTGCGATATATATCATTTTACAGATAGAAATAACCAACAATTGATACATGAATAAGAAAAAAAGAGACCTTGTAAGGCTTATAAAAAAAATAATTGATAAAGCTAATAAAAAAAGACCTTACACAAGGTAAGGTCTTTTTATCTCACTGAATTAAATTAATAAATCAGATTAACCGTTAACAGCTGGAGCTGTTAGAGCAACTGGAAGAGACTCACCAGCAGCTAGGTCTAGAGGGAAGTTGTGAGCGTTACGCTCGTGCATTACTTCCATACCTAGGTTAGCACGGTTAAGGATATCAGCCCATGTGTTGATTACACGACCTTGGCTATCAACAACTGATTGGTTGAAGTTGAAACCGTTTAGGTTGAATGCCATAGTCATTACACCTAGAGCAGTGAACCAGATACCTACAACTGGCCATAGACCTAAGAAGAAGTGAAGAGCACGCGAGTTGTTGAAACTAGCGTATTGGAAGATTAGACGACCAAAGTAACCGTGTGCAGCTACGATGTTGTAAGTCTCTTCTTCTTGACCGAACTTGTAACCGTAGTTAGCTGACTCGTTCTCTGTAGTCTCACGGATTAAACTAGATGTAACTAGTGAACCGTGCATAGCAGAGAATAGAGAACCACCGAATACACCAGCAACACCTAGTTGGTGGAATGGGTGCATAAGGATGTTGTGCTCAGCTTGGAATACA
>Ga0209713_10001359_pt1 | contig 14539 bp, 6 predicted proteins | sample ArcOceMetagenome_3_FD_187444 | JGI IMG/M metagenome (GOLD analysis project Ga0209713, IMG submission 187444) | Marine eukaryotic phytoplankton communities from Arctic Ocean - Arctic Ocean- Svalbard ARC20M Metagenome (SPAdes) (version 2) | ecosystem: Environmental > Aquatic > Marine > Oceanic...
CGCGTCGCTGGCCGTGTACAACAACAACATCTAGGCGCCGCTGCGCGCTAGTCGACATCACGTGATGTTACCCCCCCACCCATTCATCCCCCTTTCTGGTCCAGAGATCCCTGCCGGCACTCATGTAAGATCGAGTGTGTCTGTGCGGGCCACGTGCTCCCTGGTAGGAGTGTGGTAAAGCAAGCAAGCAAGCAAGATGGCGAGGTGGGCGGATGTCCACACCATTCTGCAAACATCCGAGGTCCGTGCCTGCGAAGCCCGCCGACTGTCCAACATAGGGCCGTCGGCCACCATGCCGGTCACGGCGCGCACGATGCCCGTGACGCCTCCTCACGAGGAGCGCGCACAGCTCATGCGTCCCAACGAGCCGTCGGCCTACAGTCCGATGACCATCGAGGAGCCTCCGCGGCCGAGCTTCCGCTACCTCCTGGCCATAACGGGTTACAACTTTGCGTCGGGACTGACGTTTGGCTCCATGGGGCTGATTGTGCTGCCCGCCGAGGTGCAGAGGCTCTGGCCCGAAACGCAGGGCGCCAGCCTGGGGATGCTCCTGGCGTTGACGGGCGTGACCCAGCTGGTGGCGCCGGTCGCTGGCTACCTGTCTGACCGCTCCACGCACCGGTTGGGCCGGCGGCGGCCGTACCTGCTCGCTGGCGCTGGCGTTGCGGTGATTGGCCTCGGGCTGATGCGTCTGGCGCGCGAGCTTGCGCTCGGCTGGGCCTACGCAGCCGCCCTGTTCGTGGCGATGCTGGGTCTGAACACCTCGTACGCCGGCTTCACGGGGCTGCTGCCCGACCTGCTGCCCGAGGCGTCCATGGGCCTGGCGAGCGGGCTGATGGCCGTGACGTGCTCCATCGGCGCGGCGCTCTCCTTCATCCTCTTTGCGTTCGCCGAGCTCGAGGTCGTGCACTCGTACGCGGTCTATGCCTTTGGCATCGTCGTGCCGGGGCTTCTCACGTCGCTCGTCGCAAAGGAGACGCCGCTGAAGAGCGCGCCGCCCGTCGACCTGAATGAGCTCGCCGCCTCCTTCGTCATCGGCCGGCGCAGCCATGGCGACTTCTTCTGGGTCTTCTGGATCCGATGCACCTACTACATGGCCGTCTCTGAGCTGTCGTTCCTGATGCTCTTCATCCGCGACGTCGTGCTGCCCTCCGACCAGCTCGTCTTCGGCGGCGCGGCGGTCGCGCCCGACGCCCGGCCGCTCTACTACACGGCGATGACGGCACTGATGGGCCAGTTCGCCGCGATCCTCTTCGCGGTGCCGCTCGGCCGCATGTCGGATACGTATGGGCGCAAGCCGCTGATCTACGCCTCGTACCTGCTCATGAGCGGCGTCTTCGCCGCCTTCATGTGCGCGCCCTCGCTGCCGACCACGCTGGCCATCGGCTTCGTCTTTGGCATGGGCAACGGCGGCTTCCTCACCGTCGACTATGCACTTGCTGTGGACACGCTGCCAGACAAGCGCAGCGCGGCCAAGGACCTTGGCCTGTGGGGCATCGCCGCCTTCATCGGCTCGTCGGCAGGTCCGATCGTCCTTGGGCCGATGCTGCACTTCGTCGGCCTGCTCAAGGTCAGCAGCGAGGCCGTGCACTCCGCGCTAGCTGCTTCGCCCGTCGGGATCGACGCGGCAGCCGTCGAGCCCGAGGGCATGCCTGAGGGCGCTCTGCACAAGGCCGAGCTGAGGTACGGCCTGCTCGGATACCAGGCGATCATGCTCTTTGCGATCAGCTTCTTGGCCGTGTCATCTTGGCTGCTTACGCTCATCCGGACCGTCCGGTGAGGAGTTACAGTCAGGACCTGCGTTTAAATGTCTTGTCTACGCGTAGAGTAAGGGTGGTAGCTTAAATGGATTAACATTCTCTATAGCAGGCCGGTCGGACGGGGTGTGTGTCACCCGCCGCCCTTGATCAGCTGTCTCGTCATCAGCTGGTCTTCGCCCGTGGTGACGGCGCCACGATTCAACTCGATGTTGGCCGCTTTGGCCACGACACAAATCGTGGTGAGTAGCTCCAACGCGGCGTGCAACGGGGTGGTGAGGAACGCGCCTCGCATGACCGCCCGCTGGAGGCTCATTCTGGATCTGCGGCTGTGCATAGCGCAGAGCGCACGCTCGATGTCCTCCTGGGTCCTCAGGTTGACGAGCGATGCTGGGTAGTTGATCCGCTCCGAGGCTTCCACGTAGGCTGGCATTGGGTAGGCCATGACTGGGATGCTCTGTGCCCACCACCAGTGCATTCGGGTGGGTGGCCGGTTGTTCACCGCGTCAAAGCTGTCCTTGCGATGACCAGGAGGCCAGAGCAGACCGACGTCAATGGTTTCCTTGAGCTTCTCATTGGAAGGCGAGTCATAGAACCGATGCTGGCCGGTGACATCGGAGAGGTTCCCACGGTACCGAAAGTGACCGATGTGCTCCGACTGGCAGCGTTCACCCAGGACCGCACCATCCCCGTGGGTGCATGCGTATTGAGATGGTTCCTGCTTGCTACAGGCTTTCATAGGTGGTCGTAGCATGCCCGTATTCGGTGAGTTGATGAAGTAGAAAGTCGCATTCATGCGTGCGCAAGCGTTGCAAATGGCCGCCATGGACTTTGAGTCTGGCCTGTTCTTGGCGTCCCCGTAGATGAGGCCCACAGAAAGCAGACGGTTTCGCAGCGGATGGGCCACACGCTTGCGCTTGTGGTCGCCATGTGGATGTGGCTGCACGATGGCGCGCGTGCCATGATCCGACAGCATCTTGGCATGCGTGCGCGTCTGCACGATGACGCCGTCGTATGTAGTCTTGAACGCCTCAGCGGCCTTGGCTGAGATACAGCGGTGGTTGTCGATGCAGTCGAGCAGCACCACGGCGCCATACTTTTTGCAGTGCGTAGCCACAGTTGCATCATGGTACTTGATCACGATGCAAGCTGACGGACGGCCGTAGACGCTGAAGTGGTGCTCGAGGCGATCACCCATACTCGAGCTCCCATTGGGCGTCTTCGCGTAGGTGAGATATGAGACGCGCGTGCCATGCAGCTGCCCACGCGTGCTGTTGAGGACGGAGAGTGGCATCATACCGCGCATGACAATCGATGCCAGCGGAATCACCGGCACAAACACCACGTGCGCTCCGTCCGCGCAGCGCTCACCGTCACGAGCATAGTCTCTGAATGGCAGATTGAAAGGCGACGGTGACCAAGTCGCATTGCATCGCGGGGGCTGCGTTGGACTGTCTTGACGGGCCGCTGCCGGTGGCTCCGCGAGCATGGCTCCAAACAGATTCCGTTGGCTCGGCGTGGCCATCTCGTCGCGTATGCGCGACGCGCGCGATGCACGACCAAGTTCCACGTTTATGTGCCCAACACTACTATGTGGCAAGAGGCCAAACCACCCACACAGGAAGATGCGCCACGCCTGGCGCAGGGATGGTTAGACAGCATGTCGGCCTCAGCCGCGCACGCCGTCGTATTGGTGCCCGGCATCGTCGGGCGTGAGAGGAGAGGGAGTCGCAAGTCTGTCCACAGACTTGGCGCCGCTGCACAGGTGATGTGCGGTAGTATCAGGACCGGGTGACCCATTTTTGTTGAAATGGACAGCGGTCGCGCTGAACGAGTCCTCCTCCAGGTGAGCATGTGGGGCCGGGTTTGCACCGGCAGGGAGTTCTCGAGATGAGCTTGCCATTTTTCACACATGTCCGCCTTGTTTCTCACTCGCTGCGCCGCCCATCGAGTCGTCAAACCCGACGCCCATCCAAAGGAGACGATCCGCGGAGCAGATCGTAGCGTCGGCGAGGTCAAACTCGCTGGGTGACACAACAAATGCGTCTTCGGGTGCCCCATGCGTCTTCGTGCATCGGCCCCATGGTGTAACGGCATCGTCTTCGCCGTCTGAGCGTGGTGAACCCGGTTCGAACCCCGATGGGGGATAAAGGGGGCCCACCTGGCCAACCTGCGCCAAACTGCGCCGAGACAAGCCGAGACAAGCCGAGGCTGGCCGTGGCTGTCCGGACCGCCGGACGCGGATCGCCGTCGATCTCTTGACGGCAACCGGCGCGGCGCCCGGCGCGCAGCGCAGGTCAAGCCCCTTTACCGACTGGGCTATGCCGGATAGCGTGAGGAGCGCGAGCGCGGCCGCCGACATGTCGGCGGCGCGCACCCTCGCAAAGTTGCCAAGTTGTGCTCAGACTTTCATCCGTACCCTTTAGGCTGGTACTGACCCAGTGCTGGTGTCCCGGGGGCTTAGACGCCGGATGGGTGGTGACGGTGTGCGTTCTAAAAACTTCAGTCAGTCAGTCTCATGTTTCGTGTCGGAGTGAGTACAGTACATGAGAGTTGAGACATGTGGGCTGGTACGCAGCTCGCAGGTCTCATTCATGTGTCCGTCGGCGTCGAGCCGCCCTGACTCGACAGCCCACCTGATCTACAGACAGTTTTTACCCGGCTCATGCGCCCAACCGTGCAGACCGTGCCCGCGAGACCAGGCAGGCTATTGAGGCTATTGAGGCGAGCCCAGAAACTTGAGGCGTGCAATGACGTGCATATGCTTTGCGCGTCGCGGGGCTGCGAACGTATGGTTCGTCGCTGCGAGAGCTGCCACGCTCGTGCCGCGTCGCGCTGCGATTGGCGACGTCGTGGACATGTCACCACCAGCAGCACAATAGAGCGACGGCACCTCGAGCTGCTGCCTCCACCGGCACTGCACCAGCAGCCGCCAGCCCAACGCCCACGCAAGCCCGTCTCCGAGGACGAGATGCTGGCCAACTTGACGCTGCGACAGTCTGATCCGGTGACGCACCAGCGCGACGTTGGTGCGACCGGCTCGAAACGGTATAGCCGCACGTACCTGCTGGACGCGCTGAGCCAGGGCGGCTCGACGCCGACGGAGGTGGGCCAGAAGCTGATGCCGCTTGTGCACGGGCTGATGCACATGCTCACCACCGAGAGCACGATGCGCATGCTGGCCGACGCGTCGTGGTGCGACACGTATCATGCCGCAGGTCGCATGGCCGGTGCTTCGCGCAACCGCATCTGCGTCCTCGGCATCGGCACAGGCGCGGCTGCGGTGGGCGCGGCGCAGGCGGGTGCCGAGGTGATCTGGGCGGAGCGCGTGGTCCGGCTGGCGCAGGTGGCGGTGGAGATAGCCAAGGCCAACGGTGTGGACGATCGCATCCGCGTGGTGCGCTGTGCGAGGTGGGAGGACCTGGCGGCCGAGGCGGCGATTCCGGGCGTGGCGCGACCGCTGCGCCGAAGCTTCGACGCCGTGATCAGCGAGGAGGTGGGCGACGACGACGTGGCGAGCGAGCTGCTGCGACAGGCGCGGCTGGCGCGCGCGCTGCTGCTCCGGCCGGGCGGCCGCTTCCACCCGCGCCGCGTCGCGGTGCGCTGCATGCTGCTGTCGGTGCGCTGCTCGGACGTGGCGGGCTTCGACCTGCGCGCCTTCAACGCCTTCCGGACGTGCGAGTTTGTCGACCTCGAGCACATCGAGCTGACCGAGCCGGGCGTCGCGCGCCGCCTCTCCGCCGCGCACACCGCCGTCGCCATCGACGACCTCTCCGACGCGTCGTCCACCTCGCTGCCGCTGAGCGCGACGCTGCGCGTGCCCGCCACCGCCGCCGGCCTCCTGAACTGCCTCTGCGTGTGGCTCGAGCTGGGCGGATTCCCCGACGCCGCCGCCTCCCTCGACTTTGGGCCGCGGCAGCCGCCGCTGCCGCTCGAGAGGCGCGCGCGCCGCCAGCGGCTGCTGATGCTTCCTTACGAGCGGCGGCTCGAGGCGGGCGAGGATGTGACGGTGCGGCTGAGGTGGAGCGAGGGCGCCGGGCTCGAGCTGCATCCTGACGAGGCGGAGGCGGCGGCGCGGCGCGCGGCCGGCGCCCTCGAGACGTGGCCGCGCGTGCCGGCGCTCGCCTACCACTTCCACATGATCGCGGACGAGGCGCGCAACTGCTGCTTCGACCGCGCGCTGAGAGCGGCGCTGCGCAGGCTCACCAAGGGCGGTGGCGACGTGCGCGTGCTCGACATTGGCGCGGGCTCGGGCCTGCTGGCGATGATGGCGGCGCGTGCGGGCGCCTCGCAAGTCTCGACGTGCGAGATGGTGCCGGCCCTCGCCGCCGCCGCGCGCCACATCGTCGCTGCCAATGGCTTTGGCGGCGGGCGGGTCGCGGTGCACGAGGCGAGGAGCAGCGAGCTGTCGGCGGCGCAGCTGGGCGGCCTCGCCGACGTGCTCGTGTGCGAGATTGTCGACGACGGCCTGCTGGGCGAGGGCGTGCTCGCCACCGTCGCAGACGCGCGCCGCCGCCTCCTCCGCCCCGGCGCGCTCGTCATCCCGTCTGCAGGGTCGCTGCACATGGTCGCCGTCGAGATGCGTGCGCCGCGCCGCCGCGACAACGTCGGCCGCCGCGGCGGCGATGGCCACGACGGTCCCATCGACCTGTCGGCTTGGGACGTCTGTCGCTCCGATCAGCTGCTATCGCCGCAGCCGGTCTGCGCGGCCAAGCTGCAGCAGCTGCGGCGAGGCGCGTACCGCCGCCTCTCCGAGCCGATCGAGCTCTTTGAGTGGCAATGGGCGACGATGCCGATCGAAACCATCGAGGCGCCGCGCAGCCGCGAGCTGCCGCTCCGGCTCACCGCCGCGGGCACCCTCAACGCCTTCGTCGTCTACTTTCGGCTCCACTGCGACGACGAGCACGTCTACGACTCGGGCCCCGACAACCCGCACCGCGCGCCGTGCTGGGACCAGTCGGTGCGCTATCTGCCCGTCGAGATGAACGTCAGGGCGGGAGACGAGCTGCGCGTGCGCGCGACGCACGACGTCCGGATGCTGACGACGCTGCACATCGTCAGCCCACCGGCGCGCATGCTGACCTCCGTCGGCCATCCGGAGCTGGTGGGGATGCGCGAGGCCGAGGGTCTGCTCGTCTCGATTGGCGCACCTCGCAACGTTGGCTGAGCGTCGTGCAGTTATTTTTGTCGTGTAGTTAGTTGTCGCATTAGTTAGATGACGTCTACCTGCGGCGGAGCTCGCCCCGTGAGGCGCGGATCGCTGCGGTGGTTTGACCTCAGGGTCAAACAATTAGGATTTTGAACTCACTGATCGCCCGCCGTGACACCGTCGCCAACAGTCGTCGTGACGGCATGCCAAAACTCACGGTCAGCGTCGCGCTTTGCGACACCGCGTGGTCGTCCTTCGAGGCCTCGCGCCGCTCCTCGCCGCCCGGCTTCCCGCTGCGACTCGTCGACATGGACTATCTCTTCGCGACGCTGCTGCGCGAGCGCTACGCGCCCGAGCTCGGCGCTCGACCAGACCTGGAGTACGTACCGCTGGCGTGCGGCTACACCAACGCGTCGCGCTCGAAGACTCCGCCGAAGCTCGGCCGCTTCATGACCTACGACGCGCCCTTCGACCCGTTGCGCTTCGAGCAGCGCGGCCTGCGCACCTTCTTCGACTGCGACGGCGGCTTCGGCGGCATCAGTGGCGGCGGAGGCGAGGCGCAGCTGCCGCTGGCCATCCTGAGCATCGAGGGCCCAGCGCGCAAGGTCACGTGGAACGGCTCGACGCCGACCGCGATGATCCCTCCGGCGTATCCGCTGCCGCCCAAGGGCAGCGGGCTGTCTCTCTTCGGGGTGCCGTATCCGTCGTACGGCTCGCAGCCCTCGCCGCCTCCGCCACCGGCGAGCTGCACCGCCGCCAACCCGCAGGACAGCACCGTCGAGCAGTGCGCCTCGTGGTGCAAGATCGACGCCGACCACCCGAACCGGTGCATCCTGTGCAAGTGCAAGGCGTGCAAGATCTGCGGCGGCGCGCCGTCGCCCGACGCGAGCGCCGCCTCGCCTGCCGCCAGCTCGAGCAGCAGCACGATACTGGTACCCGACGTGCTGCCCCTCGAGTCGCGCAGCCGGTTCGCCTGCTTCTTCGCCAACACTTACACGCTCGACAAGACACCGGGACAGCACACGGGACAGCACGCGGCTTCTCCGGCGGCCGGACAACGACGACGACGACTCGCGGACGACGGCGACGCGGCTGCTCCGGTGGCGCTCAAGGTGCTCGGGCGGTCGCCGCTGCGGGAGATGCTCAACCACGAGTGCGAGCGGCACGAGTCGTGTGCGATGATGAGCGAGGCGCACCTGCGAGGCCAGCAGCGCGCCGAGGGCGACGGCGGCATCGGGCTGGGCTCGCTCACCGTCGAGGATCTGGTCGACGCGTACAAGTTCTCGACCTTCTGTCTGCAGCCATGGGGCGACTTTGGGACGCGCAAGGCCTTCTGGGACGCCGCGTCGCTCGGCTGCCTCAACGTCGTCTTCAGCGCGGCGACGGCCAACGGCACCGACGCGTGGTTTGGCGACCATCGCGAGTGGACGGTGCGCGTGCCGCTCTCCGAGCTGCAGCCGGGCGGCCGCGGCGCGCTCGGCTACCTGCAGGCGCTGCCGAAGGCGGAGGTGGCGCGGCTCCACGCGAATCTGATGCGCGTGAGGCCGCGGCTGCTGTACGCGCTGCACAAGGAGGGCGGCGGCGGCGGTGGCGGCGGCGGTGGTGGCGGCGGTGGAGGCCCGCCCGACGCCCTCGACGTGATCGTCGCCAAACTGAGCGACCACTTCGAGGGCATGCGACGCGGAGAGGGGGCGCACGCGGCGATGCACACCGCCGAGGCGGCGCGCGCGTACGTGTGCGAAGCCGACGCCGCCGCCTTCAACACGTGGGAGCTGCCCTCGACGCTGCGGGCCGAGCCGCCGCCGGGCGCGGCCGAGTCCTCGGACGGCGAGAGGAAGAAGAAGAACAAGTCGAAGCACGGCGCGGCGGAGCAGCACGAGAAGGCGCAGAAGGGCGGTGACGATGACGTCAAAGCACTCGAGCTCAAGGTGTTGGCGCTCGAGAAGGCCAAGGTGCAGCTCGAGGCGCGTGTGCACGAGCTGCAGCGCGAGGCGCCGCGGGGCGCCGTCGAGGACAAGGGCAAGAACGCGTCGAGCGCCTACGAGAGGCGCTACCAGAAGGGGCTCGCGAAGAAGGCGGAGAAGAAGGGCCTAGCCTAGATACGGGATCGTATGACATAATTCAATCTCAATAGACAGCCAAGCGGTAGGCAGCGACACAGAGAGCTCTCCGAGGAGATTTTACGTACGGGAGTGTCCGATCCGGGCGATGCGCCGCAAAGCACGTCGCGCCCATACTGCACTGTGTCGTTCCTGCTCCGCCTCCGTGACGGTTGGTCAAATATACCCTGCGTTCCCTGCTTCTTCGTCTCCCGGTACAGCGGCGCGCGGTGTTGCCCGTGCACTTGCGGTTCTTACATACCCGAGAGGCGTGGTCGCCTTTCCTCATGCTCGAATAGGGGTGGGATACGCACGCTCGCTGGAGAACGAGTCACGGGCCCCTCACATGTCGTCCGTGCCCGTGGCCGCTTCAGCCTCGGCCCTCTCTCGTGCTGCGCGCCGCTCCGCCTTCACCCGCTTGCACTCGGGCTTGTGCACCTCCCAGTGCGCAACCTGACACTCGGGAGAGCAATAGATGCGCTGCAGGCAGCCCCTGCACTTCTTGAGCCGTTCGTCCGAGGCGGCGCAGACCACGCACTGCGGCATGGCCTCCCGCTCCTCCTCGTCCTCGTTCGAATTCTGATCGGAGGCGGCGGCGGCGACGGCGGAGGAGAATGCGATGGCCGAAGAGGCGAAGGCGAGGGAGGAGGAGGCGGTGGCCGAGGAGGCCGAGGCAGAGGAGGCGACGGCGAGAACTTTGGAGGAGGTCGCCGAGGAGGTGGTGGCCGAAGAGGCGACGGGGCCAGTGATGGTGCTGGTGGGGGAGGCGGGGGAGGCGGTGGTAACAGAGCATGGAGCTGAGGCTCGGGCTCGGGTCGTGGCCAGGGTCGATTCAAACAGCTCATCAGCAAGGCCAAAGACGTAGTCCTCGGCCCGCTTCACGCGAGACGCGATCGCTTTCGACACTCGCGCAAAAGCCTCCAACGTATCAAGCTGCTTGAGGCCAGTAACTGAGAAGATCACCTCGGCGGCAGCCAAATAGATAACCACGAACACGCAAAGCCCCGCGATCATATCGTGCATCATGTCGTACAGTGGCTGAGGAGATGAAGTCGCGCCAGGCACGCAACTCAAGCCCTCGACAGCTCGCCATGACCAGAGACCACCAGCTCCGAAGCCCCCGCCCGGGCTGTGGGACTCCCACTGGATCGTCTCCCACGGCCACGTCGCGCTGTCCGAGGAGCGAAGGATCGAATGATCTGCTAGGTCGCTGACATTCGAGCCAACCCACCACTTGCCATCAATAGACGGTGTCCATCTGGGGCTAGGTGCGCCGGCACCGTGCGGATAGTAGCCTACGAAGTCCTCAAGATGCTTGGTCGCGGCGTAGAAGAGGAAGAGAGGCCGAGAGCCGTCCCGGAAAGGCACCTCAAAGTTGCTGCGGTAGACTGGGCGGCCGAAATGCATCTCAGGCACCAGGCTGTACGTACCGGGGACAAGATGGTGGTTGTTCAGATGCGTGCTGTATTCCAGGAGGCTGCGGAGAATCAGGCTCCACGTCTGCACAGGTCGGATGAACGTCACATTCGCAGGGATGTGCGAGTCGCAAACGCCACACGCCCGCGCACAGCTCTTGTGCATCAAGTCACGGTTCTTGCCACAGTGCCCGAGACGAGCCAACGCGACACACTTCGAGTACTGGTCAGCGCACACGTCGGCGCCGTCGTCGATGGCAAACTCACCGAGAACACCACACATAGACAGGATCATCGCCGTCATGGTCGAGCGCATGGCGACCTCACGAATTCAAGAAAACGCAGATTGACTACTGTAGTTTTTGATTGCCTCGGTCTCCATCGCTTCAGTTAGCCGTCGCTCTCCGATGCCCAAGCGTCGCGTCCGCTGGGAGCCCAACGCCACGGCATGCATCCTACCCTCGGACGGCCTGCCGCTCTCCATCGTCATCCCAACCGTCGGCGGCGCGAGCCAGCGCCGGCGCAACCTGGCGCGTCTGCTGCACACGCTGCTCGCCTCGCCGCTGCTGCGCCACCCGAGCTCCGAGGTCGTCATCAACCACGGCAACCAGGCCTCGTGGCTCGACCGCGCCGCGCTGACCGAGCAGGTGGCGCAGTGCGGCACCACGTGCGCCTCGGGCGGGCCTGTGGTAGCTGGCGCAGTCGTCAACACCTCCAAGCTAACGCACCTCGACGGCCCACGCGCCGAGCTGTTCGCGGCGTCGCGCTTCTTCGCCGCCGCCGCTTCGCGCAACGAGATCGTCGTCTCGATGGACGACGACGTGATGCCGTTTGGGTCGCAGCTGGGGCTGCTCGGCGCGCTCGTGTGCAGCGTGCACACCGAGCTGCGCACAAAGGGCGCGCCGCCCGGCCTGCACGGTAGCCAGGTGCGGCACTGCGGCAGCGGAGGCTACGGGCTGCCCCAGGCGCAGGAGGACCTCGGCGACCTCTTCGACAGCTCTGTGGTGCACCGCCGCGCACGCCGCCCCACGCGCGCCGAGCTGCGACAGGCGGCGGCAGCGGCATACGCAGCGGCAGCGGCAGCAGCGACGACCGCGACCGCAACCGTGACAGCGAAGGCGACGCTGCCGGACGATCGTGTGGTGCTGACCAACTTTGCCGCGACGACGCGCACGTTGATGCGACGCGTCACGGCCATCTTCGACGAGACGTACACCGACGCCGTCCTCGCGCTGCGCGGCGACGGCGAGGACGCCACGTTTGCCGATGCGGTGCGGCGGCTGGGCGGCCGCTTCGTCGCTGTGGATGGGCACGTGCGCACGCTCGAGGCCAAGAGCGGCACCTCGTACTCTCGCGAGGTCTCGCACTACCCGCGCCGCAAGGTGCTCTGCTGCTGCCTCGGCCTAGGCTTCAGGGGCGACGCGCTGCGCCGTTGCATCTTCGACGGCGCTGCCGCCAACGCGAGCCAGGCCGCGTGCCTCTGCTCGCGCTTTCTCTTTGGGCACCACAACGCGGGCGCGCAGCGGAGGGCGCGCAAGAGCGAGTGCCTCAGCAGGAGAGGTGACACCGCCATCACGACCGTCAGCAGCGCACTCGTCCGCAATAGCAGCAGCACCACCACCAATGCCGAGCAGCAGGCGGCCCTGCAGCCGGCAGCACCACCGCCCCTCGGCAGGCTGTCGCACACGATGAAGGACCTGCAGCCGCTCCTCGAGAGGCTCGCGTCGGGCGCGCCGTTTGCCTACGCTCACTTCAACGACGGCGAGCTGCAGGCGCTGCAGCGGACCAAGGGGCGCACCGACCGCGGGCTGCAGAGACTCTCGGCGTCGCTGCAGGCGAGGGTGCGCCGTGCGCTGCGCACCGACGCGCCCAACCTGGTCATCGGCGTGCCGTGCTCGCGCAACTTCCCCTTCTCGCACGCGCTGGCGATGGCGCAGCTCGCCAACGCCACCGCCACGCGGCTCACCGTCGCGACGCTCTTCATCAACCGCAACTACGAGGCGGCGCGGGCGCTGCTGCCCCGCCTCGTGCGCGCGCGCGTGGCGTGCGGCGCGGCACGCCTCCACCTCGTGGTGAGCGAGGCCGCCGACATGGCTCGCTTCGGCCGCTGCACCGGCCTCGCGCCGCACCGCGTGCTGCGCGTGCCCGCCACCGACTCGTACCCCGCCGGATTCGACGCGCATGCCGACGCGTGGCGCGGTGTCGAGCCGGGCGACGTGGTGCTCCTGTGCGCGGGGCCGCTCGGTCGGCTGCTGGCGGTGCGCTGGTTTGCGCGGCAGCCGCACGCCACGTACCTCGAGCTCGGCAGCTTCTTCGACCCCGAGCTGCAGCCAAACGGCGCCACGCTCGGGCCGCGCTACTACCCGCAGACGCAGTGCGGCGTCGAGCTCGACCGCAGTGTCTACTCGCCGCACGGATGGTACCGCGGCTGCGAGGCGAGGGGAGACACCCACGCGACGATCGACGAGGGCGCCGTGTGGGCGCAAGCGGGCGCGTGCGGCCAACGTACCGCGTAGAATATGCTCATCAGAAGGGGCTATCGCAATAAAAAAAACGTGACGAATAGTCTACCTCTATATTCAAGGGCCGTACCGCCTCCGCGCGGGCGGCGTGCTCATCGAGACGGCGCTGCCCGCTGAGCCTGGTGTGACGCCTGGTGGTGAGGAGGGGCGCGACGACTCGTGGTGAGGCGGCACGGCCAGCGGTGGTGGGGTCACGCCGCCGACGGCCGAGCGGGTCTTGTGCGCGCCACCTCGTGCGGCGGACCCGGCGGTGAGGCCGTGCACGTAGAGCGCCATCTCCTCGAGCTGCCGCTTCTCGTGGCGCAGCGCCGCCACCTCGTGCTGCAGCGCCTCGCGCTCGGCGTGCGCCTCGCTCGCCGCCGCCTCGAAGCGGCCGCGCTCGCGCTGCTCGTGCTCGCGCTGCGCGGTGTACGTCGCCAGCTCGGCGTCGAGCCGCTTGTAGTGCGTCGTCATCGTCTCGCGCTCGTCGGCGGCGCGCTGCGCCTCCTCGCGCAGCCTCTCCAGCTCGGTCTGCGCCTCGCGCAGCTGCTCGTGCTCGCGCCCCGCCACCAACGCGTGCGACGACGACGCCTCGCCCGCCTGCTCGCGCTCGCGCTCGAGAGTGCCGATCCGTTCGTGCAGCGCCGCACTGCCCTCGCGCAGCTTGGCGCACTCCTCCTCCCTCGTCGCGGCCGTCGTCTGGGCCTCGAGCTGCAGCCGATGCGCCTCGGCGCGCGCCGCCGCCGCCGCGTCGAGCTCGCGCCGTTTCTCGTCGTGCGAGAGCGCCGCGCGTGCCGCCTCGTCGCGCGTCTGCTTCAACTCGTCGCTTATGCGCGCCATGATCGCCTCGGTGGCGCGCTTCTCCGCCATCGTCTCGGCAAGCTGCACCTCGAGCTTCTGGCGCGCTGCCGCGTCCTTCTTTGCATCGTCACGCTCCGCCACGAAGAGCTCCGTCTGCTTCTGCATGTCCTCGCACTGCCTCTGCATCGCTTCGAGCGTCGCCTCCTGCTCCTTGCGCCGCTCTGCCACCGCCTTGTCAGCAAACACTTTCTCGGCCTTGAGCACCGCCACCAGCTCCTGGTCGCGCCTCGCCATCTCCACCTCCGCCTCGCGCCCGCGCGACACCTCGTGGCAGCGCAGCTCCGCCGCCTCCGTCCGCGCGAGCAGCGCCGACGCGCCCTCCTCGAGCTGCTTGGCGCGCGCCTCGACGACGCCCTTGGCCGCCTTGGCGCCCTTGAGGTCCGCCTGGCACGTCGCGAGCTGCTCGCGCGTCAGCGCGCACGCCTCCGCCTGCTGCGCCGCCTGCTGCAGCAGCTCGTTCGAGCGTGCCTCGACCGCCTCGAGAGTACGCTGGTACAGGCTCCGATCCTTCGCCGCCTCCTCCTCGCGTCTCTTCTGCACCTGCTCCGCCGCCTTCGCCTCCGCCTCGCACGCGGCGACGCGCTCGGCCAGGCGGCCGCGCTCCTGCTCAGACGCGGCCTGCTGCGACTGCAGCGTCTTGCAACGCTCCTCGACGTACCGGGCGTGACCCTCGACCGCCGCCTTCTCGTCGCCCGCCTTGGTCGCGAGCTGATGCGCCGCCGCCGCCTCGGCGCGCGCCGCCGCCAGCTGCTCTTTT
>Ga0209713_10001360_pt1 | contig 14537 bp, 7 predicted proteins | sample ArcOceMetagenome_3_FD_187444 | JGI IMG/M metagenome (GOLD analysis project Ga0209713, IMG submission 187444) | Marine eukaryotic phytoplankton communities from Arctic Ocean - Arctic Ocean- Svalbard ARC20M Metagenome (SPAdes) (version 2) | ecosystem: Environmental > Aquatic > Marine > Oceanic...
CAAACTCTACATTTGTCAAACTTCCTTTAGACCGAGGGCGGGCGTGCGCAGCGCCGGCGGCAGCTACCCGACGCCTCCCGAGACCATGACGTCCTCCTGCTCGGCGTCTCTGATACAGCTCAACGAGAGGGAGACGACGCTGCGCGGCTCCGACTGCAGCGCTCAGCCGCGCGCGCTGCAGGGCTGCCTCTCCTCGTACAGCAGGCTGCTCGCTGCGCAGGGCGCGACCGGCAAGCTCGCCGCTGACCGCGACGTGCTCAAGTGCCGAACGCGCGCGCTCGGTGAGGACCTGTGCAACGTGGCGCGCCCGTACCTCGCGGCAGTGTCGACCGACAAAGGCAAGACCTCAGGCACATGGCACCGCTACTTTGCGGAGCTCAACCAGCGCGAGACGTCCGACAAGGACTGCGCGCGCTTCGACCAGTACAACAAGCTGGGCTGGAAGCCGTACGTCTTCCGATGGACCGAGAAGGACGGCTACGAGGCTCTCCACCACCGCATGGCCTTCTTTGCTGATCCCGACTATGCACGCTGGGCGCCCGCGATCGAGAGGACCGACTACGGCCCTCCCGACCGCACGGTCGCGGTGACCATCGGCCTGAACGCGACGCGCCATGCGCTCACGACGGCGGGCAGGCTCGCGGGCAAGCTGAGCAAGACGGGCAAGCCGGCGGAGTTTCCGGCCGGGAGCCGCTTCTACCAGGGCGGCTCGCTGCAGATGGCGGCCTACCTCCGGGCGCTCTACCTCAGCGCGGGGCGCTTCCCACCCGACTTCCCGCTCATCCTCGAGTTTGGCGCGGGCTCGGCGGAGCTGGTGCCGGTGACGCGCAGCCTCGGCTTCAGCGGCGCCTTCGTCGTGTACGACCTGCCGCCGATGCTGCTGATGCAGCGCTACGTGCAGCGATACTCGGGCTACTCGGCGCACCTCGTCGGCCCCGACATCCCGCCCGAGCTGCTCAACGTGAGCCGCCGGCACGCGCGCGCCAAGGGCACGGGGCTCGTCAAGGAGGCTGCCGGCGCGCCCGACGCGTCGGCGGCGGCGTCGGCGCGGCCCCGCCTGCTGCGCGGGCACACGACCCTCGTGTCGTCGCTCCACCGCACGGCCGACGGCTCCGAGTACCTGCCGCTCGTGCTGGCGGGCAGCGGCGCCGAGCTGTCGTCGTCGCTCTTCTACGCGGCGTACTCGCTCACCGAGGCGCCGCCCAACGTGCGCGACGCGCTGCGGCCTACGATGCGCCGCTTCGGCACCATCCTCGTCACGTTTAGCGACCTGATCCAGGGCTTCAACAACGACAAGTGGATCGCGTCGTGGGTGCGGGACGACCTCCTCAGCTCGCACTACGTCTGCTCGTGGAAGGTGCCGCACCGCGAGCCCGACTTCGGCGTGGGCCGCGTGCGCTCGGCCTACTTTGTGATCGCCACGCTGCGCGAGGGGGGCAAGCCGATCACCTGCCGCGAGGACGTCGGGTGCACGGCCAAGTCCAAGCACAAACGCGTGCCCATGACGTGCTAGCCGCACAGCAGCGCAACCTGACTCGAAGGGCGATGGGCACTCACGCGAGCGCGTTGTCCGTGTCGCTACATAAACAAAGCGCTTGGCAAAACACAAAAAGAATACACGACTTGAAAGAATACATGACATGAGTCATCACACCGACGCCGAGTCCCTCTTCGCTCGGTCGTATCGCTCCTTGGCCTCGGTCGCGAGCCGCGTCACGAGCTCCGGGTTGCGCCGCGCCTGCACGAGCAGCGCCGAGATGAGCGCCGGGTCGCGAGGCAGCGCGCCGCGCTCAAACTGCTCGCGGATCCAGAAGCCGGCGTCGGCCGACGGCGCGTCGGCCGACAAGCCAGACCACTCGCCGTCCTCGTCGCCGTCGCCGTCGCCGTCGCCGTCGGTGGCCGCGCCGGTGTCCGCGCGCGGGTTGAACGAGGGCGTCGCCGTCGCCGGCAGCAGCCCCGCCTTGCGCAGCACGTCGCGCACAAACGTGAGCGTCGGGTCGCCGCGCAGGATGCGCAGCTCGAGCGAGTTGATGTCGGAGCGCGCGACCTTGCGCAGCTTCTCGAGGTCGGCGAGGGCGCGGGGGCGCAGCGCGGCGAGCGGCCCCCGGTAGAGCGGCGAGTCGCCCTCGACTTTGCGCGTGGTGATGTCGAGGTCGGCGTCGACGAGGCGGCGGAGCTGCTCGACGTCGCGCAGCCCGATGCGGCGCACGCGGTCGGTCGAGCTGCGCCCCGCCTTGCGCAGCGGCGGCAGCAGCTGCTGCGCGAGGCGCGTCTCGGTGTCCTGCTTCTTGCGCACGAACTCGTCGCGCAGCGTGATCGTGTCCTCGAGGCCGCGCCGGTGCGAGAGCAGCACCAGCTCCTGCACGCCGCGCTTGGCCGAGAGCGCGGCGCCCTGCCCCGGCGCAAACGGCGGCTCAAGGCGCAGCAGCATGTCGTACGCGACGATCGCGCCCTCGATGTCGCGCATCGTCTCGCACACCTCCGCCAGCCGCTCCCACGCCGCCGCCCGCCCCGCGGTCGCCGCCGACGCGCCGACGGCGTCGACGACCGCCGTCGCAAAGGCGGCGTCGGCGTCGGCGTCGGCGTCGGCGTCGGCGTCGGCGTCGGCGTCGGCGTCGGCGTCGGCGTCGGCGGCAGTGGCGTCGGCGTCGGCGTCGGCGGCGGCCGCCGCGGCGGTCTCGATGGCGGCAGCGCTCGCATCGTCGACCTCGGCGTCCGACGCCAGCTCCGGGACGACGACGGGCGCACCACCGACGCCGCTGCTGTCGGCTGCAGTCGCCGACGGGCGCGCGGCCACCGGCGGCGCGCCAACGCTCGCCAGCTGCACGGCGTACTGCGCGTCCTCGAGGGCGCGGCGCTGTGCGCGCGGCCAGCCCTGCACGCTGAGCAGCGAGAAGACGCGCGAGCGTGCGATCATCAGCGAGCTGAGCCACGCCAGCTGCGCACGCGTCGCCCGCGAGCTCTCCGCCACCGCAGCCTGCGACGAGCGGCCCAGCTGCACTCGCAGCACCGATGACGGACGAGTGCGCCACTTGACCCCGAGACCTGCGGCAGTCGCGAGGCCGAATGCACGGTTGTAGGAGTTGAGCGCGTCGGTGAGCTGGCCCGTTTCCTCGAGAATTGCGCCGCGGCGCGCCGAATCGAAAGCGTCGGTCAGCCGCGGGTCGACGGCCACGTCGTACCTGCGCCGGAGCAGCCTCGCGCACGCCTTGGCGTCGTTGATCTTTTCCTCGACGGTGCCGTCGCCCACCCGCACCGCAACGCCACGGTCGCAGCGCGCCAGGCAAGAGGAGGAGTCTATTGTCAGCTCGTCCTCGGGCGCTAGGAATCGCAGCGCTCTCAGCGTCGCATCGCCGTCGCCCTTGGCGCAGCGGCCCTCGCCGCCATACGTGCACACACGGATAGTGCGGCTCTCGTCGGCGCACATGCGCGGGTGCGCACGGTGGGCCTTGGGCCAGGCTAATAGGAGCATGGGGTGCGGCGAGTGGTAGGTGGTAGGGTAATCCCGGCGACGACCTGGGACCCCAAGTTTCGAGTGTAGGAGATGAAGTACCTAGAATTGCCACGATAGCCATAGGTTTTCCGATCGTTTTTTCTAGCTTTTACGCGCGCGCGCAGGGGTGCAACCACCCGCCCGAAAGAGGAGGGGGACCCACAACACCATGGTCACTGGTATGATATGCTATCACACTTCGAGGTCCTTCTCCATCACGGTGACACGGTCGTCGTCGTCTCCAGGACCGGCCATCTCCCGCTCGGGCCGATACACGCCCTCGTCCATCCAGTCGAAGGCGAGCACAAACGCGTCGTCCTCCATGTCGTCCTCAGTCGCGTCCGTCTCGTCGCTGATGAGCTCATTGTCGAGAACGTACTGAGCCGCGGCCCTCGCCGCACCGTTGTATGTCTTGTGAGCGCTCACCACCTTTGTGTCTTGCCTTGCGGGTAGCCCTGCGGAGAAGTTGTAGTCCGAGCCGGAGTCCAACTCGCGGGAACACGAAGTTTGAGTTCATGGAACAGTCCGGTGTTGTGCACCCCCCTTCCTCGGGGGGTAGGACTGATTGAGATCTGAAGGCAAAGAAGAGGAGTGATTGATTGACTGATGATTGACTGAATGGTCTGAAGAGGCGCGAGCTTTGGGTGAAGCAAACCCCACCGCTTGGAACGTGACGATTCATGTACACGCGTCACACCCGCCACGCGCATCGGCCTCGCCGCCGCCGCCCGCAGTGCACTGCCCGCCTAATTTGCCAGCCGACATGGCGCATCTGCCCATTTTAGTGGCGGCCCGCCCGATTCTGCCACCGACGTCCCATCCACCCGTGTGTGCGCAGGCGCCTGCTCGCCACGAGCCTCCTCACCGCCGGCCACACGCTCTCTCCGCGCCGCGCTGGCAACATGGTCATGAGCAGCAGCGCCTACATCAACGAGATCAACACCAAGTACGAGGCCCTGCACCGCGACTTCGAGGAGCAGTTCTGGGGAACCAAGATGGCGCTCAGCGACGAGAAGTTCTCGGTCGCCGAGCTGACCAGGACCAAGGGCGAGATGGAGGGCTTCCTGGCCGACGAGGAGAAGCTGAAGACGACGCGCGAGCACCTCGCCAAGGGCGACCTGCTCTCGCCCGAGGAGCTGAAGACGCTCAAGGTCTTCGAGCGCACGTTCGGCTGCTACATCATGGAGGCCGACGAGGCCAAGACGCTGCGCAACTCGTGCACCGAGATCGAGGGCAAGCTGGAGGACGCGCGCAACAAGATGACGCTGGGCGCCACGATTGGCGGCAAGTTCGTGGAGCTGTCGTCGGTCGGGCTGCGCACCAAGATGCGCACCGACCCGAGCGAGGAGGTGCGCCACGCCTGCTGGGACGGCCTGCGCACGATCGGCGACTTCGTGGTGGCCAACGGCTTCGTCGAGCTCGTGCGCGCTCGCAACGCGATGGCGCGCAAGCTCGGCTACGTCGACTACTACGACTACAAGGTGACGCAGGCCGAGGGCTTCGGCAAGGCGGCGCTCTTCGAGATGCTCGACACGCTCGAGGTGGGCACGCGGCCGCTCATGCAGCAGGCGCGCGCGCGCCTCGCGCAGGAGAAGGGCGACGACGCGCTGGAGCCGTGGAACACGGGCTTCAAGATGGCGGGCGACATCACCAAGAAGCTCGACCCGTACTTCCCCTTCGAGACGGCGGTCGAGCAGTGGGGGCGCTCGTTCGCGGCGATGGGCATCTCGTACGCGGGCGCGTCGATGTCGCTCGACCTGCTCGACCGCAAGGGCAAGTACTCCAACGGCTTCTGCCACTGGCCGCAGCCGGCGTGGGTGCGCGGCGACGGCTCGTGGCAGCCGACGGTGACGCACTTCACGTCGCTCGCCGACCCGTCGGCGATCGGCTCGGGGCTGACGGGGCTGACGACGCTGATGCACGAGGCGGGGCACGCCGCCCACTTTGCCAACATCAAGATGCCGTCGCCGCTCTTCTCGCAGGAGCGCGCGCCGACGTCGGTCGCGTACGCCGAGCTGCAGTCGATGTTCCTCGACGCGCTGGTGGGCGACGCGGCGTGGCGGTGCAAGTACGCCATCTCGCGCGAGGGCGAGGCGCTGCCGTGGGCGCTCATCGAGGAGGACGTCAAGGCCAAGCACCCGTACGAGGTGCTCACGCTGCGCGGCATGCTTGCGGTTCCCTACTTTGAGAAGGCGCTGTACGAGCTGCCCGACGAGCAGCTGAGCGCCGCGGCGGTACTCAAGCTCGCCGACGAGATCGAGGACCAGATCCAGGGCGGCAAGGGCGCGCGGCCGCTGCTGTCGGTGCCGCACCTGCTCTCGGACGAGGCCTCGTGCTACTACCACGGCTACGTGCTCGCCGAGATGGGCGTCCACCAGACGCGCGAGTTCGTGCTCGCGCGCGACGGCTACCTCGTCGACAACCCCAAGGTGGGGCCGACGCTGCGCGAGGCGTACTGGCTGCCAGGCAACTCGGAGCCCTTCCTCGGCCTCGTCGAGAGCCTCACGGGCAAGCCGCTCACGGGCGACGCGTGGGTCAACATGCTCAAGCAGGACGTCGAAAGCCTGCTCGCCGAGGAGAAGGTCGCGTACGACGCGGCGGCCGCCGCCAAGGCCAGCGACGGCAAGGCCGCAGGCGACATCGACCTCGACATGCGCATCAAGATCATCGACGGCGACGACGTCATCGCCGACACGGCGGTCGACGGCGGCTTCCTCGCCACCTGCGCCAAGTTCCAGGCGTACGTGGCGCAGCGCTTCCCGCGCGCCGCCTGAGTCCCAGGGTCTGGCGGACTCGAAGGGATGTTGCCGATTGGCGCCTCGGGCCCGCCCGCCCGAGTGGAAACTGTACTCGTAGAGCACGTAGGGGACTGAACGAGCACCACGTGCCTGGAGAAAGAGGGGGAGGGGGTGAGGGGGATCACCACGTAGCGGCCTATTTTTGAGAGTCACGAGATAACGCCGCGGTTCTCGCTTGGCGAGCTCACACGCGCGCACACCACAAGCACAACCATGCCATCGGGGAGGAACGTGCTCGCTTCCGCCGCCCGCGCAGCTGGCCTGACTTTTGATGACGTCGGCTTCTTCAAGCTCAACGCGTGGTTCCCAGTGCTCCTCGTCAATGCGCACCTCTGCCTCGTCTCCTGGTGCAAGTCGAGCGTCGCCACTTCGGCGGTGGCGATGATGCCGGTGCCTCCAGCAAAGGTGCCGTTTTTCGTCATCACCGTCATGCCCATTATCGCTGTCGTGTGTACGATCGTCGCCATCCAGAGCATCGCGGCGATCAAGCCCAAGGGTACTACTCGCAACAGAAGCGGCTCACTCGCCGCCCAGGGCCTGCCTGCGTGGCTCGACCGCATGCAGCAGGCGCAGTACAACACCTGGGAGGCGTGCATCTACACGGTGAGCACCTTCTATGTCGCTGGGTCGCTGGGTCTCCAGGAAGCGCTCTTTGCGAAGATGGCCACCTTTTTCCTCCTTATCCGCGTGCTCTACCCCATTGCCTACGTCCTCGACCTCGACTTCTTCCGCACGGCGCTGTGGCTCACGGGCATTGACACGTGCCTCATGACTGCGTTTGCCGCACTCTTCCCAGAGAGCGTGGTGCCCATGTTCACCTGAGAGCGCGGCCTCGTAACAGGGGACTCATCGGTTCGGGGGCGCGGCGGGCGCGGCCCCCATAGCCTCGGCCTTACATCCTGCACAGAGCTTGGCTGAAAGCCGGCTGTAAGGGGACGGGACGCCAAGTTTGTTCAAGTGTCTAACAAAATTTCTTGCCGTACTGCCGGACGGTACTACTTTACCGTACTACTGCGGCTCGAGATATGTGTAGAGTCGCCTCCTGATGTGGAAGCCAGAGAGCAGCGCCACCAGCGCTGAATTTGTGTCGGGCCGCTGCGCGTCCGATTGGTGACGCTGAGCCGCACCACGTGACAGCATCGGCGACGCGCAAGGATAGGCGTGGACGCGCATGCTCAGATTTGCGCGCGGTAAGCGTCGAGCCATCTCGTCTCGCAGCAGCGTGGGAAAGCTGCCGCATCGACTGCCTCGTCCGGCCGTAACCACTAACACTCGTGCCCAAGAACCTGAGCCGTCGAGCCAAAGCATGCCTCGACATTTCAAATAGTTTGGCCCTGATTTGCTGTTTCACTCTGAATCTGGTTGAAGCGATCAGCCCGATGGCGCCGTACACCTCGCTGAACCATGGCTACCCCGCGCTGTGCCACGCGCACATCTCCAAAGCTGGCGGCAGCTCGGTCAATCTCATCATGGCGTCGGAGAAGCAGACCATCTACGCACCCGAGGAGTGCGCTCGTAAGCTCTTCGATCATAGCTGGTGCCAGCTAGCACGGCCGCGGAGTGAGGCGGTCTACCTCGTGATGCTGCGGTCGCCTCGCGCGCACGTGCTGTCGCAGTACATGGAATGCGCCTACTCCAAGTGGGGCATGGGGGTCGTCTCAAAGAGCCCAGAGTACCGTGCGTTCCCGCGGCACTCCAAAGGGCAGCCAAGCGGCGCCCAGCTGGCCAGCCATTTCGACCAGTGGGTGCGCCACTTCTCGCCAGCATGGACGCCAGAGCAAGGGAACTTTGACTGCTACACGCCGTGGGATTTCGAGACGCGCTATCTGAGCTGTGGAATGCCCGGCGCGCCCGATCCGATGGCTGACCATCACGGCAAACTGCGCAATCGATCGCGCGGCAACGTGATGGACAGTCGGCAGCCGCGAGATGAATCGATCGCGCTGAAGATGCTGAACACGTTTGCGGAGCACGGCGTCGTTGGCGTGACGGAGCTCTTCGACGAGAGCCTCTGCCTTGTCAGATACAAGATGAGCGGCGCGTTGCCCCCCAGCTGTGCGTGCGACGCGCCGCCATCGACCGCGCCTCACGGGGTGCACGACAACCGCGGTGTGCCTGCGCACTCTCTGGCCGATGTCTGGAACAGCACGCTGACGCTCGTCGACGAGATCACGTCGATCGACGCACAGGTGTACGTCACCGGCCTGGCCATCTTGCTCTCAGAGCTGGCCGCCCTGTCGCGAAAGCTCAACGTGCAGCTGATCTGCGAGGGGCGGCTCGACAAGGTGCGGGCAGCCGTCGCGTACATACCGCAGGCGGACGTGTTGCTTCATGATCGTTACTGGCACGTTCAGCACGGGTTCGTGCGTCAGGATTTGTCCTAAGCAAGTTGGACTATAAACCGTCTACCGTGACTTTACGCGCTTGGGCCTGGACCGAGGGCCAGGCCCCTGAGCCTGACGTGGCGCGGGTGGCGACGACGCAGCCGCCCCGCCGAAGTCGCAGCATGCTGTCCGCTGCCGCGCTGCTCCTGCTGCTGACGAGCGCGTGCACGCGCGCGGCGGCCCTCGCCCTGCAGCCCGTGACCACGCCGGCCGTCCGGCCCGAGTAGCGCTCGCTTGAAGACGAGCGAGATCCGCGCGCCTGTGTTGCGCGCGCCCTGCCCGGGGAGCACCGCGTGCTCGTACTCCTGCTGGCACGCGCCGTGCATGCACACCACGTCGCCCGTGAAGAGAGCAAAGGTGTGACGCTCGCGCTCGTCGCCGCCACCCGTGCCGCCGCCGCCGCCGCCGGTTGCGATCGGGCGGAAGGCGAAGCGGCGCGGCTCGCCCGCCGTGACGACGGTCGTGGGCAGCGCCCACTTGGTTCCGTGCTCGGGGTCGGTGTGCCACTTGCACGCCGCCTCGCCGCCCGCCGGGTAGAGGTTGCACAGCGCGCAGTCGAAGGCCTCGTCCGTGTCGCACTGCAGCGCGTCGCGCACCCGCACCACCGCATCGCACCCCTCGAGCGCCGTCGGCGGCATCAGCTTGCCCGAATAGGCAAGGGCGCCGATGCCGGTCTCGGCGAGCCACGCCGTGTGCCGCCGCTCGCGCACTTTCTGGCCGTCGGCGGTGAGCAGCTGCTGCTGCGCAAACGGCACCTCCGTCTGCAGCACGTCCACCCGCAGAGCCTCGCCCACGAGCGCGCCGAGCGACGGCGCGATTGAGGCGGCCACCGCCGTGCTGCCAGGCGGTGGCAGGGCGCACAGGCCCGGCACTAGCTCGAATGGGAGCGCCTCGGCCGCCACGCGCTGCTCGAGCGATGGGGCATCGGCAGCCACGCCCAGCAGCCGCCTCGCGGCAAACCACGCGGCAACTGCGTCGGATGCGCCCATGGCTGGCGTCAGGAGGTCGGCACGCTCAACGAGCCTCAGCGCCGCCTCCCGCAGCGGCTCCAGCTCCGAGCCGATCGCGCCGTCACGGTGCTGCACCCGCTCGGTGGCGTCGGCGGCGCAGAGCGCGCCCAGTGCTGCGAGCGCGACGACGACAAGCCGCGCACATGCGCGGTCGTGCTCGGCATCCTCGCCGTCGGGGATGGCGGCGCTCGGCGCGGCAGCACAGAGGGCGAGTCGTTGCAGCCGCCCGTCACTGAGCGTGTGCTGACGCTCGGCGCAGGCGCCGCTGCCGACGAGCACCTTCTCGCTGAGCGCGGAGAGCGCGTTGCAAGCCAGCGACTGCCGCTTCTGCTGGTGCACATCGTGCCCGAGATGCGGCAGGGCAAACGGCGGGCCGGGCGTCGGGATACGGGCGGCGGCAACGAGGACCTCCTCGGCAGTCGTGGCGCGCTCGAGAGCGGTGCCGATGGGGACTGGCGGGGTACAGAGAGCCAATATCTGCGGCCACGGCAGAAGGATAGCCAAGGATGGCATGCTGGCGCGGTGGTCGAGCGTACGTGCCGTGGCTATCAAGCCGAGATTTTCAAACTTGTTGCCAGTGAGGAGTAAGACCACACTTTTCTGACCGTCGCAATGATCTAAAGTATCTAAAGACAGACAGACGGGGGGGAGGCGGCGCTGGGAAAAACCTTCTCAAACGGACAATTCCGGGACGACGAAAGAAGCAAACGAAACAAACAAGCAAGCAGCTCTCAAACGGACGATTCCGCGACGACGGCCTCGGAGGAGCCGCGCATCGACCCATGACGGACCATGTTGCCGCGGAAGCGCGCCTGGATCTTCAGGGCGGCCATCTCCTCGGCGCGCTTCTCGACGCGTTCGTCCTCGGTCGCGAGCTGCTGCTCGAGCTTCTGGCTGAGCATCGCCGAGTTCTCCACATGCCATTCCGCGTGCAGCATCGACTGTTGCTTCTGCTGCTCGGCAAGCTCCGCGAGCTTCGCGTCCCGCCGGTCCCGCTTGCGTTGCTGGCGCGCCTCGTAGCGCGTGCCGCACGAGAGCAGGCACATCTGGAAGGTCATGAGCACGACGATCGGCACGAAGACGAAGATGAGCGTCCGCACCCACCCGATGCGCTGCTTGCTCTTGAAGCAGTTCCAGTCGTGCGTCGTCCGCGTAACGTCGCGCCCCGTGCAGATCGGGTAGAGCACGTTGAGGCCCTCGAGGTCGTCGGCGGTCGTGCAGACGCGCGGGTTGTGCTCGGTGAACGACTCCATGATGGTGTCGCGCACGCCATAGTCGCCCAGGTCGCCGTCGTCCCACGCCCCCTCGCGCACGTACACCCACGGGTTGGTGCACGCGTCCGCCGGGAAGCCCTCCGTGGCGTAGGACTTGGTGCCGTCCTTCGCCGCGAGGAGGACGTGGTGCGAGTTGTTGCCGGTCGGGTAGCCCCCGTGCGTAGACATCGAGTTGGGGTGCCCGAAGCCGAGGATGTGGCCGACCTCGTGCGTCGCGGCGGCCTCGAAGTCGAAGCAGTTCCAGCACGGGTCGAAGATGTTCATCTGGATCGAGACGGGGACCCACAGCGAGAGGAGCAGAGCCGTCATCGGCAGCACGCCCCACTGTTTGATCTCGACGAGGATGTCGTCGCACTTTTTGCGGATGCTCCGATTGACGGTTTGGATGTCCTTCTTGGCGACGTCGATGTCCTTGTTGATGTCGGTGAGGTCGTGCATGGAGGTCGAGATCGAGATCGACGCGCGCCTGATGTTTTTTCTAACATCTTGCATCGGGCAGTGCGGCCTCTGCACCTTGCTGAGGTCGGGAAAGCAGATCTTCTGCTTCTTGCACATCCCCACCAGCAGCAAGGCCGCCGAGAACAGGCCGATGGCGAAGAGAGTGAAGACGATGCCCTGGCAGAGGGCGAGCGCGTTTCCCGCGCCCAGTTGCGCCTTGAGCGCGTGCAGCGGCGCGCAGAAGTCCGAGTCGAGGTACCAGCACTTGTCGACGTTGAAGGTAATCTTGCCGCCGAACACCTCGATGACCTGGCGCCCCTCGCCGTTGATCGTCTGGACGTGGCCGTTGGTCGAGCGCAGGTCGTACGCCCACCGCGAGTACTGCGCCGCCGAGGCGGCGGCGACCGCGGCGTACGACTCGGTCTCGTGCGGCCGCCCCCCCTGCTGCTGCGCGAGGGAACGGCGGCGATATTCGTCATACACATAGTCGTCTGGCTCGTCGCCGCCGCCCCCCTTGCCTCCCTCCGGGTCCTCTCCGGGCAGGCTGATGACTTGGTACGGGTCGTCCGACGGGAACGGCAGGCCCTCGCACATGTTGTCGTCGGCGCACCACGGCCGGCCCGCGTCCTCCGGCACCTCGTCGTCGGTGCGGTGCGTGATGAAGACCTCGACGAGCGAGCAGTTGGACTCGACCTTGCCGTAGAGGCGGCGGCACTCCTCGGTCACGTCGATGAAGTGGATGGCCTGATGCATGTCGCCCCACGTCTGGAAGGCGCGGTGCATCGCCGCGCGGATGTCCCTGCACGAGATGAAGTTGGGCGCCCACGCGATGTTCTCCTCGAACTGCGACTCGAAGATCGCGTGGCCATCGTAGCCGTCGGTGTGGCTCTGCTCCTTGCAGAGGTCGTCGTCCCAGGCCCACGCGATGCCGCCGCCCAGCCCCCTGTTGTCGTCGAAGCGAGTCGGCGCATGCCAGTAGTATCCCATCGTACCGTAGGGCCCCGCGGACGCCTCGATGCCCTCCCACGCCTGCGCCACGTTGGACGGCGTCACGCCGTACTTGCTCTGCATCTGAGTCACCCAGCCGGGTGCGGTGGCGATTAGGACAGCCGCGAGCATGGTTGCCAACCTTGTTCCTGGGTCGGCTTCCGCGCCAAGCTCGTCAAGACCAACCTCGCGCGAGCGCGCCGCCGAGATGAACGAAGCGCTGCGGTCACGGTAGCAATCCGCCAAGCTGCCTTTTACGATTTTTTGGCAAAATCATGTGTCGGTCTTCCGAACGTGCAACGCTTTTGAGTGGCATCCGGCTTCATCACTTTTGTCAGCAGCGATGGCAGCAGCCTCGCCAGCCCGCTTCGCCCTGCACGCGCTGCTCCTCGGCTCTGCGCTCGCCACGGAGGTCAGCTGGAGCACCGCCAACGTGACGATCAATGTCACCGACGCGCTGTGCTACAAGGTGGAGTGGGACCTGCTGGTTGCGGCGGCTGGCTCGGGCGGCCTGCCATCGGAGAGCGTGATCAAGCCGATCGAGGGCATCCCGAGCGTCCATCCGTCGGTCGTGTACGACTTTTGCGACGGCGCGCTGCCGGCGGGCTCCACGATCCCGACGACCATCAAGTGGCCGTACGACGCGCAGAACTATGAGCCGAACCGCGACTGCGTCACGGTGGTCGGCGCGCTGATGTTCTACGGCTACGACTACCCGTACCAGTACAGCGCAAACACCGGCTACTACGCCGCCGAGACCATCTCGGTCTACCTGATCGTCGACGCCACCGACGAGGTCTTCCTCGTGCTGACGCTCGACCAGCCGTCAACCGACCCGGGCGGCGAGCTGTACCTCGACGTGACGACGACGGGGCTGACGCCGGGCCAGACCGACATCGTGCTGATGGACGACGCCAACGAGCAGGTCAACGCCGACGACGACGGGAAGCTGCCGCTCGGCCAGTGGAATGCGACGAGCGGGCAGGGCTCCTTCTACTGGAAGTGGGGCCGCTGCTGCACCGATGGAATGGTGCTCGGCCCGCTGGCCAAGGACGCGTGGACGATGACGTTCGCGATGCCCTCGTTCAACGCCGAGCTCAACACCTTCCAGATCGGCTCGTGGGAGAACGCCTCGTCGTCGGTCTCCTTCCTCTCGATGAGCATGTCAGACATCGACACGACCACCGGCATCCGCGTCAACGCGTACACGTGCGCGTCGTACTGCGCGACGTTCAGCTCGTGCGGCGCGTGCACCGCCTCGAGCGAGTGCGGCTGGTGCTCCGTCGACGGCGCCGGCGCGTGCCTGCCCGTCTCGGAGACGTGCCAGGAGACGTGCCATGAGACGTGCCAGTGGGGCAGCTGCACTACGAGCTGCACGACTAGCTGCACGACCACCGAGGCGCAGTGCACCGACGCGTCAATCGGCAGCTGGACGGCGCCCGGCACGTGCTGCGACGAGTGCTCGGCGGTCGCGGCGACGGAGACGTGCGAGCAGGTGTGCCAGTGGGGTAGCTGCACCACCACCAGCTGCACGACCACCGCCACCGCGCTCGAGAACTGCGTCGCCACCTCCGGCTGCGGCTACTGCGCCGGCACGCAGCAGTGCATCTCGGGCACCCCCACCGCGCCGTGCACCAACTGCACCTTCGTCGACGGGTCGACGGAGGCGCCGATCTTCTACTACGACCCGCCGTCAATCCCGCCGTCGGTGCCGCCCTCGTCTCCGCCCTCGTCCCCGCCCTTTGCCTCGCCCACCTCGCCCGACCCCTCGCCGCCGCCGCCGCCGTTGCCGTTCTCGCCAGACCCGTCGCCGCCTCCGCCGAGCCCGCCGCCACCCAGCCCGCCGCTCCCGTCGCCGCCGCCGCCCAGCCCGCCGCCGCCGTCGCCGCCACCATCTTCCCCGGCGCCACCATCTTACAGCTACGGCTTTGGCCACTGCAGTCAGTCGCACCTCTACGCGAGCTCTGCGTGGGAGCTCACGGGCTACGATGCCTCGGTGGGCGCGGATTCCAGCCTGAGCAGTGAGAAGTACATGGGCTGGGTGGACCTCGCGGTGCAGAAGTGCCTTGAGAAGGACCCCACCACCAAGTTCGTCAGCGTGTGGCACGACGCTGGCTACCGCTGCTACGGGGGTGACTGTGACGCCACTGGAG
>Ga0209713_10001361_pt1 | contig 14536 bp, 12 predicted proteins | sample ArcOceMetagenome_3_FD_187444 | JGI IMG/M metagenome (GOLD analysis project Ga0209713, IMG submission 187444) | Marine eukaryotic phytoplankton communities from Arctic Ocean - Arctic Ocean- Svalbard ARC20M Metagenome (SPAdes) (version 2) | ecosystem: Environmental > Aquatic > Marine > Oceanic...
TAAAAGAAGTTTTGATGGTTAATTATTATTTTTTCTGAGATACAAGTTAAAAGTAACCTGTTAATTTAAGTACAAAATTCTGTTTTTTATGATATCGGTGTAAACATGACAACAAGATATATTTTTGTAACTGGCGGTGTAGTATCGTCTTTGGGTAAAGGAATTGCAGCTGCTTCATTAGCGGCAATTCTCGAAGCGCGTGGTTTAAAGGTAACCATGTTAAAACTTGATCCTTACATTAATGTGGATCCCGGTACGATGAGTCCCATTCAGCATGGTGAAGTTTTTGTTACCGAAGATGGTGCAGAAACAGACCTTGATTTAGGTCATTATGAGCGCTTTATTCGTACCAAAATGACAAAACGAAATAATTTTACTTCTGGTCGTATTTATCAAGATATCTTGGCTCGTGAACGTAAAGGTGAGTTTTTAGGAGCGACTATTCAAGTTATTCCCCATATTACTAATGACATTAAACGTCGAGTAATAGAAGGTGCTGAAGGTTACGATATTGCTATGGTAGAAGTTGGCGGAACCGTTGGTGATATGGAGTCACAGCCATTTTTAGAAGCGATCCGTCAATTGGCTTTAGAAGTTGGTCGTGACCGTGCAATGTTTATGCACTTGACCTTAGTACCTTATTTAGCCGCTTCTGGTGAAATCAAAACCAAGCCAACCCAGCATTCTGTTAAAGATTTACGTTCTATTGGTATTTTACCCGATATCTTAGTTTGTCGTTCAGACCGAGCTATTCCTAATGCTGAGCGTGCAAAGATTGCACTGTTTACAAACGTTGAAGAAAAAGCTGTGGTATCAATGCGTGATGTGGATAGTATTTATAAAATACCTGCCATTATAAAAGCTCAAGGTACTGATGAAATTGTTGTTAAGCGCTTCGGTTTAAACGTTCCAGAAGCTGATTTATCTGAGTGGGAGGAAGTACTTTATCACGAAGCCAACCCCAAGGGTGAAGTCAATATTGGTATGGTTGGAAAATACATTGAACTCCCTGATGCTTATAAGTCTGTTAACGAAGCACTTAAGCATGCCGGTCTTAAAAATCAAGTCACAGTAAATATTAAATATATTGACTCGCAGGATTTAGAAGTTAAAGGTGTAACCATATTAGCTGATCTCGATGCTATTCTAGTGCCTGGTGGTTTTGGTGAACGTGGTGTTGAAGGAAAAATTTTAGCAGCCCAATATGCGCGTGAAAATAAAGTACCTTACTTGGGTATTTGTCTTGGTATGCAAGTCGCTTTGATTGAATTTGCGCGTAATGTCGCTGGGTTAACTGATGCACATAGTACTGAATTTAATAAGAAAACACCTTTCCCTGTCGTTGGTCTTATCAGTGAATGGTTAGATGAAGAAGGCCAAATTGAGTATCGCAACGAACAATCTGATTTAGGCGGAACAATGCGTTTAGGCTCTCAATTGTGTCACTTAGTGAAAGGTACCAAAGCATGCAACGTATATGGAAGTGAAACCATTAATGAGAGACACCGACACCGTTTTGAGGTAAATAATAACTACCGAGAGCAATTAAGCCAAGCTGGTTTAGTTTTCTCCGGTTTATCGTCTGATAAAACGTTGGTGGAGGTTATTGAAATAGAGGATCACCCTTGGTTTGTTGCAGGTCAGTTCCACCCTGAGTTTAATTCAACCCCACGTGATGGACATCCACTCTTTGAAAGTTTTGTTGCGGCAACATTTAAGTTGCAAAAGAGCTAAATACAACCACTAAAAAACCGTAGCGAATGCTGCGTTTTTGTTTTAACTTTAGCCACAGATAATAAGCTTGGTCATTAGTGAGACTATAGTGATAACAACTGAATTAACTTTACCGCTCAATATATATGAGCGTCTAATACTTTAATAGGAAAAATAATGTCGAAAATTAGCAAAATTTTAGCACGTGAAATCATGGATTCACGTGGCAATCCAACCGTTGAAGCAGATGTATATCTTGAATCAGGTGCTTTTGGCCGTGCTGCAGCACCTTCAGGTGCTTCAACAGGATCACGTGAAGCATTAGAGTTACGTGATGGAGATAAGTCTCGTTACCTAGGTAAAGGTGTTTTGAATGCCGTTGCCGCTATTCGTAATAGCATCACTCCAGCATTACTTGGTCAAAACGCATTAGAGCAAGCACATATCGATCAAGTAATGATTGATTTAGACGGCACTGAAAATAAAGAAAATTTTGGTGCAAATGCTATTTTAGCCGTTTCTCTGGCAGTTGCTAAAGCGGCTGCAGCAGATAAAGGTGTGCAGTTATTCGAGCATATTGCTGATCTCAACGGTACTCCGGGCGTTTACAGCCTGCCTGTACCTATGATGAACATCATTAATGGTGGTGAACATGCAGATAATAATGTAGATATTCAAGAGTTTATGGTTCAACCTGTAGGCGCTAAAAACTTTAGTGAAGCATTACGAATGGGTGCTGAAATATTTCATGCACTTAAAAAAGTACTATCCGCTAAAGGTTTAAATACTGCAGTAGGCGATGAAGGTGGTTTTGCGCCCGATTTGGCCTCTAATGCTGATGCATTAGCCGTTATTAAAGAAGCTGTTGCTGCTGCAGGTTACGTGTTAGGTACCGACATTACTCTTGCAATGGATTGTGCTGCTTCTGAATTTTATGATGCAGATAAAGGTATTTACGACTTAAAAGGTGAAGGTAAGCAATTTTCTTCAAATGAATTCTCAGATTTCTTAGGTGAACTTTGTGAAGAATACCCTATTGTTTCAATTGAAGATGGACTAGATGAATCAGATTGGGATGGTTTTAAATATCAAACTGATTTATTAGGGGATAAAGTACAAATTGTTGGCGACGATTTATTTGTAACTAATACTAAAATTTTAAAAGAAGGCATTGATCGTAATATTGCTAACTCTATTTTAATTAAATTTAATCAAATTGGCTCATTAACAGAGACATTAGCCGCCATTAAAATGGCTAAAGATGCTGGTTATACCGCAGTTATTTCGCATAGAAGTGGTGAAACTGAAGATGCTACTATTGCAGATTTAGCTGTAGGTACTGCAGCAGGACAAATTAAAACAGGTTCTTTGTGTCGCTCAGATCGTGTATCAAAATATAACCAGTTATTACGTATTGAAGAAATACTAGGTAACAAGGCTGTTTACAATGGTTTGTCTGAAATAAAAGGTCAGTAAATATTGTTTACCTGACTTTATATTAACCATATTAAAGCTCAAATAGATAAAAGCATGATTAAGCAAACGCTAATCATGCTTTTTTTTTAATAAAAAACACTTAAAATATCACTACAAAAGACACTTATAAAACAAGTAAAGTAAGATACCAAAATAATAAGATAGGTAATTACTAAATTATGTAACCTTTATAGCTTTGATAAAAATAGCTACATATTTAATGTGTTATTAGGGGGTAGAAAACAGAGATAATTTAATTTATAACAATATAATTACCTTGTGTTGTATACAGTGAAAAGGGGCTTTATGTTAGGTTAACGCTTCAATAAGCTTAATAATTAATGTAGCTGTTTGTTTTGGACTTTCAAGAGGAAACATATGTCCACCCTCTGTAGTTTGTATGTTAATTGAGCTATTTAGTTTAACGAAATTTTGGAAAGTGTAATGGGGGAAAACGGTAGTTTGGTTACCATAAACTAATATGCCGGGTATTTTTAATTTATTTTTATAATTTGATAAGTTAGTTGGGATACTTCTGAATATACTCGCCTCTATACCTGCATCAAACGCTAACTCTAGTTGTTTATTACGAGTAATGATACCGTGCTTAATATAATCATCAAGGCATCGAGTATCAAAATTTTTAAATAACGTTCGTTTTGCAAATGTAGCATGGATGTCAGTATGTAAAGGCCATTTTTTTTGTCGATTTTTAGCTTTTCCGGCAGGACTGTATTTATCAATCAAAGGTGTTTTTTTTAATAATCTTGCTGCGAAGGCCTGAGCGCCTGACAGTACTGGCGGGTCAAGCATAATGAGCGCGTCAAATAAATCTGGTCTTTGGCAACATGCTAGAAATGAAATCACTCCGCCAAACGAATGCCCCAAGCAAATTGATTGTTGGCTAGAGATACGATTTTTTTCAACATGCTCAATTAACTCTTCAACCTGAGCTTGCCAATTATTATTTACTGGTTTTATTTTGCTGTGCCCATATTTTTCTAGGGCGATAACTTTCATGTTATCAGGAAAATAACTAAATAAAGTATTATAACTGCCTGCGGGAAAACCATTGGCGTGAGCAAAACTAATAGTATAGTTTGACATTTTGTAAGATCGCAATAAACGTGTACAATAAAGTTAAACGCTTGTTTAAAACTTGTCAACTAGTAAGTGTAAAGGCTTTATAAAGGGAATAAAAAAACCCAATAAATTGGGTTGTTCGGCATAATGTTGAATTAAGGAAATTAAAAATCTTCTAACATATGCTCTAGAGACGATTCGTAGCTTCTAAGATCTTTTTCTAACTCAAATTTATCGCGAATAGATTCTATTTCGCGCCATTTCATTTTACTACCAGATGTTGCTCTTTTTTTTGCTACTTGACCGGTTGATTTTAAAACTTGGTTTATCTTATCCATAAAGCGCCCCTTATTTTTAATACCACATCATATCTTTACAATTAGCTTTGTGAGCTAAGTTCTATTAGTAACATAGTTTTTTTGACATTCATACGAAAAAGCGCATATTTATATAATATACGCTTTTGAACGGAGGGATATTCACAGAGGAGCTTTTATAGCATTGCAGCGAGTTGTTTTTCTAGTTTTATTTGGTCTATCGTGAAATTACGAATACCTTCAGCTAGCTTCTCGGTAGCCATAGCATCTTCATTCATTTGCCAGCGAAATTGTGCTTGTGTTAATGACACACTTGATTCGGCGCTGGCTTCGCAGGCAATAAGTTTTTGCTCAACTGTTTCGTGACTATTGGATAATTCATCCATTAAACCTGGGCTTATGGTTAGGCGATCGCAACCAGCAAGTTCAAGTATCTCACCAATATTTCTAAAACTTGCTCCCATAACTACCGTGTTATAACCTTGCTGCTTATAATAATTATAAATACCAGTAACAGAAACTACACCAGGATCTTCATTGCTTGCGTATTCACTTGTGCCCGTATCTTTTTTATACCAATCAAGAATACGACCAACGAAAGGAGAAATTAGGAAAACGCCAGCTTCAGCACAAGCGCGCGCTTGGGCGAAACTAAATAGTAAGGTAAGATTACAATTAATGCCTTCTTTTTCTAATTTTTCCGCTGCTTTAATGCCTTCCCAAGTAGAGGCTAATTTAATGAGAATGCGGTCATTACTAATGCCTGCTTCATTGTACATAGCGATAAGCTTATGTGCTTTGGTAATAGATGATTCAGTATCAAATGATAACCGTGCATCAACTTCTGTTGATATCCGTCCCGGTACTGTTTTCAATATTTCTAATCCAATTAAAACTGAAAGCTTATCGGCAGCATCAATAATTTGTTGAGTAGCCGTATCTGATTGTGTTTTAGCCCAAACTACAGCGTCTCTTACTAGCCCTTGATAATTTTCAAGTGATGCTGCTTTTAATAATAACGACGGGTTAGTTGTGGCATCCTGAGGCTGAAATTTTGCGATTGCTTCTATGTCACCTGTGTCAGCCACAACAGTGGTCATTGATTTTAATTGTTCAAGCTGAGAAAGAGAGTTAGTCATTACATTACCTTAATAATATGCTGAGAGTGTTTTAAGTAAGTACACTTAAATTCGATCATGAATGTAGCTGATGAAATATTACAACATAAATATAAAAAAGTACTCTTTATTGTCTTTTTTTAGGAAATTATTATGCTTTTGTTTTTAAGTTACGCCACTATTGATTTCTACCTTTAAAAGCGCCCTGTATTAAAGCTGTTAACATATTCAACGCTTATGCTATATTAGCTAAAAATTAAGTCGATAATTAAGTAGTTATTTAAGAGTATAATTAAGTAGTTATTTAAGAAGATAATTAAGTGGATTGACATATGTTACTTGTTGTATCACCTGCGAAAAAGTTAGACTTTGAATCACCTGTTGTAACCGCTAAATTTAGCCAGCCAAGTTTACTCAATCACAGTCAATTATTAATTGATGATTGCATTAAATTGTCTCCTAGTGATATTGCTAGTCTTATGAAGCTCAGCGACAAACTTGCTGGTTTAAACGCCGCTAGGTTTGGTGAATGGTCAACACCTTTCACACCAAATAATGCCAGACAAGCAATTTTAAGTTTTAATGGCGATGTTTATACCGGATTAGATGCACAAACATTTAGTGATGATGACTTTAATTTTGCACAACAACACTTTAAAATTCTTTCAGGTCTTTATGGGTTACTCAAACCCCTTGATTTAATACAAGCATATCGATTAGAAATGGGGTGTAAACTGAGTAATAGCCGTGGTGATAATTTATATCAATTTTGGGGAGATATTATCACCAGTGAACTCAATCAGGCATTACAAGATAATAATGATGATGTATTAGTTAATTTGGCATCAACAGAATACTTTAAATCGGTTAAAACACCACTGCTCAACGCGACCGTCATTACACCTATTTTTAAAGATTGGAAAAATGGTCAATATAAAATAATTAGTTTTTATGCGAAAAAAGCACGGGGCTTGATGGCGCGTTATATAATTCAAAATAAATTAACCAAGGTAGAAGAGTTAAAACAATTTGATCTTGGTGGTTATCAATATGAAGCAGTAATGTCAAAAGGTAACGAGTGGGTCTTCACCAGAAAAGAAGCTGAGTAATTTTAATCAATAACTAAAAAATACGAGATTATGAGTAGTATCTAGATCTATAAAAATTAATTGTAAGGCCTACTATAGTTAGTAGGCCTTTTTTAAAAGTTAAACAGTCCTTTTAAAAAAGAATATTTAACCTTTAAATTATTTTTTAGTGCTGGTACGTTTTATTTTTTTCTTAGTTTGTTTTTTTGCTTTTGCTTTCTTTTGAGTCGTTGTTAATTTTAGTTTAACTTTCTTATTAACGACACGAGATTCTTTGTTTTTAGGTCGTAACCCCTCAATAACACGCCTAGAAAGTCGATCTTGGGTGTAACGCTCAATTTTACCAATAACGGCCATGTCATGGGCCTCAACCAAAGATACAGCTGTTCCTTTGTTACCTGCACGTCCAGTTCGCCCAATGCGATGAATATAAATATCAACTTTACGTGGCATATCAAAATTGATGACATGGCTAATATCATCAATATCAAGCCCCCGAGCTGCAACATCAGTAGCTACTAATACTTTGATTTCACCACTTTTAAAGCGTGAAATAGCTTTATTACGCTTATCTTGTGGCATTTTACCTTCAAGCCAAACACAAGGTAATTCCTCAGCATACAATTTACCTGAAAGGTATTGAACTGTCTCTCGCTTATTAGCAAAAACAACGGTACGATTAACACCCTCTTGTTTTAATGTATTTACTAGTATGTCCAATTTATGAGCCGTATTGTCAGCTAAATGCAACCATTGATGAATCACCGCTTTTTCTTTACGGGACGGGGTAGACTCTAAAAATATTGGTTCATTAAGTACTTCCTCAGCGAAGCGTAATACACCTGCACCCTCTAATGTCGCTGAAAAGAGCATGGTTTGTTTGCGCCAACGTGCCTCGGCAACAATACGGTTAATAGTCTCACTAAAGCCTAAGTCAAGCATTCTGTCAGCTTCATCCAAGACTAGAACTTCTATTTCACGCGCATCAAATTGTTCATTTTCTATGTACTCTAATAAGCGCCCCGGTGTTGCTACTAAAATATCAGTAGTCGATGTTAAGATATCAGCATGGCTACCATAATTAACACCGCCAGTGATTACACCAGTTTTTATATTAGTTAGCTCTGTCAGTTGTTTACAATCATCACCTATTTGTAAGGCTAATTCTCGGGTTGGTGTTAAAATTAGTACGCGAGGGAAACCAGGTTTGGTTCTAGGGTAGTCAAGTAAATGTTGAGCGATGGGTAATAAAAAAGCCGCTGTTTTACCAGTACCTGTTGGTGCAGAAGCTAAAATATCTTTACCAACCATTGCTTCTGGTATAACCAACTCTTGTATTGATGTGGGTTTAGTGTAGCCAATTTTTTTAATACTGGCTAAAAGTTCAGAGTCTAGTTCAAAGTGCTCAAACATAAAGAAAGGGTCGCTAAGCGATAATAATAGTAATATGGCACAATTATAGTGGGTTTAGGAGAGGCTGTAACTATTTTTTGTTATCAGAACGTCTTACTAAAAGCATAAAATATAATAGTTGAGGTACTTAACGTTAAAGGAGACTTGCGTATTCTAATAAAATTTGCTCGCACCACTTATCTAAACGCTCATCTGTTAAGTTGTACTGGGTATCTTCATCTAGCGATAAACCAACGAAATGACTTTTAGTTGGAGTTAGAGCCTTAGAGGCTTTAAATTCATAACCTTGATTAGGCCAGTGGCCTATAATATTTGCGTTTCTCGCTAATACTTGCTCATTTAACATTCCTAATGCATCTTGAAACCACTCGTTGTAGCCGACCTGATCACCCATACCATAGAGCGCTACAATTTTTTCAGAAAAATCGAGTAAACTAATATCATCCCAAATTGATTCCCAATCTTCTTGGATTTCACCAAAATCCCAAGTAGAAATACCTAAAATAATAAAATCATATTCAAGACAAAGTGATAATGATTGATCTTTAATGTTAAAAATATCAACTAAATCAGTACCAATAATTGCTTGGATTTTTTCTGCCACTATTTCTGTGTAACAGGTCGTTGAACCATAAAATAAACCAATTTTCATAACAGTAGTTTTCCATAATGAGTGAGCAGAACTTATATTGAATCAACAATTTTAGCAAAAACAGTTATATTTGTTTATTAGATAATACAAAATTCTCAGTTTTAAGTTGCAAATATCTGCTCATGGCGTTATTTTTCTAGCTAGGTATGCATGCTAATGAATAATTTAGTATGTACTATTTGATACTGAGTAAAATTACTTTTCTTACTATCAAGTCGATAAGTCATTATTAAATAATTATTAAGTCATAGGTTATTATGAAAGTTATGTTCAAAACATTTATTGTTGGTGCGGTAGTTGCGGCTATAACACTTCCCTTTATCGCTCAGAAAATAAATGCAGCAACACAATCGCCTCCAGCATTATTGTCTGCAAAACTCGCTAACGAAACAAGTAAATTAGACGCAGAATTTTTAGCCGATAAATTAACTAAAAAGTTAGGTATGACGATTACAAAAGTTGAAGCTTCTCCAATCCCTGGAATTGCTCTTTTAATTACTGAACAAGGCATAATTTATGCGAGTTACGATGGCGACTATTTAATCCAAGGTAATATGTTTAGTTTAGGTGATTCGGTTGTTAACTTAACTGAAAATAGTTTTGCGCAAGTACGGCTCGATGGTTTAAAACGCTTTGAAGGTGATACTATTGATTACAAAGCTGAAAATGAAAAGTATGTAGTCACTGTCTTTACTGATATTACTTGTGGCTATTGCCGTAAAATGCATGGACAAATGGCTGACTATAATGCTCGAGGCATCACGTTTAAGTATTTAGCTTATCCTCGCTCTGGTATTAATGATCGACTTGGTAATTTAAGTCAAGGCTACAAAGATTTACGCTCTATATGGTGTAGCGATGATAGTTCTAAAGCAATGACTATGGCGAAATCAGGTGATAAGGTCGAAGATAAAGTCTGTGAAACTTCTATTGAAGCACAATTTGATTTTGGCCGAAAAGTGGGTGTTAATGGCACCCCCGCAATGATCTTATCTAACGGTACTATGATTCCAGGTTATCAGCCTCCTGCAAAATTAGAAGCAATACTAAAAAAGAGTTAAAAGTTTAATTTTGTAGTCTAAAAAGTACTTGATGGCTTCATCAAGTACTTTTTTTATGTGTAAATTTATGCTCACATTAAACATAACATTGAGTTGAAACTGAGTTTAGCTCAAATCGAGGACTGCAATGAATAAAAAAGTTATTTCTAGAGCGATAGTATCAACCGAATATTTACCTACTAGCTTAGATGAAACGATAAAACAAATCTATGCGAGTCGAGGGATTACTTCTGCCGACGAGTTAGCGCTTAACGTTAGCAAGTTAAAAGGTATGGTACCTGAAACTAGGCTACTAGGGCTGGATAATGCTTGCCTCATTTTGTATCAAGCGCTACTAAATAAAACACGTATTGTTATTGTCGGTGATTTTGATGCAGATGGCGCTACTAGCACAGCGCTTATGATGGTAGCACTGAGCTATTTTGGCAGTGATCACCATAATTTTATTGTACCTAACAGATTTGAGTATGGTTATGGCTTAACTCCTGAAATTGTTGAACTTGCTAATCAACAGCAGGCGCAACTGTTAATTACTGTTGATAATGGCATTAGCTGTATTACTGGCGTTGAGCGCGCTAAAGCATTAGGTATGCAGGTGATCGTCACTGATCATCATTTACCTGGGCAGACTTTGCCTAATGCCGATGCTATTGTAAACCCCAATCAAGTTGGCTGTAATTTTCCAAGTAAATCTTTAGCAGGTGTTGGTGTTGCCTTTTATGTCATGTTAGCCCTAAGGAAATATTGTCGAGAGCAAAACTATTTTGCGGACTATGGACTTGCGGAACCAAATATTGCCCAACTACTCGATTTAGTCGCATTAGGTACGGTAGCTGATGTTGTCTCACTTGATAATAATAATAGAATTTTAGTTGCGCAGGGGTTAAAAAGAATTCGCGCTGGAAAAACAAGGCCAGGTATTCAAGCACTTATTGAAATAGCTAATAAAAATCAACAAAGATTAGTGGCTAGTGATTTTGGCTTTGCGTTAGGACCACGAATAAACGCTGCTGGTCGTTTAGATGACATGTCTTTTGGTATTAATTGTTTGCTTGCCACCGACTTAACTAGTGCCAGAATGATGGCAGCTGAACTTGATGATTTAAATAAAGCGAGACGAGAAATAGAACAAGGTATGCAGATTGAAGCTGAGCGAGTACTTACTTCATTAAATTTTAATAAAGATAATCTGCCTAATGCATTAGCTTTGTTCCAGCCTGATTGGCACCAAGGTGTTATTGGTATTGTAGCAGGTCGCTTAAAGGAAAAATTTCATCGACCTTGTATTGTGTTTGCCAAAGCAAAAGACACTACAGATGACACCTCTATTAATGAAATTAAAGGCTCTGCTCGATCTATTCCAGGTTTACATATCAGAGATTTACTTGAGCATATTGATAGCCAAAATCCAGGACTTATTTTAAAATTTGGTGGTCATGCGATGGCGGCTGGGTTGTCGATTAAAGCCGAAGACTTCAAACAATTTCAACAACACTTTAATACCATGGCAGGTAAATGGCTTAAATCGGAAGATTTAAATAGTGTAATTTTGTCTGACGGTGAATTACACCCTAATAAAATAACATTGGATTTTGCTGAGCAATTAAGAGAAGCTGGGCCTTGGGGACAAAATTTCCCAGAACCGTTATTTAATGGTGTTTTTACATTAATCCAACAACGTATTGTTGGAGACAAACATCTGAAGTTAGTGCTACAAAAAGAGACTGAATCGGGTCAATACAGCTTTGATGCTATTGCCTTTAATGTTGATATTGCAGTATGGCCTAATTACAATACTTCGCAAGTAGCGCTTGCTTATCGACTCGATATTAACGAATTTAGAGGTAAACGAACTGTACAGTTAATGGTTGAAGATATACATGCCCAAGCAGAGTAAAAATATTATTTACCTCTTTTTTATTTTATTAACACGTTACTAAAAAAGTCATGGAAACAAGCCTTACCAATATTTCACTCATTAAGTTAGCTATTGCTATGATGCCAGTGGCGTTAGTTTTTATTATTTTTTTTTATTGGTCACTACCAACTAAACGTATTTTGCATGCCATCATTAGGATGCTGGTACAGTTATTGTTGGTTGGCTATTTCCTCAGTTATATTTTTTCTAGTGATAGTGCTTGGATTATTGGTTTGTTATTGATGGTAATGATATCAGTGTCTAGCTGGATTGCACTCAATAATCTTGATGGGCTCAGTTTCAAGCTTTTTGCTCAAGCTTTTATAGCTATTTTCGCCAGTAGCTTTATTGTATTATTAACGGTAACGCAAGGGGTTCTGCAAGTATCTCCTTGGTATGATGCTAAAACTTTGGTGCCACTTGCAGGTATGATTTTTGCCAATGCTATGAACAGTGTTAGTTTATCAGCAGAGCGTTTTTTTACTGAGCGTCAGCGAAATCAGTCTTATAAAATTGCCCGTAATACCGCTTTTCAAACCTCAATGATACCGAATATAAATGCTTTATTTGCTGTGGGTATAGTCTCTTTACCGGGTATGATGACTGGCCAAATACTCTCGGGTGTTTCACCTTTTATTGCGGCGCGCTACCAAATTATGGTGATGTGTATGATTTTTGCCTCAGCTGGTTTAGCGTCGGCGCTATTTCTACGATTTAATAAACCTCATTAATCGCTTTCAATGTAAATAATTCATGACCAATTAAAAGCCACATTAAAAACGTACTTAGACAAAAAAGTCTAAAGCTTTAGCATTTATTTAACGCAGTAACTGCGTTACAATGCGCGACTATTTGTTTTTTGCTAAGGGTACTTAGCAAACTTCCTAATTAATTGTATTTTGATGAGTTATGTTCGAAACAAACCCAATTATAAGTAAATTAAAAGAAATCCGTGAGCGTGCTTTAATGCTTAGGGGGTACCTTTGACTACGATGTTAAAGCTGAGCGCTTAGTTGAAGTCACTCGCGAGTTAGAGTTACCTGAAATTTGGAATGAGCCTGAACGTGCGCAAGCGCTAGGAAAAGAGCGCAGTGCTTTAGAAGAAGTGGTTAACACCATTGTTGAGCTTGAAGCTGGTTGTGATGATATTGAAGAGCTCGTTGAGTTAGCTGTAGAAGAAGAAGATCAAGAGACTTTTGATGAAGCGGAACAAGAAGCGGACTCGTTAGATGCTATCTTAGTTAAATTAGAGTTTCGTCGAATGTTTTGTGGTGAACAAGACGCCAATAATTGTTACTTAGATATTCAATCAGGCTCAGGTGGAACCGAAGCTCAAGATTGGGCTGAAATGTTAATGCGTATGTATCTACGCTGGGGTGAAGCGCACGGTTTTAAAACCGAAGCTATTGAGGTTACTGCCGGCGATGTTGCAGGTATAAAAGGCTGTACCATCAAATATACTGGTGAGTTTGCGTTTGGGTGGTTGCGAACCGAAACCGGAGTTCATCGGTTAGTGCGAAAATCGCCTTTTGATTCTTCAGGTCGTCGTCACACTTCATTTGCTTCAGCATTTATTTACCCAGAAATTGATGACAACATTGAAATAGATATAAATCCTGCTGATTTACGTATTGATACGTTTCGTGCGTCAGGTGCAGGTGGTCAGCATGTTAATAAAACAGATTCAGCCATTCGAATAACACATGAGCCTACTGGTGCTGTTGTTGCCTGCCAAGCGGATCGTTCACAGCATAAAAACCGTGCTACCGCGATGAAGTTATTGAAAGCTAAATTGTACGAAATGGAAATGCAAAAGCAAAATGAAGGTAAGCAAGAATTAGAAGATGGTAAATCAGATATTGGTTGGGGCAGCCAAATTCGTTCATACGTTCTAGATGATAGTCGTATTAAAGATTTACGAACGGGTGTTGAAAATAGAAATACCCAAGCTGTATTAGATGGTGATTTAGATAAATTCCTCGAAGCAAGTTTAAAGTCCGGTTTGTAGTACTAAGCCTAACCCAATTAAATTATTGTAAAATTAAAGATAACGTTGAGAAATAAAATGACTGATAAAGCAAATAATGTTCCTGCAGCTCAAGATGAAAATAAATTGATTGCTGAACGTCGTGTAAAACTTGAAAAAATTCGCGCTAACTGTTCAGCTAATGGTTTTCCTAACGATTTTAATCGTGAACATTTAGCCGCTGATATTCAAGCTGAACATGGTGAAAAAACTAAAGAAGAGCTTGAACAGTTACAAGTGACTTATGCTATTGCCGGTCGTATTATGGCGAAACGTGGACCATTTTTGGTGATTCAAGATTCATCTGGTCGTATTCAGGGTTACGCTGAAAAAACTGTACAAAAAGAGATACGTGCTAAATGGGGTTCATTAGATATTGGTGATATTGTTGGAATTAAAGGTATTTTACATAAGTCAGGTAAAGGTGACCTTTATGTTGATATGGCAGAATATTCACTGTTAACCAAGTCATTGAGACCGTTACCTGAAAAGTTTCATGGTTTATCAGATCAAGAAACTAAGTACCGTCAGCGTTATGTTGACTTAATTATTAATGAAGAGACGCGTAATACCTTTAAAATTCGTTCGAAAATAGTTGCAGGTATCCGTAACTTTTTAACGCAACGTGACTTTATGGAAGTTGAAACGCCGATGTTGCAAATTATACCTGG
>Ga0209713_10001363_pt1 | contig 14529 bp, 8 predicted proteins | sample ArcOceMetagenome_3_FD_187444 | JGI IMG/M metagenome (GOLD analysis project Ga0209713, IMG submission 187444) | Marine eukaryotic phytoplankton communities from Arctic Ocean - Arctic Ocean- Svalbard ARC20M Metagenome (SPAdes) (version 2) | ecosystem: Environmental > Aquatic > Marine > Oceanic...
CACACGCATGACATGACAACGCAGCGGCTTGGAGGCTACACGTTTTGAGAGGCGAGCGCCACGCGCGGTATCAGAAGCACTTCATGATTTCGGCCCGCTTCTGCTTGTACTCCTCCTCCGTCACGAAGCCGCGCTCGCAGCACTCCTCGAGCTCCTCGAAGCGCTCCGGCATGCGCTTGCGCTTGCCCGTGCCGCCACGCGAGGCCGGCATCATTGGAGTCGGCGTCGGCGGCGTCGGGGGCATTGGCTCCTCCTCCTCCTCCGCTTCCTCCCCCTCCTCTTCCTCCCCCTCCTCGTCGTCGTCGTCGACTGCGCTCCCGTCGCCCTCGCTGCCGCCGTCGCCCTCGCCTACTGTGAGTGCGGGCTGTTGAGACGACTCGAGATCTCCCTGCCATCGCCCGCCCGCCATCGCCGCCGCCACCATCGCCCGCCCCTCTGGCGTTCGAGCATGCACCAGCGCCGCCTCCTCCGCGGTGGCGAACTGACCGAGGAAAAAGCGCTTGCGATCGCGCCGGACCTCGACGGTGTACGGCTTTTTCCTCAGTTTGCTGCCGGGAGCCATCTGCACACGCTTGTAGCCGGTGACGTTGCCAGACCGCAGCAGCGTCAGCCCCTCGGCCTCCGCCAGCCGCAGCGCCTCCTTCGCGGTCATCGGTGGCGCCGCCGCTGCTGCTGCCGCTGCCATCGCTGTTGCCCTGCCCTCTGGCGACCGAGCGACGCCCAACGCCGCCTCCTCCACCGTCGCAAAGAAGCCGATGTGCGCCTTCTTCCCATTTCGCGTCACCGATGCGACGAACGGCCTCTCGTGGAAACTGCTGTTGTGGGAGACGTGCTTGAAGCCCGTACTGTTGATGCCGCCTCCGTCGCTGGTGCCAGGTACCCTCCGCAGCAGCGTCATCACCGTGCCCAGCCCCTCATCCTCCGCCTGCCGCAGCGCTTCCTCGGCCGTCAGCGGCCGATATAGATCTACTGCGGCCGCCCGCCCCTCGGGCGATCGCGCAAAACACAGCGCCGCGCCCTCCGGCGTCTCGAAGGAGCCGATGGTTACCTTGACACCGTCGCGCATGACGTGCGCGTTGTACGGCTTTCCGCACTTGGGAGTCAGCTTGACGTGAGCGAAGCCCGATATGCTGTTGTGTTTCGAGACCCGCAGCGTCAGCCCCTCCGCCTCCGCCTGCCGCAGCGCCTCCTCGCCCTCCGCCGGCCCTGCCGGCGGAGACGGCGCCTCCGCCGCCTGCACCGCCAGGGCGCGAACGATGCGCAGCGCCGCTTCCTCGGCCGTCGCAAAGTAGCCGAAGAACTGACCCCCCTTGGAATAGATCTGCGCCTTGAACGGCTTCTCCCTGCAGCCGCCACACCGCGACACGTAGGTGAAGCCCGTCGCGCTCTTTGCGGAGCGCATCAGGACCAGGCCCTCCTCCTCCGCCTGCGCCACCGCCTCTTCCGCCGTCAGCTGCGGCGGCCGAAGCACCGGCTGTAGCGTCGCGTCCGCGTCGTCCTTCGGCCGTAGCGTCGCGTCCGCGTCGTCCTTGCAGAACCGAGCCACGGCCAGCGCGGCCTCCTCGGGCGTGCCATAGGCGCCGATCCTCTCTTGCCGTCCGTTCATGTTGATCCTCGCGGAGTACGGGTTATTCGCGTTGGGATGGTTGGGCCTGCCCGGAGTGTAGTAAACATTCTTGTAGCCGGCGCTCGCCGCCTCACTGCGCACCAGCGTCAGCCCCTCCGCTTTCGCCGCGCTCAGCGCAGCCTCGGCCCCGATGCTGCGCACATGCGTCAGCCCCTCCGCCTCCGCGCGCAGCGAGGCCTCGGCACCGTCGCTGCGGTCCGCTGCCTGCTTCATCGTTTGCGCAGGCTGGGCGAGCGGGGTGTCGTCCGCACTTGCGCAATCCGGGAAACCGCAAGTGTTTGAAACCCATACTTGGCAACTAGATCCTGAGCTGGCTTCCTGCTTCCTTGCTGCGGGGTCGGCGGAAGCGGGGCGACCTTCTCGTCCAAGATACACGCGGCGCAAGACCACATGGCCGCTGGGGACAGTAGAATCGGCGAGCCAGAGCCCCCAAGCGAGGCGACAGGGCTGATCAGCAACGCCGCCACGCTCAAGAAGCCGCCGAGCTCCTCGGTGGGCGCGGCCGTCGACTCGGCGAGCGGCGGTCTGTGGAGCCTGTGGAGGATGAGGCACGACAACACGCCGATGACGGCTGCGATGCAAGCGGCGTGGCTGGTGGAGGATGCGATGCGAGGGGTGCCGCCAAAGGAGCGGTCCGTCTACATGCCGGTGTGGCAGCGCGCGGCGTACCTGATCTACCAAGAGCTGGACATGGTGTACAACGGCACGATCGTCGTGCTGATGGTGCTCACCTTCCTCGAGACGCCGCTGTGGTGCCTCAAGACGGGCGGCACCGCCAAGGAGCCCTTCGCGTACCACGACGCGCACACGACGTGCCCCGCGCCCGACGGGGGCTTCATCTACCTCGGCCAGACGCCGTACATCCCGGCGGGGTGGGGCATCGTGATCGAGCTGCTCTGCTACGCCATCTGGCTGCTCTGCTCGCTGCTGGTGTGGCAGTACAACGACAAGAAGGTGACGGGCAAGAGCATCGAGATCCGCTTGTGGCAGGTGCGACTCGGCGCGACGGTGGTGGCGATCGTCGACTCGATCATCTTCCTCAGCGTCATCTACGGCACCGGCGGCGAGGTCGGCAACATGCCTACCTTCCGCCTCGCGCCCTACCTGCGGTTCGTCCACCTCGTCACGCTCGACTCGGTCTTCCGAATGCTCGTGCTCATCCCGCCCGTCATCCCGCCGTTCGCCTCCATCTTCATCATCTACCTCGGCATGTACGTCGGCGTCTCGTGGGTCTTCTGCCTGCTGCTCGACGACATGGACATGCCAATCGGCCGCTGCGCCGCGCAGCTGGCCGCGCAGCAGTCGCAACAGGCGCAGCAGGCGCAGCAGGAGACGCCGGCGCCACAGGAGACGGCGCCGGCCACGGCGCCGGACCTGACACCGGCACTCATCAGAGCGGGCGCTCGACTGCTGCAGGCGGCAGCCGACCCCGCCGCCGCAGCCGCCGACCCCGCACAGCAGGCCGCCGCCCAGCAGGCGGGTGGCGAGGAGGGCGAGGGGCTGGACGACTGCGACGCGGTCAACAGCGGCTTCGACTCGTTTGGCGCCGCGCTGCGATCGATGATGGTGGCGGCGACCAACGCGGCGGTGCCCGACCAGCAGATCCCAATGTACACCGAGGTGCGCGCGTTCGCCTTTCTGTGGGCGGGCGTCTACTTCTGCATCAACTTCGTGATGCTCTCGCTGATCCTCGCCGTCGTGTACAACTCGTACGCCGAGTCGCTCAAGGACTACGTGCTCGGCTCCTTCCGCAACCGCGCCAAGGGGCTGAAGGACGCCTTCCATGTCATGCGCGCGGCCAACCTGCGCCAAAACCCCGAGAGCAGCGGCGTCTCGGGCACGCAGATCGCGCAGCTCCTCGAGGAGCTCAACCGATGCCACGGCTCGGCCATCCCGTACGTGCCGGCGAGCGCCGTCAAGTACCTGCTCGTGACGCTCGACGACGACGGCTCCGGCGAGATCTCGCTGCGCGAGTTCTTCGACTTTCTGGAGGTGATCCAGTACTCGTTCATGCGCGTGCGCAAGACGTCGCTCATCGAGCGGAGGGCGCCGCAGTCGTACGCCAAGATGGGCCTCGCCAGGCTGAAGAGCTTCGTCGAGCTCGCGCCCGAGAGGGGGTGGGGGCTGCAGCGGATCATGTGGTGCTTCCTCGCGTTCAACGGCGTCATCGTGATGATCGAGAGCTGGGAGGACTACGCCAACGTCGAGGGGAAGGTCGCGTGCTGCACGGCCGAGACGTGGGCGTGGGTCGACTTCTCCTTCGCGATGGTCTACGCGCTCAACATCTCGCTGACGCTGCTGGTGGTGCCGTGGGAGCGGTACATGCTCTCCTTCGCCAACAGGTTCGACCTCTCGGTGACATTTCTGACCGGTGCGTGCGCGGTGCTCTGGCTGAGCCCGGTGCCGCTCCCCGCCGAGGTGCTTCGCTACTTCAACCTGCTGCGGCTGCTGCAGCTGCTGAAGCTGCTCTCGCACTCGAAGCAGATGTCCTTCATCGCCGACACCTTCTTGCGGCTGCTCGTCGGCGCGGTGCCGATCGCGACGCTGCTGTTCGCATGCACGTCGCTCTGGGCGCTCATCGGCTGCCAGTCGCTCGGCGGCTACTTCTACGGCGGCAACCCCGCGCTGCAGGACTCGGAACTCTTCGAGGCCAACTATGACGTCCTCAACTTCAACGACTTTGCGTCGTCGCTGATGCTCTTCTTCGTGATGCTCGTCACGGGCGGGCCGTTCAGCGAGCTGATCGACGCCGTCGGCACCACGTGGGGCGACTTCTGGTCGTCCTTCTTCTTCATGAGCTACATGTACTTCATCTTCTTCATCATCTTCAACTGCTTCGTCTCGTTCATCATCGACGCCTTCATCGCGAGGTACGAGCTGCACAAGAGCGACGGGCTCGACAAGGAGGCCGAGGAGGAGCTGGCGGAGCTCGCGACCATCAACGACCCCGACTACGACATCGTCGCGCAGGTAAGAGAGAAGGGGTCCGAGGAGCTGTACAAGCGGATGTTCGCCGACGAGCTGGAGGAGATGATGGCCGAGTTCGAGGAGGAGGCCGACCAGGACGAGGCCAACTTCGTCAGCAAGACGCTCGCAAACATCAAGACAGCAAAGAGCGCGGTCACCACCGCCAAGACCGTCATGGCAGCAAAGAGCGCGGTCACTACCGCCAAGACCGCCGTGACAGCAAAGGGCGCGGTCACTATCGCCAAGACCGCCGTGACCACCGGCGTGGCGGCTGTCACGAGGGAATCGGCGGTCCGCTCGGGCGCCGACTCGGACGTCAAGACCTACCGCGTACGGACGAATCCGAAGCCGCCTTTGTTACCGAAGCTGCCAACGACGCCCGGAGGCACGCCGATCAACGCGGCCGCCATTGCGGACTGAGACGATTCAGTTGGTCTGGCTCTGTGTGGTGGGAGGGGAGGGGGGTGGGGCAAACAGGGTCCGCTTACCAGTAGGGACCGAGCGGGGCGCCGTCGTCGTCGGTGAGCCCTGGTCGCAGGAATCTGGGAGTTGTTCATGGCGGGTCTCCGCATGACCGGGTGTGCGTCTTTGGGCTGCCGTGTGTTTCGTTAAGGAATTTAGTCGTGTGAGCCAGTGAGACGTGAGAGGTTCGGACGCTAAAGGGCACTCCACCACTCCATACGGGAGGCTAGAATGTAGAGATCAATCAGACCGCGACGCCAAACTCGTGCATCGCGAGCATGAGCGCGGCCAGCAGCCCGAGCCAGCTCGAGAAGAAGCCGTTGCCGGTGAAGACGAAGGGCGCCTTGAAGGTGAGCACGCCCGCCGCGGCGATCCACATGGCGAACAGCAGCAGCGCGATGGCCTGCGCGACCTTGCCGTCGACCTGCTCGGAGAACCACCACACGCCGAGCACCAGCGTCGTCGAGACGACGCCGCACGACAGCCCCCACGCGCCCTCGGCGCGCTCGACGTGGTCGATGCTCGCGAGCAGCAACACCACCGAGCACGCGAAGAGCGCAACGAGCAGGCGCGCGCGGCCGGCGAGTGCCACGGCCTTGTCTGCGCCCTCCTGAATTTGACTAAACATCTTCGAGGCAATCGAGGCGGTGCAGATGAGCCCTGCCCACGCGGCGAAGTAGCCGTTCGACGTGCCCACGAAGGGCTCTTTGAACGTGAGCACGCCCGCGCCGGCGCCCCACCAGACGAGCATGAAAAGCGCCCACACCCGCTGCGTCGAGAGAGCGCCGAGCTTGGGCACCGAGAACAGCTCCTTCTCAAGGCTGGCCCCGCCGTCCTGCTGCTGCAAGAGCTGAAGCATGAAGCACGACGTGAATGACACGACAGCGACCGACATCGAGTAATCACCGTAGTTGTGAAGACAGCGCGCCGTGCTGGCGGCTGGCGGCAACACCGACGTGTCGCGCCGTGCTGGCGGCAGAAGAGTAAGCACCACACAGCTTAAGGTCGACGTTAACACTGAAAGACGTTTGAGACTATTTGCTGAACTCAGCACTGAACGGGTTCCTCTCAAGAGACGTGATGGCCTGATCGATGACGGCCTCGAGCTCCGCTAGCTTCGGCTTCGCGGGCTCCGCTACTAGCTCCGGCTTTGCCACCGGCTTTGCCACCGGCTTTGCCGCCGGCTTTGCCGCCGGCTTTGCCGCCGGCTTTGCCGCCGGCTTCGCCGGCGCCGGCGCGCGCGTCTTCTTGTCGATGTAGCCCTGGTCGACGAAGAGCGCCGTGCCGTCGCCGTACAGCATCAGCCCGGTGCCGTCGCGCGCCGCCTCGCGCCCGATCTGGCGCACGGCGGAGGCGGTGCCGCTCCACGTCGCCGCGTCGACGTCGTCGAAGATGACGCACGCGCCCGGCTGCAGCACGTGCATCAGCGACTCAAAGTCGCCGCGCACCGCCTCCTCCGCGTGCGCGCCGTCGACGAACGCCATGTCGAACGTGCGGCCGAGGTCCTCGGGGCGGACCACCGGCCGCGCCGCGAAGATCTTCTCGAGCTCGGTGGGCGCGAGGATCGGCGGCCGGTTCTGGTAGTCCCAGTGGCCGCTCTCAAAGGAGTCCTTGGCGCGCCAGAAGCCGTCCACCCTCGTCAGCCGCGGCGGCGCGCCCGCACCGGGCGCACCCTCCGCACCCACCGCAGGCTTCGCACCGCCCTCCGCGCCGGCCCCCCCGCTGTGCATAAAGCCGCCATTCATCCGCTCGTAGAAGTCACGCGGCGTGTCGAAGACGCGGTGGCGCACGTTCGGGTCGACCGAGGTGAGCTTGCCGCCCCACGGCTCCATCACGCGAAGGAAGAAGTTGGACGAGAGGCCAAGGAAGGACCCGACCTCGAGCATGTGCTTCGGCTTGCACAGGTCGACAAACTGCGCGAGCGGCGCGGCGCGCTCCCACGTGATGCTGCCGTCGATGCCGTGGCGCTCCCAGTCCGCAGCGGAGATGAACGGCTTCTGCTCGCGCGCTGAGAGCGCGCCGCTCACCCACGAACTCCGAAGCAGCTCTTGCAGCTGCGTCTTGGAGGCCTGGACGACAGCAGCGTGGTGGCGACAAGGAGGTGAGCTATGCGTGGTGGCGACACGACAGGAGCTACTGGGCATGCCGGCAGCGCACATCGTAGGAGGAACGAAGATCGCGGAGAGGTCGCAGGCTGTGGAGTAGCGAGGCAGCCGCGCCGCCCTGTGGCGAGGCGCTGGCTCGTGTCACGGCGTCAGGAGCGTCCCGTGGCTGCAAAGAGGCCTCGAGGTCCGCCATGGCATCGCCTACACTGATGTCGTTGGGCGATTGAGCCACGGTCGAGGCCGCGCCGAGCAGCGAGAGCATGGCCCAATGCGAGAGGGGCCCAATGCACGATGACCCAACAAAGGCAGCCTCGGCGGCGAACTTTTCCTTCTTCGCCCATGCTTGCTGGCCTCCTCGCTGGCCACGCTCGCCAGCTGGTCTCCGACCGTCTCTACGTCACTGGACGACATGCGCGTCTCACGCGACAGGGCGCTCACCGATCTCACCGAGCTTGAGCGCGATGTTTCGGCCGAGGTTGCAAGCGCACAGCTTACGCACAGCTGGCCATGCCAGCCGGCCAGGCCGCGGCGACAGCACACACACACAGGCAGGTGCCATAGACAGCCACACCCACCCGCCACGCCAGCCATACCGGCCACTCCAGCCACGCCAGTCACGCCGTACACACTCTACCTCGAGCTGCAGGCTGCATTGTTTGTGATCCGATCTAGCGGCGCTATTGAAACACGAATTCTGGAGCATTACGGGCCTCGTTTGCATGCACAAGTACAACTGTGTACGCGCGCGCCGCGCGGCCTATGCCCGACTTGCCTCTCGCCGCCGCCGTGACTGCGAAGAACACGCCGTACTATTCGGTGGTACCGACGCTGTCTGTGGCCAACCGATCGGCTGTCGAGCTGATGCATCTGCTTCGGGAGGATGAGAGGAGCGTGCCAGGCCTGGACTGCCGACCACCGCCGCCGCAGCCGAGCCACCTCCCGCTGGCTCGGATCAGACGTGACGCAGGCACACTGCGTGCCGAGCCGCTGACGTTTGCAGACATTGGCATGGGCATGATGCTCTACCCGACTCCTTTGATGCTGGCGGCAGCTGGCGTCAACCGAGATGGTGCTGCCGAGCGCAAGACGGCATTCAGCGACGACCTCTTCGCCACGCTGCAGTCGACGTGGATGCCCATTGTCGGTCCGCAGCTGCACCTGCTCGTGCTGACCGACTGCATGGTTTACTGCCAGCGACCAAAGCGCTCCACTCTGCGACTGCCAAGTGCGTGCCACAACCAATTGGGCGGCCTCTGGCGGGGCCACGACAACTTCTCCTTCCCGCTGCCGCCGTGGCTGATGCGTCGGTCCGATGCCTCTCTGCCGCAACTTCAATTTCGCTGCTACTGGGGCGCCGGTGCGTTCATAGGCAAGTCACGAGCCCTGCCCACAAATATCATGAAGGGCGCGGCGCTGCAGAAGGCGATGCTGGAGGCTCTCCCAAAAAAGCGCTTCTATGTCAAGCTCGATCTGGACACGCTGCTGCGGCCAGTGCCGCTCCTCAATTTTTTGCGCTTTCTCGACCTCACCATGCACCCCGACGCACCCGTCTACTTTGGCACGACGAGGCTAGGCTCCCTCCGCACATGGGGATTCGACGTGGATCGGACGCGATTGCACCGCCTCCAGAACCACGTTGCGCTGGTGGCACCGAGGGCGGGCAACGGCTCGGCCAGGGCGAGCCGAAGCGAGACGCACGTCTTCCTGCGCGAGACAGAGGCATGGCGTGCCTTGGAGGCAACCTACATGACGGCGGAGCAAGCCGAGGCCTCGGTGGCGACCAAGGTGAACTTTGCGCAGGGCGCTCTGATGGGTCTCTCGCACGGTGTGCTCAAGTCGATGGTACAGAGCAACTGCATGCGTCGAGTCAGCGAGGTCAAGTGCCAGCCGCGGTGCCGCCGCAATCGTCTAATCTTCATCGAGGACAGCGTGATTGGCCTCTGCATGCACCTGCTGCAAGTGCCTCTCGTCGACAACAGCTGCATCTACACGGCACCCAAGAAACAGCAGGCGATGGAGGAGCTGCAGCGGTCGCACGCGACGCCGCTTGCCCAACGGACTCCCATCGCAATCCATCCCATCAAGGACGCGGCTTCGTATCGCTCGACTTGGCGGCTCGTCGACGAGCTCGATCGCATGCGTGCTAAGCGCCTCGCTGCGGAAGGGAACTAAGGAGGTTACACGTAGCCACGTTCTATCTTCTAGATACGGCTTTAGATCGAACATACGGCTTTACGGCACACTTTATCTATAAATTACTAAAACCGCTTTAGCTCCGCTCCACGGGCTCCACCCGAGGCTCAAGAGCTCGACATTAGTCCGAAGTTTCATTACATGCGCGATCCGCTGACTGACCGCTTAAACAGCCTAGACAGCCACTTACACCACCGAGTTTTGTGGGGATGGCGGCAGCTTGTTCGCGAATCGATAAGCACGGCCGAAGTACTGCTGATCGCTCCCCGTCTGCTTATGCAGCAGTATTATGTTCTGTCCAAAGGTGATGGAGCTGATGTCGCTGTAGACCTCGGGGAGTTGCGACGCTCCGTGCTTGAACTCGCGATTGATGGTGTCGGAAACCTGCTTCATGTGATCAACGATCGAAGGCTCTTGCTCCAGCGAATAGCCGTAGATCTCAGCAGACTTATCCCAGTAGCTCGTCTCGACGTCTTCGATGGCATACACGCCCCCAGGTTTCACTGACGGCCAGAGGTGCTCAAAGGAGGTGCGCTGGTGCGAGGGCACATGGGAGCCGTCGTCGATGACAATGTCGAACTTGCCACCAGTGTCACCGACAAAGTGCTTCAAGAACTTTGGATCTCCTTGGTCTCCTTTGTACAGGGTGCACTGAGGCGATGGCCCGTGGACAGCTGCCTCGCTGCTGCTGCAGGTCGACTTTGGCGTCGTTTGAAAGTTGCCGTAGCCAATCCCGTACACATGGTCGGCACCCGGGAAGTATGACTGCCATGCCTTCATGGAGCGCCCCCGCTCGACGCCAATCTCGACGAGACGGATCGGAGCCGAACGGCGAGACTCAAACAGCGGCTCGTAGTATCGAGTGTACCCGTGGTGAGTCGCCTTATCTGAATCGAACTTGGTAAGAATATCGTGCAGACTCTCCCGCTCCATCTGGGGCGTGCAAGAACTGGTCGCAATCAGATTCGTTGGCCGATCTTGGTCGTCTTCAACAGCCTTGTCCACAACACGCTCGAGCTCGGCGAGGGTGCTCAAGAAGTGCTCGGCATCACCTGGCGTGCCGGTAGACGGGAGTAGACTGCCCAGCGCTTGGGCAGCGATCAGCGCAGCTGCCGCCATTCTCGTTGCCTAGTTTGGTGTTCGATGGCGAGTTTCTCAAAGTATGCGAGCGGTGTTTACGCGAGCGCCGAACGTCTGCCATCGCGCGCCGATGAGCTCGACCGCATGGTGCTAAGCGCCTCGCCGCGGATGGGAACTAAGGTTAGGCGACGTTTTCAGCTTTGAGGCTGTCAGAGGCATCGATCGCTGTTCATTTAGGCTGTTTAGGCTGTTAGGCTGCTAGGCTGTTTAGGCTGTTTAGGCTGTTTAGGCTGTTTAGGCTGTTTAGGCTGTTTAGGCTGTTTTGGCTGTTTTGGCTGTTTTGGCTGGTAGCTTACCTCAACTACACTCGGCAGACTCCGCATCAAGTACGCAGCCGCATATAGCTGTTTAATTGCATAGTTTGCCATGCAGAGATTGGCAAAAGCTAGAGAGTGTGTGGCTGGGAGGCTATTAGGCTGTTTAGGCGATGCTTTTACTCAGAAAAAACTTGTAATGCAAAAAGGCGAGATCTTGGTTCTCCGCGCGACTCTCCGCAGTGAGCTGTGGCCGAGGCTATTTGCGAGATGCCTCCTGAGCGCCCATGGTGGGGCGAGTTTCTGTGCGCCGGCACCAGCGCTGTGATTGCCATCTGCTTCACAAACCCGATTGATGTTGTCAAGTGCGCTGCGCCAGAGCCGCAAGAGTGCATGACAAAGGCTGACCGCGTCCTCCACCGCGTGCGCAGGACCCGCATGCAGCTGCAGGGCCAGCTAGGTAAGGGTAGCTCGCCCTATCCTGGCGTGTTCAGCGCGCTCTGGCAGATTGGACGCGCCGAGGGCTTGCTCGGGCTGCAGCGAGGGCTGATGCCGAGCTGCTTCTGGCAGTTTTCGAACGTCTCAGTGCGCTTCGGCGTGTACTCGACGGCCAAGCGGCTCACGAGCGTCGACGACACGTCGCCGCTGCGCAAGTGGGCTCAGTCGGTCGGCCTCGCTGGGATCTCAGGCGGCTTTGCGGCGCTCGCGTCCAACCCGTTCTTCATCGTCAAGACGCGCTTCCAGTCGATGTCGACCGATGCGTCGCTCGCCGTAGGCGAGCAGCACGCGACGGCCGGCGGCGTCGGAGGCGCGCTCGGCGCGATCGTGCGCGCCGACGGCCCTGCGGGCCTCTTCCGTGGGCTGTCGGCCTTTGCACCGCGCGTCATCGTCGCCTCCGCCGTGCAGCTCTCGACGTACGACATCGTCAAGGAGCACCTCGTCCGCCGCCTCCAGCTCGACCCCAAGTCGGTGTCGACGCATGCGGCGGCGTCGATGGTGACGGGCGTGGCGGTCGTCCTCGCGATGCAGCCGTTCGACTTTGCAGCGACGCGGCTGGTCAACTCGCTCTCGGCGTCGGAGCAGGGCGCGCTCGCTGCCACGGGCGGCCCGGCGGCCTTTGGCGGGCCGCTCGACGTCATCCGCAAGACGGTCGCGGCAGAGGGGCCACTCGGGGTCTACAAGGGCGTCACGGCAAACTACCTGCGCTTTGGGCCGTACTGCGTCCTCGTCTTCATCTTCGTCGAGCAGCTGCGTGCCGTGGAGGCGCGCCTGCTCGGCAGGACGGCTCGGTGAGCGTGTGTCGCCGTGGGTCTGTTTAGTCGTGATTGAAACTTCGGTGTGTCAAACTTCGTGTGTGAAACTTCGTGTTAAAGTAGACTGAACGAACACATAGGGGCGAGGCTAACTCGACCCTCTAGCTCCGGCTTTCACCAGCCGTCACATCTCAACAAGGCGCTGCCCGATTGAGCAAAAGATGGCCCCTCTCTCGGGCAGACGACCATGCCACCATGCCATCCCATCCCACACTCCACCCTGCCCGCACTCCCTCACTGCACCCTCACCGGCGGAGCGCCACCGCGCCCCCTCTCCATCACTGCAGCTGCTGCGAGATGGCGGCGATCCACGTGCGCATCATCGCCTCGTCGTGCGGCTCGAGCTTGAGCAGGTAGACCTTGTTGTCGCCCTTGATCACAAACGTGTCGACGCCGAGGACCTTCTCGACCGCCTTCATGTTATCCATCAGCACCATCCCGCGGTCGCCCACCGGCTGCCCGTTGGCGATCCCGTCGTAGTGGCACATCCGCCGCCCGTCGTACAGCACGAAGAAGCGGCTCTCCCACTCGAGCTCGCTCTCTGCGGCGGGCGGCTCCTCCTGGCCGTAGACCTTGGCGAGGCGCATCTTGCCCGAGAGCAGCTCCGTCCCGACGCCGGAGAAGGCCGAGTCGTCGTAGTCGTAGTCCGAGTCGACCGACTCCTCCTCGTCCGCCTCGTCGTACGCCGCCAGCGCCGCGTCGTCGCCCATTGCTACGCCGGCTGCCTCCGCCGCCATGCGCTTCTTGGCGAGTCGCGCCTGCACGGTGGCGGCGTCCTCTGCGGAGCGCAGCTCCTCGCCGCTGGCGATCTTGCTCTCCAGGATTCTGCGCTGCTTCTGCCCGCGCGCCCTCGCCTGCATGCGCGTCGCCGCCTGCTCGCGAGTCTCGTTGCGCTGCTTCTTGCGCTGCACTGTCGCGGCGCCCTCCTCGGTGCGCAGCGCCTCGCCGCTCGCGAGCTTGCGGTCCATCTCGCGACGGTCCTTCTGTCCGCGCGCCTTCGCCTGCACGCGCGTCGCCGCGCCCTCGCGCTCGTCCTCCGTGAAGCCCGCGTTGGCCGGCTGCGACGAGGGGCCGGCGCCGGCGCTCGACTTGGGGGGCGGCCGCGAGTACGCGGCGTCGTCGAGCTCGGCCTGCGCCTCGAGATCGGCGCGAATCTGCGAGATCTGCTCCTGCAGCACCTTCTGCATCGTCATCAGGTTGTCCTTCTCCATGTCCTTGCGGCGAATCTCCTGCTCGAGCCGCTCGATCGCGGCGTCCTTCGACTCGAGCTCGGACTTGATCGCGGCGACCTCCTCCTTGGTCGCACGCGCGCACGAGCAGCCGTCCAGGTAGCGCGACACCTGCCCGACGAATGGAATGTCTGCGAGGGCTGAGACCATATCTTCGCCGCGGTTGACCGTCAAGCGCCGCTTGCCTATCACCTTTTGGGTTTTTGGCCACGTGGTTCTACCCCTCCCCCACCGCGCTCGGCCGGTGCGGCGGGTGTTGTGTGGTCCGTGCATACATGATCAACAGTCGTCAACAAAGCTGACACGCTCATCTATACACCCCGAATCTCATGCGCATCCGCAAGGCCTCGCTCCCGCGCACGCCGCACGCGCGCGCGCCGCCACGCGCCGCGCGCGCAGGCGCCTACAGCCAGCCCGACACCTCGGAGCCGCCGGGCAGGGCGGTGCCGGCGCCGTGCGGCTCCTCGCCCGCCTCCTGCGCCGAGAGCGCGAGCGCCTCCTCGAGCTCGCGCTGCTCGCGCTGCTCGCGCTGCGAGGAGCGCTCGCCCGAGAGCACGGCCGACGCCGCGAGCGCCGCCGCCATCTCCGAGTCGAAGTCGGTCGACGAGCGCTCGCGCGCCGGCGCGCCCTCGGCGCCGCGGAGCTCCTGCTCCGAGATTGCGAGCGCCAGCTGCAGCTGCTCCTCGTGCTCCTCGTGCGCCGCCGCCTCGACGCGCTGCAGGCTCGTCGCCTGCTGCGCCGCCTGGAAGCCTGTGAGGCGCAGCGCCGTCTCGAGCTGCGATCGCTCCGACGCGTCGACGGGCGACGGCGGCGGCCGCGGCTGCCGCGCGAGGTTCTCGCTCTCGGAGATGGCGAGCGCCAGCTGCAGCTCCTCCTCCGCGCGCCGCCTGCGCGCCCACTCCTTGTGCGGCACCGCCTCGCAGTGCACGACGCCCATCTCGACCTCGACCGAGCCGAGCGCCTGCAGCGCCACCGCCACCTCCTGCAGGTCGGCAATCGTCAGCAGCTCGCGCCCGTTGATCGAGACGATCACGTCGCCCCGCCGCACCTCCTTGGCCCTGCTCGCCACCAGGCCGCCCTCGTCGACCTCGACGACGACGAGGCCCTTGAGCTGCGCGGCCGCCGGCTTGTCGAGGCACATCCCAAACTGGTCCTCGCGCCGCTTGCGGAAGCGCACCGTCCTCGGCTTGACGCCAGGCTTGAAGAGCTCCTCCTCCGCCGCCGCCGCCGCCGCGGGCG
>Ga0209713_10001364_pt1 | contig 14529 bp, 6 predicted proteins | sample ArcOceMetagenome_3_FD_187444 | JGI IMG/M metagenome (GOLD analysis project Ga0209713, IMG submission 187444) | Marine eukaryotic phytoplankton communities from Arctic Ocean - Arctic Ocean- Svalbard ARC20M Metagenome (SPAdes) (version 2) | ecosystem: Environmental > Aquatic > Marine > Oceanic...
ACAAAAGCTAACTCAAACTTAAAGACTACTACTAAAACAGCTGGAATAATAATGACTGATGTTGCTCAAATAGAGCCATTTAAAGGTACACCTGGTCCTGGTAGAAACCAATATTGGCAAGGAAATACTTTTGCAGAACAATTAGGTAGTCAGTTAGCTGGATTCTCATTATCAAATATGAACTCAGATGGTATAACATTAGATAAAAAAGAATTAACACTAGCTGATAATGGAAATCAAATATTAACTGTTGTTAATACAGTATCAAAAGATAGTCCAATAATTGAGGCATGGGGGATAAACGTCGATAATAAAGGTCTTGGTCAAATGGTTAAAGGTAAAGACACATCAAACATGTATAAAGTAAATGATGACGGTTCGGTTACGTTTACTTTTGAAAAAGATATGAGTAATTGGGATGGTGATTTACTACAAGAAACCGAACTAGCTACTGATTATAAAACAATAATGGTGGATCAAAATGTATTAGGTCCAAATGGTAAAGAGTTAGCTGAAGGTTTTTCTACATATCTTCCAGAAACAGTAACTAATAGCAGCAATGGTAGAATGCAGGTTCAAACTAGAGAGTTTGTAGATATTAAGAAAATAGATTCAATTATGAAAGAGTCTTTAGTAGGAAGACTAAAAGGTTTATATAGTTTGCCACCTGGTGAGAAAAAAGCTTATATGGAACAACGTCTGGGTTTAGGTGAGGTTGATATAAATAAGTTTGCAATGTTGAATGAACAACAGCAGAGTGATTGGTTAGAAATCGCGGAGATAGGAAAAATGAGAGAGCAGTTTGGATTAACAAGTACAGAAGGTGTAGTTGATTTGCAAAAAAGAAAAAACCCTATTACTGATAAATTATACACAGAAGATGAAGCAAAAGAGTATCTAAATCAATTACCTGGTTTTAACATGAAGCGTGTTTTAGTAGACGATGATCTTCTTGAGGAAATGACAACAGCGGGAGTAGTAGGTTATAATAAAGGTGAATATGCTTATTTTGAAATGTCAGAACCAAAAACAATGGCAAAACCTGTAAGGACCGGTAACAGCAGCGCTATAAATACTTATAGATCAAAACAAGCAGGCTTACTGCAAGATCCTACTTCAACCCAAAAAGTTCAAGGTAACAAAGCTCAGTACGGGTCTATGGTAAAAAGAATGCTTGTTTTTGATGCTACAACTAGAACTTGGCTACCGAAAGTTTGGAAAAGTACTAGCGTGTCAGTACCAACAACCTTGGCCGATGGAACAACAGTAAGGGTTTCAAGTAAAGAAGAAAAGTGGGTGACCGACACTACTAATCCTTTGCTGGAAGGCATCGACACAAAAAACAAATCAGCTTTTGCAGGTTGGTTAGGTTATTAAATTAAAATAAATTTTTATGAATTATTTTGATCCCTCAACTGGGAATATATTAACATACGAGCAAATCGTGGCAGAAGCAGGTACTACTCCAGTAGCTGAATATATGTCACAGAAAGGTTATCAAGAACTAGGAGATGATTTTACATCGCCTGGAAATGAACCCGACATTACTGTTGAAGAAGTAAATTTTCAACCAGCTGCTGCAACGGAGACGGATGCAAGTGTAGTAGCGATAGATCCGATGGCATCCAACGATATGGGATTAGGGCCGGGAGATGGTTCTTTGGAATCACTCACAAAAAAGTATAACCCTGAAGAACTTTACAAAGAATTAAAAGAAGCTAAAAAAGCTCTAGCTGAATTAGAAGTTGCTAATGGTAGAAATCTAGGTGGTGGTGGAATGGTTGCTTTAAGTAAGGTAGCTGCTCAATTCAATGCCGCAGAAAATAGAATAAAATCTGCTACAGAGAAAATAAAGCAATCAGACATGAATCAAAACGTGCCTGAAACTTTAATAGAAAAAGGAGATGAAGAACTAATTGGTTTTCTAAGAGAAAACTACCCTGGTATTGTTTTTGAAAACAACTCTAGTTTCCTAGACGATACTATATCTTTTAGAGCTAACGGTGAAGATATAAAACTAGACATAAATCCTATATCTGACAAAGGTGAAAAGCAGTTTTACGAAAACTATAATAAATTACTAGAATACGACAAGGCTGTAAAGGCTAATGATGTAGCTCAACAAGGGGCTTTTTCTAACATAATGAATGCTTTTGACAGTGGCGCTATAAATGCAGAAGATGTTAACGAGAGACTAGAAAAAACTGGTTATACGTTTGAGCCTATATTAAGTGATCTTGGTGCAACTGTAGGTTACGAATTAATGCAAGATGGAAAAGTTGTTGCTACAGATAATTTTTTAGATCAAGCAATATACACACAGAGTAAGGGTAAAAAAGGTGAAACAAATAATATAGAGGACTATATATCAAGCAGTTTTACCACGCAAGAAACTAGTGATGCTTTCGGTACACTATACCCTTTATTTTCTTCTCATTTAAAAAATCTAAGTATAGAAGAAAACGAAAGAATAGAAAAAGTAAATAGTACACCTGACGAAAAACTATTTAATTATGATTCTTTTTCAGAAATATTTGGAAAACTAAAAGACGTAGATAAACTAGACTTCACAGAGCTAGAAAGAAAAGCAATACAGTACATGCTTAGTATATCTAATCCAGATCTAATTGAAGAACGAGGAGAGGACGAGTTAACTATATTCGGATACCAAGAAGACGTTGATTCCAGAATAACTTTAAATGCTGAGCAACAGCTTGAATATGTTAGAGATTTACAAGGTTTTGATGATGCAAACTTAGGTATGTTTGAAGGTTTAGATGTTGATCTTTTAAAAGAAAAGCTACAAACTAACAATCTATGGTCTAATGCTGTGGACTATTCTATAAAAGCAAAACGTGAAGAATCTATAGCTATAGCTAAACAAACCGCAGCTGAAAGTATCATGTATGGCTATGATAGGAGAGAAAGAGAATTTATTAGAATCTCTCAGCTAGGCCAACAAGCTGGATATGACAAAATAAAAGATGAAATACTAGCTGATAAAGAAGTAATACAGAATTACAACAACACAACAAGCTCTATAATAAACGGTGAATTACAAAGAATAGTCAACAAGCTAGGTGACATGCCAGCTAAGCTTGATTATATAAAAACAACCGGCGTTGATGATAGCTTATTTTTTAGCTTAAAACCATCAGGAGATTTAACACCTGAGCAACAAGTTGGCTTTGATGAAGCTAAGCTTGATATATTTAATTTACAAAAAACATTAAGCAGGCTTGATTCTGACTATACTAAAACGGTACAAAACTATGTAGGCCATGTATCTGATGCACAGCAATATAAAGATAGTCTTAGTGTTGTTGTTGGTCAAGATGACAAAGGTAAGGACATTGTAAAAAATGGATTAACAGAGTTTTCTAATATATTTAAAGAATACGGAGTAGGTAATTTAATAGCTAAAGATTTTACAGATGCTACTTATGGTATTTTATTAGCTATACCAACCTTGGTTAACTCTGACTGGGCTATAGAGGAACAGAAGGCATTACAAAGAAAAGAAGAATACTATAAAACAGCTTTAGCTTACGATGATGCGTGGGGAGAAGGTGAATTTGGATTGTACTCATTAAGAACTTTGTCTCAACAAGCTCCTAATATAATTTTAGCAATAGGGACTGGCGCCGCTGGTAACGCTGTTGGCTTAGGTGCTTCCGCCGCTCAGTGGTCTATAGCTAGTACTTTTGGTATAACATCAGGTACTGATATGTATCGTACGCTTAGCACTCAAGCAGATCTTTTAACCGCAGCTGAAGATCAAAGAGACTTTTTAAATAAAATGTGGGAAGCTGGAAGAATAGATCAATTTGATTATACACAAGGTCTTTTAGATGCTGAAAAAACAATTGCAATGGGATCGATGACTCCATTTCAAATTGCATCTGCATCTGTAGCTACTGGTATAATAGAAGGTGGAGTTACACGGTACATAGGTTCTGCTAGTAACACTTTTAAATTTTTAAAAGATGTAAAAGGTCAGGGTCAAATAAACATATACAATCTATTTAATAAACCTAGCTTAAATGCTTGGGGTTCATTTATAGGTGAAGGAGCTAAAAGAATTGGTGGTGAACTAGTAGAAGAGAATACTATATATGGTTTAACACAAGGTATATCTGAAGCAGCTATATTACAAAGAGATGCTGATTGGTCTCAGTTTGATGATACAACCTTAGCGACTCTTATAACAGCTGGGATGGCTAATACATCTGGTATAGCTACATCTGCTATGACTCAAATGGCAGCTACTAAAAACTTTAAAGAAAAAATAAACAAAGCTACTTCTGAAATACAAGAAATGGTTACGTTAATGAATGGACCTGGTGTAACTGAATCTCAAAGAGAAATCTTTACAGTCGCTATAAAAGAAAAGCTTATAGAGATAGGCATGGAGCAGAACTCCTTAGGAGTAGATGTTATAGCTTTAGGTGCGGATCAAGTTACAAGTTTAGTAGGGTTAAATGTTTTAAAAAATACTTTGTACGAACAAGCAGGTGTGACACCTGATATGACCGCTGAGCAAGCTCAACAACAACTAGATAAATATAAAGAAGCGGAGTTAACTACAGAAGAAGCTGAAAGGTTTGATCAAAATTTAAACTCTGTAGAGAGCAATATAAACTCTGTAAAAGAAGGACCAAAAAACTACGACAGAGTAGAAGAGTTATTAGGGGATGCAGGTAAGAAAGCTAGAGAAAACTTAGATAACAATACACCAGAATGGAATGGTAAGTTAGATAGAAGACAAGAACTAGCAGCTGTAATAGACGAGATGCACAGGATAACAAACGAATCGTATGTTAACAAAGCTAAAGCAGATCCTAATATAGAAAATGAATGGAACGAAGTTAAGTCAAAAGGTGATGAAAAATACATAGGGCCTAGACCTAAAGGTGAATTAGATTCTCAAAAAGAAAACTTCTATAGAATAAAAGGTAAACAACTTTTCGCTCAAGACAATAGAATCATTACGACAAGCACTGATATAGACTATAAAGCTGACATGCTTTTAACTAAAGAAAATGTTAATAATCTACAGATAATAGAAATACCAGAAGTTGATGATCAAATTTCTTATTTATATGATTTAGTAGAGCAAGGTAAATTACCGTTTGATGCTGTAGCTGGTATTAAAGAAGGCTTAGAAGAAGGTGGAAATGGTTTTATAGTTGATAATCAATACATAGTTACAGACAAACAAGCAGCTGATGAGGCTTTGTTAAATGGCGATATAAGAGCTGGAGTAGTTACTTACCATGAAATTGGTCATGCTATTGATAATACTTATTTTGAAACTCCGGAACAATTTAATAAATATGCTGAGAGTTTATATAATGCAGTTTCTAATAGCAGTAACTTATCTTTAGTAGCTTTACACAACGAGGTAGAAGGTGCGCTTACTAATCCTGATTCTCCTTACTATGATGACGCAACTGACAAAGATGGTAATTTATTACCTTTTGCTTCTAGAAGTGATACTTATAAAGATGAGTACACGAAAGAGATGCAAAGTTTATCTTATGCGTACGAAAAAGAATTAAAACTAGAGGACAAATACGGGACTGAAAGTATTTTATCTAAGTTAAGCAATAGGATGGGTATTGGATTAAAAGTAAACACTCCAGAGCAAGCGTTAAGCTACATGATTGGAAACAATGCTGCTTTCAGAAGAGGTGAATTTACTAGTCAAGTAAGAGCTAAAATTGGAAAAGAAGGTATTAAAACTACTAAAGGAAAACAATCATCTCTAAGTATAGCTGGCACGATAAACAAAAAATTTGAGAACGATACTAACTTCACACCTATAACACCTAAGCAAGTGGATGACATGGTTGGTAAAGTGTCATCAAGAGCTTGGTCTAAATTTGGTAAAGGTGTTCCACTTAATATCAGAGATCAATTTGATTTAACTAGAAAAAGATACATAGATCACGCAAAAAGTAAGATGCAAGAAATAGCTCTAGGCTGGAATCCAGCTAAAGCAACCTTTGCCGCTTACATGGCTAATACTGGTATGCAAAGAGCTAATGCTTTCGCTACGGAGCTAGGTATACCTAAAGGTAGAGTTAATGTTAGAACTGATGTTGCTGGTCTAGAATTGCAATCAGATCAAACAAGTAGTGAAGACTTAAATAGAAGAGCCGAGACAGAAGCAACAGAGGTAACTCCTGCTTTAAAGAACAAATTAAAAGGTAAAAATATTCCTGATTTAGTTAGTAAAATAAATAAAAAACTAAAAAAAGAAATAAAATATAAACTACCAAAATATAATGCTGATACTACAACTAAGCAAAAAACAGATTTTGTAAAAGAGTTAGGTAAAGGGATGCAAGTATCTTTTAAAGATGTTATTGATTCTATGGGTGCTCGTAATAAAACCATAGATCAATACGAAACATTTTTAAACGAAAACTATACAAGTCTATTAGGTCCAAACGGGCTAACAACAACCTACCTGTCTAAAGCTTTTCCTCAAGCCATTGAGAAATATGTTAACGGTATGGGCTGGGTTAAGTATGACAAATGGAAAGGTAGAAAAAAGGGTACAGGAAAAGGTGAAATAGATTTTTACAATTCTACCGAACTAGGCCCAATGGCTGGTAGTACCGCTGGTAACCAAAAAATTCGTAGAGTAAAAGATATTAAGAACGTAATACCTTTAGCTAAGTTTAAATCTAAATACATACAGCTTGATGGTAAAACTCTAAAAATACCTCAAATGCCTACAGAAGCTTTAGCTAAACAGATAGCTCAAGAAATAGGTTTAGATATTTTTAACGAAGAGATTCAAGACATTGATAGTGATATTAGAAGTGAATTTGTTGAAAGACAAAAACTTTTTGGAGCTGATATTTTAGATAACTACGTTGAGCAATTGATGTATGATGTTTCTAGACCTAGCATTAAAAACCAATTAGCTTTATTTAATGACCCACAGAGAACCAATTGGCTAGGTAATAGATTTAGATTTTATGAAGAGGTTAAAAAAATAGACCTTCAGTCTCTAAACTCAACACAAATAACTAGTAAACTAAAAAGTGCTCACAAAGGTGTTTATGGAGATACCTTTACGGACGAAGAGCATTTAGGTGTTGCTAAGCAGTTTGGCAAACTTCTTACGCCTCAAAGAAAAACAGGAGTATTACAAACAAAGCAAGAATGGTTTGATTACTTAGAAACAGTTATAACAAATGTAGATAACATAGAGACTGTAGTTGGATACACGGGTGCTACGCAGGCGAATTCTGTTTCTCTTAGAGATATGAGTACTATGCAAAGCGCTAGAGACTTTGTAGAGATTAATTTGTACGAATCATTAAAAGCTAATTATGGTTCTGAAAAAGCTTTAGACATGATGGTTGCATTTGTTCCATCGTCCTTTAGTAATGGTATGAAGAAAGCAGGTGGTTTTACACCTCAACCAAATAACACTTTACTTCGTAATTCTTCTGATATGAGCGTAAGAGCAGGTATCTTTGGAGATATGTCTGACACTCTTAGATTAATTCAAAGAATAGACGACGGGGTTGTAAGTATTAGTGATAAAACTATAAAGTTTAACGATGGAAGACCTGATAGAAAAGTAGACATAAATACTAGTGCAGATGTTTTAATGCAGTATGTTAATGGTAAGTTTGAAAATAGCAAAAAACTTCAAGATAAAAATAAGAAAGACTCTGATTTAGCTTGGAACTTTTTTATAGACTTTGTAAAGGCTTTAAAATCTTCAGGAGTAGATAATAACACTGTTTCATTACTAATGGGTGTTATGAATGGTAGTAATAATAGTGCACTTAGATTAGGTGCTCCGGTGTGGGGTAGATCTACTGTAATGGGTTATGATACTTTGAAAATACCAGTAATAAGAAATGGTAAGCTTGTAAAAAAACCTAATGGTGATCAAAAATACGAGCCCGCTTATAGATACGAGCACGCTATACCTGCTAGAGCTGTTTTGTTTTTTGCATATGAATCTATATTCAATGGTAACAAAGAAATTGATTTAGACTTACTTAAGGACGACTACAGGGTTACTATAATTCCAGTTAAAGAAATGGATGATGTCCTGGGTAATACAGGCTTTACACAGTCAATGCTCATAGGTTATCAACCAGGAAAACAAGAATGGTGGAAAAGATATTATAACATATTTACAAAAGGTAAAATGCCTTTTGGTTTACAGTCTTACGAGAGTGGTGATGTTGTAGGTCAAGAGTTTGAAGATTTTTACAATGAAACAAACGGAACACCTGGTGTTTCTTTAGACGCTCAGCAAGTTATAGATAAAAACAACAATGCTGATATAGCTATGGAAGCTGCTAGGAATAGTATTGAATATTCTAGAAAAATAAGAAAAATAAGAATATTTGATTTTGATGATACATTGGCTCAGTCTAATAGTATGGTAATAGTAAATATGCCAGATGGTACAACTTCTAAAATTAACGCTACAACTTTTGCAAAAGATGCTGCAAGGTTAGAAGCTGAAGGAGCTGAGTTTGATTTTGCAGAGTTCAGTAAAGTTGTTGAAGGTAGAAAAGGACCATTATTTGATGTTGCTAAAAAAATACAAGATGTTAGAGGATCAGAAGATATATTCGTATTAACAGCTAGGCCTCAAAATGCAGCTAGACCTATACAAGAATTCCTAGCTTCTATAGGGTTGAATATACCTATTCAAAACATAACAGGTTTAGCAGACGGAAAAGCTCAGGCTAAAGCCGATTGGGTTATAAACAAATTTGCCGAAGGTTATAACGATTTTTATTTTACAGATGATGCGGTTAAAAACGTAAAAGCTGTTAAAGATGCTCTTGATGTTTTAGATGTTAAGTCTAAAGTTCAAATAGCTAGAATTCAGTTTCAAAAAGATCTAGATTTTGAGTTCAATAAAATGATTGAAAGAAACAAAGGTGTTGAGGTAAACAAGAGATACTCAGAAGTTGTTGCACAAAGATTAGGCAAGAATAAAAGGCGTTTTAATTTATTCATACCTCCTTCTGCTGATGACTTTAGAGGTTTAACTATGTACATGTTTGCTGGTAAAGGTAAGCAAGGAGAACTAGATCAAGACTTTTTTGATAAAGCTTTAATAAAACCTTACACTGCTGGTATAAACGCAATTGAGTTAGCTAAGCAGAGAGTTTCTAATGACTACAGAGCTTTGATGAGTAATTTCCCAAAGCTTAAGAAGATATTAAGAAAAAAAATAACAGGTCAGCAATATACTTATGATGAAGCTGTTAGAGTATATTTATGGGACAAACAAGGCGCTTCAATACCTGGTATATCTAAAAGAGATCAAGCTAACTTAGCTAGAATTGTTAGAGAAGATCCAAACTTGCAATCATTTGCAGATGGAGTATTACTTATAACCAAGAAAGATTCTTATATAGATCCACCTAATTATTGGCAAGGACAAACTATAATAGGTGACCTAAATACAATAACTACTAAAGTAAATAGATCTGAGTATATAAAAGAATTTATTACAAATGTTGATATTATATTTAGTGAACAAAACTTAATAAAAATAGAAGCCGTGTATGGCTCAAGAGTAAGAGAGTCTATAGAGAATTCTATATTTAGAATGAAAAATGGAACAAATAGAACTAGTGGTAATGACCGACAGACCAATATGTGGTACAATTGGTTAAATAGATCTATTGGTGCTATAATGTTTTTCAATAGAAGATCAGCTATACTACAGCTTATATCTAGTGTTAATTTTATAAACTGGAGCGACAACAATCCTTTCATGGCTGGTAAAGCGTTTGCTAATCAAACACAGTATTGGTCTGATGTAGTAATGTTGTTTAACTCTAGTAAATTAAAACAACGTAGAGCAGGTTTAAAAGGTGATGTTAATGAAGCTGAAATTGCAGCAGCTGTAAAAGGTTCTAAAAATAAAATGGGTACTTTTATAAGTATACTATTAAGAAATGGGTTTGTTTTTACACAGGTAGCAGATAGTGTTGCTATCGCAACAGGTGGTGCTACGTTTTATAGAAATAGAATAAATACATATAAAAAACAAGGACTAGACCAGGCGGAGGCTGAAAAAAGAGCTTTCCAAGACTTTTCTAATACTGCGGAAGAATCTCAACAGTCAGCTGATCCAATGATGATATCTCAACAGCAAGCAGGTTTCTTAGGTAGATTTATATTATCTTTTCAAAATACACCTATGCAATATACAAGGCTTATGAAAAAAGCTGGCTTAGATATTATTAACGGAAGAGGAGATCTTAAAACTAATATATCAAAAATAGCTTATTATGGATTTGTTCAGAATTTAATATTCTCTGTATTACAAAATTCTTTATTTGCATTGATACCAGGATTTGATGAGCCAGATGATGAGTTAACAGAAGAACAGCAGTTAGAAAGATATAATCAAGTACTGAGTAAAAAAGAAGATAGAATAATAAACGGTATGGTTGATACTATTTTAAGAGGATCAGGTGTTGCTGGAGCTGTTGTATCTACTATAAAAAATGCTATAAGAAGATATAATTACGAAGAAGAAAAAGGATTTACAGCTGATCATACTTACACTATATTAGAATTAGCTAACTTGTCTCCTGCATTAGGTTCTAAATTAAGAAAAATATATTCTGCGATACAAACTAGAAAGTTTGAAAAAGATGTTATAGCCGAGAAAGGCTTTAGTGTAACTATTGATGGAAGATTTCAATTAAGCCCAGCATACCAAGTAGTAGGTGATGTTGCTTCTGGCGCGGCTAATATACCTTTAGATAGATTAGTAGCTGAAATAAATGCTATAACAGAAGCTTTTGATAATAGAAATACTAATTATCAAAGAATAGCTTTAGCTTTAGGTTACAGAAACTGGGACGTTAATGCTAAGATAGAAGAATTTGATTTAATCAAGGTTGAAGGAAAAGTAAGAAGAAAAGAAGAAGGTAAAATCAAGGCAAAAGAAACTAGACAAAGGAAGAAAGAAGAAAAAGCAAGACTTAGAAAGATACAGCAAGACAAATATGAAGCCATGAGCCCTGCTGATAAATTAGAATATGATTTACAAAAAGACAAAGAGTTACAAGATAGAATAGATGGAGCTTTGAAAAACGCTTTAGAAAAAATAGACAAACTTTATGGAGCTGATTAGTGAACACATAGCTTATGCTGAAGCTATACATTCAAATACTGCTAAAAGAAAGCGTATTGATAATACACCTAGTCCAACGCATGTTGAGACAATGAAAGAAACTGCTAAAAAAATATTTGAGCCATTAAGAAAATTTGTAAACGGACCAATAAAAATCACTAGTATGTTTAGATCATCGGCTTTAAATGAAGCTATAGGAGGAGCAAAAAGCTCACAGCATATGAAAGGTCAAGCAATGGATTTAGATGATGTCTATGGTCATAAAACTAATGCAGAAATGTATTATTGGATAAAAGAAAATCTAAACTTTGATCAATTGATATGGGAATTTGGTACAGATACAAATCCTAATTGGATACATGTGTCCTATGTTAGTGAAGATGAAAATAGAAATAGATGTCTAAAAGCTTATAAAGAAAAAGGTAGAACAAAATATAAAGTAATATGAACAATAAATCTTACGAAGAGTCTAATCGCAAGATGCGATCTAAGTATAAAAAAGAAACAGGCACAACGCTAGGTAAAAGACTTACCTCTGGAACAAGTAAGCGTAGAGTTTCATTTGCTTGTAGGTTTGCTGGCATGGCTGGAGCAATGAAAGATGATAAAGGAGAACCAACAAAGAAAGCTATGGCTTTAAAAAAATGGGGTTTTGGTAGTATTGCAGCTGCTAAAAGTTTTTGTAATTCTAACAAGGAAAAAAAATGAGAAATAAAATTAGAGGAATTCAAGGGTTTCATCACGGACCTTCTAAAGATGATCCAAAGTCTTTAAACCAACATAGATCAGAAGAAGATTTAGATAAAAAATTAACTGCTAACTACGCGACACAGTCAGAAAGAGGGATGAGTGATGCTGAATATTCAAAGTATTTTTCAGAAGGAAGTATTCATAATTCTAACTTACCTGAAGTGGATTTAGGAACAGTACCTAACAATAATAAAGATAGCAATGGTGAAAAAAGCACGTATAGCAAAGTGCTAGACGGTGTAAACACCAGTTTAACAGTTGGCGGAATGGTGCCAGCTATTGGAGCAGTTGCTGATGCTGGTAATTTTCTTTTTTCTGGAGCTAGAACATTAGCAAACGCAGTAAGTGATACCGCTAGTGGATTCTCAACTGGTAATTTTAATTATGATAAAACATTAAGTGCTGCTGGTGATACAGCGTGGGCTGCTGCTGGAGCAGTTCCTGCCGTTGGGATTGCCGCTTCTGGAGGTAGATTAACATCTCAAGCGCTAAAAGCTGCTAATGCTTTTAAGGCGTCTAAAACAGCAAGTGCTTTAAATAAAGTTCATCATTTAAAAATGTACCAACCAACTAAAGCAGCTAAGATTTTTAATAAGTATAAGCCAGATTCTCCGAGTATGGAAAATACTAGTTTACAAAATGATTCTAGAATTCCTCCTACTCAACAATACGACACAATTAATCCAAGTTTTTATCAAAAAGAACTTAGACTCCAAGATAAACTTAAAAACAAAACAACATAATTATGAAAAAATTTATTGATAAACTCCAGCACTTTTGGAATAAATTGCTATATAAACTAATGTTTAAAAATTACAAATAATGACAGAGCAATTAAAATTATATGTAATAAACGCATCTACACTAGGCGTTACAACTTTCACAACATTAGAGATGGGGTTAAAAATACTACTTTTAGTAGTTACTATAGGATACACGATAACAAAGTGGTATAAAATTCATAAAACTAAAAAATAAAATATGAAAAGTATAGATCGTTTAAGGGGAGCGGCTAAAAGAGGTGCGGCTAACAATTATAGTAACTTTGGACAAGCTATTCAAACCGCTGCTAGTGCTATGCCAGGCATGTCACCAACTCCTTTTGCTATTGAAATTCCATTTTCTACTGAAATATCTGTAGAAGATAGACAAAAGCTTAATGACAAAGCAGATATACAAGTTGGAATAAATAACATAGAAGATGTTATGAAAAACGAAGACAACTATAGGAAGAGTGGTAAAATGAAGGGTAAGGCTAGAAGAGAAATAAGAAAAAATCAAAGAGAAATAAAACCTAAAAGAGAAGAATATAGAAAAACATATAACGAATAAGGAACAACATAAATAGGCGTACCATACCTAAAGTTCCTGTAACCAAGAAAGGGCCCTCATAACGAGAGCCCTTTTTTGTTTTTAATTTGTAAACCAATAGGTTTACTTTTCTTGGTTTCTGTAAACCTAATAGTTTACATATATATATTCTTTTTAAATAAAAAGTATATGAATAAGTATACTATAACCATTAGTTTACTTAGCCATCACAAGCTAAACAATCTTCGTTCATTGCTTGCTGTGCTATATCTCCTCGTAGTACAGACTCTGTTCGAGTGTAGTACAAGGTTTTAACACCTTTCTTCCAAGCTTCAAAGTGAACTTTATTAAGCCACTTGGGTGTTGCTTCAGAAGGAAAAGCTAGGTTTAAACTAACTGATTGATCTACGTATTGCTGTCTTAGCCCAGCTTGATTAACCAACTCTAGCTGATTTATTTCTTTAAAAGTTTTAAAAACTTCTTTAGCTGGGATATCATGACCCATAGTAATAGCATCAAGCTCACTGATATCTTGAACCGAACCTGCGTCAGCCAATATCTTATTCCATATTTCTTCATTGTTTATTTTATGTTTTCTTAATAATTTAACTAACGTAGGGTTTTTTCTAATAAATGTACCTTTAGCTGATTGCTCAGTAAATACATTGGCAGCCCAAGGTTCTACTCCCGCGGAGACATTACCACTAAGCTTACTATTGCTAACAGTGGGAGCAACGGCACGCAAATGAGTATTGCGATAACCAGTGCCAGTACACCACAAAGGCTCACCATAAGTCTCAGCAAGTGCCATGGAAGCTCTTTCGCTTTCAATTTTAATTTGACTAAATATTTTCCTAGTTTCAAACTGAGCAAGTAGACCTTCGAACGGAAGACCTTTTTCCTGTAGGTATGTGTGCCAGCCCAAAACTCCCAAGCCAAGAGCTCTTCCTTTCGTAGCCGACCTAACCGCATTTTCAAAGCCTCGTAATCCTTTAGCTCTTTGTATAAACTCTTCCATAACTCCATCAAGGAACCATATGCTGTCGTAAATAAGATTCGTACCTTTCCATTCGTCATATTTTGCTAAATTTAATGATGATAAACAACATACAAAACTGTGATTTTCATCAGTATGTAATGTTATTTCTGAACATATGTTTGTCATATGTACTTTTAAACCGTTATCTTTGTATGCTTTTGGATTTGATTTGTTAACATTTCCTTTAAACATAATGTACGGCTCTCCAGTTGCTTTTCGTTTTCTAAGCAATTTACTCCATTTAGATCTAGCATCTGCATCTCCTTGTTCAAGGCGT
>Ga0209713_10001365_pt1 | contig 14528 bp, 10 predicted proteins | sample ArcOceMetagenome_3_FD_187444 | JGI IMG/M metagenome (GOLD analysis project Ga0209713, IMG submission 187444) | Marine eukaryotic phytoplankton communities from Arctic Ocean - Arctic Ocean- Svalbard ARC20M Metagenome (SPAdes) (version 2) | ecosystem: Environmental > Aquatic > Marine > Oceanic...
TTTTTTTTTTTTTTTTTAAAAATTCTAAGCTCAAAAATAAAAAGAATTTTTTTTATTCATCATAACAGCTTGATTTTGCTTTTATTGGAGGAAAGAATAACTCCAGATTTAATAAAAATTTTTTTAGGGAAAGGTTTTAGAACAAATTTTTACAACAGTATTAAAAGAATGGAAAAATATAAATCTCAAATTATTTTTCAAAGAAAAATCTTAGAAATATATGATCTATTTTTTCAACTTCCTCTTAATATTTTAAAAAAAAAAAGTTTCTTAAATAATTCAGTATTATATATGTCTCTTAACTTTGCAGAAGATATAGACAAGTTTCCTAGTTTACGGGTGATAATTTCTAAAAAAGATGATACAATTAAGAAAAAATTTAAGAGTTCTTTAAATAACGTTACTAGTTATTTGTTAGAAAATCCCTTATTATGTTCAAAAATAATCATTCAAGAGATCATCTGGGCTTATTTTCGTTTGGAAACAAACATGAAACCAAATTTGAAATTTTTGGCAGAAATTAGGTCATTTTCTTTTTTTAATAATTCAAAAACTTCTTTGTCTTTATTTTATTATATTTTAGAATCTTTTGAAGAAAAAATAGTTCAATCTTGTATTAACATTTGCTTTAAAAATTTTCAATTTTTTATAACCAATAAATTTGGTTGTTTATTGATGATACTTATCGTGAATAATTTTTATTTAAAGGGTAAATCGTGGTTAAATTCTTTATTTTTAAAAACTTTTTTTAAACTTGAACCTTTTAGTTGCTATTTTAATGAAATATTTTTTAAATTCTTTTTTAGGAAAACCACAAGATGCATAAAAAGCATTAACAAAAACATTTTTTTATATAAAATTAAAAAATCAGAGTATCCACGAAATTTAATCGAAACACTTATTTCTAGGAAAAAAAAACGAATATTATACTTTTTAATTTTTATTAAGTATAAAGTTTTCAAAATTTTCCCGAGAATTTATCCAAGTTTCTTTCAAGATGAATTTATTCAAATGTTAAAAACTAAGGAAAGGGATCAAGGTTTTAAGTCATTAAATGATAAAAAGATTTATCCTTCGAATATTTTTTCAGATTTCAAAATTAGAAAATCTGTTTTATTTTTATATGTTAGAAAAATTAAAAAATTTTTTCCTAAATTCAAATTTATTTTTTTTTTGGTGCGAATTATTCTTAGATTTATTTCTGAGAATATAATATTAAGAAAATCTTTTACAAACAATTTCTCAGATCTGATTTCTCAGATTCACTCACATCATACAATTTTTAATGAAAATTTTAATTACATACCCAACATTCCTGTAGTTTTTCCTAGCTTTAAAATTTTAGAATACTATAGATTTCATAAAAATCTTGAGACTTGTTAAATAAATAAAAATTTAATTAATTTAATTCAATTTACAAACACCAAAGAAAATGAGAATGGACAAGACATCTCCCTTACTTCAGTGTTTCATTAATAATAAAAATCTAATAAATTGCAAAAAATTATTCCTTAACAGTGAATTCTTAGCCAAAAAAAAATATTCTTTTAATAATTTAAAAATATCAAGATCTTTTATTAATCAGAAAAAAGATATCGGGGTTTTTGGTTTAAAAAATTCAAAAACTGACGATTCATCTCAAATTAACTCCAATTTTGAAAAAGTTCTCCGACAAACCAGAAGAATGCCGATAGTTACAATTGTCGGAAAAGGTAACGTTGGAAAAAGTACGTTGGTAAATCGAATTGCAGGGACTTTTGAGGACGGGTCTATTGTTCATGATATGATAGGAGTAACAAGAGATCGAACCTACAAAAAAGCTTCCTGGTTAGGCTATGAATTTTTAATAACTGATACAGGAGGGATTTTTCTTGGAAATAAAAATAAAGATGATTTTTCCGATTATATTCTTGAGCAATCTTTGGTTGCTATTCAAGAAGCATCTGTCATCGTCTTTGTCGTTGACAGTAAATCCGAAATAACAGTTGAAGATTTAGAATTGGCAGAATATTTAAAATCTCAAAAATGCCCAATCATTCTCGGAGTTAACAAATGTGACAATGCGAAGAGTTTATTTCTTGATAAACCTGCCTACTGGTCTCTTGGTTTAGGAGAACCTATTCCGATCTCAGCAATTCATGGAATAAATAGTGGTGAATTAATGCAAAAAATAATAAGTTACTTACCCAAAGTAAATTTTCCTTTTATTGAAGATACAATCAATGTAGCAATCATTGGACGACCAAATGCAGGTAAATCTTCCATTTTGAATGTGTTAACAGGCAAAACTAGGTCAATTGTATCCGAAATACCAGGAACAACAAGGGATTCAGTCGATTCATTCATTAGCGGTGGAGCAAATTGTAATTTATATAATCTAATCGATACGGCAGGCATCAGAAGAAAAAAATCAATTGATTATGGAACAGAATTTTTCATGATTAATAGGTCTTTTAAAGCAATAAACAAAGCTGATTGTATATTATTTGTTATGGATGCAACAGTCGGTATAACAGAACAAGATCAGAGGTTATCAGAAAGAATTAACGATCAAGGAAAAGCTGGTGTTATTATTATGAATAAATGGGATAAAATTTCCCAAAAAGAAAGTTTCGATCAAAATGAGATAGTAGCTCTTATAAGAAATTCCTTGCCTGCTTTGTCGTGGGCGAAAATTTTATTTATTTCAGCTCTAGAGGGAACTAGATGTAATAGAATTTTAGAAGCAGTAGATTTAGCAATCACTCAGTACAACAGACATGTTCCAACTTCTATTCTGAATGAAATCGTTCAAGATGCTATACGATGGCGATCCCCTCCAACCAATGGAGCAGGGAAACAGGGAAAGATTTATTACTGTACTCAAATTTCAGAAAAACCCCCTTCCATCTCGATTTTTGTAAATGACCCGGATCTCTTTAACGAATCTTACAGGAAATATATCAGTTCTCAACTTAGAATTGGTCTTGGATTCGAAGGTACATGTATTCGATTATTTTGGACAAAGAGGAAATAAGAAATCAAATGAGATAATGATTGTCACTGAAAAGGTTTCTTTTAGAGTTCTTTAATAATTTTAGGAAATAAAACCAGATATTCTGTTTAACATCTACCAACTTTTGAAGTTTTTTATACAAAACCCTTATTTTTCTTTTTTTATGAATTAAACCATGGAAAAGTGGTTTCCACCAAAAAATTGGATTTAAAATTAATAATAATTTTTCCAAAGCAAAAAAGAGATATCTTAGAATTAAGCCCGAAGATTTTAAAAAATTAACAATGAGAAATCTGAAGATCAACGCGAGCTTAGCTTCTAAACCTGAAAATTGAAATTTCTCTATAAACTTTCCAATTAATAAAAACAAAAGTGGATTATTGCCTTCTCTTTTTATGATCATTTCGCTTTCAAGTATTATCCCAAGAGAGTTCCCGTAGTTTAACAATTTAAAATTTTCAACATTTTCCAGAATGTATATTAAACCTTTCATTACGTTTGAAATGGAATAAATTTTAGGTGTTAAATACTGAAGATAGAATTTTGGTAAAATTATATTTAAATTTTGTTTATACGCTAAAGTAGCAATCGTTATAATTATTGATATCCGAAAAATCCCTTTGCTTTTTTCTAGTGAATCTATTAAAAAATCTATAATTTCACTAGGACCATGAATCCTAGAAATTTGGATGATAATTTCTAATGAAATTTTTCTATTTTCTATTTTAAGTTCTTTTTGAATTTTTATCAGAACAGAACATAATAAAATCAAATCTTTTTTTGGAATAAAAGGTGTTTTTTTTACTATAATTAGGCTCAATAGCCTGATCAACCCAGATTTTAATCTAATCTTATTATTTTTAATTACAGGATAAATTCTAGAAAAAATCTCTTGAATAGGTGGGATACAGTAACCATCAGGAAAGATTTTTACTATCTGATAAAGAGTTTTAAAAAAATAATCTTGAATTTTTGTACTTTTATTATTTAATCCATTTACTAAAATTGTTCCTAGATACCCAACTAAAATTTTTTCTTTAAGGTAAAAAAAAATTGGTATACATTTAACCACAAATTTTGAAGTGTATTTTTGAACATTAGAATTTATATTCAATAGACCCCATTTTAAAAGACCTGAAACTTGTGGTAAAAACGGCTTGGTTTTTAAATCCAGTTTTACCAGTAATTGTCGAAGGGCCCGGAAGGTTCTTTTCAGTAAATTAATTCCATTGGATATTCTGAGTGAACATTTGTTTATAGTTAAAAAAATAAGTTTAAAAAATTCTAAAGGTGTTTTTTGAGAATTAAAAAAAATTTCTATATAATTCTTTTTGAAAAAAAAATTTAGAAACTCCATTGTACTCATATCTTTTCTTAAAAACTTCGCAAAACATTCAAATTTGATGAATTTTTCAAATCTAGTATTTCCCGCAATGATAATTAAGTTTTTTAAAAACATTAAATTAAGTTTTCCCCAATTTCGAATTTCTTCTTTTTCATAACTTATCCATAATTTTGTTTTGCAATAGCTGAAAAAATCTAAAATTTCTCTCTTAATACCCTGTTTTTTGGGTAAAATATTTGCAAAAACAGACAAACTTCTGGATTTTTTTACAAAAATTTTTGAATCAAAAGAATTTTCAATCAATTTCAAAAAATCAAAGACTAAATCCGGGTTATTTAAAAATCTGAACTTTGTGAATAATTGCTTAAGATTTGTTAAAAAATAATTCGAAATAGAATGATTTTTATTTTTAAAACAATTAAATATAACATATATTAATTCATATGCTGTGGGAATATGTCCTAGTCGATTGACATAAGATAGTTTTTTTAAAATTATAAGGGATAAATTGAAAAATTTAGGATTTTTATTTGACAAAAATTTTTTAACTATTAATAATATTTCAATTAATTCGAAAGAATATAAATACAAACTATTTTGTTTGAATATTGTAGCATTAAAAAACAATAATGTGATAGGAAGTAAATCTGATTTTTTCGAGCTCTCTGCTCTAATAAAAGGGAATAATAGAGAAAAAAATATTTTTTTCGGGACAAAATATAAAATGTCTATAAAAATTTGCCTAAAAATCATATCCTCTTCACAAGAAAACATTCTAATAAGGGACAGTAGTTCAAAAGCATTTATTTTTTTAAATAACGAATAACAAATTCTTATCAAAATAGATTTCAAACGAATACACTTGATATTAAACAACGGCTTCATAACGACCATTAATTTTTTACCATGATGAAAAGAAAAGAAATTTTGAGATGATGAAATAAGCTTCGGAAAAAAAATATTTTCAATATTTTGAATTTTTTTAATGATTTCTTTTTGGGAATAGAAACTTTTTTTTTTCAAAACCAATTTTTTATTCTCATATTCAAACGTTTTCAATTTTTTGGTTTTAAAATAAAGTTTAATCTTTGAAGCAAATTCTAAATTTTGATAGAAAAAAAAATTCTTAATTTTGTTGGTATACTTTTTTTTTTGGCTTAATATTTTATTATTGATACGAATTTTTTTAAGAAAATGGAAAACCGAGTTTTGAATCCAATGTCTACAATTTAAAATTTTAAGGAATTTTATATTGTAAAAAACACATTTACAAATTAGAAGATCAGACATTCACGACTTTATTTAATTTTCAGGTTTTAAAAGCTAATTAAAATGGTAAATTTTTTTAAAATTTAATTATTTTATTTATTTTCTCCTTCTGAGTTTCAAGATAAGTTTGTTCAATTTGCTTTAATTTCTCAATTCTATAACGAAAATTTGTTTCACCGGTATAAATTAATTTATTTTTATTACATGTTTCTTTTTTTATATTTTCTTTGAAAGATTCAGGATATTTTAAAAAGAAATAATCTTGATAATTCCCCAGAATAAATTCATTTTTTTTTATTAAAAATTTTGGCAAAAAAGCCATCTTTCTGAGAACCACTTTTTTAAACTTTATACAAAACTCTTCTATTAAAAATTCATCTTGGATATAACATAAATAAATTTTTTTAGGTTCTTTATCAAAAAATATAAAATTTTCTAATAAAAAAATTGTATCTGAATTCCATAAAACTTTTTTAAATATTCTAGTTGTATTGTTACAACAAACACCTTTTATTTTTTTTGAGCTTGAAAATCTTGTCAAGAATTTGAAAAAAAAAATATTAATATGAAAAAAATTTGTTAGGTTAAATATCTCAGCAGACCTAACGTTAAAAATAGTTTTCTGGCATACTGAGCATTCGAATGAAAAGATAATTGTCTTCCAGGCTGTAAAATGATTATTTTGATAAAATTCTAAAAATTTATGAATACTGCAACATAAAATCTTATCAAAAAGAACCCCTTTTTCATTAAAATTAATCATTGAAAAGGGTGATGTTGAAAAACTTTTGTAGAATAGAAAATAAAATAGCTCAATTTTTTTTTTAAATAATTTAATTAGGTGAAAAAACCAATTATTCTGGCTATTTTTTTGGTTCTCTGTAAAATTTAAAACATTTGATAGAACAGATAAAAATTTTCTGTATTTTAAAAAAACCCTAAATGAAATGAAATTTTTAATTACTTTTCTAAGATCTATTTGAGGGATAATACAGAATTTAGATTCCAAAAATAGAAAACTTAATTCTAAATTTTTGATGAAAGTAAAATAAAAAGTATAGAAACTATCTTCACTGTTACCCATCCTATTATTTAAAAATATTTTTAAATTCTTTTAAAACAAAACTTAACAATTATTAGTCATTTACTTTCATATTGCTGAATTTTAGCATAATAAAAACATCATGTTTAGGTTAAAAGATGAGGGGAATTTTTTTTTATTAACACTTTTTAAAGTTCAGTTCCCTTCAAAAAGAAACTTACTTAATGAAGCAAAAATACCATCGATTGCATAAATAAAGACAGCAGAAAAAACTAGACTGATTACTACAATAACAAATTGTTTGAAAAGCCTATCTAACGATGGCCATTCAATCATTTTCATTTCAGTGGTTATTTCTTTGAAAAAAGAAAGTGAATCTTCTTTATTTTCAACTGATTTATCTTCTTTATTTTCAACTGATTTATCTTCATCATTAGTGTTTCCATCTTTTTTTTCAGAATTACAGTTTAGTACGAATTTAATCTTTTTTCTGAGATAGTAATCGTTCCTTATAAAATGAACACATGAACAAGTATCTTTAGATCCGAAAGAAATTGGAACTGGATTGTGTACAAAGAACATATATTAAATATTTAAATAATGTCATAATTACCGGTTCAAGTATAATATGACGATTGATTCTAATTTAACGGGAATTTTTAAGAAGAAATTTTTTTCAAATTTAAAATATCCAATAATAATCAAAAGTAAATTTACAATTATCTTCCCAAAATACCAGGAAAAAAATTTGTTAGAAAAATGGTCTGTTATTCATAGAATTTTAAGATTTTATAATATTGATACTGATTTTAGCATAAAAAAAGGGGAAATAACAATATCTACAACAAAGCGAACATCCGATCCTTATTCGATATTGAATGCAAGAGATTTTCTAAAATTAATTTCTAGAGGAGTACCAATTCACCAAGCAGCTCAAATATTTGATGAACATGTTTTTTGTGATATAGTTAAAATATCGGGTTTTATCAGAAATAAAAAAATTTTCTTAAATAGAAGAAAAAGAATGATTGGGAATAACGGATCCACCGTAAAGGTAATAGAATTACTAACGAAATCTTATATCTTAGTTCAGGGTAATACAGTTTCATGTATGGGGAATTTTAAAAATATTAAACTTTGCAGAAAAATCATCGAAGATTGCATGAAAAATATTCATCCCTATGTTAATATCAGGGATTTGATTTTAAGGAAAAAACTTTTTAAATCCTCTATGATGAAAAATAAATCTTGGAATACTATGCTCCCTTTAAAATCGATTGAAAATAGTAACGATAGAAAATTAAAAATTCAAATGACACAAAAAAACCAAAACAAAGATAAAGATTTTTTTTATTTGAAAAATTATACCAAAAAACAATACGAAAAACCAAAATTTTTAGAAAAAAGACAAAATTTTATATTCTAATTTATGAAGTGCCATTTTGAAATGACCGCGTGGCCTAACGGATAAGGTATCAGACTTCGAATCTGGGGATTACGGGTTCGATTCCCGTCGCGGTTTATTTAAAAAACTTCAATGGGTTATGATTATATTCCAAAAGTTTATTATATTTATTTTCTTTTAGCATATTTTTTTTTCCTTATTCTTTTGTATATCAAAGTCCACTCTACTTTAATCGCTTTAATTTTATTTTTATAATATTTCTGGCATTTATGATTTAAAAAAGTGTACAATTTCCCATCAGAACGAGAAATTAACGAACCGTGCCCAGGATAAATTTTATATCCTGAAAACGAACAAATATTTGTACTTAGTTTATCTTTATCTATCAAAGAACATTAAAAAATCAATAAATATTTATCATAAATACTTACACAACCACCATAAAATTTTAAAATGTGTTTTAAAATAATATACAAGATTACATATTTAAATTATTTATAATTAAACCATTAATTTTGGTATTTTGATTGTTGTTAAGGGACCAAAAAAATTTTATTGGAAATTAAGTTAAAATTAAAATAGACATCATTAAAAATTTATAATCCCGAAGCTTTTAGCCAAACAAATTCTGTTTATTTTTTTTAAGTCAAAAACTTCATTTAAAGTATAGTTTTTATAAGAATATATATAACTTTTAAAAGCATTTTTTGAAAGTTTTGTAAGATATCGATTTTTTTCTAAAAGGTTTGTGATCTTTTTTTGCAATCGAGACGATTCAATCCTAGGAAATTTAAATTCTTTCATTACAAGTTTTTCTTTTTTCAAATATTTCAGAAAACCTATCTCCGAAGGAAGTAAAAAAATTATGGCTTTTCCGGTTCCATTTACACCACGTCCAGTTCTTCCTGCCCTATGAATGTATTCCTTAGGATCTAGTGGGGGACTAAATTGTATAATCCAATCAACGGAAGGGATATCAAGACCTCTTGCTGCCAGATCAGTAGAAAATAAAATAGATTCTGTGGATCTACAGAATAAAAAAAAGGATGATATTCTTTTTGCTTGTTTCTGTTTTCCATGTAGCTCTACGATCTGGATGTTTAGAAGTTTGAAAAGAGCAGAATAAAATTTAACTTCATTACAAGAACTAAAGAAAACGATAACTTTTTTATTTTGGTTTTTTTTTACTAGACTAAATAACATTTGAAGTTTTTCCTCAACTTGGCAAACAGTAAATCCGTGAATGATGTTAGTTGGATCATCTGTTTGGATTTCATTTTGAATATCAAGATAGATAGGCTTCTTTCTAAATAGAAAAGAAGATAAAATGTTTATTTGCCTGTTGCTTGTAGCTGTGAACATAACGATTTGTTTTTTCTTTGGTAAAATTCTAAATATCTCATTTAGCTCATCTTCGAAACCAACTTCAAGGCATCTATCAGCTTCATCTACGATAATCTGTTGCAAGTTTTTATATTTAAAATCGATCGTTGATTTTAAATGGTCTAAGAGCCTACCCGGAGTAGCGATTAAAATTTCTTGCCCTCTTTTTAGCTTCTCTATCTCAGTTTTTCTATTTGCTCCTCCCATAAGAATACCGTGAGAATGGTTGTGGTAATGAAGAAGGTCACGAAAAACATGATAGGTTTGAATCGTCAATTCTCTTGTGGGTGAAATAACAATTGCAGCTGTTCCATTAAATTTATTCCATTTAATTGTATTTATAAATTCAATAATAGGTATGGCGAAAGCTAGCGTTTTACCTGATCCTGTTTGAGCGGATCCTAAAATATCAAATCCAGATAATTGAAAGGGGATTCCAATACTTTGAACCTTTGTCATATGAATAAAATTGAATTCTATTAATCTAAAAAGTGTAGTGCCAGAGAAACAGATAATATCAAATGTATGTTTTGTTAGGATATTTCCTTTTTTTAAGCAAATTTGCCAAAGAATACCTTTATAAATTGATTGCTTTTTACCCCGGAAAACTACTGCTTGATAGGAATTTCTAAACATGGTTAATTATTTTAAATCGAAATTAATTTTAAAATTAAAATTGTTTTATTTAATTAAATAAAAATAAAAGTAAATAATCTCGATAAATATCAAATTAAGTTGCTAAGCTTTTTTTTAAGAAAAAGGGACACCAACTTTGTGAAATTTTTCCAAAAAAGAATTCAATTGCTTCATTTTTTTTTCTATTAAAAATCTATTTTTGATTCCAATTGATCCTCCGTATGTGGAATCTCCTAAAGCATCGGTTCTAGCTGAAATTGCAATTTTACCAGCCAGCATTCTGCTGATTTTTCCCTTAATTTTTTTATCGGCTTTGCTGATACAATTAATATTATAAATTATTCCATATTTCGGTGAATTTGTTTTAGATTTAATCGATCTAAATAGAGCTTTCTCTGCACCCAGAATCTGAATCTTAGAGGAATAGGACTTAGCAAGATTAAGAAGAGTGCCTGAATGAAAAATTAATCTTGCTCCAACTTTTTCGCCTGTAATTGCCGTAAGATTCGGAGCAATTGTATACATTCTATTTTTCAGATAAATTTGCAATTGTTTCTTAAAATTATTAAAAGTGATTATTTGACTACAAAGAGATAAGATACAGGCCAAGTCATCTTCATGAATAGTAATTCCTAGAGATATTTCAGAGACTTCAATTATTTTTTCTATTACGCATTCCGGAAGAATATCTGATAAATCAGTCACAATCAATTTTTCTCTAGTTTCTATCCTAGAAATGACTTTAGCGTAAATTAAATTATCTGAAATTATCGAAAACAGTTCTGGGAAATGCCAACTATACCATTCCTTTAATTTCTGAGAATACATGTTAATTTCTTTTTCCAATTCGTCTAATAATTTAATGATATATATTACGGTTTTATCAATTCTGGAATTATTAAATTTGAGTTTTCGGTTATATATGGTATGACATAGAGTTAAAATTTTTTTCTTTTCAAAAAAGGTTTTTAATTTATCAGATTTATCTATATCATACCTTAATTTTCGGAAAATTTTTTTTTTTACTAAAACTTTTTTAAAAAACGGTCCTATTTTTTTAACAAATTTTTCCTTTAGATTCGAGTCATTAATAATTAAAGATTGTTTTTTTTTCGAGCTATTTTTTAGAAACTGTTTAAGATTTTTTGGAATTTGAATATTTTTTAAACTTTCTATTGATTTGTAAGCTTCTAATTTTGAATTATATTCGTAAAATGAAAACAAATGGAAGTTATTCAGGTTATTGAAGTCATTAGTTCTTTTTTTTTTTCTAAAGATTGCGTAACCTCCGGGAGTTTCGAGTAATAATAACATAAAATAAAAATTGTAATTTTAAATAACTGGTAAGAGAATATAATCATAAAAAAATTTTATTATGCTTGGGCAAAAAATATTTAAAAGTTTAGATTTTGATTGATTAAAACTTTTTATTTAATTTTTTTCTATATGAGCCAGTTTAGAAAAATACTTTTTACCTATCATAAATTTGAAATTATCGAAGTCTGAAAATTTTAGTTTTAAATTGTTTTTCAAGACTTTTTTGCCTTTTATTGAACTATACCAACTATTCAAAATATCATTTTGTAAAAACTTTTGATGTATTTTTTTACTACTAATCTTTTTTTTTACATGTATTTTGAAATTAGTGAGTTCAAGCCTCTTTAAATTGATTATTTGTCTCCCACATGGACCATCAATTAAACATTTTTTTTCATCCAATATATCTATGATGACACCAATTTTCCCTGCAGATGAACCGTATACTATTGAAACAATTTTCCCTATTCCAATAATATTCATTTATACAAAACAAAAAGATAAATTTTTAATTTAAAAAAAATTTTACATCTGTTTTAATTTTATTTTTATTTTATAACTTAAAGTTTAAAGTTATTTTTATTAAAACATTTTATTAAATTATCATTTTTTTACTTATAAAGAATTGGTAAAGTTAAAAAATAAAAATTCTTTCCAATTAAACTTAGTTCGTTTTCTCTGCAATTCCATCATTAATGATGAAATAGATTAGTTATCCCAGTCTGAAATAATTTGTTGAGCCACAAAATTGTGCATTAAAACTGAAATTTAATGGAAAAAAGGTCAGACTAATGTATTTTATGCCATGTCGAAATTAGTTGTGCCGAATTTTGAACCCAAAATTTGGCTGTAAATGGGTAAATCTGCAAATTTTTAATATGTTTACCTTTAAGAAGTATAATAACTCTCTTTTTCCCATTATAAGTTACTATATCCATAAGATCTTTTCTAATGGTAGGATAAGTTTTTAATAATTTTTTTATTGGAATTCCTTTTTTTAACGAATTTATCAAAAGTAATAGACCTGTTTTTCCATTTAATGAGTGAAAAAGTAAAGAATTTTGTCCATTTTTAAAAGAAATATTTGAAATGTTGTGTAATTTTTGATGTTTTTTTTTCGTTTTATCTGATATGTCTAAGTCATTTCCATTAAAGATCCGGAATGATTCCAAATCTACTTTTTCACTAAGTAGGAATGAAAATAATTGCCTAAAATTAAGATTTTCATCAGACATTTTTTCAAAAAATACCTATGGTTTTAGTGATTTTAATATATAACAAACAGAAGAATTGTATAAATTTTTTTAAACCAGGAAACAAATTAAAAATAGTTATAATATTTAAAAAAATGAAAAATAATTTTTTGTAAAATTACAAAGACCACTAATATTGAATTTTTTGAAAAACAGGATTAAAACCTTTTATTTTCATTTAAATAAATTTTCTGACCATTCAGGTATGGGACCAAGTGATTTAAAGTATTTTGCTCCAATGTTTTTATGATTTAAGGAAAAAAAAATTATACCTGTGTCTCTAATTGAACAGACATGATTAATTTTTATCTCAGATTTAAACGAAAATTTGGTTTTTCCGGTAGATAATCTCCAATATTTGACAGAATTTGAATTCGATACGAGTATAAAATTTGAATTATAATTAGCTCTAATTGTTTTTATTGGATTCAAAGGTTGAATTACTTTAGAGAGGAGCGGGGAAAAGCAACGCAAGTCATAAACCACTATCTCTCCCGAGCGGAAACCAGAAAAAAATAAATTATCATTTTTATCGCTAAACCTTAATGTACTAACGGAGTTGTATTTTTTATATTTTAAATAGTTAGTACAATTTAATTTTCCGACGCATTTAGTTAGAATTCTTGGATCCCAAAATTCATTTTTTCCATTTTTCGACCCAAGGGCAAAAAGGCCATTTGTAGGGTTTACTCCGGAGCAAGTTATTGATAAATTTTCACTGGATTTTATTTCATTCGTAAATTTGCCCTGTGTTAAATCTAAAATGGATATTTTATTATTAACACTAGGTATATAAAGGATAAGTTTTCTCCTATCAAATGTAAGATCACACCCCTTTTCTGGAAGTTTGATTTGATAATAAAGTCCAGCCTTAGTATGGAAATCTAATTTTTTATCTGAGCGTAAGAAAGTTAATTTTTCCCAATTTTTTGAGAGAACTTGAAAATCAATTATATCTGAATCGAAATTTCGTTGAAATTTCATATTTAAATCATTTAAAGAAAAACATTTCATCTGCGAAGGATAAGTTCCACTAGAAATCATGTATTCACCATCCAAAGTTTCTTTAGTAATCGAGGTTGAGAAAGGAAAGCAAAAGTCTGGAATCGAAAGAAGGTTTTTATTTTGGTTATCTTGTTTTATCCAAGTTTTCGACTTCTGTGGTTCGGGTATCATTCCTTTTTAATTATGTAGGATATAAAAAAAAATACCAATATAGAATTTATTACATTAAAAATATTTGGACTATTGTTCATTCTATCAAGTTTATTTTTAAAAAACGTGAATCAATTTTGGTATTCTGAACAAAATATAATGCTTTTTTAGCATTATTTAAATTACCATAATCTATAAATGCAAATCCTCTATTTTCTCCATTTTTTCGTTTTGGTAATCTTATAGATATTATTTTTCCAAAAATCGAAAAAATTTTTTTCAAGTCATTTATTTGAATTTTAAACGGGATATTACGAACAATCAATTTCCCCCGGAAAAAACCATGAGAGGTGGAAAATTTTTTTTCTAAATGATAGTTAAATTGCTTGATTACATCTTGCTTGTAAACATATTCTGGTTTATAAAATTTATTTTTTGAGTAAAACTTCTCTAATGTTACTGGTATTTTACTAGCGACCTTAGAATGTATCGCCTTTTTTTGGTTTTTATTATTTTTTTCGGAATTGGTTTTTACAGATCTTAATAAAGATTCTCTTTTTTTTTCAAAATTTAAAGGAACCCAATCGATTAATTTATATCCCTCTCCTGTTGATTTCTGTCGCAGATGTTTAAACGCTATTTCGGCATCTGAATTTCTTTTATAACTAATTATGATTGTATTGGATTTAAAAAAAAAAAAAAAAAACTTCACTTTTTTTATTTTTTTT